>Ga0216301_1000158_pt1 | contig 19234 bp, 24 predicted proteins | sample 4hB_Boncat_minus_FD_156203 | JGI IMG/M metagenome (GOLD analysis project Ga0216301, IMG submission 156203) | Terrestrial sediment cell enrichment communities for BONCAT metagenomics from Utah, United States - 4hB_Boncat_minus | ecosystem: Environmental > Terrestrial > Deep subsurface > Rock...
TCGTCACCGTCTGGGCCGTCTACGAGCGAGGAATGGGCGGCGGGGCCGCGATGGGGGCTCGTGGCCTAAAGATCGAAACTTTGTGCCAGGCTGCCTTCGAGGAGACGCTGGAGTGGGTGCACTCCAACACGACCGTCGATCCCTACCTGGCAGATCAGATCCTGCTTCCCGCGGTGCTGGCGGAGGGACCGACCGCGTTCAAGGTTTCCCGGCTCACCCAGCGATTCATGACGACCGCCTGGGTCATCAAGCAGTTCACCCCGATCCACATCACGATCCGGGGAAGCGAAGGGGCACCCGGCGCCGTAACGATCCAGCGGTGACGGATGCCGTGTGAGTTGTGACTCGTGATCTTGCACGAAACCACGCAACCACTTAACCACGGAACCACCTGCATCCGGTCTCTGGTATCTTTCGCCGGTGCTCCGACTTGCCGCTCTCCTCACCATCCTGGCTCCCTGCCTATCTCAGGCCGACCGCCTGATCAGCGTGCCGCTGGGGCGCAAGCTGCCTTACCGGACGGCGCGGGTGGAGTTCATGGGTGAGCCCTACCGAGGTGGCGTGTTCGAGTCGTACGTCGGTCTCGGAGTGGCGACCGCCTTCGACGTCGAAATCCGAACCCAACGGCTTCGAGGGGTCAAAGGCTACAACGCGGTCGATCTTTCCTACAACGTGATCGGTCCCATTCCGGACTTCGCGCCGGGCATCAGCGTCGGAGTTCAGGATGTCGCCGACGCGACATCCGATGGACGGCGGTTTTACACGGCCGTCACCTATCGCCAGTCGAACTACACCCTGAACGGGGAAGTCCCGGGCGACATCACGCTGGGCGCCTTCGTAGGGGTCCACTCTTCCGCGTTCGTAGGGGTGTCGCTGCCGTTCAGCCGGGAGGTCCGCCTGCTGGCCGAGCACAACGGCTATCGGCTCAGTGCCGGTTTCGAGATCCGGCCTACCCCGACGGTTGGGCTTCGGCTGTTCGTTCGGGAGCAGCAGGCGTTTGCGAGTCTGTCTCTGACCCACCGCTTCTGATCGGCAGCCCGTGGGCGTGGCACAGCTCGAGGATCCGGCGTTCGAGCTCTCGGGCGAAGATCTCTCGGTTCTCGCGCTCGTTCTTGCCCGTCGCAACCTCCTCATAGGTGAAGGGTCTGCCGTAGGCGACGGTGATGCGGTGCTTGCCGCGCTCCTTTTTGCCCGCGGGCATCACGATGTGGGTGCCGACGATCCCCACAGGCACGATGGGCACGCCCGTCTTTTTCGCGAGCATGGCGACGCCGCGGGCGATGGGCAGCATGGTGACCGCGTCGCCGCGGGTGCCCTCCGGGAAGACCAATAGGGTGTTGCCCGCCTCCAGTACCGCCATCGCCTTCCGAATCGACTCCGTGTCCCCCTCTCCCCGCTTGACGGGGAAAGCCCCGATCTGGCCGATCAGCCAGCCGAAAATCTTGTTGTCCCAAAGCTCCTCTTTCGCCATCGCCAGTAGGCGGCGGTGCCGCATGGTTGCCGCCAAGGCAGGAGGGTCGAGGTGACTCAGATGGATCGGAGCAATGATCGCGCCGCCCGTCGCGGGCACGTTCTGGACGTCGATTCCCTTCAGGCCGCCTGTGAATCGGAACACGACGTCGAAGAACCCCACCGCCAGCCGGTAAACGAACACGGAGCCGACCTTCATGGGAATAGGATACAGGGCGTTGGGCGCTTGGAGGCTTGGATAGCTCAGGTCAAGCTTAGGTGGCGCTTGAGGGCTGACTCAACCTCGGACAGCATTTCCGGGGGAAGGGCTCCAATCCGCTTCTCCAGACGGTCCTTGGCAATGGTCACGATCTGGTCCGTCTTCACGAACGAAGTTTGGGACAGGCCGGTGGCGTCAGTAGGTGGAACTTCCACCATGTGCCGCACTAACCGTCCGGTCGGAAGAAAATACCCTTTGGTAGTGATGGCAAGAACGACCGTGGTGCCGAACCTGGCGTTTTGGTTCGCCAAGTCGTTTTGAACAATCAGGGCAGGCCGCCGCCCGGTTTGCTCGGACCCACGGCCAGGATTCCAGTCAACCCAATAGATCTCTCCGCGTAACGGGTTAGTCAAGGAGAACGACCTCGGCCGCCGCGGGCATCGCCCATTCGGTAGTGGAGTCGTCACCGCCTCCGGCAATCGTGTAACCCTCGAACAGCTCATGCTCCTCCTCCTCACGGGCTACGCGCTCAAGAGACCAGGCGACAAAAGCGTTGAAGCTCATGCCCTTCTTTCGAGCAAGTGTGCTAGCGAGTTCGTGGAGGTCGGCGGGCAGTCTTAGGGCGGTAGTTCTGATAGGACGGCTAGGCATGATCTTGTTCCGTAAGTCCAAATCTGGTATCTGTAGATGATACCGCCATCTGATAGCCTTGGCCACGCTTGAAGGTCTTGCACAAGGCGCGACGCCTTAGAGCCCCAACGCCCTGTATCCTAATCCCCATGTCCGCCCCCTGGTATCGCGGCCTCACCCGAACCCAATGGACCGTGCTCCTTGTCGCGTGGCTCGGCTGGGTGTTCGACATCATGGACACGGCGCTGTTCAACTTCGCCAAGGTGCCCATGCTCAAAGAGATGCTAGGGGGCGACGAAGCCTACAAGCTGCGAGGTCCGCAGATCGAGGGGCAGATCCAGACGCTGTTCCTAATCGGGTGGTCGATCGGAGGTCTGTTCTTCGGCGTCCTTGCCGACCGGTGGGGGCGGACCAAGACGCTGATCGTGACGATCCTGCTCTACAGTCTGCTGACCGGGCTTACCGCGCTATGCCAGACCCCGGAGCAGGTGATGGTGGTGCGGTTTCTTACCGCCCTTGGCATCGGGGGCGAGTGGGCGGCGGGGGCGGCACTGGTCGCGGAGACCTTTCCGGATCGTTCCCGGGCTCCGGCGGCGGCCCTGCTGCAGAGCGCGGCGGCCTTCGGTCCCTGGCTGGCGGCACTGGCTAATCTGGCGATTCCGGCCACCCATTGGGAGTGGCTGTTCCTTGTCGGGGTCTTTCCCGCCTTCATCTGCGTGTTTATTCGAATGAAGGTGAAGGAGCCGGAAGCCATCCGGCCGCAGCCCGGGGAAGGCGCCTATCCCCGCCCTTCGCCGACGACGGCCCTGATCCAGCAAGAGGCAAAGGGACGGGTCTCCGATCTCTTCACCAATCCGCGGTGGCGCCGGAACGCGATCGTCGCGGTCGTGCTGGGAGTGGTCGGAGTGACGGGCGCGGGCATCCTGCCGTTCTGGCTGCCGAACCTCATCGAGCAGGCGGGTGCCGGTCTTAGCGCGGAGGCGAAGAAAAACTTCCTCAGCTACAACACGTTCACCCTACACATTGGGACCCTTCTCGGCGTGTTCGCTTTCCCGGCCCTCGCCGAGCGGATTGGCCGCCGCAAGGCGTTTCTGGCCTTCTTTATCCTGGCCCCGGCGGCAACCGCCCTTGCCTTGGTCGGCGGGGCGACCTTCGAACGGCTGTTGCTCTTGCTCCCGGTCGCCACGTTCTTCAGCATCGGCCTTAGCTCGGGGTTCGTGCTGTACTTCCCGGAGTTGTTCCCGTCGCGTCTGCGGGCGACGGGCGCGGGCTTGGGCTACAACGTTGGCCGGGTCGTCTCGGCTCCCGTCCCGGCCCTTATCGGAGCCATCATTGGCAGCTCGAAAGGGAATGTGGTCGCGGGCGTGCTGATCGCGAGCTGCATCTACGTCTTCGGCCTCCTCGCCCTGCCGTTTGCGCCTGAGACGAAAGGCAAGCCGCTGCCCGAGGACGAGCCCGTACCAGCGGTCTGATCTTTGGGAGTGCGCGAAGCCCTTCGCGCACTCCCAAAGAGTTATCCCGACTTTGCGGCGGCGAGGAGCTCGATCGCCCGCTCTCGCTGTTCCTTGTGGTCCACGATCGGATGGGGGTAGGTGCGGCCGAGCTCGATTCTGGCGGCGACTAGCTCGAACTCAGTCGCGGCGGCGGGGAAGTGGAGCGCAGGGCCTTGGAGCTCGGCCAACTCTGGGACGTAGCGCCGGATGAACGCGCCGTTCGGGTCGAACTTTTGGCTCTGGAGGACCGGGTTGAAGACTCGGAAGTAGGGTTGAGGATCGGCACCGGTCGAGGCGGCCCACTGCCAGCCCCCGTTGTTGCTGGCCAACTCGAAGTCCAGCAGCTTTCGGGCGAAGTACGCCTCTCCTTTGCGGTAGTCCACGAGCAGGTCCTTGGTGAGGAAGCTGGCGACGACCATTCGCAGGCGGTTGTGCATCCAGCCGGTCTGGTTCAGGCAGCGCATGGCCGCATCGACGATGGGATAGCCCGTACGGCCCTCGCACCAAGCCTCGAAGTGCTCGTCGTGCCCCGGGTACTGGAGGTTGCCGTACTGGGCCTGGAACGGCAGATCCACGACGTGCGGGTGGTGAAAGAGGATGTCCTGGTAGAAGTCGCGCCAGATCAGCTCGCCCAGCCACTTCTCACCGCTGGAACCGGCGGCCATAGCGAAGCGCAAGGCTTGGCGAACCGATACGGTGCCGAAGCGTAGGTGGACGGAGAGGCCGCTGGTGCCGTCGAGCGCGGGAAAGTCACGCGCTTTGCCATAGTCGGCGATGCGCGAGGCGAAGTCGTTCAACCGGCGCCATCCCGCCGCTTCACCCGGCTCTAGCCACAGTTCACTCGGGACGAACCCAATGTCGGGGAGTTCCCAAGGGCGGTCGAAGCCTAGGAGTGACTCTCGATCCATCAGGCACCGGAGGTCGGCTTGGTGCTCCCCAGCGTCCCGGCTGGACACGAGCGCTCCGCGCCAGGCACGAGCGTACGGGCCGTAGACCCGGAATGGAGCTCCGCCCTGCGTTAGTAGCTCGCCTCCTTCACGGATCACTGAATCTTTGACCAAAACGAGCTGAGAGCCGTGGACTTGGAGGGCGGCGGCGACGGCCTCGTCCCGTTGCTGCGCGTAGGGTTCGTAATCGCGGGAGGCGACCACCGTGTCTGCTCGAAGCGCGCGGGCTAGCTTCGGGATCTCGATTTTCGGGTCGCCATGGAGCACCACCAATTTCGAGCCCGCCGCCCTTAGCTTTTGGTCTACTTCCACCAGCGAACGGTGGATAAAGGTCAGCCGCCGGTCGTCGCGGTCGAGGAGCGAGTCGAGAATGTTGGTGTCGAACACGAATGCTGCCGCGACGCCGCCCGCGAGGAAGGTTGCTTCGGCGAGGGCGGCGTTGTCGGTAGTTCGCAGATCGCGACGGAGCCAGCAGAGGGCTCGGGTAGCGGGCTTCGGCATGGACAGTGAAGTCTACGGTGCTCGAACTTCGGTCCTCTGCCGGACTCTGGGTGCTGATCCAGCTGAGGTTGTTCCCGCAAGACCTCTGCCTCATCAAGCTTCGGAAACGGGCCGACGAGAAATGCAGTGGGGGCAAAGGCTTTGACTAAAGGATTCGAATCTGCTCCAAGGACCTGGCGACAGCAAATCTCTTGGTGAACCGATTGCTCCCGCTCCAGCACAGGTTACGGAATGTGATCGGGCTGATCCGCGTTAGATGCCTTCAACGGTGCGAGCGTCAGGCACCCTCTTCTTCCTCCGCTAAGTACTCGGCTAGATGTTTGCGAGTGTCTGGTTCCGCGTCGAATGGCAACTCTTCCAGCAGGGCCTCCGTCGCCAATCCGCCATAGAGGAGCGTCTCGGCGAGAAAGGTGCGACAGTACGAGCAAGGGGTCTTCTCGTAAGCCCAGTACAAGAGAGGACCGAGTTTGGGGTCCGGGTTCGCCCGGTAGATGTCCTTCACGACTGGACACACCTGGTGGAGCAACCAAGGGTCGTTCGGCCATCGATCCAGCGCACTGGCGATTACCTGGTCGTCGCCCTCCACGTAGTTCTCGACGAGCAGCATCAAGTACAAGAAGTGGAGTTCCTCTCTCTGGAGCAGCATGAGGGCCGCCGATCGGACCCGCTCGTCCTTGATGTGCGTAAGCAGTTCTAAGAAGGGCCGGGCTCTTTCGATGGGTTCCGCGGCGCGGGCGATCAAGGCATCGGCGTCCAACGGGAAATCCCGCCCCCGGAACAAGTTGTGGAAGGCGCGGAGCCGGATCGGGTCGTGTTCTTCTAGCATCGCTTGGGCCGCCAGACGAAACTCCGCTTCCGATCCCCCTGCTCGGAAAGCGTAGCTCGTCTTGTGAGCATGGTGCTTATTCGGAGTCGGTCCCAGTTCTTGGAGGAAAGATTGGAAGTCGCCAATGGACACGTCCGTCTCAGGCGCCGGGATTCTGCGGTACTCGTCAGGGATTCGGTTGGCAATGTCGACATTCCCGGGGTCCGCCGCTTCAAGGGCGGCGGCGACCGCTTCCTCGCCGTGCTCCTCCTTCACGGTGTCGATCCATGACGACAGTTGCCACTCGTCCTCGCTGGAGAACGTTGCCAGAACATTGTCGATAAGCCAAGTCAGCGCCCCGGGACCGGCGATGCGGATCAGTGCGAATCCGGCGTAGCTGTCGGGGTCATTCGCCTTCCGTCGAAGGGCCTCCATCGCTTCTTGGTCACCCCGAGCGGCCAGCACCGCTAGGATGTCCACCATGTGCCGCACATCCCAACTATTCTCCGACCGGAAGACTTCCTGAAGAACGACGGTGCGGCAGTGCTCGGCATGGCCTGCCGCCTCGACCAAACCCCACACCCACTCCCCATCCCTTTCCTCGAACTGTCTGCCGAAGCCCTGGTAGGAGCAGCAGGCTTGCTCGAGCACGGGGAGCAACGCGGCTGGTTCGAAATCGTGAACGTGCAGGTACGCCCGCCCAAGCCCCTTGGCCACGGCATCCTGAAACTGTTCTAAGGTCACCCAGAGAGTATGCGACGAGGAATTAGGAGGGGAGTCCGAAGTCTGTAGCAAGGGCTAAGGCAAAGATGACCAGCCGTCCATAACCGAACAACCGCGGCGTCCTGGCTGTCCCAGTTTCATATCCTGCCCTCCGGGCATGGCACCGAGGACCACCATGAGAAACGAAAACGATGTAGATCGGCCGGCACCGGTAGACGAGCGGACGGCCGCTCCTGCGGAGAACTTTGACCCGTACGTGGAGCCGGAGGGTGAGGGGCACCGGCCCGACGACCCGCTGAAGCAGCCGGAGCAGATAAACGACCCCACCGGCGCCAACGGCCCCAGCTACGAGCAGAACCAGGGCACGCCGGGCGAGCACCACGGAGGAAGCACCGACCCGAACAACACCCTGACCCACGCCGACAGCGGAGACGAGAGTGTCCGATAACCCCTATAGCGTCCAGGACGATCCGAACCCACCCGGAGGTCTGAAGGAAGGGGACCTTGGCGGTCCCGACGATCCCACCCGGGACAAGACCACGGGCGCAAACGGCGTAATGACCGGCGGCAAGACCGGCAGCGACGATCTGCGCCACTCGGACCCACCTTCGCCAACCCCGCGACCTGAAGGCAAAGACGAGGGGCCAGAAAACCAAAAGGACATCATGGGCAAGAGTCCGGTCTGAGGAGACTGAATAGTGGCGAACACGAGCGTGCAAAAGCTGAGCAGCGAGTCGTCTCCACGCGGAGCGATGGGGCAGAAGTACCTTGCCTCTGGAATCCACGTTTCGATGCGTCTCTGGCAAGACGAGCCGCCCGGAGACGCGAAGCCTCCGACCGCTCGCGAGTACGAGACCGTCGGCTACGTCATCTCCGGCCGGGCCGAGCTTCTCATTGGGGAGCAGAAGGTGATCCTTGAGCCGGGAGATTCTTGGGTGGTCAATCAAGGCCAGGAGCACACGTACCGGATACTGGAGCCGTTTACCGCGGTCGAGGCGACCAGCCCGCCGGCCCAGGTTCACGGACGCGACGAATAGCCCCGTTCGCTGGGACTGGTGGCTCCGGGGATAATGGCTTCTACCGATGCTCACCGTAGCCTTAGCCGCCGTCGCCTTAAGCTATCCGGCCCAAACGATCCGGCCTTACGACTCCCGCATCCGGCTCATCGGGCGTTTCGAGGACCGGGACCGGCAGTGGCCACGGTGCGCCTGGCCCGGCAGCGCCCTTGAGATCAAGTTCCAAGGCACCGGCGTCGACGTCGACTTCAACGAAGAGGGTGGCAACTACTGGCACGTCTATTTGGACGGCCGACCTCACAGTGTGCTTGCGTTCCGCAAAGGGAAGAACACGTACAACGTGCGCACTCCGGCCGGGCGGCACGTCGTGAGAATGGTGAAGCGTACGGAGGCGTTCGTGGGTACGACGCAGCTTCTAGGCGTCAAGCCGCACCTGACCACCCGCCTGCTGCCCGGCGAGCCGCCCAAGCGTCGGATCGAGTACATCGGCGACTCGATTACGTGCGGCTACGGAAACGAGGGCAGGGACGAAACGGAGAAGTTCAGCCCCGCCACGGAAAACGCCGACTCAAGCTACGCCTGGATCGCGGCCCGCGCAGTGGGGGCCGATCCAACTCTCATCGCCTGGTCGGGCAAGAAGATGTGGCCGGACAACACGATCCCCGACATTTACGACCTCGCGGTGCCGACGGATCCCAAGAGCTTGTGGAGGTTCAGGAATTTAGCGCCGCAGGCAATCGTTATCAACCTCGCCACCAACGACTTCGGCCCGGGCACTCCCCCGGAAGAGGGTTGGACGGCGGGCTACGCGGGGTTCATCGGGCGGCTTCGCCTCCGCTATCCGAAAGCGCTGGTGTACTGCGCCACCGGATCCATGATGAGCGACAACTGGCCCGCCGGGAAGCAGCACCTGACGACCCTAAAGCGTTACCTCGACCGGGTGATCGCGATTCGTGCCGCCGCGGGTGACCAAAACGTGAAGCGAATCGACTTCGATCCCCAGGACAAGGCTCAAGACGGCATCGGCTCCGATTGGCACCCAAGTGTCAAGAACCACCAACGGATGGCGGACACGCTGGTGGCTGCGCTCAAGCGCGACTTGAGATGGTAGGAGGCAGGCGGGGTGTTCGGTGTAAGGTGTTCGGTGAAAGCATTGAGCATTGAGGGTTAAGCTTCGCCTGAGGTCCGAACACCGAACACCGAACACCAAAGCACCCCTACTTCGCCAGCTTGACCAAAACGTCGTACGCCGCCGGGTCCATGAAGACGGAGCGGATAAAGAACTTGATCTTCTGGTCTTCCTTGGTGTCGTCGATTTTCGCGCTGGGGTCGAGGGCTTTCCAGTCGAGTGAGTTGGCAGCAGCCTTCTTCTGACCCGCGTTGAACACCTTGTCGATGACGGGGTAGAGGTCTTCGACGATCTCGTTCCGGGCGATCTGACGCCGAACGGCCAGCGCCTTGGTCACGGCCCAGACTTCCTTTTGCAGGTCGCGGGGAGGATAGGCACCGCTTTCGTAGCCCGCCTTGAGAGCCTCGTCAAGCTTCTTCTCCAGCTTGATGATCTCGTCGTCCTCCGACGCCAAGATCTGCTTCTGCTTTGCGCGGGACTTCTCGACCGCAGGGAGGATCTCTCGGATCTGCTCCTTGGTCAGCACCAGGGGAAGGATCTGGATCATCAGGTCGACCTGGCGGATCTTCGACTGGACTTCCTGGCTGCGCTTTTCTTTCTCCCCTATTTGGGCAGAGGCACCGGTGACGAGGGCAAGACATAGGCCAATGCTGAGGAGGAACTGCTTCATAGGGACTGACTCTTGGTGTCGGACGCCTCGGCGGAGTCCGGCGTTACATTATTGTTTTGTGCGGCGACCACGAGCAGGGCCATGCCGAGGGTCTGCAGGTGCACGAACGCGAACCCAACAAGGGTGATCAGGATCCACGCCCAGGCCGTCATGCGGTCACGGCCAAAGCCGCCTAAGGCGTTCACGAGGGCAAGCCCGCCGAAAAGCACGGGCAGAGACCCCAAGAACAGGCCAGCGGAGGTCAGGCCGCGCTTGGTCGGGGAGACGCTCAGCGCCCATTGCCGAACCTTCTGGGCCCGTCGCGCCTGGTAGACGCCGTAGGCGATCCAAAGCAAGAAGGCCGTACCGCCCTGAACCCAGAACACCAGAACGGATGATACCGCTTGGTAAGATTGCCTCCACCTTGATCTTTGTGTACGGCACCATCTGCATCGACCGCCTGCGGCGAGTCCCCTGCCTCCCCGCTCCCGGCGGGTACGTGGAGATCGAGTCGGAGTCGATGTTGCTAGGGGGCGAAGCTGCCAACACCGCGGTGGCGTTGACTACCTGGAACGACCCGGTGCGGCTGGCGGGCAATGCCTTTGGGGGCAGCGCCGAAGCTCAGGAGCTGTGGCGCCTGGTGGAGGAGAAGGGGCTTCCTCAGGAGTTCCTGGGCGAACGGAAATCTCCGGGGCAGACGCGGGTGGGGGAGCGGACCCCGGTGTGCGACATCTACGTCACTCCCGACGGGGAGCGCACGATGTTCGGCCAGGGCTTTGCCCGGTCCGGCCCCGGGGTGCCGCTGGAGGATCTTCCTCTGGAGGCCGGAAGCTGGTTTACCGTCGAGCCGAACATGGACCTGTACGCGCGGGAGGCGGCGCGGATGGCCATTTCCAAGGGGCTGAACACCTACCTGATGGACTTTATCCGCGAGGACGAGCCGATCGTGCCGGGATCGTTTTGGCAGTCCAGCACCGACTGGGCTGGGCACCGGAACAACATGCAGCGCAACGTCCAGTGGGTCAAGGACTGGGTGAGCCGGTACGGATGCTTCACCATTGTCAGCGATGGCCCCAACGGATTCGTCGCGGGTGGCCCGGATCTGCCCGTCCGGACCTATCCGCCGTACCCGGCGCTGAAGGTGGTGGACACGACGGGGGCAGGCGACCTCTTCCGGGCAGGCATGCTCCACGGGCTGGACAAAGGCTGGCCCATCCAGCGCTGTCTCCAGTTCGCCGCCGCCGCCGGCTGCCTCAAGTGCCGGGCCTTCGGCGCGACGAGCGACGTTCCGACCGTCGCCCAGATCGAATCGCACATCGCGGACAACCCGGACGTCAGTCGGCAGTACCTGTAGGCGCTACGGGCGCTTCGCTTCCCCAGCCTGTCGCTTTCGGAATTGGATGCGCCGCACCACCGGCGTGAAGAACAGGCCGATGCCGCTGGCGGCGAGGCCGAAGAGCGCCAGGGCGGAGAGGGGGAGCAGGATTGCGTGGCTCAGGTCGCCGAAAAAGCTCATGTCGTGGATGTCCTCCACCATTTGGTCGGTGCGGAACGAACTCGAGAGCACCCGTCCCGTCTTGCCGCATACCTGGACCTCGCGGTAGCCGTCCTTGCTCTGCACCTTGAACACATTGTCCTTCGGCCGGTAGTCAAACCTGTCCACATCGTCCATCGACTTGAGCTCAGGGTGGCCTAACGCGAAGGCGGATGCTCCGATGGTCGCGATGGGCAGGATGTCCGTCGGCGAGGTTACTGGCATCGCCTCGGCTACCGGCGTGCGCAACCACGCCACTCGCCCCTTATTGGCCAGCAGAAAGCCCGTTATCGCTATCACGATCAGGAAAAGGGCGGCGACGATCCCGACCCATCGGTGCAGGAGGCGTGAGTTGCGGTACATCCAGCCTTCATGTTATCTGGCAATGGCGGCAGACGTAGAACAGCGTGCGGCCGTCCGTAAAGCAAAGGCCGTCGCCTCCCATGCCCAAGCGAAACCTTCCCGAAACCGTCCAGGAAAAGCTGAAGCTCCTTCCTGGGAGCCCTGGCTGCTACATCTACAAAGATGAGCAGGGCCACGTGCTGTACGTGGGGAAGGCGATCTCGCTCAAAAACCGCGTGCGCAGCTACTTCCAGGAGTCGGCCCGCCACGGCACGCGCATTGCGCGGCTGGTGAGCAAGGTCCGCGAGATCGAGTGGATTGTGGTCGACAGTGAGGTCGAGGCCCTCGTGCTGGAGTGCAACCTCATCAAGCAGCACCGGCCGCCCTACAACGTCCGGCTGCGCGACGACAAGACGTACCCCTACATCACGATCACGAAAGAGAAGTTTCCCCGGGTGATGTTCACCCGCCGGGTGCGGCGGGACGGGGCGAAGTACTTCGGCCCGTACACCAGCGCGTTTGCGGTGCGCGACACCCTGCAGCTCCTGCACAAGGTGTTTCCCCTCATCCCGTGCGGCAAGAGCTGGCGCGGCGAGCCGGACCAGAAGCCGTGCCTCTACTACCACCTCGGCCGCTGCCTGGGACCCTGCGCGGGTCTGGCCGATCGGGAGCAGTACGGCCAGGTGCTGGAAAAGGTGGAGCGGTTCCTCAACGGCAAGGAAGAATCCATCGTGGAAGACCTGAAGCGGGACATGGCCGCCGCTGCCGAGGACTTGGACTTTGAGAAGGCGGCGAAGATGCGCGACCAGATTCAAGCCATCGAGACCGTGATGCAGCGGCAAAAGGTGCTGGTCGGCGAGCAGATCGACCAAGACGTGATCGCGGTAGTGAAAGACGAGCGCGGCTCCGCGATCCAGATGCTCTACATCCGAGGCGGCAAGCTGATCGGGCAGCGCCAGTACGTGCTGGACGGCTCCGCCGACGCGGCCCCTCAGGAGGCGGTGCAGGAGTTTGTGAAGCAGTACTACGCCGACGCGCCCGAAGTGCCGCGCGAGATCCTGCTACCGGTAGAGATCGAGGAGCGCAACATCGTGCAAGCGTGGCTCCGCCAGCGAAAGGGCTCGGCGGTGACGGTCGAGGTGCCGCAGACGGGCGAGAAGGCGCGGCTGGTGGACATGGCTGCGGCCAACGCCGAGCAGGCGCTCGCCGCCTTTTCGCAGGAGCTGCAGAAGAAAGAGGCGTGGGCAGAAGAGGCGATGGGCCAGCTCCAGGACTCCTTGGGGCTGCCGACGCCGCCCCTGCGGGTGGAGGGGTACGACATCTCCAACATCCAGGGCACCGCGCCGGTCGGCTCCATGGTGGTCACGGAGAACGGGGAAGGAGCCAAGGCGGAGTACCGCCGCTTCAAGATCCGCTACCACCCGGAAAGCCCCAACGACTTCGCGATGATGCACGAGGTGCTGACCCGCCGCCTGAAGGCGTACGTGGACGGCGACGAGAAGTTCCAGAAGCTGCCCGATCTGATCATGATCGACGGCGGCAAGGGCCAGCTCGCGGCCGCCCTCAAGGCCCGCGACGAACTCGGCCTCACCGTCCCCATGGTCGGCCTCGCCAAGCGCCACGAGCTCATCTACGTCCCCATCGAGCCGGTGGGCGAGTTGCTGGAGGATATCCGGGAGATGAGGGAGAAGGTCGGTGTTGCGGCGTTAGGGTCTTCCGGTGTTGCGGAGCAGTCCGGCCCCAATACCGAAGCACCGCAACACCCCGACACCGAGTACTCCTACTCCCGCCCCGCCCCCAAGCTCTACACCTACCGCGAGGTCGAGCTGCCGCTCAACTCGCCCGGCCTCATGCTCCTGCGCAAGCTCCGGGACGAGGCGCACCGGTTCGCCCTCACTTACCACCGAAAGGTCCGCGACAAGCGGATGGGCGCCTCCGCCCTCGAGGAGATCCCGGGCGTCGGCCCCCGCCGTAAGCGCCTGCTCCTCCGAACTTTCGGCTCGCTCGAAGGCATCCGCCGCGCCAGCGCCGAAGAAATCGCCGCCGTCCCCACCATGACCAAGACCCTAGCCGAAAAGGTGAGGGAGTACCTGCAGGAGACGTAAAGAACCCCCTCCTCGTTTTCCCGCGCCCGAACCCCTACAAGGAGTCCTGCTCGGACGCGAGGAAAATGAGGAGGGGGCAGGGGGTGGAGAAACCCAAACCCTGGAACCAACAAAGATGGCCAACGCAACCACCAGCGCCGGACTCCTCCTGTTCCGCCGGAAGGAGCGCGGCTTAGAACTGTTCCTCGCCCACCCGGGCGGCCCGTTCTGGGCCGAGCGGGACGTGGGTGCCTGGACCATCCCCAAGGGCCTCGCCAACCCGGGCGAAGATCTCTTCGACGCCGCCGTCCGCGAGTTCGGCGAAGAGACGGGCATCCAGCCCCACGGCCCCTACCTCGAACTCGGCTCGGTCCGGCAGAAGGCAGGCAAGACGGTCCACGCCTGGGCCTGGGAAGGGGACGCCGACTCCGACAAGACCCAAAGCAACCTCATGCGAACCGAGTGGCCCCGAAACTCCGGCCGCTGGCTCACCTTCCCCGAAGTCGACCGCTGCGCCTGGTTCGACCCCGAAACCGCGGCGACCAAACTGAATCCGGCCCAAGCCGAGTTCATCGCTCGTCTGCAGACGCGGCTTGGCCCGGAGGGGCTGAACGCTCCGCTGGCGTTGGAATGACGTAGAGAACTCGGTCTCCGCCCCGGTGGATGACCTCAGCTGACAAAGAACCGCTGGCACAATGCGCCACACCGCCAATTCTGCTGCCACTCCACGGCCGGCTCTATCACCGGTGGCTCGTTGCCGTCAACGGAGGCTTTGCGACTTCTTGAACAGCAGGGTGTAAGGCTTCGTCATCTGGGGATTCTGAAGGGTCCACTCCAAGCCGCCCCTCGAGGGGTTGTACACGAGCCGGGAAACCGTGCTGTTGCCGACCCGGACCCCCGACTTCGTATCCTCCAACAGCCACATGGGCGAATCCGTCGTCAGGATAACGTCGTTCCCCTCTTGGCGGTACGTGCCTTTCATGCCCGCGAACTCGAACGTCTTGTCCTTGTTCAACACAAAGAAGATGGGAGTCTCCCCACGCTGATCCTTCGGACCTGCGAGTGGGATCAGTGGGGTGGACCGCTGGTCGTGCCTCCACGTGCCCGCCAGATCCATTGCCGGTTTGCAGCCCAAGAAAAACAACGAGACCAAGATGAAAAGGCTTCTCTGGCTCATCGTGTTCCCAATCTTGACCCGGCAGTGCGATCGCTTCAGTGCTTGTACCAGGACCGATGAGAGGATCGGTGAATCCGTTCTTGGATGCGGCAAAGCCGCTAAGTGTCTTCGAGGAGTTGACATAAGGGCCACAAAGCCTAGGAAGAACGCTTCTTCCAGGGCCAGTTCCACTCCCACCTCCGCTCTATCACCTCCCACTTTCCGCCTTCCCGGCGCGTGGAGTCTAGCTCGGACTCGAAACCAGCTTCGTCCCCCGAAATCAATCCAGACGTCACCGGGAAGATCTCTTCCCAGCGCCGCCGGGTGCCCTCCGGATCATCCTTCTTCCATGCCTGTCTGAAGACGACACAAGCCATTCGAAGGACTTCCGCATCGTCTGGCGTGTCCATGGGTGCGGCCTGGTCGATCTGCGACTCGATCCAGTCCACAACGTCGAGGTCACAGCTTCCTTGGAGGTTGTCGTTATAGGTTCTGAGGAGTTCCAGGAAAGTAGACATGGATTCTAAAGGGGAATCGCGTCCAGACAAGCTCGGAGGAGACCTAGGCGATCGCGACTATGCGCCTAGCGTTCTACGGTTGCACAACCTCTGGTGGAATGAAGTCTGAGGCCATACCTAGAAACTTAGATAACTTTCTCGAGTCAAGCCTCACAGCATTTGTAGAGCGCCGTGTCTTTGATCCTTAACTGCCTTTTCCCTTACGAGTCGGCGTTTGTTTAGGAAGCGGTCTCGGGGACAACTTCTTCACCGGCTGCAACAGCTGCGGATCGTAGAAATCCGTGTACACGAGCCGCGGGCCTTAGTGCCCGATTGTCCAATAGTCACGAACCTTGGAGACACCTACGTAAAGCCAGAGTCCGGTCGTGTTACGGCTCACTCCTTGTGACCACCGTTCGGCAACGACCTCCACGCGACTGCCCTGCACCCTGATCTCGACCGGAGTCATCCTCTGCTGCACCAGGGGGTTCGCGTTATGCGAAGCATAGTACGGCAAGTCGTCGCGTAGGACGCGGCGCTCGCCTCTGTACAACTTATCGTAAACCGTCCATATAGCTCCCCAGTCCCGCTCCTGATGAATCCGGTTCAGTTGCTCGTAGGCGCGCAGGATCCGGCTCTCTTGCAGAGCATCCTGCTTCTCCTGCCGGTAGAGCAGCCCTAGCGAGAGCATGAGCGCGGAGAGCAGTAGCAAAGCCAAAGCCCAGCGCGTTGAACTCGGTAACCTCACGGGAGTTTCGATCACGGCACCTTTCGGAGCGGGGAAGACGGAGCAGGAATGCGCGCAAGACCAACCCACCATCCCGCCATCGAGCTATAAGAGCTTGCAGCGTTCCCAAGGCTCCCGTCACGATGCAGTAGTTTGTCGGGCGGCACAGCGGGCAGGCGCGCCAGCCTCTTAACCCCCTGCAGCCTGATATCCCCTGCTAGCTCGGAGTAAAGGAGCCTCGGACCTCCCCGGCCGATCTTCCAGTGGTCGTGCACCTTGCCGGTCTCGTGGAAGATCCACTCAGCCGTATCGGTCTTACGAGGGCCCTGCGACCATCGATCGGCCAGCACCCTGACTCGGGAGCCGTCGACCACAATCTCGACCGGCGTCATCACGTCCTGAGCAGACGGGTCACGCCTCATGGCGATGTACCCTGCGGGGCTGTCTCCAAGCCTAAGCCGGATTGCCGGAGAATCGGGGACGTGGTAGTCCTTGTCGAGTACCTTCCAAAGGCTGGCCCAGTTGTGCCTGGTGTGGATTCTGTTCAACTCCGAGTAGGTTTTCAGGACCTGCCCTCTCGACAATCGCTCGCCTCTGGCTCGAAGCCAGTAGACTGTGAGAACGACCGACATGGTGGACAGGATCATCACCGCGAATATCTGCGGACCTGCGACCCTGAGTGGAGTAGCCATCACTTTTTCTGGGTGTGGAAAGTCGTAAGGCCCCTGTCTCGCCAGTGGCCCATCACTTCGTGCGTCATGAGGTTTCTTGTGTCCGCCGACCCGGCATATCTATAGTAGCAAGGCCGGGAAAAGCCATGATCGCGGGGGTATTGGTGCTCACACAGCCGGTCTTCGGGGCTGAGTCGTGCTCGATGTGGGATCTGCGAGACTCCTTTACCGCCCTTCCGGCACGTTCGGCCCTCAAACAATTTAGCGTGCCCGCGCAGTCAAAGGGCTGGGCGTGGGTGCCTGTCTTGGCCCTCATTTTCCGTCAGGACCTAGTACGCGAAGGAGTCCGTGACGGTCCCGGCAGAGTGCACTAAGGGCGCCGCGCTGCCAAAAGGATCGGGCACCTAGTCCCGCTCCGCTGCGCGTCTCGGAGACGACGCCCTCTGAGGAAGTTGCCGTACACCACGATCATCGCCATCGTTCCAGTCCTCTCCTACTTAGTCGCTGCCGTCCCACGCCATCGTTCGCCCCGACTCACCCGATAGAGGCTGCTCGCTCAGCGAGCCCGTACCACGCGAGCGCCGAGCAGATGGCAACAAGACTTGCGGCCAAGACGAGAACGAGTAGGCGGTTTCTGAGGGAAATAACCGCGACCAACGCGGCACCCGTGCATGAGAGGGGCAGGAGTCCGTACAGGATCAACACTATCGGGAGCAACAGGAGTGCGAGTTGTCCATCTTTCGGAGCAAGCTCAACCAAAACGTACAGAAGCGGGCCAAGGCCGCAAAAAACGAGTAGCACCCAAAGCAGGCAGCCGTCCTCGCCAAGTCGACGCCCGCCGGAGCTTCCTCCTGAACCTCCCTCGCGGTGGTCCCTGACATCGCTAATGATGCGATTCCTCAAACGTTTTGGTCACGTACTGGCTCCAAATGGATCGACGGCTGATTCCTTGGCTTACCGGCTCCTATTTCTTGTAATCTTCGCGACCGAAAAGATCACGAAGAAGAGCATGGCTCCTGAGAAGGCCAGCGCTATGACACGCGCTTGCAAGCCAGTTGATGGGACCGCCGCATTCCACCGACCGCTCACGAACTGGGCCACTCCCGCAACGACGCCAAGAGTCGAAAGCATGAGAGCGCACGTCCAAAAGCCTCTATCGTGGTCCATCTCCTACTCCTTGAGCCGCCGCGGGTGACTCCTCCTGGCGCTACAGTACTTCCGAATCCTCCATGTAGTCCGGCTGCACTGCACCCAGTCCTCGCACAGCCTTTTGCTCAGGCAGCTGCTGTCGCTCCAGGCCAATGTCCGTACAGGATGAGGTGGCTCATGGCAGGGCCGGCCCGTTCTCCTCTTCGTAGATCCGAACCACGTGCTTTCCGACGCGCCAACGGCTCGATAGTGTCCTTAGCTTAGGCGCGAGTTCGGGCACGCTTGAGTGGGAAACCAAGGTGCGCACGGCGGTATGCAAGAACTCCCTCAGTTCCTTGTCCGCGCCAAACCCGTTGAACCCGATAGTGGTCACAAGGTCCGCCAGTGCGACCAGCTCCCACGCCTCGAGGGGATGCTCCCCAGCCTGAAGGAGAGCCGTCAACCGACGGATTGGGCGACGCTTGTACTCGTAGAGAACGCCGCCTGAGTTGACGTGCCCACGGGCAATGGTAGCCAGTGCCCCCACCGTTCCCGGCCGGGACCGAGACGAGACCATGCCTTCTAGCTGGTCCATCCTCCTCTTGAGCGGCAGACTAAGAAAGGCGATGGGGACGCAGCCTGCCAGGAACAGCATCAGTTGACCCCGTCTCTCGGGCTCGGCCCTAACCAGCATAACAAGCCAGAACATGCCGCCCACCCAGCACGCGAGAACGATACTGGAGAAGACTCTCTGCGCTCGGCTCAAGCGCTGCCAGAGCCCTAGCAACTCCAAGGGAGTCGCGTTCGAGGGTGGTGGGTCTAGCAGCCTAGGCACTAAGTTGGGAGACCCGAGATGAACGTCGGAGCGCTCGCCAGCCGATGGGGAACCGAAGAACTCCGAGATTCCCGGTGCGATTCTATCAGGAGACAGCAGCCCTGCGCTCGGCCGCAGCGCGGTGGCAAGGTCGTTGCGCCTACAACGGTTAGAGTGCTGTCAATCGGGACGGAAGGGGATGGCTTTGGCCGAAAAGTCATTGGCAGAGTGCGGGTTCTACCACATCGATCTACCCAAGTCGACTTAGCCAATGGAGGAGGCTTTCAGTCTCAGAGCCCCCAAATCTCTGGTAGGTATCGGAGCATTAGACGGTTATGATCTTGAACAGGTAAAGGTCAAGTTCCTACGGCCAAAGGCCGTGTAGTCGCGGCTCCGCGCCGCGAGCAGCCCATCGACTACGCCTGCTCCCTAGAGGAAGGTGCGCGCAGGACGGACCTGCGACTGCACGGCCTCCGGCCGTAGGGAGAGGTAATTCCTCATCACCCTGCTGGAAGAGGTCTTTCGTCGCAAGCTCCTCAGTAGAGCGTCAACCTACATTTGTCGCCTCAGGAGGGGGAGGCTCCCCTTTGTCATCTTGAGGAGCCTGCGACGAAGGATCCGCAGTGGATAAGGCTGTAGTGGAACCTACCACCGCCCCGAGCTCGCATCCTTCGCAAGCTCAGGATGACAAAGGAATGCTCCCTTCCGACGGGCAGGTG
>Ga0216301_1000159_pt1 | contig 19221 bp, 15 predicted proteins | sample 4hB_Boncat_minus_FD_156203 | JGI IMG/M metagenome (GOLD analysis project Ga0216301, IMG submission 156203) | Terrestrial sediment cell enrichment communities for BONCAT metagenomics from Utah, United States - 4hB_Boncat_minus | ecosystem: Environmental > Terrestrial > Deep subsurface > Rock...
GTTTGGTTGAGCTGCAATAAGGATTAGGCCTAGGGGCCCAGCAAAGCTGCGGATTCGGGCGGGTCCCGGTGCAGCAGGAGCGGCAGCAGTAGGTCGTACGGCCCGGTCGAGCTTTCGGTCGGCAGCGATGATTCAAGCCGCGAAGACAGGCGTTGTTCCCCCATAATGTCTGCGTCACAGGAGGTGCTGACGCAGTTGTCCGATTTCACTCATTCCGAGACCACCCGCCGTTCCGTATTACAGGGCATGGCCAAAGGGGTGGCCCTGGCTTCCCTTCCCACCTGGTTCGTTTCCGAGTCGAGCGCCGCGACGGCCGAGAGCGCGCTGCTCCGCCCGCGCCGGATCGGCCCCAACGACACGATCAACGTCGGCCTGATCGGCCCTGGCGGCCCGAGGGGCGGTTACCGTCAAGGACTCGGCGTAGCGCGGGGGATGGCCACCAAGAAGGGCGTGAAGGTGGTGGCCGTTTGCGACGTTGACAAGGTCCACCTCGATAGCGCCGCCACTCACTTTGGGACCGATACCGCCAAGTACGTGGACTACCGCGAGCTGCTGCGCCACCGGGACCTCGACGCGGTTATCATCGGCACCCCTGACCACTGGCACGCAGTCCAGGCCGTCGACGCGATGAAGGCGGGACTCGACGTTTACTGCGAAAAGCCTCTCACCCTCACGATTGGAGAAGGTCGGGACATCGTCCGCGCCACCAACCAAGGCAAGCGGGTTTTCCAGACGGGAAGCCAGCAGCGCTCCGACGCCCGGTTCCGAATGGCCTGCGAACTGGTCCGCAACGGCCGCGTCGGTCGCCTGCGCACGGTGACCACCCACCTCCCCGGCGGACCCGCGGGCGGTCCGTTCGAGGCGAAGCCGGTTCCCGAGGGGTTCGACTGGAACCTTTGGCTCGGTCCGGCGCCGATGACCCCCTACATCCCTGAGCGGACCCACGGCAACTTCCGCTGGTGGCTGGAGTACAGCGGCGGCATGCTGACGGACTGGGGTGCCCACCACAACGACATCGCGCAGTGGGCGCTCGGTATGGACGATGCGGGACCTCTGTCGGTAGAGGGCGTTGGAAAGAACCCGCCGCTCGTGGGTCAGAACTTCTACAACACCTACCCTGAGTTCGACGTGCGCTACCTCTATCCGAACGGTGTGGTGCTTCGCTGCACGAACCAGGGAGAGAACGGCGTGATGTTCGAAGGCGACGAGGGCTGGATCTTCGTAAGCCGCGGTCGGATCGGGGCGAGCGATCCGAAGCTGCTAGAGGCGCCGCTGCCGAGCAACGCGGTGCGCTTGGAAGCCTCCAACGACCACATCCAGAACTTCGTCGACTGCGTCCGCAGCCGGAAGAAGCCCATCTGTCACGCGGAAGTCGGCCACCGTTCGGTCACCGTCTGCCACATGGCGAACATCTCCCTTCGCCTCGGCGGCCGAAAGCTCGCTTGGGATGCCCGGCGTGAGCAGTTCTTGAACGATCAGGAGGCAAACCTGATGCTCAACCGGCCCCGCCGAAAGTGGGCCTGAGCCGCCTAGAATCCGATAAATGCCGACCGAAGCGGCGGAGCCCATGAGGCTCCGCCGCTTCTCCAATTTTGGGTCAAGGCGGCTCAGGTTCAGGGAGAGCGCGTATCGACTCGCTGGAACCTAAACCCGTTAAATTGCTACATACAATACGGTCGAGTAGCCGAGATCTCAACCTTCCGACCCGGGATCTCAATGGCCATTTTGATGTCCAGCTTGTCGGGGGACGGGCTGCTGCTGTACAAAGATGATTAGAGAAGAGAGTTTTAGATCGGCCGTTACTCGGAGAAGCACAATGTCAACCTCGAAGGGGCAATGGAGCCCTGGAGCCTACGAAGAAGAGCTTGCTTACTGGTCTAGGGAGATGGAGCGTCGCACGAAGCTGAGCCCAAGCCCCCTGCCCAACGACCGCTTCCAGCGATTGCGCGCCCAAGTCGACCGCCGGATCGACGACTACCGCGCCACCCCTGACCACCCCGGATTGGAGCCCGAACTGCGCTCCTTGATGCGAGAACTGTCCGCCGCCGTTGCGGAAGCGTCGGGTGTTCGGCTGTTCAACGGCAAGAAGCCCCAGGGCTCCTATCTCCACTAGGGTCTGTCTTAGAACTCCATGGGGGTAGGCCCAAAGGGCCTGTAGCCGCAGGATGTTCGTGCCTGCGTGGACTCCCGAGCACTACCACCGACCGCGTCGGCACGAACATCCGCCGGCTACAGCCGCTACGCGGCTACCGGACGGAGTTCCAAAACAGCCCCTAGGCAAGATCACGGATTAGCGATTTACTGTTTGCAAAGATGGGCCACTACCTGGGGGTAGTGGCCCATCTTTGTGTCAAGTAGCAAGTAGCGCCTATTCTGCATCTGACGCATCCCATCTCAGCGTTGAAGATCACCGCCGGATTGACACCCTACGAAACCGTCTCGTGTGGCAGTTGGCCCTGGAAAAGGCTTTGCCATCTCCTGTCGTGGAATTCTTTGCCGAGAAAATCACTACAGCTTGGAGCCGAACCGTAAAAGTACCGGTAGTGTCCCACACATTACGCGGCTGGCAGCCTTGGTTGCCGCCGCAACTTTATGCTGGACAAAACAAAAAACCTGAAACGGCCGCTTCCCCTGTGGGGTGGTATCGAGGCGACCGTAAACCGTGTGGGGGATCGATTCCAAGACCAATTCGAGTGGAGTGGCCATGCCAAGCGACCGTGCGACTTCTACCGCTTCGCCGAGCTTGGCATTCAGGCGATTCGCGTGCCCGTGCTGTGGGAGCGCGTTGCCCCCGAGACGACCAAGCACCGAGACTGGAGCTACTCGGACTCTGCCCTCCCCTGCCTGCAAGAGTTGGGTATGGAACCCATCGTCGGCCTCGTCCACCACGGGAGCGGTCCCCGCTACACTGACCTGCTCGATCCCGAGTTCCCTGAGAAGCTGGCCGCCTATGCTCGGGAAGTCGCGGAGCGCTATCCCTGGGTCCGCGACTACACGCCGGTAAACGAGCCACTCACGACGGCCCGGTTCAGCGCCCTCTACGGCCACTGGTATCCGCACGCTGCCGACGAACTAATAATAGAAAAACACCTACTAAACCAAATCATAAAAAAAAAAATCGCGATGGCCGAAATCCGGAAGGTCAACCCCAACGCCCGCTTAGTCCAGACCGACGACCTTGGCAAGATCCATGCCACTCCGGAGTTGGAGTACCAGGCGCGGATGGAAAACGAGCGTCGCTGGCTCACCTGGGACCTTCTGACGGGCCGACTTGCGCCCCACGACGTGATGTGGCGCAAGCTCGTTGAGTACGGCGTTCCCGTGGAAGACCTTCAGTGGCACGTCAAGAACCCCTGCCCGCCCGACGTGATCGGCGTGAACCACTACATCAGCAGCGAGCGGTTCCTCGACCACCGGCTAGAGCACCACGCACCAGACACCCATGGAGGGAACGGCAAGGACCGCTACGCCGACGTCCTCGCCGCCCGTGTGCGAGAGGAAGGCTGCGACGGATTCCAGGGGATGCTCACCGAGACGTGGGAGCGCTACGGAATTCCGATCGCCGTTACCGAGTGCCACATGGGATGCACGCGTGAGGAGCAGATGCGGTGGCTGGTGGAAGGCTGGCGGGCCGCCCACCGGGTTCGGGAGGATGGCGCGGACATCGTCGGCTTCACGGTCTGGTCCCTGACCGGTGCGTTCGATTGGAACTGTCTGCTGACGCAGTGGACCGGCTGCTACGAGCCGGGCGTCTTCGACCTACGGGCCCCATCGCCCCGCCCGACGGCGCTGGCAATGGTGATGAAGTCGCTCGCCAAGGGCAAAGTGCCAGACCATCCGGCTCTGGACAACGTGGGGTGGTGGGAGAGACCGTCCCGCTTCGAGCATCCGCCGGTTTCCACCGGCGGGCGTGCTCACGCTGCTCCCCGGACAGAGTCGGTTCGGGAGGATCGGCCGATCCTCATCACCGGCGCGAGCGGAACGCTGGGGAGAGCGTTCGCCCGCGAGTGCGCTGTCCGGGGCCTAGCGTACCGGCTGCTTTCGCGGTCGGACATGGACATTTCAGAGCCGGCGTCCGTGGAGCGGGCCATAGCCGAGCACCGACCTTGGCTTGTGGTCAACACGGCGGGCTACGTCCACGTGGACCGCGCCGAGGCGGACTCGGTCCGCTGCTACCGCGAGAACACGGCTGGTCCGGCGGTGCTCGCCGGGGCCTGTCTAAAGTCGAAGGCGCGGCTGGTCACCTTCTCGTCTGACCTCTTGTTCGACGGAACCCAGTCCGAGCCGTACACCGAAAGCGATTCCCCGAACCCCCTGGGCATGTACGGACGGAGCAAGTTGGAAGCCGAGCGCTGCGTTCTAAGCGCGATGCCGGAGGCCTTGGTGGTCCGGACCAGCGCGTTCTTCAGCCCCCACGACGTTCACAACTTCGTACACAACGTCCTGTGGACCCTTAAGAGCGGCCAAGCGTTTTACGCGACGCCGGGCCAAGTGGTGTCACCGACCTATGTGCCCGACTTGGTCAGCGCGACGCTCGACCTGCTCATCGATGGCGAAAGCGGAATATGGCACCTCGCGAATATGGGAGAAGTGTCGTGGTTCGACTTCGCCCGCGCGGCCGCCAAGGCCGCTGGCCTGGACCCGTACGAGGTTCGGCCCATCCAACTGCCCGAAGACGCCCGCCGCCCCGCCTACTCGGCCCTGGCGAGCGAACGGGGCTGGGTGATGCCGACCCTCGAAAGCGCCCTCGAACGCTACATCAAGGCGCTCGCGACCGTCCCGACGCCCGCGTCCAACTTCGCCTGGCTATAGCGGCACAGCTTGCTGTGCTCCCCCTGTCTAGGCTTGCAAGAAACCTTGCTCCGAACCTGGGAGCACAGCAAGCTGTGCCGCTACATGGTCGTTCGGAATTCGGCACGGTAGATCAAGCCTCATCATAGGTCGGTATCCCAAAGTGAAGGGACCGCAAGATGAGGACCGCGACTCGCAACGTGTACCGTCAGGGGCTGGAGGCCGTGCTCCAATACGTGCTGGCCCACCTCGATGAGGAGTTGGACGCCCAGACCCTCGCCGACCAAGCTTGCTTCTCTACCTTCCACTTCCATCGGATCTTTCGGGGGATGATGGGAGAGTCGGTGGGGGAGTTCGTCCGCCGAGTCCGGCTGGAGCGGGCCGCGTGGCGGCTCGCCAACGGGGCTCGGGTCACCGAGACCGCCTTCGAGGCGGGGTTCGAAAGCCATGAGGCGTTCACCCGGGCGTTCCGGGCCGCGTTCAACGTGCCCCCGAGCCGCATTAAGCGCGCCAACACCCGGTTCTTCGCGCTCCCCACGCCGAATGGGGTCCACTACGACCCGTCGGGCCTGTTCTTCGTCCTGCGAGAACTACGCGAGGTATCCGACATGAACGTTGAAATTCGATCCCAAGACCCTTTTCGCACCGCCTGCATCCGCCACACTGGCCCCTACTGGATGATCGGCCCCGCCTTTGGCCGCCTGCGCGGCTGGGCCGCCGCGAACGGCATTCCCTGGAGCACGACGCTCGCCATCTACCACGACAATCCCGAGATCACGCCGCCAGACCAGCTCCGTTCCGACGCCTGCCTCATCGTTCCGTCGGACTTCCAGACAGACGATCCGGGCGTCCACATTCTCGACATCCCCGGCGGCGAGTACGCTGTGGCCACCCACATCGGGGCGTACGATGGCCTCCCGACGGCTTGGAACAAGTTTATGGGCGAATGGCTGCCGAACAGCGGCCGCGAGATCGGCCGCGGCTACTGCTTTGAAGTGTACGTAGACGACTGCGAAACGACCGCAGTGGAGCAGCTGCGCACCGAACTCTACGAGCCCCTAAAGACCGAACGATCTAAAGACCTCGATCCTGAAACGCCCGAGTCTTCTCCCGGATCCCTTTCGCCTCGTTGAGAAGCTCCTGACAAACCACCGCGACCTGCCGATTCTCGCTAAGGTCGCGGTAAACCATCCCCCCGTAGAGCAAGCCGAGGGTCAGGCTCGCTCCACCGGCGAGCCTTCCCCACCGGATCGGGCTTCCTCCCGGAACGGCGGCAAGCGCCCCAACTACTGCCATCGATCCGAACACCGCTCCGTTCGCTCCCCCCTGCTTGACCGCCACCATGACCCAAACCGCCGCCCCCAGGAGGCAGGCAATTACCGCTGCGGCAGTGATAGTCAGGGACGAGAGTTGCGGCGAACGCCGTTCGGTCCAGAGGCTCCAAACGAAGAGCAGCGTCGGCGCCGCGAGCGGGTAGTAACCGAGGGACATCCACGCGGCCACGACCGCGACTCCCACGCCAAGGCTGTCGGTGTACCCGCGGAGCTTTGGGGCGAGCGCCGGAAAGAACAGGAGCGCGGCGAGGCCGAAGAGGGGCGCTGGTCTGGCCAATTCCCCGAAGGCCGGCTCAAGGGGCAGTGCCATTACCCAAGCGAGGTAGGGAGCCGCCGATGAAAAGCGAAGGCTCTTTGTCCTGGCCAGGCCGAAGGCAAGGGGCAGTGGTAGCAGGAGGAGCGACAGGAAGGACCAGGCCGAGTAGGCCGGTCGGAGATTCAGGACATCGTCTAGCCCCTCGGGGGACCGGAAATCGCGAAGGTCGGCCAAGAGGCGGTCGAGGGAGACCGCCAACGCCAGGAGGCCTTGATCGCCCGGCAACCTCGACTCGAGCGCCTGCGCCAACCGAACCACTTCCTGATGTCCTGGATCGCCCGAAATCGGTTTGGGATGCCCGATCGCGTCGAGGAAGATCGTCCTCCCCACGTAGAGACCGATCACGCTGTCGTCCTCTTGAAGCAAGAGGCGCGCGACTCCCGCCGAGGCTACCTTCGCCTCCAGATCGTCGGACCTGCCGTAGTGCTTTCCAAGCGTCCGAATCACCGTCAGGTGGGGCAGCAAGGTCTCCGCGAGGATCCAGGCCTGTTGCTGGCTGCCCCGATAGCCGTACCGCCCGACGAGGTACCGGTATCGGAGCGCGGGCTCGAACTCGGCGTAGTCCTGGTACTCGGTAAGCCTCGACGCTCGCAGGTACGAGGCGCGCGATCCCTTTTGGTCGCCCAGGGTGTAGCGAACGCCCGATTCCAGGAGCGCGAAGAAAGCGTTTTCCGGCTCTAAGCGGCTTCCGGCTTGGCAGGCCGCCAATTGCCGCTCCTTCGACTGTCGCCGCAGCGGAGTCTCCACCTTGCGAGAGTTCGGCTGAGGCTCCTGGATCATGCCTACCACGCTGTTCGCCCGAACGAATTGGGCCCAATACTCGACCGTATTTTCCCGTTCGCAGATCTTGTACAGGGCGGCCATCCGTTGGTCGTAAGCATCGATGGATGTCGAGTGATCGGTCGGCCTCAGGAGTTTGAGGAAGCGGGCCGTCTCATCCGAGGTCGGATCTTCCGCCCGAAGCCCCCTCGACACGGGATGAACGTAGGGCTGGGATGACGCAAAGTCGCTGCCATTAAGCCGCCACCGTCCCGCTAGCACGTCGCCCTGGGTCAGCAAGACCCAACGCGACTGCGGAAGCAGCGCCACAATGGCCACGAACCCGACGACCACGAACAGGGGAAGCTGCCACAGCTTCAGGCGCTCCATTTCGCCCTCCTGGCCTCGACCTTCGACCGTTCTGAGCGGGGCGGGTCCGGCAACTGTTGCTGGGCGATCGCCCGCGCCGTTTCCGCTCCCTCTTCGGGGGACGTTTCGACGGGCGCCATGACGATCGCGACGGCGAGGGCAGCTCCCATCGACAAACCGCCCAACGGAACGGCTGCGCGGACCCACCACGGTCGAGACGCGGGCTTAGCGACGAGCCCTGCGGGCACGGGCGCCGTTTGACAAGCCTGGTAGAAGGCGTCGAGAGAATCGAGCGGGTCTGGGTTCACTTTTGCCACTCCTTTCGGAAAGCATCTCGGGCGTTGTGGAGGCGCGAGCCTACGGTGCCGGTAGGTATCTCGAGCGCGGAGGCGATTTCCAGGTAGCTAAGACCCTCGAAGTGGGCCAAGGCCAAAACCGCCCGGTCCATGGGTTCTAGCCGGTCTAGCGTCTGGCGTACGGCGATCGTGTCGGTAGGGTCCGGGGCGACGGCGGGTTCGGCCTGCGAGCCCCGCTCCCGGCTCGAAATTGCGGTCAAGGCGCAACGCACCAGAACTGTCCGCAGCCACGCCTTCGGCTCATCGACCGAGCGCAGCTTGTCCCGCGAGCGTGCCGCCCGCACTAGTGCATCCTGAGCTGCGTCTTCGGCCCGCTCCGGCTCGGCGGTGATCGCGAGCGCAAGGCGGTACATCCACGGCCGCGCCTCGCGAAGGATCGCGTCGACGTCGGTTTCCGATCGCTTCTCCGCCCTGCCGCTCATCCAGGCCGCCCACGAACTCTCCATAAAGCTCGATCTAGTGACCGATGAGGGCGCGCTTTTCTTCAGAAGTATTTCTCTTTTGGGTGAGATCACCCCGAAATTGCCGACTTGAGGAACCGGAAGGCCCCCTCACCATCGAAGCGGTGCCCCCCGTCGAACACCTCGGCACCGAAGTGTTCCGGCACTCCGAAGGCATCGTAGATTTCCCGTGCTCGCTGGACCGCTCGCTCAAAGGCGGCGACAGGAAAGATATCGTCGTCCTTCCCACTCTCGACGAACAGACGTCGCGGGGCGATCAGGCCCACGAGGTCCGGCATCTCGATGAGGTTGAGCAGGCCGGGGACGTAGTTGTCCACGCAGTGCCGGATGGAGAGAATCGAGTCGCGGAAGGTGTTGAAGTAGCCGCTAACGACCGCCGTATGGACCCGCTCATCCAACGCGGCAGTAAAGAGACTGGTAAGTCCCCCGCCCGAGATGCCCATCGTCGCGATCCGTCCAGGATCCACCTCCGGCCGGGTTTGGAGGTAGTCGATCGCCCGAATCGCATCCCACACCCGCCACCCGGTCATCGTCTCCCCCACCATAAGGGCCGCCATGCTGTCCTCATGGCACGAGCTACCGCCGGTCTTCCACGCCTCGTTCGAGCAGCGGTGGCCAAAGCTGATCTGCTCGATGGCCAGCGTGACGTAGCCCTGCCGCACGCATTGGATCGCGAAGTCCGCTTGGTACGTTTCGGAGTAATCCTCCGGCCGGGGCGCTCCTTCAGGTGGAATGCCGACGATGCTATCCACCCCTCGGCCGTGACCTGGGAAGCAGAGGACGGCCTCACGAGGCCCGCTGAGACCCTGGGGCACCAGTAGATACCCATAGACGCGAAGGCCCGGTCGGCTGAAGAAGGACACCGTCTCTCGACGGAAGCCGTCCAGGTCCGCCGAATGAGTCACCTCTGATCTGAGATCGCAGAGGTCCTCTTCAGGCAACCCAAGCAGTTGACCAAGCCTCCGCCGTAGATCGATTTGGAAGGAGGACCGAGTTTGCTCAGAACTCCATGCAAAATCAGAAGGACCGGGTAGGGACCTGACTCTTTCGTTGACGAAGCCGGAGACATCCATGGGTAGCGACGATTCTAACGTAAGGAAGTCCGGCCCGCAACGAGAGTAGGGTCAAGGCTCGCTAGCGGTGGATTGCAAATGGCACTCGCCGGTTTCTTGAAGCTATGGCTTAGCCTGCTTTCCTAAGTTCAAGCGCTTCTTCCAAATCTGAATCAATTCCGCTTCCCGTTCTGCTGTGAATCCTACATCACTAACATCGAGGTCCGGCGATCCAGAAGCTTGCGCCAGCCTTCTGAGGACCGCTAGTCTAACCTCAGGGCTAGGAGAATCGAGGAAGACCCCGATGGCAGACCTTTCCAAAGGCAAGTTCAGATGGAGGTACTGAATGACGTAGGCCCTGAGAGTGTCGCTTTGGGTCCTGAATGTCAAATCGGTGAGCGCTCGGTTGATTTTGAGCCCCGGGCGAGGATCATCACCATCCCCCGGCCAGCCATAGAAGTCCAACAATCCAATTAGATTTTGATCCAACGGCGACTCGCCGAGGCCCTTTTCCCAGGCTTCATCGAGGAGGCTGATAAACCGCAACCGAGAGTCCTTAGTTTTCCAACGAACCCTTAGTGCCGCCGCCCAAGCCCTTTCCACCGGATCTTTAAGTTGTAGGTCCGTTAGTTGCGTCCCAATGTCATCGCGCCAGAATTTTTCGATCGAGGCGGCACCGGTGGGATCAACGGAAGGATCGGCGCTTGATATCGACATCCAAGCCGAGTGGTACAGGAAGTTCGCAACGAGCCGCACCTCTTGATGGGAGAGCTTCGGCAAAGACGATACCAGGGCCTTAAACGCACCCAGCGCCTTGTCACTGGCCGACTCGATCGGAGAGACAACCGGTATTAAAGCCAAGCCACCCACGTCATTGGCTGCCTCAACCTTTAGTGGCCGGACTAGATCCTGATGCGGATACCAGTTAAGCCGGAAGGAAAGAACGCCTTGGCGAGGTCGCCTAGCGATCAGAAGGTACGTCCGTTGCGGCGAGAGGTCAAGGAAAATAGCCGGTGCTCGTCCAAGACCTAAAGGGAATCGCACATTGAGCGACCCTAACTTAGGGTCGAGGGGCTCCACCGTGATAGCGCATTCCTTCGGTCGCTCCTTAGAGTCAAGCCGCCATTGGCCCTTCGTCTTCACTGGCGTCACAATGTCGGCAGTCCTAAGATCTTGGACCGTTACCCCGTAGCGGTGCCCCGGAGGGAGAACAGTGGGCTCATCTGAGAGCCGACTCGTTAAAACGGCCAGTACGATCGGCAGCACCATGCTCTTCTAACGGGTTGTGCAGCCTATAGTTGCGAAGAACGCCCTAAGTTTGTCTGCCAACAGTAGGGCTTTCAAAACCTTGGAGTGGAGAAGAATGCGTGAGGATGGATTGCTTGCCAGAAGCCCCACCGCGACACAGTGTTGAGCCCCGGCTAGACCCACCGACCACGGATTAGGCAAAGCATGGCGCTCAAGGGCACTGCAGTGCCCTTGAGCGCCGCACGGAACTACTTACCGGTCGTGCTCTTGGCCGCCTGCTCGGCGGCCGCCTTCATTTCCGGCGTCATCATCGTCTGATCGATCATCTTCTGATCGTTCTCGGTGGTCTTTGCTTCGCCACCGCCCGGAGCCGACGATTGGCAGCCAACGACTGCGGCAACCACGGCGAACAGAAATGCGACACGTGAAAGGCTCTTCGTCATCTTTAAGTGCTCCAAACGGAAGCAGCCCCCGCCGCAGAGGAAGCAGGGGCTGCTTGACCGAACCTAGAGGTCCGGGTACTTGGCGAAGTCGAGGCGCTCCTTGAACTTGGCGATGGCATCGGCTTCGTCGGTCGCGATGACCCACGGCGAGTAGTTGACGACGAACGGGTAAGAGTCGGAGTTGTTCCAGCTCATCGGCTCGATCGTCTGGCGGGGCTTCAGCGCCTTGGCGTGGCCGTCGGCGAAGACGTAGGCGAGGCGGCCTCCGCTAATCTTCGACATATCGGCGGTCGCCTTACCCTTGCTCCGGCTTCCGGAATCGAACCCGTAGAACCACCACGGGGCGAAGTCAGGAATGCCCTCGTAAACCTCGGTCAGCCACAGCTTGCTTGCCGGCTGGGTGAAGGCGCTCATGTTCAGACCATCCCACGAGAGCTTTGCCGAGCCTGAGAAGTTGTTGTAATAGTTCGCTGGCGGGACCATTCCGAAGCCCATCTTCGGGGTCTTGTCGCCGTTGCACCACCAGCACCAGTCGTAGGCGGCGTCCTGGCCCGCGCTTGGACGGGTCGGAGTAGCGTAGAGATCTTTGCTCTTCGTGTACGGGAAGATCAGGTCGGCCCAGGTGTTGACGTTGGTGTAACCAGTGACGGGGCCCGCCGGCATGCTGTTGGCCGCCCAAGGAGTGTTGGCATCGACCGAGTACCCCTGCGGGAACATGTCGTCGTAGTCGTTGATGTAGATCATGTTGCCCGTGCCCAGCTGCTTGGCGTTGGACAGAGCAGCCGTCTTCTTGGCCGCGAGCTTCGCCTGGGCGAAGACCGGGAACAGGATGGCGGCGAGGATCGCGATGATCGCGATGACGACGAGGAGCTCGATGAGCGTGAAGGCGCGATTGGCGCTGCGAATCATAGTTTCGTATCTCCTGCGATATGAGTGAGGCTCGACGAGCCGTGGTCGAATAAGCGATGGGCCAAGACGGGGCGTCGGCGGGATGCCAACCAAAACCTTAATCGGGGAAACGTCGGCGTCGGCGCGATCAAGCGGCACCTCCGGCGTCGAGCGCGGACGAGTCGCGGACGATCAGCTTCGTCTTCAGGACCGCCCTTTGTTGGGGAAGCTCGGGGTTATCCATTCGGTTGCGAAGGAAGCGCCATGCCAGCTTGCACATCTCTTCGGTCGGAACGAGCACGCTACTCAACCGTGGCTCCAGGTACTCCGTGTCCTCGGTGCCGTCGTGGCCGACCACGGCCACGTCCTCTGGCATCCGCAGCCCGAGGTCTAAGAGTGCGCGATGGGTGCCGATGGCGAGGTCGTCGTTGAAGCAGAACACCGCTCCGGGATGTCCGTGCTCCGCCACGTGGGCGCGCACTGCCTCGTAGGCGCTACGCCGTGACCGTGCCGCAACCGTGATGTACTCGGGGGTCAGCCCTGCGGCCTGAATCTCGTGGGTGTAGACCCAGTGGCGCGGTTCGTTCGCCACCTTTCCGTACCGGTCGGCTACAAAGGCGATTCGGGAACGCCCGGTCTGGATAAGGTGGCGAACGGCCTCCTCGGTCCCCGACTTGAGGTCGAGCTCGACCGTATCGACGTCGTGGTCCACGTCCACGCCCATGCTCACAAAAGGCACGCCGTTGCGGCCGAAGTTCGCTCGGAACTGGCGCACGTAGGCGGCGGAGTCGAAGGCGAGGATTCCGTCGACGGGCCACTGGGCTAGCCGATTCACGTGGGTCTGGGCGTCTGGGTGGGTCGCTGTGTCCGTCACCATCATTTCCAGCCCGCACTCGCGGAGTTGGTCCTGGACCTGGCTAACGATGCGCGCGTAATAGATCGGGCACAGAACGGACATCCAGAGCGCGACCAGGTTCGTCTGACCCGTCCGAAGCGCCTGCGCCGCACGGTTCGGGGTGTATCCCAACTCTTGAGCCGCCTTCAGCACCCGCTCGCGCGTCGCCAGCGGAATGCCCGCGTCCAGCCGACCGTTCAGCACGTAAGAGACGGTGGTCTTCGAAACCCCCGCCCTCTCCGCCACCTCTGTCCGACTTACCCGCTTATCCACGCCGACTTCCTCGAATCACTGATTCGAGTCAGTGACCCTGCCACTATACGATGTTAAGAAGCGGCATGCAAGGGTTTTGCGCAAAATTTCCCGCAAGACGTTCCCTGTTAGACTTGCCGAGACGATGGGAGTTGAGCTTTTAGGATTAAGCATTGAGGGTTGAGGGCTCAAGACTTCTCGCTCAACGCTTAATGCTCAACCCTCTCTCCCTGCGCTCAGGGCAGGCTCATCGGCGAAACAGGAGAGCGGGTTCTGGGAACTGGAGGCGGGTGCGAGGGGTAAGTTTCGAGTATGGGAACCCTTCGCACCAAGCTTCGGTGCACCGCGTCGCTGGTGGCGGCGGCCATTGCGATGGTCGCGCCGGCCCAAGACGTCAAGGTGGACAAGTACAAGCTCCCGAACGGGATGACGGTGATCCTCCACGAGGACCGCTCCCTGCCGGTGGCGACGGTCAACATTTGGTACAAGGTCGGCTCGAAAGACGAGCCGGAGCGCCGGTCCGGGTTTGCCCACCTCTTCGAGCACCTGATGTTCATGGGGACCCGGCGGGTGCCCCAGGGGCAGTTCGACAAAATCATGGAGGGCGGCGGCGGCAGCAACAACGCATCGACCGCCGAGGACCGGACCAATTACTTCGAATCGGGTCCCGCGAATCTGTTGCCTACCCTCCTGTACCTCGAGGCCGACCGCATCGAGGAGCTCGGCAAGAACATCGACCAGAAGAAGCTGGACCTCCAGCGCGACGTCGTGAAGAACGAGCGGCGCCAGAACGTGGAGAACACCCCCTACGGCCGCGGGTACGAGTCGGTCAACGGCCTGATGTTCCCCCGGAACCACCCGTACCACAACAGCGTGATCGGCTCCATGGAGGACCTGAGCGCCGCGGCCGTCGAGGACGTCCAGAACTTCTTCGCCACCTACTACGTGCCGAACAACGCCTCCTTAGTCGTTGCGGGCGACTTCGATCCCAAGACGATCCGGCCGATGATCGACAGCCTTTTCGGGACGCTACCCCGCGGCAACGATATCGTCCGCAAGCCAGTCCCGCCGGTCGAGAAGAAGGGGGTGCAGCGTCTGACGATGGTAGATCAGGTGGAGGCGCCCAAGTCGCTGATGGTCTGGCACAGCCCCGCCGCCTATAAGCCGGGCGACCCGGAGATGTCGCTGGCCGCCGCCGTTCTAACCGACGGCATCAACAGCCGCCTCTACAACCGACTTGTGGTCAAGGAGCAGCTTGCCACCGAGGTCAGCGCCTTTCAAGAGTCGCGCCTGCTCGGGTCGCTGTTCTACGTGGACGCCACCGCCGCCGAGGGCGTGAGCCAGGACCGACTGGAAAAGGCAATCGATGAGGAGTTGGCCCGGCTGGCTAAAGAAGGGCCGACCGCTGAAGAGTTGAAGCGGCAGGCGGCGAAGGTCGAGTACGGCATCGTGAGCGGGCTCCAGTCCGTGCAGAACAAGGCGGACCGGCTCAACGAATTCGAGTTCTACTTCGGGGAGCCGAATTCGTTCAAGCGAGTACTGGACATGTACCGGAAGGTTTCCCCGCGCGACGTCCAGAACGCGGTCCGCAAGACGCTGGACCCGGACAATCGCCTGATCATTCGAGTGGTGGCGGAGGCCGAGAAGCCAGAGCAGAACCCCCGCGACGTGGCCCCGCCGATCGGTGAGCCGTCCACCTTCCAGCCCCAGCTCCCGCGCGAATTCACCCTGTCGAACGGGGTCAAGGTCTTCTACTGGCAGCGGCCCGAGTTGCCGCTCATGTCCATCGCGACCCAGTTCCGGGCCGGCGCGGACAACGATCCGGCGGAAAAGGCCGGACGCGCCGATCTCACCGCCGACATGCTCGACGAGGGTGCGGGCAACCTAGACGCCGCCGCCTTCTCCAACGCATTGGAAAACCTCGGGGCCAACTTCGGAGCGTCCGCCGGCCACAACAGCAGCTCCACTTCCCTGTCCGTCCTTAGCTCGAACTTCGACAAGGCCCTGGGGCTCTACGCCGACGCCATTCTCCGCCCTCGCTTCGACCCCAAGGAGTGGGAGCGAGTGCAGCGCCTGACGGTCGCCGACCTGGAGCAGGAGCGCGCGAGCGCGGCCATGGTGGCCCGAAAGGTCGGCCTGCGCGAGTTCTTCGGTGCGAACCACCCCTACGGCCGCCCCACTTCGGGCACCGTGCAGACGGTCAAAGACCTAAAGGTCGACGACCTGAAGGCCGCCCACGCCGCGATCTACCAGCCCCAGAACGCCACGTTCTTCGTCGCCGGGAGTCTTGACGAGGCGGCCGTGAAAGCCGGGCTCGAGCGGGCCTTCGCGGGCTGGCGCGGCACCGGGACCGCCGTCGCCGCCACCCCCACCTACGCCCCGCCCGCGAACGAAAAGCTTCGGGTAGTGCTGGTGGACAAGCCGGGCGCCGTCCAGACCGTGGTGCGGTTCTACATGCCGGCTCCCGTCTACAACGACCCGAACCGGATCAAGCTGAACGCCCTCGGCACCATCCTCGGCGGCACGTTCACCAGCCGCCTGAACACCAACCTGCGCGAGGAGAAGGGTTACACCTACGGCGCGGGAAGCGGCTACTCGTTCGAGCCCCACGTGGGCTACCTCACCGCCAACGCCGAAGTCCGCACCGACGTCACCGGCGCTTCAATTAAAGAGTTCCTGAACGAGTTCCGCAAGATCCGGGCCGGCGACGTGACCGACGCGGAGGTCGCCAAGGCCGTCTCTTCCGGGCGGACCGACACCATCAACGCCATGGCCACCCTCGGCGGCATCCTTGGCACCGCCATGTCCCTCCACCTGAACGGCCAACCGTTCTCGGCCCTTGCGGAGGAGCTGCGCGCCATGCAGGCGATCAAGGCTTCCGACATCAACGGCTTGGCCAACCCCGGAATCCCCCTCGAGCGCGGCGTCCTGGTGCTCGTCGGAGACAAGAGCGCCATCCTCCCTCAACTCAAAGACCTCGGCCTCCCCAACCCCGTGGAGGTCAAGGCGGACTAGGGGGAAGGTCGTTCGGTGTTCGGTGTTTGGTGTTCGGGGGAAATTCCGGACACCGAGCACCGAACACCCAACACCCACCAGCCGCTCGCCCCCATGTACGTCCCCAACTACATCCCCGAGCCCCTAGAAGTGCCGGGGAACGTGACGCAGGACCGCTATCCGGCCCGGATGGCGTTCGTTCGCCGAGTGGTCTTCCTGCACGTCCTCAGCCTGCTCGTGCTCACGGGACTAACCGCCCTTCCCTTCCCGCCGGTCGGCTGGCCCACAGTCGTCGGAGCCTTAGCGCTCGGCTTAGTCGGACTCGACCTTTTGCGGATCCAGACCCGGGGCAAGCCGTTTGAGGCCAAGGCGTCTTCCTTCCTGTTGCTGCCTCTGCTCGTTGTCGTAGCCTGGGCCGCCCGTGAGACGATGGCGGCAGGATTCCCCGCTTGGGCTCTGGCCACCGGTCCGGTCGCGGTCGCTCTTTACACCCTCGTCTGCGGACGCGACTTCAGCTTCGTCGGCTGCTACCTCCTCAGCCTCGTCGCCTCCACCATCGGCGTCGCCGCCCTCTCGAACGCCATGGGTGTCGAGGGCATCCCCGCCGGCACCGCCCTGCTCGTTAACGCGGCCTGGCTGTTCTACTACGTGTACGACCTCGCCTCCCTCATGGCCCGCCGCCGGCGCGGCGAGGAGTTAGCCGCCGTCGTCGACCTCTACCGGGACGTCTTCAACATCTTCGGCTATATCCCCCGCGTCATCAGCCACTGGCGAAAGCACCGGATTTGGAGCGAGGTAAGAAAACGGTAGAGGGGGATTTTGGATTTGGGGTTGCGGATTTCGGATTTGTCGGAACCGGAATCTAATCCAAAATCCGCAATCCCAAATCCAAAATCCAAATGACTCGCCTCACCTGCTACATCCGCCCCCACCGCCTCGAAGCCGTTAAGAGCGCCGTGGCCGCGCTCGGCGTTTCCGGAATGAGCGTCTCGGACGTTCGCGGCACGGGCAATTCGCCGGAGCAGTCGCAGTGGTTCGGGGGCAGCGACGTGCTGGTCGCGCTCCCCATCCGCTCTAAGGTGGAGGTGGTCGCCCCGGACGAGTTGGTGGAGGAAATCGTGGAGGCGATGGTGGAGAACGCCCGCACGGGCGAGCCGGGTGACGGCAAGATCTTTATCGAACGGATCGGCGACGCGATCCGGGTACGCACCCAGGAGCGGGGCGAGGCGGCGATCTAGGATCGTTGTTCGACGGGAACACTGCGAATAGCAGCGAATTCTAAGCGCATTTCATCCGTCATACTCGGGTAGCAGGACAACGATGAGCCTCCTTTCCCTTGCATCCGCCTTTATCGCGCTTTCGGCCCCCCAGGCCGTGTCGCTGAACGTCAACGCCAAGACCGGCGAGGCCATCACGGGAGAGCGGCAGTTCCGCGTCACCGTGCAGGCCAAGAACCCGGTCACCCAGGTCGAGTTCTACGTCGGCGACGACCTTCGGGACAACGACACCAGCACGCCCTACGAGTTCCGCCTCGATTCCCTGGCTGAGGAAGACGGCAACCTCAAGCTCCGCTTCAAGGCGTACACCAACGCTGGCGAGTTGGGCGAGAAGATCGTCATGGTCCGTATCGACAACGGCGTGGGCAAGGGAGCTGACTTCCACATCCAACAGGGACTCGACCACCTGGCCGACAGCAAATTCGACCTCGCGATCACAAGCGGGCGCATCGCCCTTAAGGCCGATCCCAAGTCGAGCAAAGCCAGGCTGGTCATGGCCCGCGCGAACCTCGGCCTTCGCGACATGGCGAAGGCTCAGAAGTTCGCGGAGGACGCCGTTGCCGAGGATCCGAACAACGCCGAAGCGCTGGAACTCCTCTCCGTCATTAATCTCCGCCGCGCGTTCGGCACGGTCAACCGGGGCGGCGACCGCATGGAAACGGTCAATTCCATCCGGGAAGCACTCAAGTCGGCCATCGAAAGCCGCCGCAAGAGCCTGGACCTCACAGTTGACCGGATGCCCCAGCCGACCGACGCGACGCTGATCCCCTATGCCGACGCTGCCCTGCGCGCTGGTCGCTACTCGCTCGCGATCAACGTTCTGCGCCCCGCGTTCGAGAAGGACAACCGCCGCAACGACGTGGGCAACCGGCTCGGCTACGCTCTACTCCGTAGCGACCGGATCGCTGAGGGCCTGCAGACGATTCTGAACCTCAAGAAGTACGGTGCCCTCGACGCCTACGGCTACGCTCTTCTGGCGGTTCTCCAGTCGCAGGCAGGTGACGAGGTAGCGGCCGATGAGTCGGTCCGCGAAGCCCTGTTGAACGACCCGGACGATCTGGGAGTGCGCACCGCGCAGACCTACCTCGCTCTGAAGCGGAACCGCTCTGCCGCCCTGGCTAAGTTGGCGGGGGATCTGGCTAAGGATCAGGGCCAGCGCACCGAGTCCGCCTACTACCTCAGCGCCGTTGCCAACGCCCAGCGTCAGTTCGACGTCGCTCAGCGGCAATACGAGAGGGCCGTTCTTGCTGAGCCCATCAACGCCGACATGTACGTCGAGGAAGGCAACCGCTCGCTCTCGATCGTGCTGAACAACCGGCCAGAGAAGGCTGACCGCGACCACCTGCTCGCCTCGGCGCGAGCCATGTACGAAACGGCTCTCGTGGCCCGACCGGAGTCGGACGACGCTTTGATCGGCTTGGCGCTCGTCGCGCTGAACGAGGGTAAGCCCGCCGACGCGGTCAAATTCGCCGAAGCCGCTGTTAAAGCCGCCCCGACTTCCGCCGGCGCCCAATACGGCCTCGCCGCCGCCTACACCGGCCTCGCCAAGGCTCACACCGCCGCCGCCAAGGGCGCGCCCTCCGCGGAAGCCACCCGCTACGTCGCGGCCGCCCAAGTTGCCAACCGTAAGGCTGGTCAACTCGACCGGAAGAACCTCGAAGGTCGTGAGATCCCCGATGTGACCGCCGTTTGGCGCTACCTCGCCTCTGCGGGTCGTAACGCGGTGATCAGCGCTCCGCGCTGATCGTCGACGGCACTCGGTGTCAGAGAGGGCTGGTTGCTACAG
>Ga0216301_1000160_pt1 | contig 19172 bp, 17 predicted proteins | sample 4hB_Boncat_minus_FD_156203 | JGI IMG/M metagenome (GOLD analysis project Ga0216301, IMG submission 156203) | Terrestrial sediment cell enrichment communities for BONCAT metagenomics from Utah, United States - 4hB_Boncat_minus | ecosystem: Environmental > Terrestrial > Deep subsurface > Rock...
GTTCGAGATGAATGGCGAGTTCCTGGATGCGCTGCGGCAGCTCGAAAAAGAGAAGGACATCCCGTTCGAACAGCTCGTAGAAACGATTGAATCGGCTCTCTCCTCGGCCTATCGACGCGCGTTCGCCGACGGGGCGGAAGTCAAGTTGCGCACAGACGCCAAAGGCCGCGGTCTGCATCCCATCCTGTTGAAGAATGTCGTCGATGTGGTGGAGAACCCGCACCGGGAAATGTCGCTGAAGGATGCGCAGCGGCGCAATCCGATGGCTAAGATCGGGGATATCGTCGACGTCGATCTGCCCGCCGAAGGGTTCGGCCGCATCGCCGCGCAGACGGCGAAGCAAGTGGTGGTCCAGCGTATCCGCGAGGCGGAGCGCGAGAAGGTTTATGACGAGTTCGCTCACCGGGTGGGTGAGGTCGTTACGGGCGTCGTGCAGCGCCGCGAGCAGCGCAACGCGTTCATTCTGCTCGGCAAGAACACCGAAGCCCTGCTTCCGTACAACGAGCAGGTGCCGGGGGAGTCTTACCGCTTCAACGAGCGGGTCAAGGTCTACCTGCTGGAAGTGAAGAAGACGAGCAAGGGGCCGCAGGTCATCGTCTCCCGCTCGCATCCGTCGCTCATCCGGCGGCTGTTCGAGCTGGAAGTGCCGGAGATCGAAGACGCCACCGTCGCCATCAAGAGCGTGGCTCGCGAGCCCGGCGCCCGCTCCAAGATCGCGGTGGTGTCTACCGACGAGAAGGTCGATCCGGTGGGCGCGTGCGTCGGCCATCGCGGCAGCCGGGTGCAGGCCGTGGTCAACGAGCTGTACGGAGAGAAGATCGACATCATCCGGTGGCACGAGCGGCCGTCCGACTTCATCCGCGAGTCGCTCAGCCCGGCGAAGCCGCTCTCGGTGCAGATCGACGAAGAAGCGAAGAGCGCCTACGTGGTAGTGCCCGACACGCAGCTTTCCCTGGCCATCGGCAAGGAAGGGCAGAACGTGCGGCTGGCGGCGCGGCTTACGGGCTGGCGCATCGACATCCGCAGCGAAGCGCAGGACCGCGAGCGCAAGCTCCAGGATCTGGCCCACCGCGAGATGGCGGCCGCCAACGCCGCCGCGCTGGAGGCGGAGGCGACGGGAGCCGGCGGGGAGAGCGTCACCGCCGATGTGGCCGTCGCGGCGGACGGCGGCGACGCCGAAGAGTAGGCGAGCGCCCGGATGTCTGCCGCGCGCGCCCGTCCGCAGCGCACCTGTATCGGGTGCCGCGCCGTACGCGACAAGAAGGATTTGGTGCGGGTGGTGCACACGCCGGACGACCGGTTCCTCCTGGACGCCGGGGGGAAGCTGGCCGGACGGGGCGCGTACCTGTGTCCGCAGAGCGCCTGCCTCACGGCGGCGCTGAAACGGAAGAGCTTTGACCGGGCGTTTCGCCAGTCGGTTTCCAAAGAGACCGTGGCCGCGCTCGATTCGGGTCTGAACGAGTATATGAACGCCGCTGTTGGCGTCGGAACTCCGGCGGAAAGCCGGGGCCCGAGCCGGGATGGGCGGCAGGTATCCGTGGAGGCTGAAGATGGAACTCTAGATCGACCGCTCTAGCGCCTCTTCAGCACCGGCCGATTCGTTCGGCGCTCCACTCCTGCCCACCAGCCCGTGCTCCCGACCCTCGGCGGCAGTAATCCATCGCTGCATTGCTAGAGAGAACTGGAGCATCGTGAGTCTAAAAACCCCTAACCCCCCGTCGTCCACCGACGACAAGCTGATAGAGATCACCAGCCCGCTCACGGTCACCGAGCTTGCCGGCCGGCTGGGCGTGGCGCCGCAGGACGTGCAGCGCGAGCTGCTGAACTTCGGCATCCTCGCCAACCTCAGCGCGCAGGTAACGGTCGAGAACGCCGTCAAAGTCGCCGAGAAGAAGGGCTTTACGGTCGTCACGGCCGCCCCCGCGCCCAAGGCCGCCGGTAACGGCGCCGCCGCCGGAGCGAAGGCGCCCGCCGCCAAAGCGGGCAAGAAAGCGCGCCCCAGCGGTCCCGTGCCCCGTCCGCCGGTCACCGTCATCATGGGCCACGTCGACCACGGCAAGACGACGCTGCTGGACACGATCCGCAAGACTCACGTCGTTGACGCGGAGTTCGGCGGCATCACCCAGCACATCGGCGCCTTCCAAACGGCCATTGAAACCGGCGAGGAGCGCGAGGGCCGTAAGGTGCTGAAGCGTCTCACCTTCCTCGACACCCCCGGCCACGCGGCGTTCACCCAGATGCGGGCGCGCGGCTCCTCCATCGCGGACATCGCCGTCCTCGTGGTGGCCGCGGACGACGGCGTGATGCCGCAGACCGTGGAAGCCATCGACCACGCCAAGGCGGCCGGTCTGCCGATCATCGTCGCCGTGAACAAGATCGACGTCCCGAACGCCGATCCCACCCGCGTCCTCACCGACCTCACCCAGCATGGGCTGGTGCCGGAAGACTTCGGCGGCGACGTGGGAACCATCCAAGTCTCCGCCAAGGACGGCCTCGGCGTGGACGACCTCCTGGACCGCATCCAACTGGAGTCGGAGATCCTGGAGCTTACCGCCGATCCGAACGGCCCGGCGGAAGGCGTCATCGTGGAGGCGCGGCTCGACCCGCAGAAGGGTCCCGTCGCTACAGTCCTCGTCGATAGCGGCACGCTCTATCCGGGGGACAGCGTCGTCGTGGGAACCATCTACGGCAAGATCAAGGCGATGACGGATGACCGCGCCCAGAAGCTGAACCGCGCCGGGCCGTCCACCCCCGTCGAGATCCTGGGACTTTCCGCCGTCCCGTCGGCGGGCGACCGCCTCGAAGCCGTCGAGTCGGACCGGGAGGCGCGGCAGATCGCCCAGGAGCGGGAAGTCGAAGCCCGAGAAGCGAAGCTCGGCGGCCACGCCGGTCGCATGCGGATGGATCAGCTCTTTGCGAAGATCCAGCAGGGCGACGTCAAAGAGTTGAACGTGATCCTGAAAGCGGACGTGGACGGGTCCGTGGAAGCGGTCCGCGACAGCCTGCAAAAGCTGAGCACCAACGAAGTCCGGGTCAACGTCCTGCGGGCGGGCGTCGGGAACATTGGCGAGAACGACATCCTGCTCGCCGCCGCCTCCCAGGCGGTGGTGTTCGGCTTCAACGTGAAGGCGGACGCGGCGGCCCGGCGCATCGCGGCGGACGAAGGCGTGGATGTCCGGACTTACCGGATCATCTACGAGTTGATCGATTCCGTCACCGGCTCGATGCGGGGCCTGCTGGCGCCGGTCTACGAAGAGGCGAAACTGGGCCGCGCCGAAGTCCGCGCCACGTTCCGGCTGCCCACGAGCATGGTCGTTGCGGGCTGCTACGTTCAGGAAGGCATCATCCGGCGCGGCGCCGACATCCGCGTCCTGCGGGGCCGGGAGATGATCTTCGAAGGCGAGATCGGCAGTCTCCGCCACGTGAAGGAGAACGTCCGGGAAATCGCCGCCGGCTACGAGTGCGGTATCATGCTGGACGGCTTCAACGACTTCCAGGAAGGCGACATCCTGGAGTGCTACGAGATGAAGCAGATCCACCGGGAGCTGTAATCTCTTCAGGGAGCGTAGTAACGCGCTACTACGCTCCCTTTTGAAGCGGTAGGCTTGCCTTTCGCCCCAGCTGTGGGACCGCGGCGTTGCGGCCGCTGTTTTATGCAGCCCCGGCGGCTGCACGATCTTATGGCGTTAATCGTAGGGCTTTGCACGATCGAGCTGGTCATTCCGGAGGCGAACTCGCTGAAGGACAAGCGCTCGGTGCTGAAGAGCATGCTGGAAGGCATGCGCAGTCGCTTCAACATCAGCGCGGCGGAAGTGGAGCACATGGACGTCTGGCGGCGGGCCACGGTGGGCATCGCCTGCGTCAGCAACAGCCAGACCTTCATCGACCAGGTGCTGAACAAGGTGATCGAGTGGGTGGAGAGCAACCCACGGGTGAACGTGACGGACGTCCAGGTGGAGTTCCTGTAGCCGGAGCGGCCCATACGGTTCCGAAGTAACGATGGCGACAACGAGACAACAACGGGTGCAGGAGCTGCTGGTCCAGGAGATCAGCGACATCGTCCGCCGGGAGGTGCGCGATCCGCGAGTCGGGTTCGTCACCATCACCGGCGCCGAGGTGACGCCGGACCTGCGCCAGGCGCGGGTCTTCTTCACCGTGCTGGGCGATACGAACCAGCGGGAGGATACGGCCATCTCGCTGAACCGGGCCGCCGGGTTCATCCGGGGAGAGTTCGCGCAGCGCGCGGAGCTGCGGTTCGTCCCCAACCTGAAGTTCGAATACGATACGGGAATGGAGCGCGGCCTGCGGATCAGCCAGCTCCTGGAGCAAGTGCGGCGGGATGACGAGCAAGCGGCAAAGTCTACTGACCCAGGCGGCGACCCAGATCCGGAAGGCGAATAGCGTCCTCCTGGCCTGTCACCTGGGGCCGGACGCCGACGCGCTCGGCTCGCTGCTCGGGCTCACTCTCGGGCTGGAGCGGCTTGGGAAGCAGACTTATCCCGTCAGCCCGGACGGCGTCCCCGAGCTGTATCGCTTTCTGCCTGGCTGGGAGCGGGTGCATGCCGGCGCGCCGGACGCCGCGCGCCGCTGGGACCTGGGAATCGGTTTGGATGCCGACGGCGCGGGCCGCCTGGGCGTGGTCGCCGAGGCGGTGCTGGCGCAGCCGGTGGTGTTGGATATCGACCACCACACCAGCCCGGAGCGCTACGGGACGGTGCAGGTGGTCGACAGCACGGCCGCGGCCACCGGCGAGCTGGTGTACGAGCTGCTCGTCGAGCTCGGCGTCGAAGTGGACGCGGACATCGCCGCGTGCCTCCTCGCCGCGATCCTCACCGATACGGGCAGCTTCCGGTTCAGCAACGTCACCGCTCGTACGTTCGAGATCGCGGCGGCGCTGGTGCGGGCCGGCGCGCATCCGACGCCGCTGTTCGAAGCCGTCTACGGCAGCCGCCCCTACGAAAGCAGCCGCCTGCTGGGGCGGTTACTCTCCCGGCTGGAGGTCTCTGACGACGGGCTGATCGTGTGGGGCGCGCTCACCCGCGACGACTTTCGAGAGACGGACGCGAGCTCGGACGCCACCGAGGGGTTCGTGGAGCAGATCCGCATGGTGGCGGGCGGCGAAGTGGCCGTCTTCTGCCGCGAGGCCGCCAGCGGCGAGATCCGGGTGAGCCTGCGCTCCCGGGGAGCGGTCAACGTAGCGCGGGTAGCTGAAGAGTTCGGCGGGGGCGGCCATGTGCCCGCCGCCGGCTGCACGCTGCAACCTCCGCTGGCGGACGCCGTTCGCCGGGTGGTGGCCGCCGTCCGCCGGCGCATCGACGAGGCGCCGGCCAGCGTTCGGGAGGGAGCGTGAGCGCGTTCGCCGTCCACGCGCCAGGGGTGGCTGGATGACTGAGGCTTCAGGTCCGCACGGAATACTGGTCCTGCACAAGCCCAGCGGCCCCACTTCGCACGATTGCGTAGCGCGGGCCCGCCGGGCGCTGCAAACACGCCGGGTGGGGCACGCCGGCACGCTGGACCCCCTCGCGTCCGGGGTGCTGGTCCTGGGCCTGGGAAATGGCACGCGCATCCTGGAGTACCTCCAGGGGCTTCCGAAAGTCTACCGGGCCCGGCTACTGTTCGGGATCGAGACGGACAGCCAGGACGTTACCGGCGCGACCGTTCGGGAGGCCGATGCCTCCGCAGTGACGGAAGCGGAGCTTCGTGGGGCGCTGGCCGGGTTCCAGGGAGAGATCCTCCAGGTGCCGCCGATGGTGTCAGCGCTCAAAGTCGGCGGCAAGAAGCTCTACGAGCTGGCCCGGCGCGGGGAAACCATCGACCGGGCGCCGCGTCCGGTAACGGTGTACGACATGGAGCTGTTGGGGTTTACCCCCGGCCCGCGCGCCGAGGCGGAGATCCGCCTTCGCTGCTCGGCGGGAACCTACGTGCGAACCCTCTGCCACGACCTGGGGCAGAAGTTGGGGCCCGGCGGCGCGATGAGTGCGCTGGAACGCGAGGCCGTGGGGCCCTTCGTCCTGGCGCAGGCGCTCGGCCTGGAAGAGCTCGACACGCGAGGACGCGAGGCCCTCCTCGCGCCGGCCGAGGCGCTGGCGCACCTTCCGTCCTTGATCGTAGGAGAGAAAGAAGCGCGCGCCCTGGCGCAGGGGCAGTTCATTCCGGCGCCGGATGACGCGCCGGACGGCCCGATTCGCGTGCTGGGTGACGACGGAGCGCTGCTGGCGATGGCGCGCGTGCGAGGCCGGCACGAGCCGCGTCTGCTGGCGCCGGAGAAGGTGTTTGCGAGGGCGGATGCGGCGAGTTCTGGGTCTTGAGCAGTTAACGGAGCCGCTGGCGCGTTCGGCGGTGACGGTGGGGAAGTTCTTCGCCATCCACCGGGGTCACCAGGCGCTGCTCCAGGCCACCGTGGCGGCGGCCCAACGGCAGGACGCGCTGGCCGTAGTGCTCACGTTCGACCGTCACCCGCTGGAGATTCTGCGGCCGGGAACTACCTTTCCGGTCATCGCTACCCTGGAGGAGCGCCTCGATCTCATTGAAGCCGAAGGGGTGGACGTCGCCGTCGTTATTTCGGTGACACCCGAGTTCCTGAACCTGGAGCCGGATGCCTTCGTCCGAGAGATCCTGGTAGACCGGCTCCGCGCTGTGGAAGTGCTGGCGGGCGTCAACTTCCGGTTCGGGAAGAGCGCGCGAGGCGACATGGACACGCTGCGGCGCCTGGGCCGGGAGTTCGGCTTCACTGCCACGGCCATTGAGCCCGTGCTGCAGCACGGCGACCGCCTGAGCAGTAGCCGGGTCGCGGCGTGCGTGGAGGCGGGCCGAGTTGAGTCCGCGGCCGCGTTGCTGGGACGTCCGTATTCGGTTCCGGGCGTTGTCGTGCGTGGCGACCAGATCGGCCGTCAGCTTGGCTATCCCACCGCCAACGTCCGCTCCGAACCGGGACGCCTGCTGCCGGCGGATGGTGTGTACGTGGTCCAGGTTTCCTGGGGAGACGAGCCGCCGCAGCCCGCCGTCGCCAACCTGGGCGTCCGCCCCACCGTAGACGGACGCCAGCGCTTGCTGGAGGTGCACCTCCTGGATTGGCAGGGCGACCTCTACGGGCGCGAAATCGAGGTCCGGTTCCTCGCCCGCCTCCGCGACGAGCAGCGCTTCCCAAACCTGGACGCGCTGCGGGCGCAGATCGCACAAGACACGGACGCCGCGCGTCACTACTTTGCGGACGGGGCCGCTCCGTAACGCCCGCTGGCGCCGCTCGCTCTTGCGATGCACCGCATCCAGAGTGATTCCTCCACAGGATTTCGCGGCGCCGCATGTCAACAGGGTGGGGTTGCCCGTTCCGCCTACTGGAGGACCGTCCGCCGCATGAGCCAGCCGCCCCTGCCCGACCTGCCGTACGATCACTACCTCTCCTATCAGGAGCTGATCGACCTCTTGCATGCCTTCGCCACAGCGCGCCCCGATCTGGTGCGGCTGGAGATGGCTGGCCGGAGCCACGAGGGCCGCGACATCCATGTGGCCATCGTCACGCGCTTCGCAACGGGTCCCGACAGCGAGAAGCCCGCAATCTGGGTGGACGGGAACATACACGCCACCGAGGTTTCGCCCACTACGGCCTGCCTGGCGCTCATCCGGAAGCTGCTGGCGGAAGACGGACAGAATCCAGACGTCAGTCACGCCCTGGACACGCGCGTGTTCTACGTTTGCCCGCGCGTGAACCCGGATGGAGCCGAGGTATTCCTCTGCGACCGTCCGCGCTACATCCGCAGTTCCACGCGCCCCTATCCGTGGGACGAGGACCCGGTAGCCGGCCTGCGACGGGAAGACGTGGACGGCGACGGGCGGGTGCTGTCTATGCGCATTCCAGACCCGAACGGCGCCTGGAAGCCGCATCCGGAGGAGCCGCGCCTGCTGGTGCGCCGCGATCCCTACGAGACGGGAGGACCGTATTACCGGTTGCTCCCCGAGGGCGTCATCGAGAACTACGACGGCGTGACCATCACCCTCCAGCGGATCAAAGAAGGGCTGGACCTGAACCGCAACTTCCCGGCGCACTGGAGGCAGGAACACGAGCAGGTCGGCGCGGGCCCGTTTCCCACGTCGGAGCCGGAGGTCCGTGCGGTCGTTGCTTTCATCGCCGGGCGCCCTAACATCACCGCCGGGATCACCTTCCATACCTACTCGGGCGTGCTGCTGCGGCCGTATGGAACGCAGCCCGACGAGGAGATGCCGGCGGAAGATCTCTGGACCTATCAGAAGATCGGAGAGAAGGGCACGGCGCTCACGGGCTACCCGGTGCTCAACGTCTTCAAAGACTTCAAATACCATCCCAAGGAAGTGATCACCGGCGTCTTCGACGACTGGCTCTACGATCACCTGGGCATCTTCGGCTGGACGACGGAGCTCTGGTCTCCTCAGCGGCAGGCGGGCATCGCCGACGTCAAACCCATCGAGTGGTTCCGCGAGCACCCTGCCTCCGATGACCTGACGATGCTCCGCTGGAGCGACGAAAAACTGGACGGGCGAGGCCATATCGACTGGCGTCCATTCGACCATCCGCAGCTTGGCCCTGTGGAGATCGGCGGCTGGGATAGCCTCTACGCCTTCCGCAACCCGCCGCCGCAGTTCTTGGAGGCCGAGGTGGCGCCTCATGCCGACTGGCTGATCTGGCACGCCCTCATCTCACCCCGGTTGGAGCTGTTTCAGGCGGAGGCCCTGCCCCTGGGAGAGGGCGTGTATCGGGTGCGGCTGGTGGTCCAAAACACCGGCTGGCTGCCCTCGTATGTCACCAAGAAGGCGCTGGAGCGGAAGGTGACGCGCGGCGTCGTGGCGGAAATCACGCTGCCGGTGGGCGCAGAACTGGTGACCGGCGCGCTTCGCGAGGAAGGCGCCCAATTGGAAGGACGCGCCTACAAGCCTGCAGGCGGCTTCGGCTGGACCGCCGATCCAACTACCGACCGTGCAAAGTTCGAATGGGTGGTGCGCGCTCCCCACGGTGGAGAGGTTCAGCTCGTCGCTAAACATGATCGGGCCGGGGTGGTTCGTGCTTCGCTAACGCTGGCAGCGGTTTCACACTCCTAAGCGCGAACTACTGCCAGTTAAGAGGGTTCCATAACCCGACGCGGACCGCGTGAACACCCGTGGCGAACGCCACTCACGACGCCGATCCTTCCAGAGGGTGCCTGGGTTAGGCTACAGGAACCGACCGAACGTTCGCTTCTATGACGCTCGCGGAGACCTGCACCGCCCAGAGCGCGCCACCAGCGCCCTTGCAACAAGATTGCATTATCACGTGGGAGGGATGCGGGCGACGGCGACGTAATAGTGCTTAGGCTTCCCGGTTTACAGAAAGGTCTCCCATGCGCTTTCTCAAGTACACACTCTCGTTTGCTGTGCTGGCGTGCTGCACGGCGGTCGCCGTCCAAGGCGCTGATAAGCCGGTGGTGGAGAAGGGCTTCGTAGCCCTCTTCAACGGCAATGACACGTCCGGTTGGAAGCTTCGCAACCCGGGCGGCAAGAACACCTGGGTAGTGCAGGACGGCGTGCTGATGAACAAAGGCACGGGAACCGACCTGGTTACCGAGAAGAAGTTCGAGAACTTCCAGATTCGCTACGATTACCGCAGCTACGGCAACTCCGGCGTGGGTTTGCGAGGCCGCTACGAAATCCAGATAGACGACTCCTACGGCAAAGCGCCGGAGTCGCACGGGAACGGCGCCGTTTACAGCCAGCTCGCCCCCTCGAAGAACGTGAGTAAGATGAAGGGCGAGTGGCAGACCATCGACGCGACGATTGTCGGAGACCGCATCACCGTCATTCACAATGGCGAGAAGACGGTCGACAACTACCAGTTGAAGAAGCCGGGCACCGGCATCCAGTACGGCGACAAGCTAGAAGGCGAGGCCGGCCCGATCATCCTCCAGGGCGATCACGGCCCCGTCGATTTCCGCAATATCCGCATTCGCGAGATTTCCGCGCAGTAACCCTCCTCCACCCTCGGGCAGCCGGCTGCCCTCCCTTACAGAAAGGCCGCCTCCAGCCCCGGAGGCGGCCTTTCGCACGTCCGGACGGTATTCGTTTGCTTTCCTGCTACTTTTGAGGCGCCGCAAACGTCTCACTGGAAATCTGACGAACACAAGTGGATAAGGAGGAGACTCATGTCTGTATCCCGTTGGCAACGAAGCGGCGCCAGTATCCTCACGATGGCTGGGCTGGCATTGAGCGGAGCGGTAGCCGGAGCGCAAGGCTTTACGCCCGGAGGTCCCAGCGGTGTGAGCGGACCCGGCGGGATCGGGCGGCCCGTAGGCAGTCCGGCGCTGGCGCAGGGGCGCCAGGGGGGCGTGGTGCCGGGCGGCCCGACCTTCGGGTTGAGCCCCGGACAGACCGTTCAGGTAGCCGCCTATTGCACGGATCTCTTTTCCGCTCCGCCGAACCAGACGACCACTTTCACGGGAGGGGATCAGGCGCAGGTGGCTGTGGCGGGTCACGGGACGCTCACGCTGGCGAGTGCGATGCAGAGCGGCCTGGTTGCGATCCGCGGCCGCAGCAACTCTTATGATCCGATCCGGCGGGACCGCAACCTGGCGCTGGATCTGTATCTGGTGAACACCAGCGACACTCCCATGCAGGTGGCCTTCACGCCGGGGACGCAGATTACGCCGAAGGGGCAGGGCGCGCAGGCGCTGCCGGCGGGCTCAGAGCGGTTGTTCGCGCTGGCGGGGCAGAAGCGGCTTGCGTACACGAACACCATGCAGTTCGCGGTGTGGGCCAGCCGGGGCAGCACGGCCGAAGACGTCGAGCAGACGCAGATGCTGCGCGTGCCGGCGGACGAGCGGACCCGCGTGCAGAACCTGCTGGACGGCAGCGGCATCGCGCAGACTTTCGACCGCGACCGAGGCGCGTACGCCGCGCGCTACGAAGCCGCCGTCGAGAAGCTGGGCGACGGGGCGCAGGAAGTGCGCGGCGTCACCGTGCTGGCCGACGGTTACCGGGCCCAGGTGGAAGGAGCCCGCACCGACACCGAAGGCGTGGTCCGCGTGAAGCCGCTGCGCAGCGGCGGGACCTTCTACTACCGCGCCGAGTTCCAGGAGCGGAAGGACGGCCGGACGGACGTGAAGCTGTTCCACCTCGTGACGGGGCGGCCGCTGCACGCCAACCGGGGCGGCTTCGTTCTTTAATTGCGGATTTGGGAGGGCGGATTTCGGATTGGATAATCCCCGATCCGAAATCCGCCTTCCGAAATCAGAACGTCCATTCCGTGAACAACCGGCGACGGAGTTGCTCCAGCTCCGCCGTTTTTGCTTCGTCGGGCTTCGGCTGCGCGCCGATGAGCTCGACGAGCTGGTGGTCGAGGGTGGACAGGCGATGGGCGAGGGCCAGGGCCGTGGCCAGGAGGAACTGGGTGGCCCACACTTCCCCCGCGTCGACGGCGGTCTGAAGCTCGGTGCGGGAGATATCCCAGAGACGGGTGGCGGTGACAGCCGTGACGCTGGCCGTGCGGGCCTCGTGGGTGAGCAGTGAGATCTCGCCGAGCACGGAACCCGCGTCGAGGACCGCCAGCGTACGGGGCGCCTGATCCGGAATCTTGATGGTGACCTCGACCTGACCGGAGATAATCAGGTAGGCGGATTCGCCGGGGTCTCCTTCCCGGAACAGGATCTGCCCCGGTGCGAGCGTTACCTCATCGAGGTTCCGGGCCAGGGCCTCAATATCCGCTTCCCCCAGATTCTGGAAACACCGGAAGCCCCGGATCTCGTCAACGCTGATCGCAGCACTCATCGTTCTCTGTCCCTTCCCGCATTCGACTTCCGGTTATACACCCCGCAGCACCGTGGCCTTCGCCACCCGGCCGAGGGCCACGACGAAGGAGGCGGTGCGCCAGCTGAGGTTGCGCTGCTTCACCAGGTTCCGCACCGTGGCGTAGCTGTTGGTCATGATCGTCCGCAGCCGCTCGTTCACCTCGGCTTCGGCCCAGCGCAGACACTGGATGTTCTGGACCCACTCGAAGTATGAAACCGTGACGCCGCCGGCGTTCGCGAGGATGTCGGGAATGACGACGATGCCGCGCCGCTCGAAGATCTCGTCGGCTTCGGGCTCGGTGGGGGCGTTCGCGCCTTCTACGATGACCTTTGCGCGCACGGTTTCGGCGACTTCCCGGGTGAAGACGCCGCCGAGCGCCGCCGGGATGAGGACATCGACATCCAGGGCGAGCAGCTCCTGAGGAGTGATGCGGGACACCCCCTCGCCCTCGTACTCAGAGAGCGGGCGCCGGGTCTTCGCAAAGGTCATCAGCGTGGGGATGTCCAGCCCGTCCGGGTTGTAGAGGGAGGTTCCCACGTCGCTGACCGCGACGATCTTCGAGCCCAGCTCGTGAGCGCACTGGGCGGCGTACGAACCCACGTTTCCGAAACCCTGGATGGCGATGGTAACCCCCTCCATCGAGCGCCCCAGGTCGTTGATGAAGGCCTCGGTGATGACGATGACGCCGCGCCCCGTGGCGGCTTCGCGGCCTTCGCTGCCGTGCAGCTCCAGCGGCTTGCCCGTGACGACGGCCGGGCTGTAGCCGTGGAGGCGGGAGTACTCGTCCATGATCCAGGCCATCACCTGGGCGTTGGTGTTGACGTCTGGCGCGGGGATGTCGCGCTGCGGGCCGATCTCCATGCTGATGCGCTGGACGAACTTCCGGGTGAGGCGCTCCATCTCCGGCTGGCTAAGCTGCTTCGGATCGCAGGCGATGCCGCCCTTCGCGCCGCCGTAGGGAATGTTGACGACCGCCGTCTTCCAGGTCATCAGCGAGGCGAGCGCGCGGACGTCGTCCGGATCGACGGTGGGGTGGTAGCGCAGACCGCCCTTCATGGGGCCGCGCGCGGAGTTGTGCTGGATGCGATACCCGGAGAAGACGGCGATCTCGCCGTTGTCCAGCTCGATGGGCACCGTCACGTTGTGCTCGGCCTCCGGCGAGAGGAGCAGCAGCTCGATCCGCGACCCGAGGTTCATGAGCTGGGAGGCTTTCCGGATGTAGAGGTTGGTGGCTTCGAAGGCTTTCATCAGGCGTCCCTTTCCTCGCTTCCTTTCCATGCAGCGCTGAATATTCCTTCTCAGAACCCAAAGCCCGCTCCCGAGTTCATGAAAACAGCCCGCCTCCGAACCGGAGGCGGGCCATCCTTACTATTCAATCGCCAGCCTGGCGGGCGACTTTCGGAGCGCGCCGGAGCGCGTTACACTAGCGGCCGATTCCGCAGTACTCGAAGCCGTGCCAGAGCAGCGTGGCGCGGTCCAGGGCGTTGCGGCCGTCCACCAGGAGCGGGCGGCGCATGCCGTCGTGCAACCGGGTCCAGTCGATCTCGCTGAATTCGGCCCACTCCGTCACCAGAACAATCGCGTCCGCATTGAGGGCGGCGTCGTAGGCGTCGGCGCAGAGCTCGGCCTTGACGCCGTGGCGGCGGGCGGCTTCCATGGCGCGGGGATCGTAGGCGCGGACTTCGGCGCCCAGCTCGGTGAGCCGCTCGGCGATGAGGAGCGCTGGCGCGTCGCGCAGGTCGTCGGTGCCGGGCTTGAAGGCGAGGCCCCAGAGCGCAATCGTCTTGCCCTTGATGAGCTTGAGCCGATCCTGAAGCTTGCGGATAACCGCCAGCCGCTGCGCGGCGTTGACTTCCTGCACCGCATCGAGCAGGTGAGATTCGTAGCCGTACTCGCGGCCCGTGTGGGACAGGGAAGCGAGGTCCTTGGGGAAGCAGGAGCCGCCCCAGCCGATGCCGGCGTGGAGGAAGGCGCTGCCCACGCGGGCGTCGAGCCCGATACCGCGCGAGACCTCGCGGACATCGGCGCCCACGCGCTCGCAGATGTTGGCGATCTCGTTGATGAAGGAGATCTTGGTGGCGAGGAAGGCGTTGGCGGCGTACTTCACCATCTCGGCGCTGGCGCGGTCCGTCACCACGAACGGCACAGTGCGGCCGTTCCGCTCATTCCGCTCCATCAGGGGCGCGTACAGCTCGCGCATCCGCGCCACGGCCCGGTCGCTCTCCGCGCCGATGACGATGCGGTCGGGGTTCAGGGCGTCGGCGATGGCGGAGCCTTCGCGGAGGAACTCCGGGTTCGAGACTACGTCGAAGGTGGGAGCGGCAGGCGGCGCGGGCAGGGTAGCCGTGGCGCATGTGGCGACCGAAGCGCTACCCCCCAGCGCGGCCACGGCCACGCTCTGCGATCCCACCCCGGCCGCGCGGCGCGCGATGCCCTGGCGGACCAGCATTCCCACCCAGTCGCCGCTGCCGATGGGCACGGTGCTCTTGTTGATGATGACGCAGTACGAATCGCCCAGGTGCTCGCCGAGGGAGCGCGCGGCGGCTTCCACATACGAGGTGTCCGCCCGGCCGTCCGGCAGGGAGGGGGTGCCGACGCAGATGAAGAGCGCTTCGGCCTGCGGGACGGCGCTCGCGTAGCCTTCGACGAATTGAAGGCGGCCCGCCGACACCTCGTCGTGGACCAGCTCTTCGAGGCCGGGCTCATAGATCGGGATCTGCCCCGACTGGAGGAGCCGCACTTTCGCCGCGTCCACATCCATACAGGTGACCTGATGGCCGAGGTGCGCGAGGCACGCTCCGGTCACGAGTCCTACGTATCCGGTTCCTACTACAGCGATGTTCATGAATGCTCTTTCCAGGCCGGGGCCGCGAGGGACGCCGGGCGCCTCGCCCTTGACTGAAGGGGCGGCGCGGAGCGCGGCGGCATACGTTCTCGTGAGTAAGATGCAGCCGTCCCGCCGTTCATGCAGGCGCCAGACGCAAAAAAGCCCCACTCGAACGAGCGGAGCCTGATGCCTGGAATGGTAGCGCCCTCGGCAGGAATCGAACCTGCGCCACCGGCTCCGGAGGCCGGTGCTCTATCCCCTGAGCTACGAGGGCAAGGAACGATGCTCATCTTAAACGACGGCGCCGCGTCTGTCAACGCTGCGATCCGGGTGGCCCGAACTGCATGGTAGTGTAGATTGCTAAGGTCCCGCCGCGGTGGGGGGTGGGGGGTATATAGTCGGTTCAGGGTTCAGGGTTCAGGGTTCAGGGTTCAGGGTTCAGGTTGGTATGCTCCTGCTGGCAAGTTCGGGTGACTGAGTGATGCATTGCTATTCTGTGTACGCGTGAGGAAGGGAAGCTGTTCGAGGGGGTGAGCTGCGCAGGGTGAGCGCTCCGCGCATGCCGAGGCGGAGATTACGGAGGAGCGCGGTGGAGAAGGGCGTGCAGGAAGGTTGGACTCGGGTCGGCTGGGCGGGAAGCGGCAGCGGGCGCCTGACGGCCCGGCAAGGTCCGTAGGGATGATAGGGTGCGAGGCGAAGTGTCAGGCGGCGCGGTCGGGGAGGGGGAAGAGGCGGGACAGCTCGCCGGGCTCGGGCTGGCGGCCGTACTCGCTGGTCTGGAAGGCTTCGGCGTAGCGGCAACCTTCGGGAACGAGCTGCGGGGCGAGGGCGCGGCAGCCCTCCGCCACCCAGGCGCCGCGCCGCTCCATCCATTCTTGCGAGAAGCGGAGCCGGCCGGCGGCGTCCGCTGGGACCTGGTCGGACTTGCCGACGTTGTAGGGCAGCCACTCGAAAGTCTGGGAGGCATGGGCCACGCCCAGGTCGGCCTTCACGTCCATCACTCCATCGATGGGGATGACGACGTCCGGGCGGAACTCGCCGCCCTCGCGGAAGCGGTCGAACCAGTAGGCGAAGACGGGCATCCGGTCGAGGTGGCGGGTATCCGGACACATGAGCGGGACGGTGAGCATGAAGGTGGCGTCGAGCACCACCTGGGCGGCGTAGCGATGGTCGCGGTGGTAGTCGTTGGGACGGTTGAGGAGGACGAGATCGGGACCGTGGGCGGGCGCGCCCCAACCCCGGATGAGGCGTACCACGCGCTCCGTTAGCTCCTCGGTAATGTAGACGGAGCCGTCGTGGACATCGAGGCACTCGAACTCGCCGCCGAACACCTCCACCGCACGCTGGGCCTCGTCCATGCGCCGGGCGGCGAGCTTCGCACGGTCGGCGAAGTACTCGGGGGCCATGTGGCCGCGGTCGCCGTTGGTGACGGAGACGAACTTGACGCGGTCGCCGCGCCGGGCGAAGAGAGCGGCCGTGCCGCCGGAGGAGAAGTCGCAGTCGTCGGGATGGGCGCCGATGAAGAGGATGTGCATGGGGAAGTGCGAGGGACGAATGGCGAATGGCGAATGGGCGCCGCGGCGCAGGGCGGGAAGCTCACCGCTTTCCACTAAGATTATGGCTGCTGTGTTGGAAAGCGGCCACTTGCCTTCGGCGTCTCTCGTCTTAACGTGATAGAACCTCCTCACAATCCTACACAACCTTTCAGTCTCTGTGGCGCTGTCTTGCCTGGCCCCAACACGGCGCCCGGCTGGCGCTCCGCGCCCCAGGACCTGCCGAGGGGATCCCGATCATGCGCTGCACTGCCGTTATCGCTACGTGCTTGCTCCTCTGTGTAGGAGCCTTCGCGTTGGGGTCCGAGGCGGCCGACCCGCCGAATACGACGCGCCTGGAGGGGCCGGAGTGGGATCGGTATCAGGATAGATTGCGGGAGCTGCGCCGGAACCGGCCCAAAAACGAGTATCTTCACTTCCTTCAAGAGCACCGCCGGCTTATCCGATCGGTGGGCCTCTGGATCAAAGCCGGTCCCCTGGTAACGGGACCGGGGGGGCGCAGCCGCACGGTCACCTTCTTTGTCGATGACTCCGCCGGCGGGCGCGTGTACTCCGCGCCGGACGAGGGCAAAGTCGAGATGGAGCCGCCCGCGAGGGTGGTGGGAGCCGGACGAAGAAACACCAGGGAAGGGCAAGCGTCCGTGGAGGTGCGGTTCGGCGCGGGTCAAGAGACGGCCGCTGGCATCGTGCAGCTCCTGCCGTTCGGGTTCCTCCGCCGGGTGGAGCTCTCCGCCCGCCCGCAGCCCCGGCAATCGGCGGGCCCCGGCGAGGTTCCGCAGCGAAAAGACGTCCGCATTGACGAACTCGCGACGGCCAGGGCGCTGCGTGATGTGCGAGAGGCGGCGGCGAGGGGTGACAAAGCCTGGCCGGGAAGTTGGGCAATGCAGGAGGGCGGCACGTACTTCCTGGCAGGAAAGACGCAGCGGGCGCTGGAGTTGCTGGAGCTGGGCGAGAAGGAGTTCGACTCGCCGCTGTGCATGTGGGGACAGGTGCAGGCGCTGCGGCGGCTAGGCCGGAAGGACGAAGCTTCACGCAAGGCGGCGGAGCTGGTGAAGAAGTATCCGAACAGCACCCCAGCGCAGTTCGCGGTGGAGCAGCCGGACGAACTCTGGTGGACGCCCTACTATTACAGCTTTCCGACCGTCGCCGGGGTGGCGCAGGGAGCTTACCCGATCCCGCAGCCGGAGTGACCGAACGTCAGCGTGCAGAAGGCGGCGGGCTGTAAGCGCGCGAGCCGGCGTGGAAGTAGGGGCGCTACTCTCGACGCGGACACGCGGCGATGCTACTCCAGCCAAGGCGTCGTCAAGGAATAATCGCGCCACTGTGGCGAGCGAACTCGCGCCTATCCGCGGCTAAGCCCGCCGGCGCGGGCTCCACGGAACGCAGCGGTTACAGGCCTGTGGGGCGGGCGGGCGTGATACAACCTTCGCGTGACTGAACAGAACCCCTCATCCAACTCTCCCGGGCTTTCCTATCTTCAGGGCGCGCGGGCCATTCTCGACCGGGTGGAAAGCACGCAGGCGGAAGCCATCGCGGAGTGCGCCCGGCGCTGCGGCGAGGCGATCCTGGCGGGCGGCCTCGTCCACATGTTCGGAAGCGGGCACTCGCGCATGGCGCTGGAGGAGATGTTCCCGCGCTATGGGAGCTTCCCCGGCTTTCATCCCATCGTGGAGCTGTCGGTGACGTTCCACAACCAGGTGGTGGGGGCGAACGGCCAGCGGCAGGCGATGTTCATCGAGCGGACGGAGGGCCTGGGCGCGGTGATCCTCCGCAACTTCGAGTTCGGACCGCACGACCTGATGTGGGCGGTCTCTACGAGTGGGGCGGGCGCGCTGGTGGTGGACGTGGCGCTGGAGGCGAAGCGGCTGGGACTGCCGGTGATGGCGCTAATCAGCGTGGAGCACTGCCGGGTGTCGAGCGCGGGCCACAGCAGCGGAAAGAAGCTGCCGGACGTGGCGGACCTGGTGCTGGACAACTGCGCGGTGGCCGGAGACGCGATGGTCCACATCGACGGGCTGCGCTACCCGGTGGGGCCGGGCTCCACGATTGGGAACACGGCGATCATCAACGCGGTGAAGTGCGAGGTGGCGCGCATCCTGACGGAAGGCGGGCAGCCGCCGTACGTCCTCACCCACAGCCACTTCATCGGGGCGGAAGCGTCAAAAGAGGTGTTCGACCTGGCCTATGATGACTACCGGCGGCGCGTCCGCCGCCTCTGATCCGGAAGAGACTTGGACACAGAGGGGACACAGAGGGAGACGCTGCTGGGAAGCGCGGCGCTTGGGTAGCACTCGGCCGCTTTCGACTAGCGGGCTCCGTCTGCCGGAGGGGATTGCCACACTCCGGTCGCGCCTCCCTCCGTTCGCAATGACATCCGTACCGAGGTGGGATTGCCGCAGTAGCTGGATTGCGGCGCAGCCGCTCTGTGTTCTTCTGTAGTATCTGTGTCCCTCTGTGTTGAGGTTTTTCTCATCGTCTAGAAGGCGGCGGCGAAGGCGGTGGCGTCGCGGAAGGCTGCTTCGAGGCGGGGGATGAGGAGGTCGGCCGCGCTCCAGTCGGCGCTGTCGAGGGTTTGCTCGAGCTGGCGGCAGAGGCGCTCGACCTCCCGAACGCCCAGGTAGCCGGAGGCGCCCTTCAACTGGTGGGCGAGTTGGGCGGCGGCAGCGGCGTCGCGGCGGGCGACGGCGGCGTGGAGCTCCGCGACCAGGGGCTCCGAAGTCGAGACATAGAGCCGGAGCAGATCGCGGACCTTGGCGCGGCTGCCGAGGAGCGCCTCCAGCGAGGCGAGCTCCTGCTCCAGTGCGTCTCTCGCCTGCCCCGCGTCTCCGACCTCTTGCACTAGCGCACCTTCTCCCTAGTCCTATTATGGGCGCACGCTTGCCTGTTCCTTACCCGCGTGAGTGCAACGGGTGCGATTCACGATCCGGGCCGCTTTCAGGAGGGCATCCGGCAGTAGGGCCGTAGATCAGGCGGCGCGGTCGAGAGGACGGCCGCGCGGAGGGCGA
>Ga0216301_1000161_pt1 | contig 19118 bp, 5 predicted proteins | sample 4hB_Boncat_minus_FD_156203 | JGI IMG/M metagenome (GOLD analysis project Ga0216301, IMG submission 156203) | Terrestrial sediment cell enrichment communities for BONCAT metagenomics from Utah, United States - 4hB_Boncat_minus | ecosystem: Environmental > Terrestrial > Deep subsurface > Rock...
CTGGTACGGAGACCGCGCCGGCCGTCTCGCGGAGCGCGGTTGTTCGCAATACCGTCGCCGTCCAGGTCCCGGTCTTCCCAGTCGCGGCGTCCGTCCCGGTCCAGGTCGCTCCGGCGGGTTCGACTGCTGCGGCCGTCGCGGTCTCCGTACCAGCCGTCCAGCCGGTCGCGGACCGTGCCGCTGCGGTAGGAGCCCCGGCTGTTCCGATCCAGCCGCCGGTTGTTCAGGTTATCGTCGCGCCAGTTCGGAATCCCGTCCCCGTCCACATCTTCGTCCCGGAAGTTCGGGATGCCGTCGCGGTCCAGGTCGCCGTTCCGATCCAGGGTGCTGCTGCCGGAGAACCGGTCGTCGCGGATGTCGTAGCCGTTCCGCCCGATCCCATCGCGGTAGTAGCGGCCTTCGCCGGCGCGCGGGTCCAGACCGACGCCCCGCTGGTCGCGATACCGAGTGCTGCGCATCGCGCCGTCCAGATCGTAGCGGCGGTCGGCGTCCCGCGCGTCCACCCGGCTGCGATAGCCGTTCGCCGGAGCCCAGGCGGGCGGCGCGGCGGCTGCGGCAGTGACGTCCAGCGCCAGAAGTCCAACCGTAAAGATCGCCCCCAAACCAGCCGCCAGCCGGCCAGCGTTATGCTTTATCGATGTAGCCATCGCTTGTTACTCCCTGAGTTCGGGACCGCCGGGTGCGGTCGCTCCGGGTGGACGGCGCCGGGGGCGCTTCACTCCGGTTGTTCAGGGAAAAGGACCCGGCTGCGGCGGCCCGGTTCCCTTTGCATCGAATAGTTTCTGGGGACTGCCGCCGTGAGATCAGGCGCCCGGAAGGGGACGCCCGTATGCTTCGTCCCAGCGCGCGGTGTCGCGGGGCTGGTACTCCGCGAGATGGATGGAGCGGCGGACCACGGCGCGGGCTTCCGGATAATCCAGCACTCCATGTCCCACCGCCTGCACCAGCGCGTTCCCCATCGCCGTGGCCTCGGTAGGGCCCGCCAGGACGGTGCGGCCGAGCGCGTCGGCGATGAACTGGCACAGGAGCGTGTTCTGGGTGCCGCCGCCTACTATGTGGAGCACGCGGAGCGGCCGGCCGAGGATGCCCTCGAGCTGCTCCCACCGCCGCCGGATGGTGAGGGCGATGCCTTCCAGGCAGACGCGGACGAACTCGCCCACCGTTTCCGGCGCAGTCTGACCGGTGCGGAGGCAGTACTCAGCGATGGCCTGGGGCATGCGTGTGGGCTGGAGGAACGCGGGGTCGTCCGGATCGATGCGCGCCACGAAGGGCCGCGCCGCCGCCGCCTGCCGGGCCATATCCGTGTAGCTCAGCTCCACGCCTTCCGCCTGCCAGTAGCGGCGGCACTCCTGCACCAGCCACAGCCCCGTCACGTTGCGCAGCAGGCGGATCGTGCCGCGCACGCCGCCTTCGTTGCTGAAGCCGGCCTCCAGCACCGACGGGTCGAGATAAGGGCGTGCGACCTCCGCCCCAAACAGGCACCAGGTGCCGGCGCTGAGGAACGCCCAATCGTCGCCCTCGCCCGGTGTAGCCACTACTGCGGACGCCGTGTCGTGGGTGGCCGGGCAGATGATCGGGGTAGAAGAGGAGAGCCCCGCTTCTTCGGCCACGCTCGCGCGCAGCGTGCCCAGCCGCGCGCCGGGCTGCACGATGGGCGCCAGGAACGAGTGCGGCACGTCGAGCCGCTCGAGCAGGTTGCGATCCCAATCGCGCGTCTCCGCCCCCACGAACTGGGTGGTGCTGGCGTTGGTGTACTCCACGCTTTTTTCGCCGCAGAGCCAGTAGTGGAAGAGGTCGGGCATCAGTAGGAGGCGGTCCGCCCAGCCCAGGTGCGGTGAATTCTGCGCGCGCAGTCCCATCAACTGGTAGAGCGTGTTCAGCTCCATGAACTGGAGGCCGGTGCGGCGGAAGATCTCCTCGCGTCCTACCTGCTGGTAGGCCCGCTCCAGCATGCCCTCGGTGCGCGCGTCCCGGTAAGCCACCGGGTTCGCCAGAAGCGCCCCCTGGCGGTCAAGCAGCGCGAAGTCGACGCCCCAGGTGTCCACGCCGATGCTGTCGGGCGCGCCGTGCGCCTGTGCGGCGCGGCGCAGGCCCGTCTGGATCTCGCTCCACAGGTGCAGAGCGTCCCAGTGTAGAGTCCGGCCGCCGTCGTGTGGCGTGTAGCTGGGACCGTGCGGAAAGCGGTGTACCTCTTCCATATCCAGCATCCAGCCCGCTGGGTTCTCGACCAGGCTGCCGACCAGCGCCCGGCCGCCGCTGGCCCCGAGGTCGATAGACAATAGCTTCATGCGCGCTGCTCCTTCGCTGCGTCCCAATGCCTCCTAATTCGGCGCAGCGTGGGGTGCTTCCCTGCGGGGGACGCCAGGGTCTAGGGTCCAGGGTCTAGGGTCCAGGGTTGAGTAAAGCAGAGGGCAGGAGCGTCCACGCGCAGCAATTCGGACCCTAAACCCTGACCCCTATACCCTGGACCCTAGCCTCAGGTCGCCACAGCTCCACGCCGGCCAGGATGCGCTCCGCCTCCTCCCGCGCGTGGCCGACTTCCTCCGGGGCGTGCGAGTCGGAGCCGTAGGTGACGGGGACCCCGGCGGCCAGGCAGCGGCGCAGGAGCGGGCCGGCGGGAAAGGGCTCGGGGCCGCCCTTGCGAATGCCCGACGTGTTGACCTCGATGGCCACGCCGCTGTTCGCCAGCGCGATGGCCGTGGCGTCGAACTCCCGCTCCAGCAGCTCGTCGGAAGGCCGCGGTCCGAACGCCATGATCGCGGTGATGTGCCCGAGGACGTCGAAGAGACCGCTGGCGGCGGAGGCGCGCACCAGGCGGAAGTACTCCGAGTAGACCTCGGCGGGGTCCGGATTCTCGTGCCAGCGATACTGGTCGTAGACATGCCGGCCGAGGCACTGGTGGACGGAGCCGATCACGTAGTCGAACGGATAGCGGGCGAAGACCTCGCGGTAGACGTCCTCGAAGCCGGGAGCGTAGTCCGCCTCCAGGCCCAGCCGCACCTGGATGCGGCCGGCATACTTCTCCCGCAGCGCCAGGACTTCCTCGACATACCGCTCCAGCTCGCTGCGCGGCATCGCGCTGCCGGGCCACGGGTGGTCGCCTTCCAGCCAGTAGAGCGGCGCATGGTCCGAGATCCCGATCTCGCGGATGCCAAGCTGGATAGCCGCCTGGATGTACTCTTCGATAACGCCCTGAGCGTGGCCGCAGCGCTCGTGGTGGGTGTGGTAGTCAACTTCGATCAACCCGGTTCTCCCCAAGCATGGAGAAACGCTTCGCCACAGCGGCCGGCGCGGGGTGGGGGAATGCAACGGCGCGAGAGGCGGTGCGCCGGACTCCGAGAGAGGCGCGGCGCACTGCAACAGATTACTCCGTGCTCCCTCTGTGTCGCCACGCCTTTAAAGCGAGGATTTCTCCCCGTACAGCAAAAAATCGGGGTGCGCGGATTTGAACCGCGGACCTCTGCGTCCCGAACGCAGCGCTCTACCAAGCTGAGCCACACCCCGATAAGCCGTTACTTCAGTTGACGCCGAAGTCTAGCACGGGGCGGCGGGCCAAGTCAAGCGGGGCGTTGCAGGCAGAAACAAAGGACAGGGGCAGCAGACGCCGCCCCTGTCCTTGATCGTCATTCGGACCCGAAAGCCCCGTTACCGGTAGCTCTCCAGTTCCAACTGCCGGGTGCGCCGGTCCCAGTTCACGCGCAGGTCGGCCACGCGGCTGAGATACTCGGTGGAGACGTAGACCTCACCGTCGATCGACATCGGCGCGTCGTTCAACGTGTCCGTCGCGGCGCCGCGGCTGAGCGTGTTCCGCTCGCCTACCGTCCCGCGCACCGGACCGCCAGGCGTGGTGAGCGTGAAGTTCTCCGCGCCCGCGAAGTGGTCGAACCGCATATTCGCCGCTTCGGCGATCGGGCGGAGCGGCACGTAGAGGACGCCGTTCACGTTCATCGGCCGGACATCCGTGAAGTCCACGGCGCGTCCGTTAACCCGCACGGCCGTGCTGCCGAACCGGAGCTCCTCGCGGCGGCCCAGAACGCGGTCACGACCCGGGCGCACGTCCGTGCGGTCGAAGCGATCATCCGCCCGGTCCAGCCGGTCATTCCGCGTGAACCGGTAGCGGCCGTTGTCCGCGAAGGCAATCTGCTGGTTCAGCCGGATGCCGAATTCCTGGCCCTGGGCCAGATCGACTTCCGAGAAGTTGCGACCGCCCCGGTCTTTATCCTTATTCAGATAGCCGTAAACGGCGCCGCCCAGGCCGCCCAGCAGCGCGCCCTTCAGGAAGCCGCCGCCGAACACCGTAGCCAGCACCGCGCCGGCGCCCGCGCCGTAGCCCACCCACTTCGTCTGCATTTTGCCGCCGCTGCTGTCGTTGCGCCGTGCTTCCAGGCGCCCGTCCGACGAGCGGCGCACGTCGTCATCCGCCAGGCTCGCCAGCGTGCCCACCACGGGCATCGACGCCCCGTCCGCCAGGATCACGCGGCGGAAGTCCATATCAAGCACCCCCGGCTCCTCCCGGGTGGAGCGCCGGACTTCCGACAGCACGCCTTCGAACCGCGTCCCCGACGGGAGACCGCTGCGGTCTTCATCGGCCAGGGTGGCCGTGAACCGGTCGCCGCGCATGGCCGTGCGGCTGCTGAGCTTATCGTCAAGACGGACGCGGACAACGGTATTCTCCGGCACCGTCACCCGCCGACTTTGCGCAGACGCCTCATGCGTTCCCAGCAGCGCGAGAGCGCCGAGAATCGCCGGCATCGCCGCGCGACTAATCGATCGTGTGTACATCGCTTGTGTCTTCCTCCTCCCAGGCGCACGTGCTAATCGCGCTCTGCCCAGGCTTCTATTGCAGATCGTTCCCTGACGGTCTCGGCCTCAAACCGCCCGGCCGGGAACCCCGCTCGGTTCTGGAGTATCGACCCGCCTCAGGACTGCTCGGTTCCGCCGATTGCACGGCAGTTTGATGGGGAGGCGGGCGCGCCGGAGGGCGGCGTCCGGCTGGCCAGGGCTGGCTGCGTGCATTCCTCGGATTCAGAAGAGGGGCCGGGCCGCCCCGCCCGTCCCTTTGTAGCATTCTGTGTAAAAAAAGGCGCGTCATTTTCCCGGACGTCCGCGTCTAACCGTCGAGTTTCGCATAGGGAACCTCTGGAAAGGCGACTGTTCCTTGCCGTCCCCCGGCAGCCGGCGCGCCCGAATTCAGGTCAACCCCCTGGTTGCCTGGTTCTTGGAGGGATTCCGCGATGCTTCACGCAAAAGAACCGTAGGCTTTGTTGCCCCGCTAGCAGGGGCGCGCGCCGCTTTCGCAACTTTCCCAGGCGAGATTGCGTAACGCATACGGGCATCGCTGTGATTACCGCCGCGATGCCCTTGAGGGCACGGTCGAGTTCCACGCCGGATTTCGTGAGAGACCGACCGCCGGGCGGGGTTGCCCGGTTCGCTCATCCATAGAGGAACCCATGCAAGTCAAGAAGCATCGTTGTGCGACTGTTGGCTATAAAGCGATTTTCTCGCTCACCGCCCTGCTGGCGGGCGGCCTGGGCACGGCCGGTTGGATGACCGGGGCTGCGGCCCAGAACCGTCCCGTGTTCGAGGCGCAGGGAGAGTTTGTTCCGGACGTAGTGCTGGTCTCCTTTAAAGAGGATGTCCCGCTGGCGGCGCGCCTCGGCGCGGTGGCGCGCGTCGGCCTCGCTCCCGACCCTTCCTTTAAGAGCAATGCGATCGCCCGGCTGCGCATTACCCCCCAGGGCAAAGCGGCCGGCGTGACGGTCGCCTCCGCAGTCGCGACCCTGAAGCGGGACGGCACGGTGCGGGCGGCGGAGCCTGACCATATCTACCGCCTGGCCGCCGCGCCGAACGATCCCCGCTTTTCGGAGTTGTACGGCCTGAATAATACGGGCCAGGGCGGCGGGAGAGCCGGCGCGCACATCGGCGCCCTGCGGGCGTGGGATGTGGTCACCGGGAGTGACCAGGTGGTGGTCGCGGTGATCGACAGCGGCGTCGACTACGATCACCCGGACCTCAAAGACAACATCATGAAGGACAGCGCCGGCAAGGTCGTCGGCTTTGACTACGTCAACAATGATGCGGACCCGCAGGACGACGAGGGCCACGGCACGCACGTCGCGGGCACCATCGGCGCCCGGGGCAACAACGGCGTGGGTGTAACCGGCGTCATTCAGCGGGTTAAGATGATTCCGCTCAAGGCGTTTGACGCCACCGGCGCCGGGTCGGCGTCGGCGGACATCGCGTCCATCGATTTCGCGATCCAGAACGGCGCGCAGATCATCAACGCCAGTTGGGGCGGGCCGATTGCGAACCAACTCTTGCTGGACGCCGTCAACCGCGCGGCCCGCGCCGACATCCTGATCCCCTCCGCAGCCGGCAACGGCGGCGACGATGGCATCGGCGACGACAACGAGACGCTGCCCCATTACCCTTCGAGCTGGAACACCGTGGCGCCGAACGTGATCTCCGTCGCGGCGACGGATAACACGGACGCCTTCACCGGCTTCTCCAACTTCGGCGCGAAGTCGGTAGACATCGCCGCGCCCGGCGGAGCGATCCTCAGCACCGTCCCCACCTCGATGGCGACCGACCCCGCCAACCCCTACGACATCAAGAACGGCACCTCGATGGCGACCCCGCACGTATCGGGCGCCGCCGCGCTGCTGCTGGCGAACAATCCCAACCTCAGCGCGCTGGATCTCAAGTCTCGCCTGTTCAAGAGCGCGGATCGCGTGCAGGCGTTCAATGGCAAGATCACCACGGGCGGTCGTTTGAACCTGAGCCAGGCCCTTCAGCAGCTTACGCTGACCAGCCCGGCGTCCGGCGACGTATTCCTCAGCGGCTCGGACGTGAGCATCACGTGGGACAGCGAGGGCTTCACCGCCCCGCACTTCGTAAAGCTGGAAGCGTCCACCGATGGCGGAACGACCTTTACTACCCTGGCTGACCGCACCGAGGATGACGGCGAGTTCACCACGTCCACGCTGCCGTTGAGCAACAACCTCCGCATCCGCATCAGCGGCGTCGGCGACACCGTCACCGACAGCAGCGATGCGAGCTTCTCGGTGGTGGACGGCTCCATTCAGCTTGTGGCGCCGCTGGGCGGCGAAGAGTTCGAAGTCGGCAAGCGCGTGCTGCTATCCTGGGACTCGCAGGGTTACGCGAAGGACGGCTCGCGGCGCGTGAAGCTCGAGTTCTCCCGCGACGGCGGCCAGACGTACGAAGACATCTTTGCCTCTACCACGAACGACGGCCAGGAAGCCTGGACGGTGACCGGGCCGGCGACGACCCAGGGGCGCATCCGGGTGACCACGGTGGGCCGGCTGGAGTTCTCGGACGAAAGCCCGTCCAACTTCCAGGTCCGCGAGGCCTATACCCTGGAAGTCACGCGGCCGGCGGGCGGGGAGATCTTCCGCGAAGGCCAGGCGCTGGACATCGCCTGGACGACCAGCTCGTCGGTCACCGGCAACGTGGCGATCGACCGGAGCCGGGATGGCGGCGCCACCTGGGAGACTCTGTTCCCCAGTACTCGCAATGATGGTACGGAACGCTGGATCGTCACCGGTCCGACCACGCGCCTGGGACGCATCCGCGTCCGGTCGCTCACCCGACCGGAGGTGAGCGATACGAACAATGGCGTGTTCCAGGTGCAGCTCCCCAGCCTTACGGTAACCGGTCCCCGCGCCGGCTCGCGGTTCCTCGCGAACCGAGACTCGGCGGTGATTACCTGGTCGTCCACTGGATTGGGGCTCGACAGCCGGGTGAACGTGGAAGTATCGCGAGATGGAGGTCTCTCCTGGGAGACGATCGCCGCCAACACCCCGAACGACGGGTCCGCCGCCTGGGCAGTCACCGGCCGTGCGGCGACGAACGCCCTGGTGCGCGTAACCTCCGTGGCCGACTCTTCTATTCAGGACATCTCCGACGTGGCGTTCAGCGTGGAAGAGCCGACACTCTTCCTGGTGACGCCGAACGGCGGCGAGACCCTGCGCCCTGGTGATGAGACGCTCATCCAGTGGAGCGGCTCTAGCGTCGGCGTGGGAACCGTAGACATCGAGCTGTCCACCGACGGCGGCGCCACCTGGAGCGTCCTGTTCGCTGGGACCAGTAACGACGGTTCCGAAGCGTGGACCGTAGACAGCGCCAAGGTCAAGAGCGCCCGGATCCGGGTTACCTGGAACGACGATGCGGCGATCCAGGACGCCAGCGATCGCTCCTTCGCCATCAACGGCAAAGCGAGCGGCGGAGGCGGAGGCGGCCGTCCGAACCAGGGGCGCACCCCGGTGCGGCGCAAGATCCAGCGCTAGCCTGTGAAGGATACGGCCGGTCCCAGAGGCGGATCGGCCGTATCCCCGATTCCTGATCTTCTTCGATATACGCGCACGCCCAGTGGCCCAGAGTCCCTGCGGCGGCGGTCTTTGTTCCTTCTCTTAATTACGTACGCCCATTAGGGTGTCCGCCGCAGTCCCCGGCTCCGTGGGCGCGCGACTACCCATTAGAGGAAAGCTAATCTCCATGCAAGACCAGACCGTCAACCGGACTTGCCGCGGGGCCATGCGCAGAGGGGTTTTAACCAGCCTGGTGATGGCGAGCCTCTCGCTGCTCACCGCCCTCTCCGTAGGCGGCCGTCCTGCCACGGCGCAGGGAGCCCCCGGCAACCCGGGTTACCGGGAGTTTCTCCGCTATCCGGAGCCCGTGGCGCCGCTCCAGGAAGACTTCGCCGCGGCTGTGGCGCGGGACCGCACGGACCCGCTGCCGCAGTTAACGCCGCAGGAGCTGCAGCTCCTCTCCGCCCAGGCGAAGGCTCGCCAGGACGAGGATTTCGCGGTCTGGCAGGCCAAGTACGGGCGCGCGGCGGCTTCGTCGCTTCGATCCGGTAAGTCGGGCGGCTCTCGAGTGGCGGGCGGACGGGCGCGCCTCGCCGCCACGAGCACGCCGTCGCCGGCGCCGGACCTGGAATTCGACACGATCCCCTTCTCGCAGTTATTCGGCATCAGTGAACTGGCGGATCCGACGATCGCCGTCAGCGACGCTTACGTAGTGAGCGCCGCCAACTCAATTCTGAAGATTCAGACTATCGACGGAAGCGAGATCTCGTCAGTCTCCCTGGCCAACTTCTTCGGCCCCGGCACGACGGTCCCGCGCCCCGAGACAACGCGGAACATCCGCGAGCCGCGTTTGAGCTTCGACGCATCGCTCAAGCGCTTCATTCTGGTTGCGGTGGGCCGGTCGCTTCCGGCCACAACGCCCGCGGAATCCAGCTGCGTGCTGGCCATCTCCCAGACGTCCGATCCCACGGGCTTCTGGAACAAGTACGTGTTCAGCGTCGGTCGCCCAGCAGCCACGCCCACCGAGTTCGCGCACTATCCCAGCCTGGGATACGACAGCCGGGCGATCTACGTCACTTTTGAGATGGGTGCGCTGCCGAAGGGATCCACCCGGTACACCAGCACCAGTATGCCCGCCGCGGCGAAAAACCGCGTGATGATCCTAAGCAAGTTCACGGCGGCCTTCGGCGGGCTGGCGCAGCCTACCTTCATCGACGACATCCCGATGCCGGCCCCGTTTACTGGCCGGGTGGCCAACACGCTGAAGCCCGTGGAGTCGGCGGGAGACGATAGGGCGCTGGGTCAGGAAGGACTGCTGGTTTCCGTGGCCGGAACCACGCCGGCGAAGGGTGAAGGCATCGCGCTCTACAAGATCGACGATCCCCTGTCGGTGACCGCTCCCACCGTGACGAGTACTTTCATCGATACGGCGGACTGGGATTACCCCGCCGGGTTCATCAACGCGCAGTTTAGCTCCGTGAGGGCGCCGGATGACGCTCTTCAGAAGACGGTCCTGCGCGACGGGATCATCTGGACAGGCCATACGGTGAGCACCGCTCCATTTTTCGGCCGTGCCGAGGTCCGGTTCTATCTGATCGATCCTCGCGGCGCGGGTTCCCTCGTGGATAGCGAAGTGCTTTCGGATCCTATTCTGGAATACCATCGTCCGGCGATTATGCCGGACGCGGGCGGCAACGCCGTGGCGGTGTTCCAGGGCGCCAGTCCCACCTCATTCATCTCCATGTACCATGCCCGCTACCTGGGTAGCCTCGGCACCTTCGAGGCGCCCACCCTCACGGAAGCGGGGAACGCAGCTCTGTCATCCTTCGTTACGGGCGACTACACTGACGCATCGCTGGACCAGGAAAGCGGCGGCGGTAAGGTCTGGATTCAGGCGCAGCTGCCGGCTAGTAATGGGTTTTTCTTTTCGTCCTCCTGGAAGCTCCACGCGGCGCGGATCGCGTCCGGCCGCGTCACGGTGATCTACCCGAACGGAGACGAGACTCTGCTCATCTCCAACCCGGACCCGATAAAGATCCTCTGGAGCCGGGCGGGCGTGCCGGCCGTGCGGATCGAGCTGTCACGCGATGGTGGAAAGACCTATACCGAAGTCATTGCCGACAGCACGGAAGACGACGGCGAGTACCTGTGGCAGGTTACCGAGCCGTTCACTTTCGAGGGGCGGATCAAGATCAGCCCCGTTAACCGGCCCAACTTTGGGGACACGAGCGACCGGGACTTCACCATTTCGGATGGCGTCATCAAAGGGCCGGTCGCCGCTGCCGGCCAGCCGGCGCCCATCGAAGACAACTTCCAGGACGAGACGGATTGGGTGGAGAGCCTGCTGTTCTTCCCCGAAGACATGATCATCCGGGGCCTCGACGTGGGCGTGGACATCACCCACTCCTACATCGGCGACCTCGAAGTGCAGCTTGTCCATCCGGACGGCACGTCCGTGATGCTGCACGATGAAACGGGTGAAGACCAGGACAACATCAAGACCAACTACCCGTTCCCCTCGACGCCGACCGAGTCGCTCCGGAAGCTGTTCCGCAAGCCGACCCGCATCAAGGACCCCGTGACGGGCCAGGACCTGCCGTGGAAGCTGCGCGTCCGTGACCTGAACCCCGGCAACATCGGTGTCCTGAACGGCTGGACGCTTACCGTTTTCGGCCCGATCTCCGGGAAATTCACGCTGACTTCGCCCAACGGCAACGAGCGCTGGGACATCGGCAGCACGCAGACGATCACCTGGACTCAGGTGGGCGTGGCGGGCAACGTCAACATCGAAGTCTCACGCGACGGCGGGGTGAACTGGACGACCATCATCAGCAACACCGCCAACGACGGTTCAGAGAACTGGGTGGTGACGGGCCCTGTCAGCGACCGGGCGAAGGTCCGCGTCGTCTCGGCGGTTGAGCCGGCCATCAACGACGCGACGGATCGCACGTTCAGCATCGTGAACCCGTTCATCAAGGTGTTGTCGCCTAAGGATGGCGACCGGCTCGCGGTAGGCAAGCCTTTCGAGGTCAAGTGGGACGCCGTTCCGCTCAGTGGGACGGTATCCGTCGAGATCAGCCGCGACGGCGGCCCGTTCGTTCCGGTGGACGCGGGCGCCGCCTCCACGCCGAACGACGGCAGCTACATCTGGCAGTCGGTGACTACGCCCGACACCAGCGCCGCCCGCATCCGCGTGAAGAGCGTGGTGCGCGGCCGGGACGTGGAAGGCATCAGCGGCGCCTTTGCCATCCGCACCATCAGCATCACGCCCGTTTCCCCGAACGGCGCGGATGTTCTCTACACCTTCACTAACCAGGACATCCGCTGGAATGAGCTTGGGGTTAGCGGCAACGTGAAGCTGGAGATCAGCCGCGACGGCGGCGTGACGTGGGAGACGATCAACCCCAGCACGGCGAATGACCGGATCGAGAGCTTCGCGGTGACGGGTCCGCCCACCACCAATGCACTCATCCGCGTCACCTCCGTGGACGATCCTACCGTGGTCGGAGTGAGCCAGCCGTTCACCATCCGCGAGATGAAGGTGAACGTGCTCGCGCCGCAGGGCGGCGAGTCGTGGGGCGTGGGCACCCGGCAAACCATCCGGTGGAACACCGAAGGCCCGCAGGGCGTGCCGAGCACGGTGGACATCCTGCTCAGCCGCGATGGCGGGGCGACCTTTACACCGCTCTTCTCGGGCACGCCGAATGATGGGACGGAAACTTACACGGTGGCGGGAGAGACCACTTCCAACGCCCTGATCCGGATCCAGGCTTCCGGCTTCCCGGCCTTCGGACTGAGCCCCAAGATCTTCTCGATCGTCCCGCCGGGGCTTCAGTTGATCACCCCCAACGGTGGCGAAGAGTTGCGCATTGGCCAGGTGCAGGCCATTACGTGGAACACCGCCGGACTGAGCGCCACGGGAGAGGTGAAGCTGGAGATCAGCCGGGACGGCGGCACGACTTGGGAGCCGCTCGTTACGGAGAGCGACACCAATAAGGACGGGATTACCGCCAACGACGGCATGGAGAACTGGACGGTTTCCGGCGAGACGGAAGGCGCCCTGATCCGGATCACGTCGCTGGAGCTGCCCGGCGCGTCGGACACCAGCAACGTCAGTTTCCAGGTCGTCACGCCGGGGATCACCGTTCTGGAACCCGCTGGCGGCCGCACCTGGCAGGTGGGGAGCCAGCAGACCATCGGCTGGAACGCTCTCGGCGTCGACGGGCCGGTGAAGATCGAGCTCACCCGCAATGGCGGCACGAGTTGGGAAACCTTGTTCGAGAGCACCGCGAACGACGGCCAGGAAGTCTGGAGGGTCACGGGGCCCGCCGGACAGAACAGCCGCATTCGGGTGAGTTCGGTACAGGACCCGTCCCTTAGCGGGGAGAGCGACGGACCGTTCAAGATCGTTCAGCCGGGTCTCGCTCTGGCGCGGCCCAGCGGGCAGCGCCTGCTGCTGGGCTCGAACCAGACCATCCTCTGGACGACCAACGGCGTTGCCGGCAACGTTGACATCGAGATCTCTCGGGACAACGGCGAGAGCTGGGACACGATCTTCGAGAACATCGCCAACGATGGCTCGGAAGCCTGGAAGGTGACCGGTCCCGTCGGCGACAAGATCCTGTTCCGCATCTCGTCGTCCAACGACGGCGCGATCCGCGACGACAGCGACAGCGTGTCCAGCATCGTCGCGCCGACTCTCCGGGTCACCTCGCCCCGCGGCGGGACGAAGTGGGCCGAGGGCTCGTCGCAGACGATCACCTGGGAAGGTGGCACGGTAGGAACGGGGCTGGTGGAGATCCACTTCTCTAAGGATGGAAAAACCTTCACCCCGATCATCCGCGACACTACCAACGACGGCTCCGCCAACTGGATCGTCTCCGGCCCGGTGACGAAGAAAGCGAAGCTCCGGGTTATCTGGAGCGTGGATCCCAAGGTGAAGGGGGACAGCGCCTCCTTCCAGATCACCCGCAGGGCGCGCGCCAAGAACTAACCCCGGGAACTCTGGCGCAACGGCGTCTCCGGATCGTCGCACCGGCGATCCGGAGACGTTGCGCCGTTAGGAACGAAGCAGCGCGCAGCGCAGCATTCCTCTGTTTTCCACCGGGCGCCGATTCCGGCGGCCGGCCCGTATATACCCATTGGGCGCCGCCGGCCTGGTCGGACTCTCCGTGCACTGCGGGACTTCGGCGCCTGGAAGGGGCGAGGGGTAGAGGCGAGAGCGCCTGTCCCCTTGCAGTCGAAAAATAGGCGCGCCGCCGGGGAGGTCAGGCGCGTCTAACTGTAGAATTTCCGCTAGATTAGCTTCCCTCCCAAGGGAGCAGGCGTAGCTGCTTGCCTCCAGCCTGCGGCGCTTGCCGTGGAACCCATATAGCACCGAGCCCTTGGCCCCGCACTCCCGCGCGGTTATGGGTCACTCATAATAGAAGTACTATCAGGATGAGCACCAGGATGAGCGTGAAGACGATCCCTGCCTGTCTCGGAGCATTGCTGCTAACCGGCGTCGGTTTAGCAAGCACCCACTTCCGAGGCCCCCGCGAGCAGTCGGCCGACCGCCAGGCCCGAGACCTGGCCCGGGTGAGCGCGGCTTACCAGAACTTGCCACTCAGTTTCGAGCCCAATCGCGGCCAAACTGACAAGCAGGTGCGCTTCATGTCTCGAGGAGAGGGCTACAGCCTCTTCTTGACCCCCAACGAGGCCGTGCTGCGGCTCCAGAAGGGCGGTTCGAAGACGGACGCGGGCAAGAACGCCGCGGCGCACACCAACGTGCTGCGCATGAAGCTCACCGGCGCCAACCCCACGCCGCGCCTCGCCGGCGTCGATCCGCAGAAGGGCCGCTACAACTACCTGCTGGGCAACGATCCGCGCAAGTGGCTGACCGACGTGCCCCACTTCGGTAAGGTCCGCTACGACGGCGTCTACCCTGGCATCGACCTCGTTTACTATGGTAATCAGCGCCAGCTCGAGTACGACTTTGTCGTGGCGCCCGGGGCGGACCCGAGCCGCATCAAGCTGTCCTTCCACGGCGCGGATCGCGTGAGCCTGGACGAGCGCGGCGAGCTGCTCCTGCACACTTCCGGCGGCGTGGTGCGGCAAAACAAGCCGTTCCTCTATCAGGAAGCCGGCGGCAAGCGGCAGCAGGTGGTGGGCCGTTACACGCTCATGGCCAGCAACCAGGTCGGCTTCGAAGTGGCGGGCTATGACACGAGCCGGCCGCTGGTCATCGACCCGGTGCTCTCCTACTCCTCCTACCTGGGCGGCGCCGGCCGCGACGAGAGCACCGATATCGCGGTCGACACGACCGGGAATGCTTACGTGACGGGCCTAACGGGCTCCGCAGACTTCCCGAGCACGACCCCCTTCGACCCGGACGCGAACGGCGGCACGGATACTTTCGTCACCAAGATCACCAACATTGGCAGCCAGACCAACCCTGGCCAGCTCGTCTACTCCACTTATGTGGGCGGCGATGCAAATGAGAACCTTGACACGACCGGGGCCATCAGCGGCGGCATCGCGGTCGACAGCACCGGCCGGGCCTACGTCACCGGCTTCACGCTCTCTACGAACTTCCCGCTGGTCCAGCCGCTTCAGGTGTCCAACGACCCGAACGGCAGCGCCTATGTGTTCCGCCTGAGCCCGGACGGCCAGCAGCTGGAGTATTCTACGTTCCTCGGCGGTCGCGGTAAGGACGCCGGCTATGGGATCGCGGTCGACCCCAACAACAACGTTTACGTTGTGGGGGAAACCAACTCCAACGACTTCAACATCGTGAATGCAGCGCAGCCGACATTCGGCGGGGTCCGCGATGCGTTCGTGACCCGGTTGAACGCCAGCGGCACCGGTTACATCTACTCCACCTACCTGGGCGGCTCCGGCGACGACCGTGGCCAGGCGGTCGCGGTGGACCCCGCCGGCAGCGTCTACTTGACCGGCGTCACGGTTTCCCAGGACTTCCCCACCCGCAACCCGTTCCAGGCCGGCAACCGGGGCACGACCGACGCCTTCGTCACGCGCCTCACCCCGCAGGGCTCCATCGACTACTCGTCCTACCTGGGCGGCAGCGGTGAGAACTTCGGGACCGGTATTGCCGTGGACGGCGCGGGACAGGCCTACGTCACCGGGTTCACGACTTCGACTGACTTCCCGACTACCCCCAACTCTTTCCAATCCTCCGTCACCGGCCGGCCTATCGGCGGCGCGGACGGCTTCGTCGTGAAGATCAACTCGGCAGGCAGCGGCGCCGTCTACTCGACCTATCTGGGCGGCAGCGGCACCGATCTTCCGCGCCGCATCGCGGTCAGCCCTTCCGGTAGCTCGCCGGTGCTCGCCTACGTAACCGGCAGCACGAACTCGCCGGACTTCCCCGTGATCGATGCGCTGCGAACCAGCCCCAGCGGTGGCCTCGACGCGTTCGTCACGAAACTGGCGGCGAACGGCGGCGCGGCTGAATACTCCACCTACCTGGGCGGGGCCGCCGACGATTACGGGACGGGTATTGCCGTAGATACGGCTGGAAACGCCTACGTGGCGGGAACTACGGTGTCCGCGAACTTCCCGGTCATCCTGCCTCAGGACGGGACTTTCAACGGGGTCACTGACGTCTTCGTGGCCAAGCTCGCCAGCCCGCCCGCGGCTCCTTCCAACCTCACGGTGGTTCGCGATCCCGCCGCCGGCAATCGCACGGCGAACCTTAGCTGGGTCGACAACAGCGACAACGAAACCGGCTTCGAGATCGAGCGGCAGCAGGGGAACGGCGCCTTCGCGCCGGTCGCGACGGTCGGTCCGAACGTAACCACCTATCAGGACACCCCGCTCGCCGGCGGCACCGTCTACAACTACCGGGTGCGGGCGGTGAACGCCATCGGGGCGTCTCCGTACTCCAATGCTTCGGGCATCACCACGGTGGAAGATCCGCCCACGGCGCCGGACGGTCTCACCGTCACGCCGCCCGCGGCCCCGGCTGGCATCACGCAGCTCATCCTCCGCTGGAACGACAACAGCAATAACGAGACCGGGTTCAAGGTCGAGCGATCCAACGACAACGGCGCGACCTTCACGCAGGTGGCGCTCACCGGCCCGAACGTGCGGACGGCGACCGACTTCGGGCTCACCGCGAACACCACCTACGTGTACCGCGTCCGGGCGACCAACGCGGGCGGCGACTCGGCCTTCACTACCAACGCTAGCGGCACCACGCTCCCGAACGCCCCGGCTCCGGTGAGTGCGCTGGTCGCCACGCCGGCTTCCAGCACCAGCATCACGCTGCGCTTTAACGACAACAGCGGCAACGAGGACAACTTCATCGTTCAGCGCTCCACGGACGGCGTCAACTTCACCCAGATTCAGGTTCTGAACCCTGGCGTGACGACATTTACCGACACGGGGCTGACGGCGAACACGCCCTACTTCTACCGCGTCATCGCCACGAACGCGGGCGGCAGTGCGGCGCCTTCCAACGTCGCCACCACGCGCACGTTCCCCACGCCTCCCCAGGCGCCGTCGAACCTGATGGTGGTGACGCCGCCGGCGCCGAACGGCATCACCCGCCTGACGCTCACGTGGACGGACGGCAGCACCAACGAAGACGGGTTCAAGATCGAGCGCTCCACCGACGGCACGACCTTTACGCAGGTCGGGACGGTCGGCGCTAACCTGACCACCTTCACGGATACGTCGCTGACGGCCAACACTACCTACACCTATCGGGTGCGGGCGTTCAACGCCGGCGGCGACTCCGTGTTCACCAACACGGCCAACGGCGCCACCCTGCCGGCCCCGCCAATCGCGCCCACCGATCTGGTGGTTTCCGTCATCTCTCAGACGGCCCTCAAGCTGGACTGGGCCGACAAGAGCGATAACGAGAGCGGCTTCAAGATCGAGCGGTCGGACGACGGCGGCGCCACCTTCACCCAGGTGGGCGTGTCTCCGGCGACCGTCGCCACCTTCAACGACATGGGGCTCACGGCGAACACCACCTACATCTACCGGGTGCGCGCCACCAACGCCGGCGGCGACTCGGCGCCTTCCAACGATGCGAGCGGCACGACGCTGCCGAACGTGCCCACCGCTCCGGTGGGGCTGGTGGCGACGCTCGTCTCCCCGACCCAGGTGAACCTGGCGTTTACCGACAACAGCGCCAACGAGACCGGGTTCAAGATCGAGCGTTCTATCGACGGCGGTCAGAACTTCCAGCAGATCGCCACGGCGCCCGCAAACGGCACGAACATCGCCTCCTACTCCGACACGGGGCTGGCGGCGGACCGGGTCTACATCTACCGGGTGCGCGCCACGAACACCGGCGGCGACTCGCCCTACACGAACACCGCCACGCAGACCACGCCGCCCGCGCCGCCCAGCGGTCTAACCGCCACGGCCTCGGCCGCTGGTGAGATCCGGCTGTTCTTCATCGACAACAGCGGCACGGAAACCGGCTTCCAACTGGAGCGGATCAACCCCGACGGCACGGTGGTAAGCACCCCGCTGGCGGCGAACAGCACGACCTTCACGCAGCCCGGTCTGGCGGCGAACACCGCCTACCAGTTCCGCGTGCGGGCTCTGAACGGCGGCCTCCAGTCCGACGCCTCGAACCTGGTCAGCGTCACCACGCTGCCTAACGCGCCGGCCGGTCCCACCAACCTGACGGTGAGCCCGGTGTCGCAGACCTCGCTCCGGCTCACCTGGTCGGACGTCAGCAACGACGAGAGCGGGTTCAAGATCGAGCGCTCCGAGAACGGCGGGCTCATCTTCACGGAGATCGCGGCGGTCGGCGCCAACGTCACCAGCTTCACCGACGTGGGCCTCACCACGGACGTGACGTACCAGTACCGTGTCCGGGCGACGAACGCGGGCGGTGACTCGGCCTACTCGAACACGGCGAGCGGCACGACCCTGCCGGACGCTCCGGGAGCGCCCACCGGGCTGACGGTCACCACGCCGCCGGCGCCGGAAGGCGAGAGCCAGCTCACGCTGACCTGGACGGACAACAGCGGCAACAACGGCACGATCCGCATCGAGCGGCGGCAGGGCAATCTCGGGTTTACCGAAGTAGCCACGGTGGCCGCCGGGGCGGAGACCTTCACCGACACCGGGCTGGTGGAGGGCGCCACCTACACCTACCGCATCCGCGCTAACAACGTGGGCGGCGACTCGCCCTTCTCGCGGGAAGCCACCGGAAGCACCCTTCCAGCGGCGCCCAGCGGGCTTCGGGTCCAGTCTCTGGGCGGCGGCCGGGTGCAGTTGGACTTCACCAACAACAGTGCGGCGAACGTCGGCTTCCGAGTGGAGCGCCGGGCGGGCAACGGGTCGTTCACCCAGATCGCCACGCTGAACCCTGGCGTCCAGACCTTCACGGACACCGGGCTCGCCTCCGGCCAGACGTTCCGCTACCGGGTGCGGGCGTTCAACGCCGCCGGGAATTCTGCCTTCTCTAACGAAGGGCAGATCACCACGACGCCGGGGATCGCCTCCATTACCCTCACGCCGGCTACGGTCAAGCCCGGCGCTACGGTGCGCGGCACGATCCAGTTGAGCGGTCGCACGACTGGAAGGCTGGTGGTGAACCTGAGCAGCAGCGACGAGAGCGTCGCCAATGTCCCGCGGTCCGTGACGATCAGCTCGGGCAAGTCGAGCGCCACCTTCTCTTTCAAGGTCAAGAAGGTCCGCGAGGCGACGTCCGTAACGATCACCGCCACGCAGGGCGGCGACAGCCGTAGCGCCAGCGTGGAAGTCAGCGGCCGGCGCACCGGCGGCGGGGGCGGCGGGGGCGGTAACAACGGCGGCGGCAACAAC
>Ga0216301_1000162_pt1 | contig 18981 bp, 17 predicted proteins | sample 4hB_Boncat_minus_FD_156203 | JGI IMG/M metagenome (GOLD analysis project Ga0216301, IMG submission 156203) | Terrestrial sediment cell enrichment communities for BONCAT metagenomics from Utah, United States - 4hB_Boncat_minus | ecosystem: Environmental > Terrestrial > Deep subsurface > Rock...
GGGGAGGGGCACCTAAGGGGCGGAGAGCGGGTGATCGTGACTCAGCAGGAGGTCGGCAACGGCAACCGGAAATCCCGCTGGCTGGCCCGTCGGAGCGACTGCATCCTCTGATGGGCGGTTGGACTGGCTCGTGACGCGTGATGAAGTGATCTGTGACACGTGAGTCAGGCAACCCTGTTCGTCAGGTTTCCAATCTGTCACGCGTCACAAATCAAAGACCTGCGCCGCAAAGTCTGAGAATCCCTTTTCGCGGGCGAAGTCTGCCGGAGTCCGGCCTTCGCCGTTCGCGCGGGGCTGTGCGCCTCTGGAGAGGAGGAGCCGAGCGGTCTCGACGTCGCCATTGTACGCGCAGTAGTGCATGGGCGTCCAGCCGCCTCCTTCGTCGTTGACATCGGCTCCGTTCTCGATCAGGAACCTGGCGATTTCCTTGTGGCCGTGGGCGAGGGCGGCGTGGAGCGGCATGGTGGCGAGGGGGTTCCTCGCCCGTACGTTGAGGTCCGCCCCCCGGGACACGAGCAACCGTACCATTTGTGTATGGCCGAAGAAGGCGGCGTATCCCAGGGGCTGGAAGCCATCGCCGCTGAAGGCGTCGAAGGCGCGGGGTTCTTCGGCAAGGATTGCCTCCATCCGGTGCAGATCTCCCATGGCGGCGGCCTCCTGCACATCGATCTGTCCGTTCCGCGCCTCGCGGAGGATTGCCGCGATGTTCGGCTCTTGGTAGTACAGGGCCAAGAGAAGCGCCGTCGGCGCGCCTTCCACGGGAGCGGTGGCCAGGGCCGGGTTTTCGCGAACAGCGTTCTGGACGGCTTGCGCGTCTCCCGATTTGATGGCTTGGGTCAGGTCAGTGGTTTGGGTCATGCGCGTCTCTCGGTCACCGGTCCTCCATCAGGCTATCCCAATTCCTTGACCAATGCGAGGGCTTCCCGGAACTTCGGGTGTTCGGCCGTTTGCAGCCACTCGTAGGCTACTGCCTCCGTGTGCGCGGGCACGGCCCCCGCGTCGCGAATCCGCTCCATTCCTAGCTTGTGCCGCTCCATCGTGCGGGACGAGACGCCGTCGGGACAGACGACTAACTCGTAGCCGGTATCAAGCAGGGCGTTCGCGGTGAGCGACACGCAGATGTGGGTCTCGACCCCGACGAGCACGACCTGTCGCCGCCCGGTGGCGGCAAGCGCGTCGCTGAAGTCCCCGCAGCCGGCGCACGAGAAGCTCATCTTGCCGTGCACGGAGGTCAGGTGGGGCGTCAGTGACGGGTCGGTGGCGCCCATTCGCTTTGGGTACTGCTCGGTGGCGATCACCGGGATCTCTAACAGTCGGGACACCTTGGCGAGGAAGCTCGTTCGTTCAAGGACGCGATCCGCTTCGTAAATGGCCTTCATGAACGACGGCTGTACGTCCACGACCACTAAGACGCTGTTCTCCGGCTTGAGCAAGACGCGCGGCATGCCGGAATTTTACGCTTGCTGGACACCGCAACATCTTCCGGTTAAAATAGGTTCGCTCAAGGAACGAGCGCACTGCTCGCTCCCCATGCGGGAGGTTATGAAGACATGAGGAAGAAAACTCTGGCGGCGCTGGTGGCCGTCCTCGGCATCAGTAGCGTCGCGTCGGCGCAAAGCAGGGACGCGATCGATCTGTACCCCTACAACTTTTCGGTGCGAGCGGGCGCGGTGTTTCCCATCGACAGCACGTTTTCCCGAGTAGGCAACACGCTGATCGGTCTCGGCTTCGAGTACGACTTCGGTCGGTCGCTCCTGGCTGGCGGCGAGACTTACCTCTCGCTCGACTACCAGACCGCTGGCTTCCAGGGAAATCGCGGCTCCGCGTTCCCCATCGCCATCAACCAGCGCTTCTACACGGGCAACCGCGAAATCGGTAACCGCACGTACGCGTTCGTCGGCATCGGCGTGACGGTCGTGGACGTGGTCTCCACCGACACCGTGCTCAGCGCTCGCGGTGGCGTGGGTCTTGAGCTCGGCGAGCGCACGTACGCCGAAGGCACGCTCTTCATCGGTGACAAGACGGGCGGCGTCCGTCCGAACGCTATCGGCTTGTTCCTCGGCTATCGCTTCTAAGTTAGGGAGCAACGAACCCCCTCTCCGGTTTTGGGATGTCCGTGCCCGGAAAGGGAGAGGGGGTAGGGGGTGAGGGAGGTCTAAGCCTTCCCTCACCCCTTTTCCGTCTTTAGGCTCGTCAATGGAAAAAGCGCTCCGCCGCCTCGACCACCTCGTTTGTGTGGTCCCAGACATCCAAGTCGCGCTGAAGGGGATGAACGACGCCGGCTTCCCCACCGCATGGCCCATTGGGCCCTTTTGGCCCAACGCGCTCACCTGCGGCGTCTCCCTGGGCAACATGAACCTCGAATTCGTCGAGCCGGAAAGGGACAAGCCCGAACGCCCGACGATCACCACCCTGGTGTTCGAGCCAACCTCGCTCGAAGCCGCCGAGCAGGCCTTTGCCAGGGAAGGCATTCCTGTCCGCCGATTCGAGAAGATCGAGCCGAATCCAGAGTTGCTGCGCTTGCGTGGATTCGATGAAGAGGATGCCAAGTCGCCTCAACTCATCTGCACCAACCTGCTCTTGGACGAGCCTCGTCCAGTGGAGATGTTCCTCTGCCTCTACACCCCGTTCCTGAGTAAAAGGCTGGGGCCAACGAATCCCGCGTTAAGGACATCGGCAGGCGAGGTAAAGCGACTCGTGCTGGACCACCCCGAGCCGGAGAAGGTCGCCATCCTCGATCGCCTGGGACTCGAACAGCCCTTGGACATCCAGGTACGCCAAGCCCCGGTCCAGCAGGTTTCCACGATCTACCTGACCAACACGACCCTCAGCTTTAGCTAAAAGCCAGAACCCCCTCTCCTGTTTCGGGATGCCTGTGCCCGGAATGGGAGAGGGGGCAGGGGGTGAGGGAAGTCCGGCGCTACGACCGCTGCAGAATATCCGCCGTCATTGCCCGAAGCTCGTCTTCCGGAATCTCGCGGTTGCCTTCCCGGTCGAGCACCCGAGTTACCGGAAGGGTCTTGTTGAACCCACCCGTTGCCGAGTCGAGATCGGCGGCGATGTCCAGCATCTCCAAGCCGTCTCGCAGCACGTCCACCATCGGACGGGTTTCAAAGCGCCCCTTCTGACGCGAGATGTACTCGAACACGCCGCGAATCCGCTCCGAGCCGGAACCCGCACAGGCGTACGAGCCGTTCTCGAAGCGAGCGCCCGCACCGTCGAAAAAGTACACGCCGAATTCGTCGCGCTTTTTGTCGTAGGCGGCCACGATGGGCAAAAACAGGCCGATCCCCTGCATCGCCATGGGAGCGTTGCCCGCGAGGGCTCGCGAGATTTCTGCCAGCTTGCCCTCCAGCGAAAGCTCCTGCATCACCGTCCGCTTGTAGTACTTGAAGCTGTGCTTGAGGAAGCGGCAGACCTCGATTGACTTGGCGAACGCGCCGGAGATCGCGACCACGGTGCTGTCGTCCAGCGCCATGATCTTTTCCGCCTGATCGTACATGATCAGGTTGCCCGCCGTCGCTCGCCGGTCGGCGAGGGTCAACACCCCGCCGTCGTAGCGCAGGGAAAGAACGGTCGTGCCGTGGGTCTCGAACGTCGAGTGCGAGCCCCTAGCTTCCGGCACAGGCAGACCCGCGAAGGCAGGCGAGGTGCCTGAGCCCCTTACCAGATCGGCGAAGTCCGTCACTGGCCTGATCGCTGGCGATACCGCTTCGCCTGGTCGGGATCGACCTTCTTCATCCGCCGCAGCAACTCGTTGCCACCCTCGGGCTTTCGAACGTCAGGGGCGCTGGGCCCGCTGTCGTCGCCCAGCTTGCGGTCCGGCTCGGGGGCCAGCGGTCGAGTGAGCCTATCTCCGTCTGTCATCTAACACCTCGTAGGATCGTGATAAAGGTTTCTACGTCCGGCGCATCGGCCAGTTGCGCCGGATACGTCGCATCCGGCGGCAGTTCCACCTCTACCGTCTCGCTGCCGACCTGAAACGTGATCGTTCGCCAAGCGGCGGTCACGATTTGCTTGGAGAACTTGCGCACCGCGAGACCGCGGGCCAAGGCGCGAGTTGGCTCCACGACGCCGTCCAGGCAGGCGAGCAGGTCGGCTTCGTCCGGATCGGGCTCCACCTCCCCCATCTGGACGAGGGCTGCGTGCAGGCCCTCCTCGGGGTCGGGGTTGTGGTACTCGAGGTCGTACGCCTGCAGGGCCGGGTCGCGCCAGTCCGTTCCCTCCTCGGCCATGAACTGCTCCAGCACCGCCTTCTTCGCGGCCCAATCGACCTGCCGGCGGAACCGTTCCGGATTCTCCCGCAGATCAACGAGGAGTTGCCGGGACGAGGCAATCAGGTCGCAAAGCTCACGGTCGAGATCCAGCGTCTGCTCCGCCGCCGCGAAGTACGACTCCAGGATCTCGTACGCGTTTGTCCAAGATGCGGCGAGCTCGACGCGGAACTCGTACGAGTCGTCCCGGCTGATCGACTGGAAGGTCCACACCGGATCCTTGATGCCCCAGCGGGGGGCCGTGCCCGCTTCGGAAAGGTGGAGCGCCAGCTTGACCAAGCCCACTTTGCGCGCCGTGCACGCGGGAATCATATTCGCGTCCCCCGAGATCACATGGAGCCGGATGAACTTCGCCGGATCGCCGTGCGGCTCGTCACGCGTGTTGAAGATCGGTCGCCGGTACAGGGTTTCCGCGTTGGCGGGCTCCGCGAAGAAATCCGCCCGCTGGCTAAGTTGGTAGGTGGCGCTCTTTCCGTTCTCCGCTCCCACCTTTCCCGCTCCGGTCAGCACCTGGCGGACGATCAGCATCGGCGTCACGTCGCGGAACAGGTTCTCGAAGCCCTGAGGACGGGGCACCAGATAGCTTTCGTGGGTCCCGTAGGAGGCTCCGTGGAAGTCGGTGTTGTTCTTGTACACCCGCACCGAGCGGCCGATCTTCTCCTCGAAGGCCTTGGCTGCCCGTAGGACCGCGATCTGGCCCGCGCAGTCGTGGGCGGCGAGTTCGGCTAGCGACCAGCACTCAGGGGTGGAGTACTCGGGATGCCCGTGGTCGTTGTAGAAACGGGCTCCATTAGGCAAGACACGATCCGCCCGAACCTCGTGGTCCCGCCCGTAGGTGCGGCCCCGGTCGAACTTCGCATCCTCGGGGTCGTGGGCAAGCCGCTCCAGGCGAAAGCCGCGCAAATCGGCGCGCGGGCTCTCGTAACGGTAGTCCCAACCAACAAAGCACTCGCCCGGGTATTCCCGGACGAGTGCCATTGAGTCGTCGACCTGTTCCTCGGCTCCCCGCCCTTCGACGAGGAGACCGTACTCCGTTTCAAGGCCCGATAAGATCGGCCGTAGCATCCTATCTATGACGACGGGATTAGCGGCGGTAGACCACGAAATCCATGCGCGAGGGGAAGCCTGCGGGCGTTTCGCCACTCGCGAACTCGATCGTCCCTCGGCGCGTCGCGGCGGCCGATAGGGTCGACGCTCCGGTGCCCGTCACCATGCTGGTGACCCTGCCCTGTCGCTCTCCCTCGACGCTCGCTGACACGAGGTTCTTGATCGGATAGACGCGCACGGTGCCGTTGCCCATGTCGATGCTTCCGAAGAACATCGACTGGATCGTTCCATTGGCGCCTCCCGATTGTCGGAAGATCACGATGTCCTGAGTGTCGTCGTCCCGGCTGCTCGGCATCGTGATGGCAACCGTCGAACCGACGTTGTTGATCATCTTGCGGTAGTCGCGCCAGATGCCCTGAAGGGCGGTGATGCGGGAGCCGCTAAACGGATCGGGATCGGTCGGATCGGGCTGGATCAGCGAGTAGGTTCCGGGAGTCGTTCCCTGAGGCAGGCCAGGAGGAGGATTGACGCCGATCTCTCCGGGAGGAGCGAACCGGCCCTCTACGGTCTGGCCCAAGGTCAAAGAAAGCGACTCGAACAGGCCTCGGCTACCGCCCTGCGAAATGCCGTACGTGTCGCCACTGAGGTACACGCGGCCGGCTGGCTGGCCGTTTGAGAGCGGCGGGCGCTCGCCCTCGGGAATCCCCGAGATATCGAACTGGAGCAGATCGCTGAGGAAGCCCATCAGCACGTTGGTGTTGTTCGTATCACCGAGTTGGTTGTCCTCGCCGAACACTTCCGGCAAAAAGGTTGCGGTCGGCTCTTCGGGAGCCGTGGGCACCTCGGTCCGGAACTGCGAATCGTTAAGGAAGACGGGGAAGCTGGTGTAACGGCCAGGGAACACTCGGATGCGAGAACGGAACGTTTGGGGCAGTCCCTGTACCTGGTTCGCGGTGAAAGTCGTGCCGTCTTGCTCGAAGCGGAGTTGGCTGATGGTCAGCTCGAAGTTTTCGAACAAACGGCTGTTCAGCAACTGACCCGTCTCCGCCTCGCGGATGTTCATGTCCACGTTGATCCGGCGAATCAGGTTCTGGTACGAGTTCAGTTGGAGCTGCGGAGGGTCCCCAAGCCCAGGGTTGACCGTCCGCCCCGCGTTGTCCGTGAAGAAGGGCACGGTGATCGTGGCCTGCATATCCCCTTCCGCACGGGTGCTGCTGCGCCCTTGGCCGGTCAGGAAGGTCAGCTCGATCTGGCCCGGTCTGTCTTGCGCAATATTAACGGTCATCCCGGTGCCGCCGGTAGTGGCGGTTCCCGCGGTGCCGCTGGTTTCTCCCGGGCGGTCGTCGGAACTAATCCCTCCGCCACCGCATCCAATAACCGCCAGCGCAAGCGCGACGGCTGAAAAGGCCCAATTCCTCAAAATCCCATTCACCTCAGGTTCCAGGTCCGGAACTCCAGACTGTCTGGCTCGGCACAGTATATCAACTCCGGCCAGCCTTGTGTTCGACGCGCCAACTGGTCGGAAAAGGTCGGCGCTTCGTTAAAATTGCCAGGACGCGCGGATTATCCTCGCAGCGTTACGGGGATTCGACGGCCTCTAGAGTCACCGAGCCGCTTACTGGCTGCCCGAAAGCGGGAACCGGCATTCGCTGGAACTTGCTTTCCGCCTTGAGCAGAGTGCCGTCGGCGAGCACCCAGTAGGTCGTCTCCCCAGCCATGGCCTGAGAGTCGCTTTCGCTGTACTTGCTGACGAACTTCAGCGCGGCTTTGCCCTTCAAATCAGCCTTTCCGACGTACGTGGTCACGATCTTGTGAGCCGGAACCGGCGTGCCTGACTTCTCCGGGAAATCGACGGTGTAGGATTCGCCCTCGGCAATATCTGCCGAAGGAGCGATGAAGCGGGTCAAAAGGTAGAGCCGAGCGGCGTCCGAGCCCCTGATCCCCCCGGTGAGCGACAAGGCTTCGCCCGAGGGCTTCGAGCGCACCACCAGATCTTCGACGGGAACGCCAGGATTGCTTCCCGCGATCTCGACCTCGAGGTCCTTCCATACGGTGACTGTCTCCACCGCATCCTGATCGGCCGACTTGGTGGTCGTCTCAAGGACCGCCTTGGCGGTGGCCTGTAGCGAGTCCGCCTCGAGCTTCAGGTCCCACTTGTACTTGGCTACGGCACCCGCTTTGGGGGAGACGGCGACCTTCGCCTTCTCACCCTGGGCGAACGCCACCGCCGTGAAAAGGACAAGGGCAACGATTGCAAAAGTCTTCATAAGAGTGCCTACGGCCGATGGGGGCCTTACGAGCCATTTACTTTATCGCAGTTCCCACTGTTTGGGCGAGGATGCGGTCCCGGCCACTCATCACGGCGGCGCATGCCTGCGCGGGTACAATCGCGCCACGCCGTGAAACGGGACGACCTCCTCGATCTGAACGATGTGCTTCAGCACCCCGGGCGGAAGCTCGCGGTGGACATCTCTACGGAGCTGCCTGAAGAAGCCGAACTCGACCTCATCAAGCCCCTTGAAGGCTATCTAGAGGCGGTGAGCACCGGCAACATCCTGATGATCACAGGGGAGTTCACGACGCGAACCGTCCTCGAGTGCGCCCGGTGCACCGGTCCGCTGGAAGTGGACGTGAAGTTCGAGATCGACGAGCAGTTCCCGGTCGAGGGTGTGCCGAGTTCGCTGAGCTCCCAAGACTACGCTCGCGTGGCCCCCGACGAGCCGTTCGAGCTTTTCGACGGCAACTCCCTGATCGTTGAGCAGCTCTTGCGTCAGGGTCTATTGCTCTCCATGCCCATGCAGCCGCTGTGCGAGTTCGGGTGGGACGGCCCTTGCCCCGTTGCTGCCGAACGGGACGCGACGAAGCCCGACGCGGCCAATGGACGACCCGAGTTCCAGAACCTCAGTAACTTGCTCAAGCCTGAGGAAGACGCCACTTGAGCATCGCGCTCGACGCGATGGGTGGCGACCACGCCCCGAAAGAGATCATTGCCGGAGCCCTCGAAGCCGCTCCGCTGCTGAATTCCACCCTCTTCCTCGTCGGCGATCCGGTGCAGATCAAGGCGCACATGCCGCCGAACCCACCTGGCAACATCCTCATCAAGCCCGCTTCTCAGGCCGTAGGGATGGAAGAGAAGCCCACTGACGCCTATCGGAAGAAGAAGGACTCCAGCCTGATGGTTGCGGCGCGGCTGGTAAAGGATGGTCAGGCGAAGGCCATGGTCTCGGCGGGCAACACGGGAGCCGCCACCACCTTCTCGCTCCTCACCTGGCGCCAGATCCCCGGCGTCCACCGCCCGGCCATCATCAGCCGCCTGCCCAACCGCCATGGCGGCTTCGCTCTGCTCGATGCCGGAGCGAGTCCCGACGCCGATCCCGAGAACCTTGTGGAGTTCGCGAAGATGGGTCGCGCCTACGCCCGGACCGTCATGGGCCGTCCCGATCCGAAGGTCTACCTGCTCAACATTGGGGAGGAGGAAGGGAAGGGGAACGCCTTCTCCAAGCAGACCTTCAACCTCCTGAGCAATTACCCCTGGTTCGCCGGGAACATCGAAGGAAAGGACATGTACGCCAGGCCCTGTGACGTGGTCCTGTGCGACGCCTTCGTCGGGAACGTCGTCCTGAAGACGAGTGAGGGCGTCGCCGAGATGATCGTGGGCATGATCCGCGACGAGGTGCCGACGAACCCGCTCGCAAAGATGCTGTACTGGCCGGTCAAAAAGGTGATGTCCCCCCTCCGGAAACACCTGGACTACGCGGAGATCGGCGGCTCGCCCCTCCTCGGTCTGAACGGCATCTGCATCATTTGCCACGGCCGCAGCAACGCCAAGGCGATTCGCAATGCCCTCCTGATTGCCCAGAAGGCGGTCGATAACGGCTTAGTCGAAGCGATCCGCGACTCCTTCGGGGAAGACTCCAAGTTAACAGCATGAGCACACGCGCCGTCATCCAGTCCATCGGACACGCCGTCCCCAGCCGCGTCGTCACCAACGACGATCTCGCCAAGATCGTCGAGACGAACGACGAGTGGATCACCCAACGAACGGGCATCCGCGAGCGTCGCCTGTGCGCCGAAGACGAGGGCACCGGGACCTTAGCGGTAAAGGCTTCGCGGGAGGCTCTTGAGCGGGCAGGAGTGCGCGGGGAAGACGTCGATCTGATCGTCTGCGGCACGGTCTCCGGCGACTACATTTGGCCCGCCACCGCCTGCGTCGTGCAAGACGCGATCGGAGCCAAGAACGCGGGCGCTTACGACGTCAGCGCCGCCTGTGCGGGCTTCATCTACGCAATGGACGCGGCCGCCGCCGCCATCGAGTCGGGCCGGGCCAAGACGGCGCTGGTCATCGGCGTCGACTGCCTTAGCAAGCAGGTAGATTGGACCGACCGCACGACCTGTATCCTTTTCGGCGACGCGGGTGGGGCGGTGGTGCTCAAAGCGGAAGAGAACACGGACCGGGGACTGATCCAGACGGTCCTGCTCGCGGACGGCAGCGGCGGCAAGCACATCATGATCGAGGTCGGCGGCTCGAAGTACCCGTACGGACGCGAGTGGTCCGAAGGGAAGAGCAGCTGCATCACGATGGCCGGAGCCGAGGTCTACCGGTTCGCGGTGACCGCCATGGGCGACGCCTGCTGCCGGGTACTGGAGAAGGCGGGAATAAGCGCCGACGACATCGACCTCTTCGTCCCCCACCAGGCGAACATGCGGATCATCGACGCCGCCGCCAAGCGGCTCGAACTCCCGCCCGACAAGGTGTTCGTCAACGTGCAGAAGTACGGGAACACCAGCGGCGGCTCTATTCCGCTTGGTCTCTACGAGGCGGAGCAGGAAGGCCGGCTAAAGCCGGGGATGTTAGTCTTGACCGTGGGCTTTGGGGCGGGCCTCGTCTGGGGCGCAAACCTCATCCGCTGGTAGGTTCCTCAGACCCCAATGGGGCCACAACGTTGTGAATTCGCTGGGCCCGTTGTGACGTTGTGGTTGATCCGAAAAGCCGATGCTCGTTCCAAGAGGCCGCTACCTAGATCCCCGGGACGAGCTAAAAGCATCCGCTGAGCCGATCAAAGATGCGGTCAATGTTCCGCTGATCCAGCTTCCCGACCGGATGCACGAACTGCCGTCCCGCCGCGCGGCCGTGCAGGTGGTAGGTCCTGAGGCGTTGGCAAGCGCAACCGTCGATTGGCTCCGGGCGCACGGGCGGGAAGCGGTTCGGGTGACGGAGTACGAACCGGACCCAAACCCGGTTCCCCGCCGCCTCTGGGACCCGAACCCCTTCCTCATGGAAGTGCTCCCGCACCTGCCTCCCGGACGAGCGGCGGATATCGCCTGCGGCACGGGCCGGGACGCGGTGGCCATGGCCGCGTACGGATGGCAAGTGACCGCGTTGGATCACCTGGAAGACGGTCTCCAGAGGGGCCGTCAGCTTGCGGAGCGGTATTTGGATCAGGACGGTCGGGGGCGGATCGATTGGCAGGTAGCGAACGTGATCGCCCTTCCCGAAGCAATCGGCATGGGCTACGACCTTGCCTCGATGTTCTTCTTCCTCGACCGGGGCATCCTGCGTCTTCTCCCTGACCTTCTCAACGATAGGGGAGGCGTCGTCGTGGAAACCTTCACCTCCGTTCACCGAGAGCGGTACGGCAAGCCCCGGCGCGAAGGCCTAGTGCTTGATTTGGGCGAACTGCCGACCTTGTTGCCCGGCTTCCAGGTGCGGCACTTCTCGGAGGACTGGCGCGACGACCGGCACACGGCGAGGCTGTGGGGGACCAAAGGGTAAAACGGGCCATGCCGCTGAACAACTTCAACCGGCTTGCCGCCAAGCCCGAGCATAAGGAAGCCGTGCTGAAGGCGCTCGCCGACGGGGAAGCCCGCTCGCCCCAGGTCATCACCGAAGCCTCGGGGCTGACGCTGACCCAGGTGAAGGGCGCGATCAACGAGCTCGAGCGCGAAGGCAAGGTCGTCATCCAGCACAACAACACGGCCCCGCGCTCGGTGGTCAAGCTCGCGGGTGGCTAAGCTATCCATCTCCTACTGCCATGTCATCCTGAGGAGCCTGCGACGAAGGATCTCTCACCGCACACCTTGCTGGTAGAGGTCTTTCGCTCCGCTCAGGATGACGTTAGCCGAAGCCTCGGTGGCACCGAATGCGCTGCCTAAGCCTCTTCTGCGGTTGCGGAGGATTGGACCTCGGCTTTGTGCAGGCGGGTTTCCGGGTGGTGTCGGCCTTTGACAACGACGCCGATGCCGTCCGCGTTTACTCCGCCAACTTCGATCACGCTGCCCAGCAGATAGACGTCACTTCCCCAGAGTTCGAAGCGGCACTCACGGCTCTGGAAGGGAAGATCGACATCGTCCTTGGCGGCTTTCCCTGCCAGGGCTTCTCCAAGGCAGGACCTAAGCGGGAAGCGGACCCGCGGAACCGCCTTTTCCTCGCGATGCGGAACGCCGTGGCTCGTCTCCAGCCTCTCGCCTTCGTGGCGGAGAACGTCGACGGGGTCGCCCAGAACTTTGGGGGCGGTTACCTCAAGCAGATCGTCCGAACCTTTTCCGACCTCGGCTACGAGACCGCCCACGAGCTACTGGACGCGGCGGAGTTCGGGGTTCCCCAATACCGTCGCCGACTGTTCTTTGTCGGACTGCGTCGCGACCTCCAGGCGAGCTTTGCGTTTCCCGTCGGCGAGTGCTCCGCCGGACCCCGCAATGGCGATTTCCTTTGGAGTGGCCGAAGCACCACCGGCTCCAAGAGCCCGAGAACGCTCGCCGAAGCCATCGCTGACCTGCCCGCCGTCGATACCGCCCCCGACCACGTCTTGGCCAAGCCGCCAAGCCCTCGCGACCTTGAGGTGCTCGGCAAGATCGGCCCGGGGCAAAAGCTCTGCAACGTCCGCCACGCGCCAACCTCGGTGTACACCTGGCAGATCCCCGAGGCATTCGGCGACGTGACGCCCGAAGAAGTCCGGGTGCTAGAGTGCATTGCGAAGCACCGCCGCCATCGCAAGTACGGGAGCATTCCCAATGGCAACCCTCTGCCCGTCGAGGAGATCGCGCGCCTAACGGGTCTCAACTCCGTCGCGGACATCTGCGAGGGGCTGCTTCGGAAGAACTACCTGAAGCGCCTCCCCAGTGGGTTCGACCTGAAGGGCGCCCTCTTCAACAGCGGAATCTACAAGCGTCCGCGCCTGGACGAGCCCGCTCCGACGGTGCTTACGAACTTCGGCTCCTGCCGCTACTTCGCCCACCCCACCGAGGACCGCCCCTTCACCGTCCGCGAGGTCGCCCGAATGCAGGGATTTCCCGACTCGTTCCGTTTCGGCACCGAGGGCGGCAACGCGGAAGCGGCTTACCGCCTCATTGGCAACGCCGTTCCCCCACCTTTGGCGCGGGCGATTGGGTCGTCTCTGGCTGGGCTGTTTCTTAACCACGAAGGGCTCAAAGGACACTAAGGGATCACAAAGGGGCGTCTCCTCTTTGTGATCCCTTAGTGCTCTTGGCGTCCTTCGTGGTTAAGAGCAGAGGAGACACGTGAAAGGAGGCTGACAGGCTTCAACGGGATCGCCAGAGGCCATCAAGGGCGCTGTCCTCAGCCGAGCGTGAAGTAGAACGTGGCTCCCTGCCCGGGCTGCGAGTCCACCCATACCCTTCCCCCGTGGCGCTGGACGATCCGCTGAACGTTTGCCAGGCCGATGCCGGTTCCCGGAAACTCCGTGTCTAGTACCAGGCGCTCGAACGGTAAGAACACCTTGTGCGCGTACTGCATGTCGAGGCCGATCCCCTGGTCTCGCACGAAGAAGGCGTGCCCGCCTTCCACCGGTTCCACGCCGACCAGCACCGTGCCCCCGGCTGGCGAAAACTTGCAGGCGTTCTCCACAAGGTTCAGCAGGACGAAGCGGACGAGCTTGGGGTCGCCGAAGGCCTGCATGCCCGGGGCGATCTGGATCCGAACCCCTCTTGGGGAGAGTTCCTCCACCACGTCGAATGCCACCGCCGTGAGGTCGAACGTCTCCTTTCGAAGCTCTTGCCGGGAAAGCCGAGAGAGCTTAAGGAGGTCGTCGATGAGCGTTCCCAGCTTGTTCGCGTTCGTCGCCTGGCGGCTTAGAATCGCCTTCGACTCTTCCGGTAGCAGATGCCCGCAATCTTCCTGAAGGATGCGGGCCGACGAGACGATCGCGCGCAGCGGCGCCCGAAGGTCGTGGCTCACCGAGTAGGTGAACCCTTCGAGCTCGTTGACCGCCACCCGCAGCTCGGCCGTCCGGTCCTCGACGCGCCGCTCAAGCTCCGCGTTCGCCTCCCGCAGCCTTCGATCGGCCCGCGCCCGCTCGATGATGGCCCAGCATTGGTCACCCACCATCTCGACCAATTCGATCTCTTCCTGGGTCCAAGACCGGGGGGTTGTCTGGTGCACTGCCATGAGGCCGACCATGCGGTCGTTCTTCACGAGCGAGATGCAGATCACGGCTTGGATCTGGGTGTACCGGTACGCCGCCAAGTCGGCCTCGTCTTGGTACTCCTGGTCGATGTCGCAGACCACGTAGGGGCGTCCCTGGGTAAGGTCCGCCACCGCCCTTGCGCCGAAGGCGGTCAGGGGATACCGCCCGACGATGCTGATACAGCCGACGGCGTAATCCTGCTCGACCGTGAAGTGGTTGTTGTCCTCCTCCACCTCAGCGTAGGCGCAACGGGAAACCTGCATGTGCTCCGCCAGCAGGCGGGCGGTGGTGCCCATGATTTGCACCGGATCTTCCAGACCACGGGTCGCTTCGTTGAGGTCCAGCAGGAAGGTCAGGATTTCCTGCCGCGTCTTCTGGTCGTGGATGTCGGTGCTAGTCCCGAACCACCGAAGCACTCGGCCACTTTTGTCGTGCATCGGGACCGCCCGGGCTCTGAACCATCGGTAAGTTCCGTCGGCACCCCGGATCCGGTAATCGATGTCGTAAGGAGCCCGTCCCTGCACCGCGTCCGTCCATGCGCTGAACGCCCGCTGCCGGTCTTCCGGATGAAGGGCTTCGGTCCACCGGTAGCCGAGCTGTTGAGAGAGGGGTACGCCGGTGTAGCGGATCCACTGCTGGCTTAGGTAGTCGCACTCGCCACTTGGAAGGCAGGCCCAGATCAGCTGGGGAACCGCCTCCGCCAGGGTCCGATACCGCACCTCGCTCTCGCGTAGCGCCTCGTCGATGGCCTGCCGATGGGCAATCTCCCGGCGAGCCGTCTCGTACAGCCGCGCGTTCTCGATGGCCACGCCCAGTTGAAGGACGAGTCCCTCAAGAGTTGCAAGGTCGTCGGCCGTGTAAGCGCCCGAGCGATCGCTCATCGCCTGCACGACGCCCACGACCTGCCCCTCCCGTCGCAAGGGAACCATGATCACCGACTTGGTGCCCGAGGACTCTTCTCCGTCCAGCTCTCTCATCGTGCCGTCGGACGAAACGTCGTAGAACCGCCCCTTCCGATTCCTGACCCGCTCTTCCACATCGTCGAACAGAAGGGGCTCACCCGTGACGATGACCCGGCTTTGCATTCCCACGCCGTCCCGGTTGAGGGGAAGCGGGGGGAGTGTGGCGGGGTCGAGCAGCTCGCCGCCGACCCATGCGTAATCGCACCGGATGGTCGCGTCCGCTTCATCGTAGGCGGAAACCAAAAGGGCGTCGCACGGCATCGCCCGTACAACCAGTTCCCGCAGGGTAGCAAAAATCCGTTCTGGATCGAGCGTGCTGCTTAGCTGGCGTCCGGCCTCGTTGAGGAGCCGTAGGCGCTGCTCACTGACCCGTAGCGCCTCTTCGGCCTGCTTCCGCTCGGTAATGTCGGTGACCATCGCGATCCGAAGGTTCGGAAGCGCGTTCGTGGAGGCGCTCCAATCCAAGTGGACGAGACTTCCGTCTCCTTTGACCAGCGAAAACTCGCCTCGCCACTTGCCCGTGGCAAGCATCGCCTCGCGTACCGCTGCCGCCCTTGCCTGCTGATCGGGGGCCACGAACTGGGAGGAACTCGCCCCCACGATCTCGTCGCGCGGTCGTCCCAGCAAGGCGCACACCGCCGGATTGGCGTCGACGTAGGTCCCGTCCTCACTGACCAGGAGGATGCCGTTGATGGCGTTCTCGAAAATCGCCCGGTAGCGCTCCTCGCTAGCCTGCAAGGCTTCTTCGGCGCGCTTACGGTCGCTGATGTCGGTGATCAGGGCCACGAATCCGCGGACGGTCCCGTCCTCGCCCAGGTCCGGCACAAACTGTGTATCGACGTGCCTCACCCCTTTGGGATAGGGAACCGACCGCTCGTAGCGGATGTGCTCACCCGCCAACGCTCTCTCGACGAAGGGGCGGACGGTTCGGTAGGCCGCGTCTCCCAACACTTCCCACACGTAAGCGTCCTGGATCTTTTCGGGGGGCAGGCCGAACCAGTCGATGTACGCGCGGTTGTAGAAGCGGAATCGTTGATCGGCATCGACGTACGAGATCAGGACCGGGAGCGACTCGGAAACGAGTTGCAGGAGGCCCCGCCCACCCTCGGAAGCCGGTTCTGTCTTTGGCCCAGCCGCCTGGATGTGGGCGGCCGTTTGGCGGGCAAGGGATTGCAAGCCTTGGAGTTGGCGCTGGGTGAACTCGCGGGGGGCTTCGTCTAGGATGGCCAGCGCCCCAAGCCATTCACCGCCTTCGGACGTCACGGGCACCAGAGCGTAGGCGGTGTACCGGTCTGCGATGGCAGGACCCGTGTTGGAGACGACGAGATCTGCTCCCGTTGGGACGGGGAAAATCGCTAAAGCCCCCGAATTGCCCAGCCGGGAGGTCCCCGCCTGATTCAGGACGACCGCCCACTCTTGGGAATCGCACAGAAGCGCTGCAAGCTTTGCCGCCTCGATGAGGATCGATTGCACGTTCTGAGGTGGCAGCACCGAGTCGTCGCCCGCCCGTGAGTGCGCCACGGGGGTCATCTAACGAGGCCCTCCGGCTGCCGGTGGCGTCCTGCCATCTACGAGAAAGTATAGATGAACATCCGCGTCAGAGCTTGTGCCGACTGAGCCGGTGAGCCGAACTTTCTCGGTGAGGTTCGGGGCTCGCTCGCCGTGTAAACCAGAGTAAAACTCAAAGCCCGTAATCCCAAATAGGTACGGCCAGCTGTCACTGTCCCACTCTCTTGTAGGAAAGCCAACGCAGGTCTTTCACCGCGTCAGACTCCACCATCAACTGCATCGGATTCGCCCCCGCGTTCGTCACGTTGACCGTCGCGGTCTTGGGACTTGCCCCGACAATCCGTAGTAGCTTGCCCGACGTATCCGTCACAACCCGGCATGGTCCCTCGACCGTCGCCACCGTCTTGCCGCCAAGCTGAAGCTCGGCTTTGCGTCCGTCGTGACGAAGGAGCGCCTTGCCGAGCTTGAAATCGCTTGCTGCCTGCCCAGGGAGCAGGCAGTTCCACTCGATTTCCTTCTCCAGGAACCGCACTCCGCGAAGCCGGGTGACGTAGTCCAGCAGCACGAGCATCGCGGGCGAGTAGTTGGCGCCGGCGGGGGTGAACTCGCCTGTCCAGGGGTCCATCTGCTGGTAGAAGCCGTCCGCCCGCGCGATCGCCTCCACCCAACGCTCCATCATCGTCGTCAGGTCGGACCACTTGCCGTAGTGCTCGAACCACCGGGGCGCGCGGAGGGCGGTCAGCGCCTGCGATGCCCCACCCCACGAGTTGCGAGGGATGGGCTTGACGAACTTAGGGTCGTCGGCCGCGATCGAGGGCAGCGGATATGGCGTCCAGAACGCCTTCTCGTTTCGGATCTGGCGGGCGTAGATCCGCTCGAAAAGGGGTTGGTCCACCACGTGCTCCCCGACAACGCGGGTGATCGCGTCGCCGCGGATGCGCACGAACTTGTCGTCTTTGTCCAAGTCGTAGAAGCTCGACGTCTCGGGATCGAAGCACAGGGCAAGGAGCGCTCGGCGGGTCGCTTCCGCCTTCGCCGTCCACTCCCGCGCCTCGTCCTTTCGTCCGAGTTGGGACGCCATTTTCGCCAGGGCCACCCTTCCGCCGTAAAGAGTAGCGGAAAGGTCGGGGGCGACGTAGGGGAGCCCTCCAACCGGAGCGCAGACCCGGGCGTCCGCCCCAGGACACTCATGGGGGAGCCCGGCCCAACGGGGGCTGTTGTCGTGGCCGGTGTCGAACTCGCAGAACGCCTCGCAGAGGCCAGTACCGCGCGTGTTCCGGTAGCGAACGAGCCAGGCATCCCAACGCGAGCACGCGGTGTAGGCCTGCTTTAAGAACTCCTCGTCCCGAACCTGTTGGTACACCTCGAACGCGGTGGCGGCGATGGGCACCACCATCTGAATTTGTCCTGTCCCCGATTGCTTGAACCAGATCCAGCACGGCAGATAGCCGTCCTCGCGCTGCTGAGCGAAAAAGATGCGGTGCGAGTCAATGGCGACTTCGGGGTCGATCACTCCGTAGACCGCGGCCTCGAGGGGCCCGCACTCAAGCCAAATACCCGGATACTCCGCCCCTTCGATCAGCACGGGCCGGTCGTACCCGTGCATCTTGCGGACGTTCTTCTTGAGCCCCTCGATGGCCCGGTCGAACGCGCTTTGGAGGCGAGAATCTTGGGAAGTGAAGGAGAGGCTCATCTTGGGCACCGGCTCCCTAGCTATACCCGCGCCCGTCGGACCCTTACTGATTAAGAGCGCGGCGATCAGCGATATCAAGGCCCCGGCACCATTTGGCGGGTCTACCTCTTTCGCCGCAGGATTGTCGCGTACACAGCACCCCCGGCCAAGGCGATCAGGCCCAGTGCGGTCGCCTTTCGGTGGGTCGTCGTCCATAGCTGGACGCTGTACCCCCGGGCTTGGCGGTCGTAGTCCCCGTGGATGCCCCGATCCTCGGGCACCGGCGTCTTCAGGTTGTCTTCCCGCCCCACCGACGAACGCTCCTCGTCGATTTGGGGGCCATAGCCGAAGCGGCCTAGCACCTTGTCTAAGGCCTTGGGGAACAGCGCGTTCGAGATCAAGCCTCCGGCGGACGGAGCGCCAACCGGCACCTCTCGTCGGCGGTTGTGGGCGGCAAAGAAGATCGCCTTCGCCACCACTTCCGGTTGGTAAACGGGAGGCGGAGGCTTGGGTGGGTTCGGCAAGGTCGTGCGCGCCCAGGAATAGAGGGGCGTGTTGATGGCCGAAGGTTGCACCATCGTCACGTGTACCTGGCTCTTCTCGTGCTCCAGCTCGCTCCGTAAGGACTCCGCGAAGCCGTTCACCGCGTGCTTCATGGCGCAGTAAGCCGATTGGAGGGGGAACGACCGGTGAGCGAGGCCCGATCCCACCAGCACGATCGTGCCCGCGTTGCGCGGGCGCATTCGCTTGAGCGCGGCCAGCGTCCCGTGGACCTGGCCTAGGTAGCCGACCTCCATGATCCGCCGGTACTCCTCCGGTTTCGTCTCGACCACGGGCGCCCACATCGAAACCGCCGCGTTATTGATCCAGACGTCGATCGGGCCGAAGTGCCGTTCTACCGAGGCCGCCGCCGCTTCGACCGCTTCGGGGTCGGCAACGTCCGTCGGGATGACCATCGCCTGCCCTCCGGCCGCCTCCACTTCGCGCCGGGTGGCGTCCAGCCGCTCGATTCCTCGCGCCAGCAACGCCACCTTGGCCCCGTGCTTGCCGAACAGAATGGCGGTCGCCCGCCCAATCCCCGACGAAGCTCCCGT
>Ga0216301_1000163_pt1 | contig 18953 bp, 28 predicted proteins | sample 4hB_Boncat_minus_FD_156203 | JGI IMG/M metagenome (GOLD analysis project Ga0216301, IMG submission 156203) | Terrestrial sediment cell enrichment communities for BONCAT metagenomics from Utah, United States - 4hB_Boncat_minus | ecosystem: Environmental > Terrestrial > Deep subsurface > Rock...
GGCAAAGACAAAGCGCGAAGGGCTTCGCGCACTCCCAAAGAGCGACCGGTACACTTTGAAAGCAGATGATTGACAAGCTCCAGGACATCGAGCGCCGGTTCGAGGGCGTCGAGGCGGACTACAACAACCCCGCCGTCGTCTCGAACCCGAAGGAATTGCAGCGCCTCGGCAAGCTCCGCGCCGAGCTGGAGCCGATCGTCGAGACCTTCCGCCTCTACCGCAAGGCTCTTTGCGACAAGCAAGAAGCCGAAGAGCTTGTGGAAGACCCCGAGATGCGCGAGCTGGCCCTCGCCGAGCTTGAGCCGCTGAAGGCGAAGATCGCGGAGTACGAGGAGAAGCTCAAGGTGATGCTCGTGCCCAAGGACCCCTTGGACGAGAAGCCGGTCATCGTCGAAATCCGCCCCGCGGCGGGTGGCGACGAAGCGGGCCTATTCGCGGGCGAGCTCATGCGGATGTACCTGCGCTACGCCGAGCGGAAGCGCTGGAAAGCAGAGATCGTCGATCACGAAGAGAACGGCATCGGCGGCGTCTCGCGCGTCGTGTTCAACATCAACGCCGACGGCGCGTACTCGCAGCTTAAGCACGAGAGCGGGGTTCACCGCGTTCAGCGCGTCCCCGCGACCGAAAGTCAGGGCCGCATCCACACTTCCACCGTGACGGTGGCAGTCCTTCCCGAAGCGGAAGAGGTTGAACTGGACATCGACCCGAAAGAGCTTGAAATCTCTACCTTCTGCTCCAGCTCGGCCGGTGGCCAGCACATGCAGAAGAACGAGACGGCGATCCGGATCATCCATAAACCATCTGGTCTGGTCAGCACGTGTCAGGACGAGCGGAGCCAAGCGCAGAACAAGCTGAAGGCGATGGCGGTTCTGCGGGCCAAGCTCCTCCAGATGGAGCAGGAAAAGGCCGACGCCGAGCGCTCGGGCCTGCGCAAGGGCCAGATCGGCTCCGGCGACCGGAGCGAGAAGATCCGAACCTACAACTTCCCCCAAAGCCGCATCACGGACCACCGGATCGGCTTCCAGTGGAACAACCTTGCCACTTTCATGGACGGCGAGATCCAGCCGATGATCGATGCCCTCGTCCAGTACGAGCAAGCGAAGCGGCTCGCGGAAGAGGATCAGGCGGCCTAAGGCAGCAGATCCGAGACGAACAGGCTCAATTCGGGGGCGAAGAGGGGCGAGAGCGTGTGCCCGCCCTGGTGCATCTGGATTAATCGATACCCGTCGGGGCTCGGATCCCGATGTACGAACAGCCCTCGGCCGTTCAGGTCGACGATCCAGTACTCACGGATACCCGCCTGAGCGTAAAGCTCCGCTTTGATCTGCCGGTCGTCGCGGAGGGTCGTGTCGGAAACTTCGATCAGTAGCTCCACATCTTCAGGACCTGGAAGCCTTTGCAGATACTCGCGGAAGTCTCCCCGCACAATGGCCAAATCGGGTTCAGGCTGACTTGTATCGCTTAGAGCGAGCGGCCCCTGTTGCCGCACCTCGTACCCGCCGCTCAAACGCTGCTCGAACAGGGTGGCGACCAAGCGGATAGCGCCGAAGTGCGGGGCGTTCTGCGTCATTTTCTCAACGATCTGCCCGTCCAATAGCTCTAGCCGTTGGTCGCGGAACGCCCCCGCATCCACCATCCGACTGAACTCCTCCCGAGTCCAGCGCTTGGGCCGCAGTGCGTGCATAGGTCCATTATCCGCCAGTCGCGTCGGGGAACCCCGCCTCACTCAGGGTTTCTAAGAGCTATGAGCCCCCAAACTGTGAGACAGGCCGATCCCGGCGCGCACCGCGACGAGCCGATCGATATCGAGCACTACCAGCTCGGAAAGGACCTCAAGGCTGCCTTGGCCCTTGCCGAGGAAGAGGTGGAGATGATGGGCGACATCGCCATCGACCTCCACGACCTACTGCGGGCGGCGGACAAGCTCCGAGATGTGCTGGCCCCCCAGCTCATCGCCGCGAAGTCTGAGGACCGGGACGAGCTGCGGAAGCTGATCCGGGAGATGGCTTTCGAGTTCGAACACGTCGCTTGGCACTGCTCCGCCGCCGTCGAGTGCCTCGATCAGGTCAGCCAGAAGCTGCAATAGGGTCTGTTTTCGTGGGACCTTCCGAATCTTCGGCCCTGAGTCCGGGTTATATTTGGGCAGGGACGTGGTTCCCTGCCAAGGCATGACCATCGAACAGGCGCTCGAACTTCGGCGTGGGAACAGGCTGGTGTTCACGAACGGTGTTTTCGACGTGCTCCACGCCGGGCACGTGCGCTACCTGCGCGAGGCCCGGCAACTCGGAGACCTGTTGATCGTCGGGATGAACAACGACGACAGCGTTCGCCGGTTGGGCAAGGGGCCCAACCGGCCCATCAACCCACTTGAGGACCGCATGGCGGTGCTTTCGGAGTTACGGTGCGTTGACGCGGTGGTGCCGTTCGAGGAGGACACCCCCGAGGCCCTTATCTCCCAGTTGCAGCCTCAGGTTCACGTAAAGGGGGGCGACTACCGGGCCGAGGACCTGCCCGAGACGAAGACCGTCGGGAGCTACGGCGGCGAGGTAGTGATCCTTCCCCTCCTGGACGGCCGGTCGAGCACCAACGTGCTCAGAAGGATGGGACTCGAGTGAGCCTCTTCGACCCCCACCCATCGCTCCGGTGGCTGTTCTGCATGACCCACCCGGACGACGAGATCTCTATCTGCGCGTGGATCCACCGACTGGCCCGGGCCGGGAACGAGGTCCACATTAGTTGGACCCACAGCAACCGCGTCCGCGAGTCCGAGGCCCGGGCGGCCGCCCTGCTGATGGGGGTGCCGGACCGCAACCTCCACTTCTTCGGCGCGACTGACGGCAGCGTGTGCGACGAGATCCCGCAGCTCCTTCCCCGCTTCCAAGAGATGATGCGGCAGGTCCGGCCGGACCGGGTGTGCTGCGGTGCCTTCGAGCAGGGGCACGTCGACCACGACGCGACCAACTTCCTCGTCAACCACACCTTCGACGGGCCGGTGTACGAGATCCCCTTCTATCACACCTACCTGACCCGCTTTCAGACCCTCAACCGGTTCAGCGACGGCCGGGGGCAGGAGATCCTGGAGCTGGACCGGGACGAGCAGATCTTCAAGACGACGATCGCGCGCCAGTACCCCTCGCAGAACATCTGGAGCGTGCTCCTGTGGTACGAGATCTCCCAGAACGCCCGGTTGCGGCCCATGCTGCTGTCGAAAACGGAGAGGATGCGGATCCAGACCCACCACGACTACCTGCACCCCAACCATCCTCCGAAGCTGGCGCGGCGCGTCGTGCGGTGCCGGGCTTGGCGGCGCTGGCGGGTGGCGGCGCGACGGGCGCTGGCCAGCTTGGACGCCGAGCCGGCGCGGGTTCTCGTCTCGTAGAGCGCTAGAGCTTCGGCGGGACGTTCTTGACGACGGGCGGCGCGTTGACGACCGGTGGGGCGGCCGGGTCTGCGGGAGGTGGCGGCATCGACTTCAGGTAGGCGTCGATGTTGGCCAGAGTCGCTTCCACGTTCTTCCGGTTTTTGCCCCAATCGATGACCGTCATCGGGGTTTGGCACTGCGAGACGACCTTAACCGACGACGAGGTCGGGCTGTGGGCTTGCGCGAAGATCTCGATCTTCTCCCCGTAGGAGGCAAGGGAAGCTCCGGTGAACGCCTTGATCTCGCCGGTGTGGGGCTCTACCTTGTACACGTCCATCCGCTTTGACCGGAGGGCTCCAACCGCCGCGTCGAAGACGTGCATGTACGGATACGGGAAGCTGACCTCCCTCTCGAAGCTACTGGCCATTGGCTAAGAATACTGGGTCCTTTGGTGGATTGCCTTCGGGGGGTCCGACCCTTCATCCTGAAGCCATATGTTCAAGCGCCTGATGCAGCGCGTCGACCGGTTGATCGGCCGCGGGGTGATCGACGACGAGTTCTACGACGAGCTAGAAGAGGCTTTGCTCGAAACCGACACCCACATCAACACGGCCACCGATATCCTGGCCGAGCTGAGGAAGGCCGTCCGCGACGAGAAGATCACGGACCCTGCGGGGATGAAGGACCGCCTCAAGACCGCCATCGCGCGCCGGTTCAACCAGCAGGGCGCGGCCGGCCTTGAGTACAGCGAGGAAGGACCCAGCGTCTTCATCTTCGTCGGAGTCAACGGAGTCGGCAAGACAACGACCATCGCCAAGGTGGCTCACCTGTTGCGAAGCAAGCTGGACGCCGACGTCATACTCGCCGCGGGCGACACGTTCCGGGCCGCTGCCATCGAGCAGTTGGAAGTGTGGGCGCAGCGCACGGGTTGCCAAATCGTCAAGGGCCAGCCTGGCTCCGATTCCAGCGCAGTGATCTTCGACGCGATCCAAGCGGCCAAGGCGCGCAAGGCGGACTTCGTCCTCGCTGACACTGCCGGTCGCCAGCACAGCAAAGGAAACCTGATGTCCGAGCTCGAGAAGGTGCTGAGAGTGGCCGAAAAGGCCTTAGGACGCAAGCCGGACGAGGTGCTGCTCGTGCTGGACGCCAACACGGGCCAGAACGCGATCCGGCAGGCAGAAGAGTTCGCCAAGACGGCCGGCGTCACGGGCCTCGTCCTTACTAAGTTGGATGGGACGGCCCGCGGTGGGGCGCTGATCGGAGTTTACGACCGCCTCAAGATCCCGATCAAGCTCGTGGGCATCGGAGAGAGGATGGAAGACCTGCTCGACTTCAAGCCCGACCGATTCGCGGCGAGCCTGTTCGACTAATGTAGAGCGGCACGGCTTGCCGTGCCGCTACCTGATCACCGCCGAGGCGGGATGATCGTGACCTTCTGCGGTCGGCTAGGCTGCGACTTCCGGTACTGGAAGAACGCGACCGCAAGGAGGAGCGGGACGATGAGCGCGTCGTCGACGAGCCCGAGGAGGGGAATGAGGTCGGGAACCAGGTCGATGGGCGACGCCCCGTACACCAGTGCCATAAGCACGGAGAAGATCGCCTTCCAAGGTGTCCCACCCTGCCGAAACGGACCAGCGTTGTGCATGTCATTCCTTCCCACGCCAGATCTCGGGCGGACGTTGGGGGCGTAGGTCTTTTGTCTAGGCGGCGGGAGAGGGGTTCGGAGGCGTCGTCACGTCGATGGCCCTCGCCTGGACGCCTTCGGTCTGCTTTTGCTCCAGACTACGCTCAGCGTGGGCATCGTGAGACTCCTTGACCTCCTTCGGAATCATAAGCATCGACAGCGCCACCACCGACGGAAGAACGGCCGCCTCGTCCAGCAACCCGAGACCAGGAACCCAGTCGGGGAGCCACTCATCAGGGATCAGCGTGAACGCGATACCACCGATGATGAGGTAGCGCACCGCATTGGGAGTCCGAGGGTCGCTCGCCATCCGCCAATACCGGTGCAACGTCCGCGCGATCGTGATGAACTTCATGGCCGATTCTTTGGACGCTGGTCTAGGCCTGAGGTTCGGTACGTCTTTGAACGGTCGCCCTGGGTCGAGTCCGATAGGGAACTGGCCGCAGAGGGAGCTAAGAAGTGATTCCTTCCTTGCTCCCTAGACTTAGCGGCGACTGTGCTGAGGGTCCTCGATCTCCCGACTTCAGGCGTAGTTCGGCTTGAACACCGTTGGGTCCACGTCCCAGAAGCCAGCTTCTCGCTCGTGTTGCTCGATACGTCCGAACAGGCGCTTCACGGAGTCTTGGATCGATGGGTAGTCGATGCCCTCAAAGATGGCGGTCTCGCGCAGATTCCCGTCTTCGTCCGGCACCATGCGACCCCGCTTAATGCCGTCTTCCAGCGCCTTGCGACCCGAGACTCCCAGGTTCTTCAGCGCCGCCTGAACGACGTCCCTCGCGTGCTCGCGAGGGCCGTAGATCGCCGCCTTGTACACCAGCTCCGAGAACTTGTCGTAGTCCGGGATGATGTTGCCGGCGGGCATCGCGAAGTGCTTGATCACGTCCGCCATCGCCTCCAGGGCCTTGGTCGGATAGTAGTACAGGTACAGCCGAGCGCCCTCGAGGAAGAAGTTGTAGTGGGCAGCTTCGTCGGCGGCGATGATCTTGGCGGCTTGGGCGAGCACCGGGTCGGCGTCGTTCGCGAACTGGGGCTTGTCGCTTTGGCCGCGAGCGATCACGGCGGTGTTCAGGTAGTTGACCTGGGTCGCCCGTTCCTGGAACACCGTGTAGAAGATCATGTGCATGGGGTCTTCCCACGGAAGCTTCCACGACTGGCCGCGGAGCTGGCCCATGTACTCCCGCAGCCACTCGGGCGAGCGCTGCTGGCCGAACAGCACGGTGTTGTACCAGAGGTCGGCATGGCGCTCTTCTTCGGCGCCCCACCGGATATGGAAGTGCGAACGGCCGTGGCTTTGGCGAATCACCGTCAGCAACGTCGTCACGTAGTCCGGAACGTATTGCTCCACCGCGAAGAAGCCTTCGAGGATACGCGATAGCTCGGGCGAGTGGTCTTTGCGGTAGTTGCGCCAGTCGAAGCTGGTGTCAGGGTTCCAGTTGCGGGTCGCCTGGGAGCGTGCCACGTACCAGCGGTAGAGACCGAGGAAGCCGCGCTCGATAAGGCGGTCTTTTTCTTCGCGGCTCAAGATCCCTACGGGGATCTTCGGGCGGTCGTCCTCGATCTGTTGAATGATTTCCGGGTCGTAAGAGATCAAATCGTATGTCCTTTTCTATTCCTACGCCGGCCTCGTCTCTGAGATCGGTCGTGCGAGTCTATCCAATTCGGGACCTCGGGGGTGTCGGGTGTTCCACGTCCGTAGAATCAACCTCATCCAAGTTCCTGAAAGGGCGAGGGGTGCCTCGCCCGTACTCGACAAGCGTCACGATTCCAGGCCTGCCGGAGTTGTTCCCATTGTCAAATAGGATCAACTGGACTTGACGAGCCTTTCAACCGCACCAACGATCGCGCGGGCATCCGCCTCGTAGAAGTCGGAGCTAGAGAACGCGTTCAGTTCGACAACGGCCAGTCGTTCGTCGCCTTCGCAAACCGCCACGTCGAGCATGAACGCCGGATCGGGGGCAACTCCGCTGGCCACGGTCTCCTGGGCAAACGCCAACACCTCCTCCGGGACGTCGGGATCCGTTTGCTTCTGAGACCCGAGCTTGTACCGGCTGCCCGCGACTACCGTTCCCTCGACCACGACCATCCGGTACTCAGCCACCAAACCCTGAGGCTTAGCAACCAGACACAGGTCGGACGGAGCCATCGCCATAAGGTAGGGACGTTCCCGGCTCATGAACCCCTGGAGGTCGCCCACGACTTGGCCGGTAAAGGCTTTGGCTCCCAAGTCCGGTCGCACAAACAATGCCGCAAAGCCGAACATCCGCTGGAGGGCGGGCCACAATCTCACCAGATCACCCAGGGGGACCAGCGCGTACTCACGGTTCAGGAGGTGGTCGCCGACCTGAGGGTAGTACGCCGAGCATCGGAGGACCGCCGCGTCACCGATCACTCCGGGCCAAGCCTGCGGACGTGCCGAACGAAATGCTTCCGCCGCTTCAAAGGAACCTCGGAACACCACCGACGCCCCTAAAGGGAAAACACCGTAGCGCCCGTTCGCCTCGTCCTCCACGCTCAGCCAGCGGCACTCCCCGCCCGCCTCCCGCACCGCCGACTCGATCGTGTCGGTGCCGGTGCGCATCGTTGAAGCCTCAAGTATCCAAATCGTCAAACTGGTGCCCCTATCGCACGTAGTCTAAGCCGTGCGCTTTGGCAAGGGACAAGAGCTTGAGGGCCGCCCCCGTAGCCTTACGCTCTCCCCGCTCCCATTGGCTGACGGTGTTGAGACTCACGCCCAGGGTCCGCGCGAATACCGATTGGCTGACCCGCTCTCGTTCCCTCAAGGCGGCGATCTCCTCTCCCGTCATGGGCTCGGTTGGTGTGAGGCACCGAGCGTCGAAGCGGCGCATCGTCGCCTTGTCGACGAGACCCGACTCGTAGAGATCGGCCATGCCTTCGTGCAGAACCCGCATCATATCGCTCTTGTAGGTCTTGCTCATCTTTCCATCTCCCTTAGGTTGCCACTAGCAACCAGTCCCGCCAACTGCTCCTCGGTCAACCCCAGAAGGATCGCTCCATACTCCTCGTACCCTTCGATTTCGTCATCCGAGACGTTGGCCCTCTCGTTCTTGCCGAAGCCGTACAGGAAGAACGCCCGGTCTCCGGCTCTGTAACCGACGATGGTTCGATAGCCACTGCTCTTACCTGCACCAGGGCGAGCCACCCGGAGCTTGACCAGACATCCCTTCAGGTTGGCATCCACAAGCCCTGTATCGGCCGCATTCACCGCCGCTCGGAGTGACAGGTCCGCGACGCGTTCCTTCCGTGCCCACTTGTCGAACATCCGAGTTGCGAACAAGCGGGCCAAATCAAATTATACACTCATTGAGTGGGAGACAAAAAGGTTTGGATCCACCACTTCGGATAATCATGGGAGTCGATTCAAATGCTAGGGGACCCACCTTGTCTGACGCCCATAATAGGCGATGGCAGATGCAGGGTTGAAGCAAAGGGTAGCGGGGCAAGAGTCTCGGGGCCTCTGGAACGGAAGGGTCGAAGCTTGGGTCACCGAAACGGGTGGCCACTTGGCACCGGTCACCTTCGACATTGGTGGCCGAAGGGTCCAGCCATTCAGCGTTTCCCCGTGGGCCGAAGACGCCCTGGACCCTGACCTGCCTGCCTTGCTCCAGGTGCTGCGCGGCGACTTCTTCTGCATGCCGTTCGGGTCGAACGACGAGCCGTTCAACGGGGAGGCGCACCCACCCCACGGGGAAACGGCTAACCGTAGCTGGACTGTGGAAGCGCATTCGCCGACCGAACTACGGATGTCCCTCCAGATGGAGGCGCGGACCGGCCGGGTGGAAAAGACGGTTCGTCTCGAAGAGGGGCACCCCGCCGTCTACTGCCGCCACGTGATCAGCGGGATGACCGGTCCGATGAGCTTTGGACACCACGCAACCCTCAAGTTCAGTTCGACAGGCTTAATCTCGACCAGCCCCTTCGGCTTTGGCCAGGTCTTTCCCGGCGAATTCGAGCAGCCCCCGCGAGGAGGGTACTCGTCGCTCAAGCCCGGTGCGCGGTTTGAGAGTCTGGAAAGTGTGCCCCTCGCCAATGGCGGGACCGCCGACCTCACCCGCTATCCGGCCCGCGAAGGCTTTGAAGACCTGGCGTTAGTGTTCAGCGATCTTGGACGCGACTTTGCCTGGACGGCCGTCACCTTCCCCGATGAGGGCTACGTCTGGTTTTCCCTGAAGGACCCGCGAGTCCTAACGGGAACCATGCTTTGGCACTCGAACGGGGGACGTCACTACAAGCCTTGGAACGGACGCCATCGGAACGTGTTGGGGCTGGAGGAGCTCACCAGCTACTTCCACACCGGGTTGATCGACTCGGTCGCGGACAACGACGCTCAACGCGCGGGGTACACGACCTACGTCGAACTGGACCCGGAGCGACCGGTCGTCGTGAACACCATCCTGGGAGTAGTCCCGGCCCCAGCCGACTTTGGCCGGGTCGCCCAAATCACACCAACTGAAGACGGGGTTTCTGTTACGTCCGAAGCCGGTCACACGCTCGCCGTGCCACTCGATCCAGGCTTCTTGTACGCTTAAATGCTGGCGCGTCCAGCCGTGGGTCGGTCCCTGTTGCACCTCTTGTGCGGAACCTAGTTGACGTTTGTCGAGTCGGAATTGCATAAGTTTGCAAGGAGCCGCAGGGACACCCCTGCGGGGGAGGGACTGCAAAATGAAGACCACAGACAAGGCGGCAATGCGTCCGCTGGAGCTCTGGGGCGGCATCGAGTGCACCGTTAATCGGGTTGGCGAAGAGTTTTTCGACCAGTTCGATCAGAGCGGGCACCCTTCGCGTTTGTCCGATCTCGATCTGGTGGCGAGGCTCGGCATCCGCACGATGCGTTATCCCATCGTTTGGGAACGGACTTACCGAGACGGCGCTGCGGAAGCCGATTGGTCGTACCCGGACGCCGCGATGAAGAAGCTGGACGAGTTGGACATTGAGCCGATCGTCGGCCTCGTCCACCACGGAAGCGGCCCGCGCCACACCAACCTGCTGGACCCCGAGTTTCCGGAGAAGACAGCCCAGTACGCGGCGGAAGTCGCGCGGCGATACCCGCACCTGGAGAAGTACACGCCGGTGAACGAGCCCCTCACGACGGCCCGCTTCAGCGCGCTCTACGGCCATTGGTATCCGCACGCGACCGATGGAAAGGCGTTCATGCAGGCGCTGATCTACCAGTGCAAGGCGGTCGCCTTGTCTATGCGGGCGATCCGCGAGGTCAACCCGCTGGCCGAGCTCGTCCAGACCGAGGACATGGGTCGGACCTACAGCACGCGCAAGCTCGCCTACCAGGCGGATTTCGAGAATGAGCGGCGATGGCTGAGCTTCGACTTACTGTGCGGCCGCGTCGATCGAGATCACCCCATGTGGGGATTCCTCAAGCACGTAGGGATCGACTCGCGCGAGGTCATGTGGTTCGCCGACAACCCCTGCCCGCCGGACATCTTGGGAATAAACCACTACCTGACAAGCGAACGGTTCCTCGACGAGCGGCTCGACCGCTATCCCGCGCACACCCACGGAGGCAATGGCCGGCACCAGTACGCGGACGTGGAGGCGGTGCGGGTTCGGGCCGAGGGGATCGGCGGGCCCAAGCAGATCTTGAAGGAAACGTGGGACCGCTACGGAATGCCGATCGCTGTGACCGAAGCGCACCTTGGCTGCACCCGCGACGAGCAGATGCGATGGCTGGTCGAAGTCTGGGATGCGGCGAAGACCCTGCGGAAGCAGGGCGCGGATATCCGGGCGGTGACCGTGTGGTCCATGTTCGGAGCCTACGACTGGTGCTCGCTGCTCACCAAGTGGTGCGGCAGCTACGAGGCGGGGGTTTTCGAGATCCGCGAGGGCAAGCCACGCCGCACGGTGCTGGCCCGGCTGGTGCAGAACCTAGCTCAGGGCTGCGTACCGAACTACGAGTTCCTTCGGAGCCCCGGTTGGTGGGCAAGAGATGATCGCCTGGAGTACCCACCCGTCTCGGCCCCGGTCGCGCTGGAAGCGCCACGAGAGCGCGCGTACGCGCTCTAAAGGTCTTTAGGTCGTTGGGTCTTTAGGTCGTTAGGCAGGCGATGCTCCCCTAAAGACCCAACGACCTAAAGACCTAAAGACCTTCCCGCCTTAGCTTAGGTGCGACTGGAGGCGGGCGACGATCGTCTTGCTGGGGGCGAGGCCGACGAGGGTGTCGACTACCTTGCCGCCCTTGAAGATCGTCATGTTCGGGATCGACTGCACGCCGTACTGGCTGGCGATCTCCGGATCCTGGTCGACGTCCACCTTGAGGATCTTGACCTGACCGGCAAGCTCTTCGGCGACCTTGTCGAGTTCGGGCTCCAGCCGACGGCAAGGACCACACCAGGTCGCGCTGAAATCGACGAGGACGACGCCCTCGGCCTGAAGCGCTTCTTGGTTGAACTCCGATCCGCGGATCGCGACTGCTTTGCTCATTTTCGTTAAACCTCCGGCCGAGTTGCGGCCATGTCCAAGAGTATCCACGGATTCTCTCAAATTGTCAAGCGCTTATTTAACTATTTGAGCCTTCTGGTGGTAAAGTAGGTTTGTGGAAAGGATGACAGTAGAAGAGAGGGCGAGGGTTTTCGCAGCGCTGTCTGACCCCACGCGGTTGCGGCTGGTGGAGTTGCTCGCCACAGAAGACGAGCTATGCGGGATGGAGATCGCTACCAAGGCGGGGATCAGCATGGCGCTGCTGAGCCATCACTGGCGCGTGCTGAGTGAGGCCGGGATCGTCACCAAGACCCGACGCGGCCAGCGCCAGTACTGCGTCCTCAACCGAGACGTGCTCGCCATCGCCTTCGAGAACCTGTGGCCGAACCGGCGCCTGTCGTCTCCGCTGGTATAGACAACGCTGGCCCCCGCCTGTGCGTTGCAATTTGATCGCAATTCGCGCAGACTGGCGGGGATGAACGAGCGGGCGATCTTCAAGGCGGTCAAGGACGGGAATTTGGCGGAGGTCCAACAGCTGTTAGCCCAGGACGCTCGCTTGGTAAACGCTCGGGACAAAGATCAGTCGACACCGCTTCACTGGGCCGCCTGGAAAGGACACGCAGCCATCGTCGAAGCTCTTCTCGATGCCGGGGCCGACATTGCCGCCCACAATGAGAACGGACATTGGGGCACGACGGCCCTTCATGCCGCCGCTCACGGGAACCAGCGGGCCGCTGCCGAGGTGCTGGTTCGTCGAGGCGCGGACGTTAACGCGGCCAAAGCAGGCGGTCCAGGAACACCGCTTGCAGAGACCCGCATCCACAATGCAGCGGCGGTTGCCCGACTCCTTCGGGAGTCGGGTGCGGTCGAGTAGCCGAACTGTCTCGCGCTTGTCCCTTGGGTTTGCGAGATGGGCCAGGCACCCAAACGAATCTTGACGCAGAAGTCAACTTTGGGGCCATAATTCGCGTAGAGAAAGGTGGCTGTGCGTGCCAGTGTCGGCCCGGCCTTCCCTCCCGATTCCGCCTCAAGAACCCCTTATGTTAGAAATCAAGAACCTGCACGCAAAGGTCGAAGAGAAGGACATCCTCCGCGGCATCAATCTGACCGTGAACCCGGGCGAAGTCCACGCCATCATGGGGCCGAACGGCTCCGGAAAGAGCACCCTTGCGAGCATCCTCGCCGGCAAGAGCGACTACGAGGTCACCGAAGGCAGCATCCAGCTCGACGGTAAGGACATCCTGGAGCTCAATCCCGAGGAGCGAGCGGCCGCGGGCATCTTCCTTGCGTTCCAGTACCCGGTCGAAATCCCCGGCGTCACCAACACCTACTTCCTTCGCGCCGCGCTGAACAACATCCGAAAGCACCGCGGCCAGCCCGAGCTTTCCATGACGGAGTTTATGAAGCACATCCGGAGCAAGGTCGAGCTGATGGAGCTGGACAACTCCCTGCTCTCCCGCGCCGTAAACGAGGGTTTCTCGGGCGGTGAGAAGAAGCGCAACGAGATTTTCCAGATGGCGGTGCTCGAGCCCACCCTGTGCGTGCTCGACGAGACCGACTCGGGCCTCGACATCGACGCCCTCAAGATCGTCTCGAACGGCGTGAACGCCCTGCGGAGCCCCGAGCGCGGCGTCATCATCGTAACCCACTACCAGCGCCTTCTCAACTACATCGTCCCCGACTTCGTGCACATCCTCATGGAAGGCCGCATCGTAAAGTCCGGCGGCAAGGAGCTCGCCCTGGAGCTCGAAGAGAAGGGCTACGGATTCGTCGAAGAGGAGCTGGCGGCGAAGGCCTGAATGCGGTGACGCGGTGTTCGGTGTTGGGTGTTCGGACCTGACACCGAACACCCAACACCCAACACCCACTATGTTGGACCTTAAGAGCAAACCAAACCGGCTGGCCGAGAACTTCGATCTGGTCAAGGGCCTCCTCTCCACCTACGGGCCCGAAAGCCTGCAGGAGATGCGGGAGCGCGCATTCCACGACTTCGAAGAGTTCGGGATTCCCACCACGAAGGACGAGGAATTCAAGTACGTTCCCCTCCGCGTGCTGGAGGAGGGCGTGTTCAAGCCGTCCTACGGCGCGACCCTGGACCGGTATCAGGTGGAGCAGACCCCGCTCGGCAAGATCGACGCCGTCACCCTAACCTTTATCAACGGCGAGTACGCCCCCGAGCTCTCGACCGCCGACATCCTGCCCGACCGTGTCTTCGTCGGCACCCTCCGGGACGGCTTCCTCGCCCACGGCGAGACGATCCTTCGCCACCTGGGCAAGGTTGCGACCCTGAAGGGGAAGCTGGGCAGTACCAACGACGAGCGGTTCGTCAACCTCAACACCGCGTTCATCGGTGAGGGCGCGTTCGTCCACATCCCGCGCGGAATCGCGCTGGAGCGTCCGATCCATCTGCTGTTCCTGAACCAGGCCGACCACGGCCCGTTCGTGAGCCACCCCCGCTCGCTGATCGTGCTCGAAGATGGAGCGCAGGCGAAGCTCATCGAGAGCTACATCGGCCTCAAGGGGCTCGTGTTCACCAACGCGGTGACGGAGGTCTTCCTTGGCCGCGACGCGATCTTGGAGCATACGAAGTTTCAGCATGAGGGGGGCGACAGCGTCCACATCGCGAACCTCTCGACGCACCAGGAGCACGGCTCGGTGTACACGAACAACAACGCGAACTTCGGGGGGCGGATCGTCCGCAACGACCTAAACGTGTGGCTGAACGGCGAGCGGACGGAAACGTGGCTGAACGGCGCGAACGTCGGGACGGGCCAGCAGGTGGTGGACAACCACACCCGAATCGACCACGCCCAGCCGAACTGCAACAGCTTCGAGGTCTACAAATCTATCCTGCGCGACCGAGCGACGGGCGTATTCAACGGCAAGATCTTCGTTTACGAAGACGCCCAGAAGACGGACGCCAAGCAGACGAACCAGGCGATCCTCCTGAGCCCGACCGCGACCATCAACACCAAGCCGCAGCTCGAAATCTTCGCCGACGACGTGAAGTGCACCCATGGCGCGACCGTTGGCCAGCTCCGCGAGGACGCGCTGTTTTACCTGCGCGCCCGAGGCGTGCCGAAGAAGCAGGCGGAGGCACTGCTGGTCTACGCGTTCGCGGCGGAAGTGCTGGAGAAGATCTCCATCAAGGAGGTCCGCGACGCGCTGGAGAAGGTGCTGTTCGACAAGCTCAATGAGACGGAGGACCTGCCGGAGCTCGTCGAGGCACCGTAGGATGGGGAATATGGCCGCGAACGTCGACTACATGGTTGTGATCGAGCAAGACGAGGAAGGGTGGTTCGTTGCAACCGTCCCTAGCCTGCCCGGGTGCCACACCCAGGGCGGATCGATAGACGAAGTGCGTGGCCGGATTCGGGAGGCCATCGAGGCGTACCTAGGAGACGAGGAGGCACCAGCCTCGAAATTCGTAGCGTTGGAGAGGATCGCTGTTTGAGCCGGTTACCCCGGATAAATGGCAAGGACTGCATCAAAGCACTTGAAAGGGCTGGCTTCACCGTCGTCAGAATCCGCGGTTCGCACCACATCCTTCAGCACCCGGACGGGCGGAAAACCGTCGTGCCGGTTCACGGGTCGGAGGAGTTGGGGCCGGGGCTGCTCCGCAACATCCTCTCTAGTTGCGGAATTGGGGCAGTCGATTTCGTCCGTCTCTTGAAGGGAAACCCAATGACTCAAGGCTCAAGTCTCCAGCTTCCTGAACCCATTCAACGAGTCCTGGCTCCTCTGCTCGAAGCCGTCCCTCTTGACCAAGCCATGCCCCGGCTCGTCGAGGGTGGATTAACATCAGGGACCCGACACCCACAACACAGGCTCGCGGAGCAGGCGGCAGAGGCCCTGGCCGACAATCCAGGCCTCCTCGCGGGTCTGTGGCTGTACGTCGACGATCTTGACCGGGCCCATCAGGTCTGCCAAGACGATGCTAGCGCCACCGGCAGTTACTGGCATGCGATCGTGCACCGGCGGGAGGGAGACTTCTCGAACAGCAAGTACTGGCTCCACCGGGTGGGACGCCATCCGGCGATGGCCGATATCGACGCCCGAGCTTTGGTGGACGCGGTCGCTTCAGACCCTCGCAAGGATCGTTCCGACTTGATCGACAAGCAACGGGAGGAGTGGGCGCGCCTCTTCGAGTGGTGCGCCAAGAATCCCTCGCCATGAAAGGTCTCGGCTACTTAAAGTCGCAATACGAAGGAGGCGTTTCCGGTGAGCCGCCGGAGGAAACGCCCCTTTGGATCTATCGCCTGCTGCGTGGAGTTGAGGCGGGCATTGGCCTATCGTGCGCGTTTGTCGGGACGTGGAACGGACTCGTCCAGGGTTCCTTTGGCGACTACCGGTTTATCGTCCCGGATGCCCAAGCACGGTTAGTGGGCTGGGCGTTGCTCGCCCTGGGCATCGTGTTGGTGGCACATGCCGTCGTCTGGTGGCGGCGGGGGCCCCAACCATCTGGGGAGTGGATGTGATGCGGTCGCGCTCCGCACCAAAAGAACGTCTCGTCCGCACGGCGGTGTTCTTCCTGATGGTGGTCATCACGTGCGCCTGCGCGGGAGCCCTGATGTCGAACATGAAGCTGACACGAACCGAGCGGCACCGGCCGATCGTTCTGGCCGTCACGGCGGGCTGCGTCGCGTTTAGCTACCTCTCGGCCTACCGACCGGGCTGGGCGTACAACTACCTGACCGGAGCCGGAGAAGAAGAATAGAGATGGCGACCACCCTACCGAAGCCCCTGGACCTCACCCGATTCCGCGAGGACTTTCCCATCTTGCGGACGCAGGTGAACGGCCGTCCGCTGATCTACCTGGACAACGCGGCCACGTCGCAAAAGCCGCAGCACGTGCTGGACGTGCTCGACGCTTACTGGACACAGGCCAACGCAAACGTCCACCGGGGGGTCCACCACCTGAGCCAGAAGGCGACGAAGCAGTTCGACGATGCCCGGGAAAAGATCCGGATTCTGCTGAACGCGCGCAGCACCAAGGAGGTGATTCTCACCAAGGGCTGCACCGAGGGGATCAACCTCGTTGCGAACGGCATCGGCTCCGCACCGCTTAACGTTGGGTCAGGCGACGAGATCCTGCTTTCCCACATGGAGCACCACTCCAACATCGTGCCGTGGCAGATCGCGGCGGAGAAGGTGGGGGCGGTCATCAAGGTCATCCCGATCACCGACGCAGGCGAGATCGACCTCCAAGCCTACGAGGAACTTCTAAGCGAGCGCACCAAGATCGTCGGGATTGTCCACGTCAGCAACTCCTTGGGCACGATCAACCCGGTAAAGCAGATGGTCGCGATGGCGCACCGAGTGGGAGCCCTCGTGCTGGTGGACGGGGCGCAGGCCGGGCCGCACCACCTGATCGACGTCCAGGACATCGACGCCGATTTCTACACCCTGAGCTGCCATAAGATCTACGCCCCCACCGGCGTCGGGGTCCTGTACGGAAAGCAGAGTCTGCTGGAGGCGATGCCGCCGTACCACGGGGGCGGCGACATGATCCGCACCGTCAGCTTCGAGAAGAGCACCTACGCTGACCTTCCCGCCAAGTTCGAGGCGGGCACCCCCAACATCGCGGGCGTCATCGGTCTGGGAGCCGCCATCGATTACCTAGCCGGTATGGCCCGCCAGTCCCTGAGCCAGCCCGAGCTCCCGCAGCGGGAGGCCCTGGAGCAAGCCTATCGGGCGCTTCACGCTCAGGAGGTCGCGCTGACGGACTACACGACGGAGCGCCTAAGTCAGATGCCCGGCTTGCGCATCACTGGCACCGCCAAGGAGAAAGCGGGGATTATTGCCTTCACGTTGGAAGGGGCGCACCCCCACGACATCGGAACCATCTTGGACAGTGAGGGCATCGGCATCCGAGCAGGACACCACTGCTGCATGCCGCTCATGAAGCGACTCGGGGTGCCGGCGACGGCCCGCGCGTCGTTCGCGTTCTACAACACGTTTGAGGAGGCCGACCAGCTGATCGACGGCATCGGCCGGGTGCGGGAGATGTTCGCATGCTGAGGACCCGGGTCAAGGAACGCCAGTCCGTGAGCTTCCGCCTCGCCCTCGAGAAGCGGATCTGGGACGGCGACATGATCGCGGAAATAGGCGAATCGGAAGGTCTCGCCCTCCTATGGTTCCCAAAGGGCCTCATGGAGGACGTGCTGGAGCTTGGGGAGCTGATTGTCCGCCGGTTCGCCTACGAGCCGACGGACAAGCTGCGCACGCCCGACGAGTTCTGGATCGATTTGGTCTCCGAAGGCGTGGAAATAGAGGTGGGCTGGAACGCGGAGCGGAAGCTCTACGTGATCGGTCCCATGGCGGAGCTGGAACGAATTGTAGAGGCGCTGAAGATCCGCTTCAAGGAGACCGAATGAGCCTGGACCTGCGTGAGCTTTACCAAGAGGTGATCCTCGACCACAACAAGCGTCCGCGCAACCGCGGCCGGCTCGACGACGCCACCAGCACCGCCGAGGGGCATAACCCGCTTTGCGGCGATAACGTCACCATATACCTGCACACCACCGATGGTCGCGTCGATCAGGTCGCCTTCGAGGGTCAGGGGTGCGCTATCTCCACCGCCAGCGCTAGCCTGATGACGGAGGCGGTCCAAGGCAAGACGGTCGAGGAGGCCCAGCGGATCTTCCGCGAGTTCCAGCAAATGGTCACCGCCACCGGAGAACCGGTCGAGCATCCCGACCTTGGCGACCTCGAAGTGCTTGCCGGAGTGCGTGAGTACCCTGTCCGCATCAAGTGCGCCACCCTACCCTGGCACACCCTCAACGCCGCCCTTGTGGGTGGCGGCGAGGTGAGTACTGAGTGAGCGTTGAGGCGTTTGGCGTTAAGGCGCTATAAGCCGTCCCCTACGCCATAACGCCCCAGCGCCTCAACGCCCTAGCCCCCATGCCCAAACCCGTGGAAAGAACCGAAGACACCCCGCCGAGTCCGCAGCTTTCGAGCATCGAGAAGTCGTTGTTCGAGGCCGAGGTCGTGGAACAGATCCGAACTGTGTACGACCCGGAGATCCCGGTCAACGTGTACGACCTTGGCCTGATCTACGACATCCAAGTTGCTGATAACAAGGACGTGCACATCATGATGACGCTGACCTCCCCCGCCTGCCCCGTCGCAGGCAGCTTGCCCGGTGAGGTCGAGTCGGTCGTGCGCGCGACGCCGGGGATTGGGAACGTCTCGGTGGAGCTGACGTGGGACCCGCCTTTCACCGTGGATCGGATGAGCGAAGAGACGAAGCTGATGCTGGGGTTGATGTGAGGGTGCAGGCGTTGGGGCGTTGGGGCGTCAAGGCGTTCTGGGGCAGGGTGTTCGACAAACGCCCTAACGCCTTAACGCCACAACGCCTGCTTGCCGGAGGTGCAGTATGAAGTTCTCCGCCCAGGAAGAATACGGCCTTCGGTGCCTTCTCCAGATCGCCCGGCTTGGACCGGATGGAAGCATGAC
>Ga0216301_1000164_pt1 | contig 18898 bp, 22 predicted proteins | sample 4hB_Boncat_minus_FD_156203 | JGI IMG/M metagenome (GOLD analysis project Ga0216301, IMG submission 156203) | Terrestrial sediment cell enrichment communities for BONCAT metagenomics from Utah, United States - 4hB_Boncat_minus | ecosystem: Environmental > Terrestrial > Deep subsurface > Rock...
GTGGGGCGCTGGAGTGATGGTCGGGATTACAGGTTGAACGGGGGTTGCGGGTACTTGGGGGAGGAGCTTTTTGGAGTGCTCCATCGCTGAGTCTTGGCCCAAGCCGGGACGCGTTTCCCGCCCGTCCGCGACCTTTCGGCATCGAGAACCCGGCGACCGGTGAGCTTAAAGCGCCTCCTTCCGGAAAGTCTCCTCACCTCCTGCAGGAGGGTCTCCGCGCCCTCGCCGTCGCTGTCGTTGACCTCCCATTCCTGCCCGCCCGCGGTCCACTCCTCGACCTTGTCCGCCAGGTAGGCGGCGAGAGAGGCCTGGTCGAGGAAGGGGCCACCTTGGTCCAGCTCGCTCGATCCGTTGTGGCAGCCGTCGGTAGACCAGGTGAACCAGGCCTTGCGGCCGTCCGACGCCACCAGCCGGTACACGTGGACCGTCTCGGCGTACTCGTTCAGAGACATGGCCTCTTCCTGCCAGAGCTCCCTCTCCTCCTCGGTGGGTTCCGCGCCGGCCGCGAGTTCTGCGAACCGGTCCTCTTCTAGATCGGACTCCAGATACTCGTGGCTTTCCGGGGTCCACTCCCAGCTGTAGAACTTGGAGATCATGGCCCAGAGTTCGGCGATGTCCATGAGGGCCGCCACGTCGAGCCGAGGGCTTCCGGAGTCGCGGGAGCCAGCCCCGCCTTCCTGCCAGGCGTCGATGGCCTCGTCGGGGGTCTTGTAACGAGTAGGGTCCATGGCACCAGGTTACAGGGCAGGACTCCGACGCGGTTCTCGATCGGCGCAGGTTCTGGCTTCGGCCCGGAGTACCGGACGCCCGTGATGAAGCGGTGGCCGTCCTTCGAACTTCGGTTCACCGGGCCCGGACGGAAGCCGCCGGGAGTCTGGCAGTGAGGCCGACCCGCAGTCTCTTGCCGATTAGGGGGTAGGGTGCAAAAATGCTGCGCGTGCGATCGGCCACCCTTGAGAATCGTCCGCTATCGGAGCATCGGATCAGTGACGACTTTCTCTGGAAGTGGAGGAAGTACGCCCTGTTCGCCGTCGCGATGGTCGTGGTGATGGTCGTCGGCTGCGCATTTTCGGGTGCGCTTCAGGCTGATGTGGCGTCCACGCTTGGGGGAGCTTCTCCCTTCCTCCTGTTCGGCCTGTTCTGCTGGGCTTACACGTGGGTCGTAGCGCCCGCTCAGTTGAGCACCTACGAGTGGGGCTTCGTGCACCGGACCCGTTTGCGTTCCACCGTCGTGGAGTGGGAGCGAGTCGTGGACGTGACGGCTAGTCGCCAGCAACAAAAGCTGAGCTACATGTTCCTCCCCATCGTGGAGGACGAGGCGTTCCGCGTCAGGATTTACGCGAAGAGGCCGTCGAGGACGGTGCGGCTTCACGAGGGGTACGAGAACCTCGGATCGCTGGTCAGGATCGTCCAGCAAAAGCAGTCGCGAACTGCCGCTCCGAAAAGCAAGAAGGCCCGCATTCTTTAGCCGCACCCTCCCCTGAGCTCCCGTTTCGCCGTCACTAGGCCCCGTTCCTCCTCCAGAAGGCGGGGGCTTTTCTTTGCCCGGAGGGGGCACGCATGCCGAAGAAGGCCAGACCGGGGCGTTTCGTCTCGGGGCGGACTTCATGGTCTGGTCCGGCTATTGGGTGTGCTTCGCGATGGGCTACGGCGTTTGCCGGCTCCGAGGGTGAGCTACAGTACAGAGACCGGTGCAGGGGTGACGAATGGCGAGACTGGGTGGTTCGACTTTCGAGGTGATTAAGCTGGCCGATTCCATGGGCGTCGAAATCGAACCTCATGACGCCCGCGCGATCATGGACCGCGTAGGAAGCTGGACGTCCCGCGAGGACCTTCACGCGAAGATCCGCGAGGAACTCGCCCGGCTACAGGGCCAAGATCCACCCGCTGTGTAGGCAAGGCTGGCTGACCGGATTCGAGGCCAGGGTGCTCCACTCGTCAAACCGTCGGCATGGCGGGCCTAGGGATCGTTGGATCGTTTTCTGCGTTCCCGCCATCGGGCGAGTTGCTCCATGAGAACCTCCGCCCGATCCACCGTACCAAGCCCAAACGATAAAACCTAGGTGCAAGGACATGCGGAGGGACATCCAATGACTTGGGCGTCCTTCCGGACCAAGCAGGCACAAGGCAGAGGTCGGCCCAGAAGTGGCATCCGACCCCCAATGCCACCGCCCTCGTGGGGCGGCGGCTGACGTCGGCGACTCGCTAAGTCCTCGCTGATCCCTCCGACTTCGCGATGACTCGGAACGAGATCTTTGCCTTACGATCGTTGTCGAGGAAGACGTCGAGTTCGTAATCGTCGGCCTTGTTGATCACCTCGCTTGGTAGAACGATCTGTACCGCCTGGCCGTCGTCCGACGAAGTGAAGTTTAGGGGCTTGCCTTTGAAGGCGATCTTCACCACGCGGGAGAGGCTAGGCCCGAACACCTTGAGCGGCTCGCCCGTTCCTTCGACCAGGGTCTCGACGGACACCGGGAGGGGTACTAGCCCGGCGGCGTCGGGAGATCCGGCATCCATTGGCAGGTCCACGACCAACGCGGGAGCGTTCGCGTAGTCTCCGGGAAGCAGCACGACACTGCTTAGAGATTCGGACCGCGGAACGCTCAGAAGGAGCACATTCGCCCCGAGCCGTAGAAGGCTGGGTTTGGTCGGAGGAGCCAAGTCGGCGGGTTTCTCTACGGCCACGATCCGAGAAGTACCCACCATGGCCGTGGTGAGCTTAGGAAAGCCGGAGCCTTCAACCGTATAGACCCGAGCGTCTTTGGTAGTCTTGTGGACCCGGACGGTGCGTACGGTCAACGCGTCCTTCCTCAGCAAGGGGATATTTCGGACGGCGGCCGGTGCCGAGGCTCCCCACACCAGGTCCTTGACGCTGAGCCTTCGGCTGGCCAAGAGGATGGAACTAGGAACCCTCATGACGTAGTGCGTCGCTCCTCCCGGTGGGGTGCCGAGTTGGTTTCCGGCCTTTGGATCCTCCTCGAACGGGTACTGCTGGGTGCCGTAGACTCGGCTTCCGATCTTAACGACCGGGGTGGCTGGCAGTCCACCAACCTTTGGTTTTAGGTACAGGTTGACCAGCCAGTCCGGGTCGGTCGCACTGGCGGATTCCGCTGCGGGTTCGGCATAGACGTCTTGCACCTCGAACTGTGACTCCAAGTTCCCGAACTCGTTCACTTGGGTCTTTGCTTGAGGAATGACGACCGGTATCTTTCGATACTCGCCGGAGCGTCCCCTCAAGTACAGGTCAGAGTCGAAAAGGGAGGCGGCGGGAAGGATGAAAGAAACGTCTTTGCCCCCGCTGAAAACCAGCCCGTTGTCCGGCATGTCGCGAACGGACCGCTGCCCGAGCATGATGTCGGTGCCTTCGTCGAGCAGGTTGCCGCCGACCAAGGAGACACGCATGTTGCCACCGCCGAGATCCTGGCTGACCCCGTGGATCGCTCTGGGTTCAATGCTTTGAACCGAAACCGGCTCGTTAACCGCCTCGAAGTGGCGGTCCAAGACTTCTCCAGCGGCCTTCGTTTTGTAGTCGAACCGACGCCAGATCGTCTCCACCGTCACCTTTCCCGTCCAGTCGCTGGACACTCCCTCGGGAAGGGCCAGTTGGATGAAAACGGGTCGCTTCCCAGGTCGAACCGTCTTCTCGTCGAGGACCGGACGGAATTGCCAGACGCAGCGGACCGAGTTTGGGGTCGGCGACCGGCGCTCAAGCGCCACGACGTCGCGGTCCTGCACGACGAACAGCGCTTGGTTGTTGCGTTCGTTGGCGAAGGAAAGCCCGATGAGGTTCACGACGGCACCGAGTCCGATCGACTGGCTGCTACGCTTCAGCGCTGCCACGTTGTAGCCCTCTTCGCGGGGGTACATCCCGACGACGGATACGGGGCCGCCCCGGTCGCCGGTGATCGTTACCTCTACTTCGGCTACTTTGTCGGCGTCCATCGAAGAAGGATCGATCGAGATCTCCGTGCCGAACACGACGCTGCCCCGCCTCGTTACTCCCTCGTGCGGCTGGATCCGGTATCGGTCCGAAAGCGCCTGCCGCAGGACCATCCGGAGATTCTGGATCTTGAACCCTAAGGAGACCTGGCTGTCCAAGAGACTCGCACCGGACAAACCGGTCGACAGGGGATCTTTCTGGACCCGGTTGTCCGCCGTCGGTATCTTCGCCTCAGGAACCTTCACCTCCGTGTCGTTCTTTAGGCCTTGGTGGTCGTTCTTGATGATGGCCGGTGGGCCTTCGGCCCTGAACGAAGAAAAGTTGTCGCGCGCACGAGCGCCTTGCAAGGTGCCGACGGCCGTTGTCACCGAGTCGCCGCTGATGGTCTTGATCGCCTGAAGCTGCGACTCCAGGCTCAGAAGCATCCTTTCGAGGTCGATTTCGTCGAAGCGCTTTAGGCGAGGAACGTTGATGCGCGACTTGCCCCTTGGATCGTTGGCGGTGTTTTGACCGGCCGCAGAACCGGAGAACGGGTCTGGACTCGCAGTCTGGCTAAGTGCAAGTACCAGTATTGAGAGAGTGATTGCCTTGTTCATAGTAGTGGCTTTCCCGCAAGGGATGAATCTATTGTAAGAAATCAGGGTGTGCAAAACAACAGTCGGTGACCTGTGGCACCCCGCCCTGATTTCGATCGACCATCGGGTAGTACGAAAGCGGCTCGGGCCACCCCGAGCATTATCGCAATGATCGTTGTTGGTTTTTCCGCACAGTGGCATGTGGTAGGCGTGTCAACAGGGATGCTAGCTTCTTGATGTGGATCTATCATTGCGTCTATTGGCCTCTGGCATTCTAGTGGCCATGACGGTGTCGGCGGCGAAAGGCCAGGACCCGGCACCGAAGAAGTTGGGAGTCGTGTTCAGCGGTGGTTCGGAGAAGTCGTGGGCCTTCGTTCGGGTCCTGGAAGAACTTGAGGCTCATCGCGTACCGGTTTCGGCGATCGGTGGAACGAGCGGCGGCGCTTTGGTCGGCGCGATGTACCACCAGGGTGCGAGCCCGGCCGAAATGCGCAAGCTCCTTCGGTACCTGAGCACGGACCAGAAGGTCACCCCTTGGGTCGAGAGCGGAAACGACGACGATCCGGGCCAGCCGTCGGAGATCCGTAAAATGGAGTCGTGGGTGCGCCTGCTGGGCAACCACCCGTCTTACGACAACCTCGTTCTTCGCCAGAAAAACCAACGGCGCCACTACGAGATTCCATTGGAGACTGGTCCAAACGGGATCTCGTCGCTCAGCTACGGTCCCCGGATTGCCCTGGTCCTAAGCCGGATCGCTTTGGGCCACCGACGCGGGGAGTCGTTCGTGAAGAACGGGGTCCCCTTTGCGTGCGTCACGACGAATCTGGCGAGCCGTCCGGTCTCAACGATCCTGCACCGCGAAGGGTCGCTCGTCGTCGGCCTTCGGGGCTCGATGGCGATCCCGTTTCTCTTCGCCTCGATTCCGGCCACGTCCGCCGATGTCCCGAACCTGTACTCGGACTTGCCTCGCGGGAAAGACCTGGCCCTCCTGACCGACGGTGGGGCTACCGACGTTTTTCCGGTCAAGCGAGTCATGGAGGGCAAGAAAGAGGGTTGGATGGTGCTGGGTGCCACGGTCCAGCCGCTCGCCCTCGATCGAAAGGGACCCGGTGACGGGTTTAACGCGGGTAAAGCCTCGTCGCTGGAGCGTGTTGGGGACTCGCTGCTCAAGATGATCGGGATGGGGCAGACCCTTCCCAACGAGGAGTACGCCCAGCACAACGGAGCTTTGTTGCCGATTACAGACGGTGCCGGTTGGTGGCACGAGCCCGAACTCGCTTACGAGGCAACAGAGAGAGCGCTCAAGGCCCGACGCGCGGAGGTGGACCGTGTCCTCGACGCGTGCCGGGTGCCGGAGGAGGAGTGGCTTCGCTACCAGGGCGGGCGCGATCAGGTCCGTGCCTACCGAGCCTTTCGGCCCACGGACATTCGGGCCCGGATCGTGAGTGCCAGCGGCGACGTGGAGAATGCCCGTTCGGGAAACGCGGCGGATCGATTGCAGCGGCGGTTTTCCGATTTCGCCAACCAGTTGTTCGACGTGCGCGACTTGGCGGAGCCACAGGGAGCCGTCGCCCCCATGGAACAACGCATCGAGCAGGTCTGTGGCGAAGACCGATTCATGTACGCGACCTATGAGCGCGACGGCGACGCCCTTTTGCTGACGTTCTACGAGCAGGGGGTGGGCAAGCCGATCACCCGGTTCGGCTGGAATTTCCTTTCCTATTCCGGCAACAAATCGCTGAACACGCTCGAAGCTCAGGTTTCGCTGTTCGACGTGGTCGGTCCCGATTCGGTCACGAAGGCGTCGCTGGCCGTCGGGGACCTGTTCGATCTCCGAGTGACGGCCGACCGACCGATCGGGGCGGGCGGCAATCCTAAACTTTCGGTACGCGCCGACGCCGGGTACCAACTTTCCGGGTGGGATCGTTGGAGCTTCGAAGAGCCGGCGGTTCGGGTCAGCCGGTTTAACGATTCCGTGTTCGAGGGGGGCTCGGCCTTGCCTATAACCTTAATCGCTTTGTGGAGCTCTACGGGGGTGTCGGTTACGAGCATTTGCGCCGGACCCGTGAGATCGCCAATCCCCGGGCGATCGCGGGGCACGCGGATACCTGGTCGGCGACGGTAGCCGCGACTTGGGACCAGACGGACCACCCGACGATGCCCATTCGGGGAGCTCGGGGCAGACTTGCCTTCCAGGCGCTCGACCAGAAGTCGGAGATCAACCAGGTGGACCGCAACCACGACCGTACCCACGGCTTCACGGCCAACGCCCTGGTCATGATTCCAAGCGCGGTGTCGTCCCGGTTCTCGCTCTTCCTCCATGGGGAGTACGGCCGGTACGGCACCGCGCTGCCGTTGCACGAGTACCGCTTGGGCGGTCCGGGGAGGTTGGGCAGCTTGCCGTTCGACCGTATGTTCGGAAGCGAGTACGACTACGAGGCGGCGGGCATCCGCTACCCTCTCCTTTTCGGAACGCTTGGCTATGGTAGGGTCGACGCGCTGGCGTACTACGAGACGGGCAACGTCCGCCGTAGCGGGGTCCGTCTCGACCGAACCCAATCAGTGAGCCTCGGCATTCAGGCGGAAACCCTGCTCGGCACGGCGGAGATCGGGATTTCTAGTGGGAGCGACGTGGGGCGAGCCCGCGCGTTCTTCCGACTAGGTACGCGCTTCTAGACTAGGATCCTGTTTGCTTCCCTCGGCGCGAACCCAGCACGCCGAGGGATCGCTGGACAACGTGCGGTACGCGGCTGAGGATCTGAAAGCGAGCCCCTTAGACTGAGAGTCGGCTGATCATGGCGAACGCCAACGCGAAAGCCCGGGCGGAGTACGTGCCGGCGGAGTAGCCGCAGTTGCGCCAGCGCAGCCTTTGTGCAACCGCACTGCAGAGCTCGTGGCTTCGAATCCCATCATCTCCACCAGTCCACACTGTTGGCCGAAACCAGGCCGTTCGAGTCCTGGTGGTCTTCGCCAGCAGCGTGAATACACGATGCCGGTGAATTTGATTAAGCCGGGCAAAACCATGATCGCCGTCCGCGTGTGGGGCAAGTATGGCGGAGGCGGTTTTTCTTCGAGTGTTGCAAAAACGCTGTAACTAACGTTGCCAACAGTCTGGGTGAAACCTGTCAACATGGATCACCCGGATAATCGCGAAGCCCTTGCATTGGGGACGAGCCCTATCGCTATTACAACTGGTAAAGATGCGACCAGTGGCTCAAAGCGACTTCCTTCACAAGCCATAACAACACCCTTTGGTCTGGAAGGAGGTCGGACAAAGAAGGCCTCAACAGCATCTTGAGTGGCATCCGGTTCCGTGTTGGAACGTCGGTGCTACGGCACCGTCTTTTCACTGTTTCGTTCTTTCAAGGTGTTACCCAAGGGGCGACAGAAGACATATTCAGTGCTTAGGGAAAACGTATGAAGAAATTTGCTTCGGAGTGGAAAGCGGCTCTGTTTGTTAGCACCCGCAGTGTGGCGATACCGGGAGTTCTCCTGGCGGGCATGACCACTTTGGTCACGACTGCTCATCCTGTCCACGTGGCCAACGCTTCCGCGCAAGGCCAAGCCATCTTGCCGCAGGGGACCTTTGAGCAACCGGGCGTCAATGGCAAACCCTCGGGCTGGAACATCCACACGCCGGAGGGCACCACGCTGGCGGGCGATGCCAAGAACCACTGGGTGCAGCTGCGCGATTCCGCGGTGATGATGCACTTCCTCAAGCTGTCGCCCGAATGGACGAAGCTGACGGTTTCCGCGCGCTTCAAACTGTCCAATTTTCAGAAAGGGCCGGAAGGCTGGCACGGCCCGCGGGTCGGTCTACGCTTTCTGGACGCCAAGAATAAGATGGTTGGCGACTATCCGGCACAGCCCGAGATCGTGGGCAACACCGACTGGGTGACCAAAGAAGTCTCGGTAGATATTCCCTCAGGTGCAAAGCAGCTTCAAATTGAACCGGGCTTATGGGGGTCGAAAGGCCTGCTGGAAATGGACGACATCATCGTCAAGGCCTCGACCGCAGCCACCACAGGGCAATTGGTAGCCCAAGCTGATGTCGCATTACCGGCAGGTAAAACTAAACCCGGAACTAAAACTGGCAGTTGGTCAGTTAGCTTCCAGGACGGCTGGTCTTCATTCGGATGGTCTGGATCCCCGGAGAAGGGCGCTAATGGTATCCGTTCGTGGTCAGGAACCTACGATCCTGACACCAAACTGGGGACATTTACCGGTGAGGGCGGATGGTTCAGTTCCGTATGGAGCGGAGTTGGTGGCAACTGGATTCCTGACATTGGAAGAGCTGGGGCAAGTTCTGGCCCGTTGAACAAAATGGTGCCTAACTACAATGTTCAGTGGAATGGCACGGGCATCATCATTCCCAACGGTAGCACTTATACTTTCGGGTTGAAATTCAACTTGGCCGATATTCATGGGTGGAAGGATTACGACATGACGACCTCCTATGAAGCCTACATCGTCACCCATACCAATAAAGTCGCGGCAAAGATGGGTAAATTCATCGGGACGGTTACTACTCCAGGTGATCCGGTGCCGTATGATTGCTACGTAGCCGAAGGGTACTGGAGCAGTAAAACTAACGGGGCGGACGGGAGGTTCATCCAACTGTACGCCTTTAGGAAAGAAAACACCTGGAGCGGCCCGGTAAACGTTCAGGCGATTCTGAAATTCTGGGCGGAGAAGTCGGGGACGTCGCTGAACATGAGCACGTGGTACATGTCGACAGGCATCACCATTGCGCCCGAAACCTTCGACACGGCTGGCGCATTCCGGTTGGAAAACATCCGAATTCCGGCTCTCAATACGCTTCTCCCCCTGCCAAAACTAACACCCAAGCCGACCCGACGGGCACGGCGTTAAAGGGTGAATACTTCTCGACCGCGAAAGCCTTCAACGGGCTGTGTGTGTCCAAAGGTGGCGGTGGGGCGGAGTGCAAAAGGTTCCCAGTGCATCTACTAATCTCCACCACGACTTGGACCTAGAGACGGGCCCGGAATAAGTTGATTCCCGGCCCGTTCTGCTCTCTCTGGTGAAAACTGCAGTGCTTGCCTGCGGTAGGGTCGAAAAACGAAAAAGGCAAGGGTGCCGGTCCGGATGTGGGATCCGGGTCCAGAACCTTGTCGACTGTTTCGCACTGAGTCCGCTATCGCAGAAGCGCGACGAAGGTGTCTTGGTTCCCTTTCTAGTGCAACATCGACGCCGAGGCGAACTTGGAGTATTTAGGGCGAGAGGGAACGGGAGCGCTACGCAATATCGACCTCGGAGGGACATGCCCTCTGAACCTGCACCTTTGGCCCGGCTCTGGGGGGCTTCCGCCCTAATCGGAACGTGCCGGAGATAAATGCGTGCGCACGCATTGTATTCTTTCGTTAGATCATGAGAGGACACTACTGCTGCACTGCTGCCCTAGGAACCGAATGGGGCTCCGGGTCTCGGTTCTCCGAGGCGATTCAGGAGCAGAGAGCCTTGGCTTCGGAGGAGGCGTCACGTTGAACAGCTACACCGAACTGTTCGAACTTGTGGGGGTTTTGGCGCGGCGGCGATACCAGGTGGGGGAGCGGGCATTTGCCCGGCTGGGGCTGAACCACACGGAGGCGCGGATCCTTTCTCTGCTCGATCGGCAGGACGGGGTGGCGACTCAGGATGCGCTCTCAGCGATGCTTACCATCGACCGGAGCAACGCGGGGCGGGCTCTGCAAGGTCTTGAGCGCGAGGAGTTCGTCGTGCGGCGGAAGGATGAGGGGGACGCGCGCACGAGGCTGGTTCGGATGACGCCGAAGGGGCGGGAGGCGGCGGGCGAGATCGCGAAGATCAGGGGCGAGATGGCCCGGACCTTCTTTGGGGACCTTACCGAGGAGGAAGCAGGGGCGATCGTAGAGCATCTGGTGCGTTCGATGAAGCTCGAGCTCGGAGGGGCGGTGTGAGCGGAGGGCGGAATCCGAGGTGGGCGCTGGTCGGACTCTCGCTTTCGATGCTGATGGCGTCGATGAACACCAGCATCGCCAACGCAGGCTTGCCAACCTTGGCACAAGCGTTCCGGGCCTCGTTTTCGCAGGTTCAGTGGATCGTCCTGGCCTACCTTCTCGTCATCACGGCCCTAATCGTGGGGGTTGGGCGGTTGGGCGACATCATGGGGCGGCGTCGACTATTGCTCGGAGGGATTGCGTTGTTCACGGTCGCGTCGGTCGGGGGCGCCGTTGCGAATTCGCTTGGGGGGCTGATTGCGGTCCGGGCGGTGCAGGGGCTGGGGTCGGCGATCATGATGGCGCTCGCCCTAGCGTTCGTGGGTGAGACCGTACCTAAGGAGAGGACAGGGAAGGCGATGGGTCTGCTTGGGACGATGTCGGCGATCGGCACTGCGCTTGGGCCTTCCCTCGGCGGAGCGCTCATCTCGGGACTCGGGTGGCAGGCGATTTTCCTAGTGAACGTTCCGCTTGGAGGTTTGACCTTAGTGCTCGCCTACCGATGCCTTCCCGGCGACCGGGTGGAGAAGAAGGCGGACGTGCCGTCGTTCGACATGATCGGCACGATCCTGCTGGCCCTGACACTTGCCGCGTACGCGCTGGCCATGACGGGGCGGAACGGGTTTGGGCCGGTGAACGCGGCCCTGCTGGCGGGGGCGGCCGTACTAAGTGGGCTGTTTGTGCGGGTCGAACGGCGGGCGACCAATCCGCTACTCCGACTTGGGATGTTTCGTGACCGAGAGCTGAGCGGGAGCCTCGTGATGAGCGGGCTGGTTTCGACGGTGATGATGTCGACGCTGGTGGTGGGGCCGTTCTATCTCACCCGAGCCATTGGGCTCAACGCGGGAGTGGTCGGAATCATCTTGTCGGTAGGACCTGTCGTGGCGGCCTTGACCGGAGTGCCGGCGGGGCACCTCGCCGACCGGTTTGGGGCACAGCGCGTTACGGCCGCCGGCTTGGGCGTGATCGCGGTGGGGTCGGTTCTCTTGTCGTTGATGCCAACGGAGTTTGGGGTGTCTGGATACGTCTTTCCCATCGCCGTGCTCACGGCGGGGTACGCGCTCTTCCAGACCTCGAACAACTCGGCGGTTATGAGCGGAGTCGCGCTCGATCAGCGGGGGGTGGTGTCGGGCTTGCTCAACCTATCCCGGAACCTCGGACTGGTCACCGGGGCCTCCGTGATGGGCGCGGTATTTGCACTTGCCACCGGTGCAGGGGACGTCTTGGTGGCGCCCCCTCAGTCGGTCGCGACGGGCATGCGGGTTACCTTTGCCGTGGCCGCGGCCCTTATCGGGGTCGCCCTGGCCATTGCCTTCGGCACGAGGACCGCTACTTCCCGGCGATCGACAGCCATCGGCGGGTAGTGATGCAGGTGAGTATCAATGAGCGAAAACCGGCAAAGGCGGTTTGGGCCCCTCGACGATGGAGGACCGCACTGGACTTTCTGTCGCCGACAGGAACGGCCGGGGCCGAGCACCGGGCTCCGTTTCAAAGCCTACGGGCGGGCTCTGCCTTGGCTTCAACTTCCTGTCGAAGTCAAGGGATGCGACGGGGCAGTGGGCGCAGGTCAAGTGGAACCGGCAGATGCTATTGCCCGAAGAGATGTGCGAACAACCGGGTGCCCGTTCGGACGCCCCTGACCTTGGCCGCTGGTTGGGCGGAGGGTAGTTCTCCCCGTGAGAGCCACTTCGGCTGGGCCGTACGCTACTCCGAGGTAACAGCGGAGGAGGTCGTCGATTCGCCCGCGCTTACCCGTCGTTGCCCCAAGCGGTGAGACTTAGGGAGGTTATCCAGTGCGCCGGTAAGTCTGGAGATAAGGGCGGACAAGTCAGCAGAGCAGGTGCTTCCACTAAACCACATGCAAGCTATTAAGCTACCGGTGTTGCAGTCACCGCTCCTTGTTGGAGGGTGCCACTTGCGAAACTTCCTGTCCGAGATCTTGTGCCCGCTCAGATCGGAGCTGTGACTCTCAAAGCAGCGAGACGGGCTCAACTGCGACACCCTGGGTGAGGCTGTCTCAAGCAACTCCATCCGGGCCACTAATGTCCGTCTTGGGGTTGAGACGCTCGGAGTCCCCGGCCCTCTCAGATCGGTCAACGTTGAGGACGCCTGAGGTCAGATTAGGGTGTCATCGAGAATATGGCCTCGAATTGCATTTGCTGGTCACCACCCCGTTGACAAGGCTATCGCTGACTTTTTGCCTGGAGTGGCACGGCCTAGTGCCTGCTTTCCTCCCGCAGGGGTCGCACTCTGTCTGGCACTTGGCCCGGGCTCAAGTCGACCCACTCAAGGTCGAACGCGCCTGAATAGCCAAAGAGGGGGCCCCAGAGCTTGTTGCGTACTTCAACTTCGATCCTGTGTTTGCCGGTCTCGTCGTCGAACCACTCGCACACGGACGCGACTCCGGAGAAGAGCATCGGGAACTTGAAGCCAAGCCGGCCTTCGTAGAACCTCTGCTCCCCTGACGCTAATCGCAGACCGCCGTTTTCAGCGACACTCAGGTGAATATCGACGGCTAGATGTTGATGGGTGCCCAGGTAGTCGACAATCAAGTTCCGGTGCGGATCCCGGACCATGTAGGCGTCAAAGCGTCGGCCACGGCCCAGCCGGAAAGATCGCAACCAGGTTACGGTTTCCCGGCCAAAAGAGTCCAGGTAAGCCCAGTTCTCGATGGTGAAGGGAACGTTCTGTCCCTGCTCGGGGAACATGATGTGACGCCAGGTGCCGATCATCAAGAATGGCAGCGTATAGAGGGGCCCATGCCACACCCGGTCCATCGACCCGCGCCCGATGGCTCCCTTCAAGCTCTTGCTGTGAATGCCGAACCGCTCCTGCACTTTTGGGTGGAGCCGATCAAAGTCGGCCCCTAAAACCTGTTGGTAGATCGACTTACTCACTTGCACCCTCGTTGCCCAGACCTACCCGCCCTTCACAAAGCCGGAGCGTCCACCCCAACTGCCATGCTCCGACAACGGCTGAAAACGAAGGGTGGTGAACTCGTGATGAAAGTCGCGCCGGTCTCTCTCCATCATCGCGATGGCGTGCCGCTCCGGATTCCCAATCGCGCTATGCCCCCGGACCATGTCCTTCATTGCTTGCAGCGAGTTCCACACGGAAAAGGTTGCGACGGTGCGTGGATACCGGATTGCGGCCAAGGCGAGCGTGGTTTCAGGATGATCGCGGACAAGCTCCTCGACCGGCCTGCCCCACTTTATAAAGCGCGGCACTTCCGGGATCTTTAGCCTGGCAAGCGTGTAGGCTGCAACCGGATTAGCCGAGTCGTATTCCTCCGTGTCCTCTGGGAGATCTGCGAACTCGCGCACCGAGCCCCACCGTCGAAGGAACGACATTCTCAGGTGCCACCCGGAAGCGAGTTCTATTCCCAAACGGGTCTTCCCCAGAAAGTGCTCGATTGCTTTCTCGTCTTCCCAAGCCGCGAACATGGTGAGGTTGCGAAGCTGCAGCCGAGCAGGCGAGAAGATCGCTGACCCAAGCCTCATTTGCGTCGCAAGCTCCGCGTGCACAAGCCCTGGAACCGTCGCACTAGTGGGCGGAGCAACCAAGCTCTTGAGAGACGTCGAAAGCTTCGTCTTGGCCATACCAAAGGTGAAGACTCTCATTCGGTCACTCATCAAAAAGCTCCCCACCATTGGCTCAAGGCAAGTGCTATCGTAGCCCAAACGCGGACTGCCGCCGTTACCCGCACTGCCGGTGCTGTAGCACAGCGGGTCCGGAGCACTCTTTTCGGTAGACGAAGCAGGTCAGCGTGTGCCCGGCGGGGGGGACCGGCAAGTCAGTCCGAGACGTGATCTGAGTCTCCGGAGGCTCTGGTTCGAAGTGCATCCACCATCCTTCGCCTGCGGCTTCGGCTGGCAAGCCGGGACTCGCGCAGAGGCCCTTCCCCTGAAGCGCTTGCGTGAAGGACAGTTGTTACAGCCCTGACCGTCTTTCTTCGTTCTATATACGGGTTACGCCGTACGGCCAAGAGCGTCCTCAAGGCAGTCTGTCTGGTTGGGTTCGTTGCTGGAGCTTGTGACTGGTTCTCGTCTGGTGAGTCCGCTCAGCGCATTCGGCGGATGGTACGCTCCATCGAAGATGTGACGGGGCCGAATCAAAAATGAGGACGGCCCTTAGATGGCTTAGAGCACGCCGCCTTTGAAGACCTCCCCCGACTTGACGGGGCCCTCCAAGACTTCGGCGATGCAGCCGTTCTGGAGGACCTCCACGACCCTGAGGCGCGCGGACCCTTCGATCGAGGCGAGCTCGTCACCGGCCGCGACGCCCGAGTCCTTGCCGAGGTCTAGAAGGACCCGCTTTCCGTCGCCGAGGACCTGCTTAACCGTCGCCACGTAGCCCACTGCGGTCGATGCGACTTCCTTGGTTTCGCCTTTGAGAATGAACGGGTCGAGGGACTTGCGGATCGCATTGAACAGCGACTGGTCCATGCGGGGACCCATCGGCAGGGATTCGCCGGGCGCGGAACTGGTGTCGATGGTGTCGGCTTGCCACACCAAGCCGTTCTTGGCCCTCGAGAAGACCGTGAGCGAGATGCTGGAACGGCCGGTAGTGCGAGCGCCGAACCCTTCGGTCCGAGCACCGGTGAACTCGCGGACGGTGTAATAGGCGATGTAGTCTGAGTTCGTTCGCTCCGCCAGGCGCTTGAGGGCCGAAAGAGTCGGGGCCTTCGCAAGGGCGGCTTCGTCGACGACGGCGACGGCCGCGGTGCGGGTCGCGTCGTAGTCGAGGACCCTAACGCCTCGCCAGTTCAGCTTCGGTTCAGCCTCGCGCGCGAGCTTGGGGATGACGCGCTTAGCGGCTTCGAACGGACTTGCCGATCCCTCGCGCTGGGCGACTTGGACGGTGTCGAGGATGGGCGGTAGGAACGCGATCTGACCCGTGCGCGGGGCCTGCAGCACTAGGCCGAGCATCAAAGCATGGAACATGGGTAAAGGCTAGCGCACAGGAGATTCTGGGACAGCCTAAGGTCCCACGCGGCGTTGCCAGGTTCGGGTGGCTCCCCGCTGGACTTCAGCGTCACCTGAGTCCGGCGATCATGCGGCATCCTTGACGAAAGGCTTTGAGGTTTGGCGGTGGTTCCACAGAGCTTTCCTTCGTCTAATGTTCAAAGATGACTCCGGCTCCATCGGCTCGGATTAAGGGCTACTTCGCCAAAGGCGCACCCGTCTGCGTCCTGGTGAGGCGCGGGCCTACTCGGTTCTCGCAGATGGTCCTTTGGCACACGGACACCGACGTGTTCGAGCCCGGGCAGTGGATCAAGGGGAGGGTCGATCACCTCACGATGACTTCGGATGCTCGGTACGCCGTGATCGGCATCATGGGAAAGACCGAGCACATCACCTTTTGCCGGCCGCCCTACTTCACGGCTCTGGAGGTCTGGGTGAACGCACTCTGCCTGTCGGTGGTGGGCTTCATGGAAGACCGGCTTTACGTGGATGCAGGCTGGCCGAAAGGACACAAGATCTACGCGGGCAATCCTTGCCCCATCGAGAGGGTTGTGAACCGAGACGGTCGGCAAACGGCGGACTGGCAGATTCGCCGGGATCACGACTACGTGATCGACGCCACGAGCGGTCCGGCGCGGGGAAGAGACCAGCAAGGGCGGGAGATTCTGATGGAAGAGGGACGCGTCTACGCAGTCAAAGATGGTGAGCCTCGCCTCCTTTTCGACGGCAACCAGTACACCTTTACGGAAGTCGCCGCTCCCGCCTGGGCAAGGAAATGGTGATCGTTCGGGTCTGCCCCGTTCGTTGAGTAAACCGCCTACGGATTGAGGTTGATGGTGGCGGTGCGGCTTATGCCGTGGCCGCTGGCGGTGATCGTCACCTGGGAGGGCTGGCTTACGGGGCTGACCTTCATGAGCATGAAGCCCGCGCTGGCGTTGCCAGCGACGACCCGGACGTTGCAAAGGCCCCGGCAGTTGTCTCCGGTGACAGGAAGCTAGGCTGCCGTCCTTGCTCCACGGCACGCTCTCTGACACGGATCGATCGAGGATAGAAGTTCGAACCCCGAAGCGGAACCCTACACGAGCAACCAAGGGTGCGGATCACGTTGCGCATAGAACGCGGCCGAAATGCCCTGCAACAGAGGGCAGCACGCCGCCAACCTGCAACTCCGGTCCTTGTCCGCTGCTCCCGTCGATCTCGCCGCTCGGCCGCCGCAGCGTCCGCCGACTTACGGCTCTATGTTCTTGTGGGGGAAGCGACCCGATTGATATTCGAACCGCAATGCATCGAGCCATGGATCCGCAAATCCGATTCGGGTCGCTCGAGCGAGCAACTCAAAATCGTCAGAGACGTAACCAGCAATTTCCGAGCTGGCGGTGACTCCATAGGCCTTCTTGTACGCTGTCTCTCAAATTCTGTCGATCAACTCTTTGTCATCCGTCCCTGGCTCATGGCCCTCTTCGGCCTGCTGGACGGCTTTGTAAACTCTCGTCCACTCGCCGTCAAAGTCTGGGCCATCGCGACTGTCAAGCATGTCGTCCCAGCCACTTTCGGATGTGGCAACTTGGCCGAGTAAGTCAAGGCCAGCTACCTCCTCGTCGAGGTTGTTTAACACCGTGTGCATTTTGTTTGTCGTCCTGCTGCTGGTAGGTCCGAAGGGCCAGATAGAATTTGGAGGGCGCTTTCTCGACACGTCAACGAGCGCAAGGTCTCGAACAGGGATACCCCAAGCGCTGATGCAGCCGACTGGCGGCCAGCGGTGGGTCCAATGATGGGAGCGGCTGCCGCCGCGCAGGCAATCGCTGGGAGACAGAGCTATGGGAGCATCTAACACGGTCCTGGCCAACCTGCAGTGTCCAAGGTGCGGAGCCCACGTGTCGGTTGAAGCCGAGTGCAAGTTCGGCGATACCGCCAACATGTCCCGCTACCATCTTGGTGACCATTACGCATGGCGTCCGCGCAAGGCGTTTCAGAATGGTGGCCGGCCGGAGGACGGGAGCGTGGACGGCGAGGGGTACGTCGAGTGTCCTGCCTGTGGTAAGGACTTCTTCGTCAAGGTCCTTATCCGGGGAGACCTAGTTCACGCGGTCGAGCCCGACCCGTCCCGGCAACCCCAACTTTCGGACAGCCCCCGGGGTGCCCTCAGAGCGGCAGTGAGGGGAACTTCGAATGGCGAACGGGGATAATGCTGCCTGGAGTCATCCAGCGGCCCAGGAAGTAGTAGATGGGACCGCAGAATTGCGTCCGCGAGTGAGCTTCTTCGTGCCCAGGCACATGTTTCCGCACAGTGCCTCAAAAAGTAAATTTACAGTTCAGGAGAGACGATGCGCGACGCGAGACGAAGAGAACTTGATGCGCTCTACGAGTACTACTTCGGAGGCACGGTAAAGGCTGATGAGGCCGTTGGAGCAACCGACGCGGAGATTGGAGAACTTGTCCGGCACGTTGGCCGACCGCTACCCGAAAGCTACATCGATTTCTTGCGGCACTACGACAACATGGCCGACGTCGTTTGGCGGGCTGGGCAAGTGTCCCAGCGAAACTACGTTGGGACACCCCAACAACTCGAAACGCACCGGGAGCTTTATCAGGGTCAAATGCAGATTGGGGGCGAGGGGGAAGCATGGGACTTCACTTTGGATGTCCATGCTGGCTCGCCTGAGCAGATGAAAGTGTATGGATGGGAAATGTCCACCGGTGAGATTGGGCGCGAGTGGAAAGACTTCGACGCGTTCCTGGATTATCTGATCGAAAGGATGGGTTAGGGCCGCTGGGCATTCGGAGGTGGAGGCGTGTCCCGGCGCACTTCCTATGAGTCGCAGCTCCGAAGGGTAAGGAGTGTCGTCATGCCAACACGCCGCCATGGTAACGCTACGACCGCAACGAGAGAATTCCGATGCGCCTTTATCTTCGCCTGATCCCTTCTTTGCAACCCGATGACATCTCACCCAGGGCAGTAGAGGCAGTAAGGAGTTGCCTCACCTCCATCACGGAAGTGCGTTCTGTTGATTCAGTGGAGGAGCATCCCAGGGGCGGTCTAGCCATTGAATTGCAGGTCGAGGAAGGCTCTGTAGAAGTCGTTTGCCGCCGTTTGGAATCCAGAGGTTATCGCGTGGTGCTTTGACGCCACTGAATAGAGCGTCAACCTTCATTTGTCGCCTCAGGAGGAGGAGCACCCCTTTGTCATCCTGAGGAGCCTGCGACGAAGGATCCGAGGGGCAGAGGGTCGTAGTCTAACCTACGGCCGCCCCGACCCCGGATCCTTCGCAAGCTCAGGATGACAAAGGGGGGTGCTCCCCCTGAGAGGGTTCGCATGACAAATGAGGGTTGACGCTCTACTGAGTAGATCGACAGCCCTCATCTGTCCGATAGCCGGACCTCACGCAAAGGCGCAAAGTGCGGAATCAGGAACCTCCCCTTGCCGAAGATGGCTCGTGCTTTGGG
>Ga0216301_1000165_pt1 | contig 18892 bp, 13 predicted proteins | sample 4hB_Boncat_minus_FD_156203 | JGI IMG/M metagenome (GOLD analysis project Ga0216301, IMG submission 156203) | Terrestrial sediment cell enrichment communities for BONCAT metagenomics from Utah, United States - 4hB_Boncat_minus | ecosystem: Environmental > Terrestrial > Deep subsurface > Rock...
GCTCCATCGAAGCGGTGGGTACGAAGAACGCGCGGGTGCCGGACCCGACCGCCGCGAGCGCGGCTCCCCCTGCGACGAGAAGGATCAGGCTCAAAACCCGGGAGACGACCCCGGCGCGCGAGCGGCGCTTGCGGCGGCTTTTCTCCATGCGTGCTTCTCCGCCTAGCGCTGTTCCATCGCTGCTACGAAGCTCCCGAACAGGTAATGGCTGTCGCGGGGGCCGGGGTTCGCTTCCGGATGGTACTGAATGGTGAACACCGGAAGCTCCCGGTGCCGCAAGCCCTCCACCGTGCCGTCGTTCAGGTTAACGTGCGTGATCTCCAGGCCGCTGCGCTCCAGCCCCGCCGGGTCTACCGCGTAACCGTGGTTCTGGCTGGTGATGTAAACCTTGCCGGTTTCCAGGTCCTTGACCGGGTGGTTCCCGCCCCGGTGTCCGAACGGCAGCTTGAACGTGCCCGCGCCGAACGCCTTGCCCACGATCTGGTTACCCAGGCAGATTCCGAACGTGGGGAGGCCGGTGTGGATCAGCTCCCGCGCCGTATCCACGATCCCCGCGAGGTGCTTGGGATCGCCGGGGCCGGGAGAGAAGGCGACGCCGTCCGGCTTCCGCTCCAGGATCTCCGCCGCCGAGGTGGTGCAGGGAAAGACGGTGGTGCGGACGCCGAACTCGGCCAGCGCGCGGAGGATGTTGAACTTCACGCCGCAGTCCACCAGCGCCACCTCCAGGGTCCGGCCGCCGGGACCCTCCGCCGTCGGCTCCCACACGTACGGTTCGGGCGTCGTGACGCGGCGGACGAAGTCGAGCGCGGCGTAGTCCGGCGACTCGCGGAGGCGGGCGAGGGCGCCGGCGGCGTCGAGTTCGGACGTAACGACGCCCATCATCACGCCCTGGTCTCGGAGGCGGCGGGTGAGCGCGCGCGTGTCGATGCCCTGGATGCCCACCACGCCATGCCGCGCGAGGAACGAGGGGAGGTCTTCCGTGCTGCGCCAGTTGCTGGGCACGTCGCTCATCTGCTTGATGATGAAGCCGCTGACCTGCACGCCGCGCGATTCCAGGTCGGCGTCCGTGACGCCGTAGTTTCCGATGAGGGGATAAGTGAGCGTCAGCAGTTGCCCGGCGTAGGACGGATCGCTGAGCATCTCCTGATAGCCCGTCATGGAGGTGCTGAACACCACCTCGCCAATGGCGGTTCCAGCGGCCCCGACGGTCCGCCCTTCAAACGCCATTCCATCTTCGAGCACCAGCAAACTGCGCATAGATCCGTTTGTCCTGTGTGGGTGGGGTGTTGTATGGGTGTATCGAAGGCTGAGCGGGCTTGGCTGGTTTTTCATTCGTTACGGAGGCGAGGCCGGGACGGAGTTCCGGCCCTACGGGCGCTCCGTCACCCGTACCCGCACCGCGTCCGGACCAGCCTCCAACCGGGCTTCCAGCAGCCGCTCGAACAGCCCGCGCACCGCCGCTATCCAGGCCATCGCCTTACTAGGATGGCCTCACCCCGGCACCCCGTTCGGGGGATAAACCTGCGGCCACCCCTCTCCACACGTGGAGAGGGGCTAATGACGCGGGCCGCTGCTTTTGAACCCAAGGTTAACTCTTCCGCAAATTGATCCGGCCGCGCATCGAAGCGTTCCTACCTTCAGCCCTGCTCTTGATCTACCAGCACACCGTCGCGCATCAGCACCTTGCCGTCGACGACGGTGGCGACGGCGGAGCCGGTTAGCTCCCAGCCGCCGAACGGGGTGTTCTTGCTTCGGCTCACCAGTTTTTCGGGCTCCACCACCACACGCCGGTCGAGGTCCAGCACGGTTACGTCGCCGGGGGCGCCCAGGCGCAGCGTGCCCATCAGCGGGTCCGCCAGCGGGGGCGGCTGCTGGCCGTCGCCCAGCAGCACCTGCGCCGGGTGGAGGGTGAGCTTCGCAATCGCCTCCGAGAGCGGCACGACGCCGGGGCGCACGAGCCGGTCCAGGGTGAGCGGCACGACCGTCTCCAGGCCCACCATCCCGAACATGGCGCGGTCGAACTCGCAGTCCTTCTCGTTGACGGCGTGCGGCGCGTGATCGGTGGCGATACAGTCCAGCGTCCCGTCCGCAAGGCCTTCGAGCACGGCGGCCACGTCGTCCGCGCTCCGCAGCGGCGGACTCACCTTCGCCTGCGTGTTATAGCCGAGACAGGCCTCATCCGTGAGGCAGAAATGATGGGGGCAACCTTCGGCGGTGACGGGCAGCCCCTGCGCCTTCGCGCGGCGCACCAGGTCCACCGAGCCGCGCGTGGAGACATGGCAGATATGCAGGCGGACCCCGGTGAGGCGGCTCAGCTCGATGTTCCGCGCGACGTGGATATCTTCGGCGGCGTTTGGGATGCCGCGCAGGCCCAGCAGCGTGGAGACGGGGCCTTCGTTCATCACGCCGTCGCCGGCCAGTGTCTTGTCCTCGCAGTGGAGCGTGACGCCCCGGTGCAGCATCCGGGCGTACTCCATCGCGCGGCGCATCAGCTCGCTGCTCTGGATCGGAAAGGCGTCGTCCGAGAACAGGGCCACGCCGGCGTCGGCGAGCCGGCCCATCTCCGCCAGTTCCTTACCCGCGTTCGCCTTCGACATCGCCCCGAAAACGTGGACCTTCACCCCAATGGCCGCCACGCTGCGATCCTGGATGAGCTGGACCACGGAGGGATCGTCAATAGCCGGATCGGTGTTCGGCATGCAGCAGACGTGCGCGAAGCCGCCCGCCGCGGCGGAGCGCGCCCCAGTGGCGATGGTCTCCTTGTACTCCTGGCCGGGCTCTCGCAGGTGAACGTGGACGTCGATGAAGCCGGGGCACACCACCTGGTCCGCCGCGTCCAGCACCTCGTGGCCGCTGGACCCAAGGCCGGGCTCAATAGCGGCGACGCGCCCATCCACGATCAGCACGTCGGCCGCGCGGTCCAGGTTCTGCGCCGGGTCGATCACCCGTCCGTTCTTGATGAGGAGTCCCATAAGTCGGTTATCCCGTCGCGGCCTGGCCGCCCAGGAGCAGATAGAGGAGCGCCATCCGCACGGCCACCCCGTTCGTCACCTGCGCCGTAATGACGCTGTAGCCCGCGTCCGCCACCTCCGGGCTGATCTCGACGCCCCGGTTCATCGGGCCGGGGTGCATCACCGTCACCGACGGGGCGGCGAGTTGAAGCCGCTGCGGGTTCACCCCGAAGCGCTCGCTGTACTCGCGCAGCGTGGGGAACAGTCCGCGCTCCTGCCGCTCGAGCTGCACCCGGAGCACGTTGACCACGTCCACGCCCTCGATGGCGTCCTCCAGCCGCTCGTACACCTGCGCGCCCAGCTCTGCGACGCCGGTCGGCATCAGCGTGGACGGCCCGCACAGGCGCACCTCCGCGCCCATCTTCAGCAGTCCCCAGACGTTCGACCGGGCCACCCGGCTGTGCGCGATGTCGCCGACGATCAGCACTTTCAGCCCTTCGAGGCGGCCTTTCGCCTCGCGCAAGGTGAACATGTCCAGCAGGCCCTGGGTGGGGTGCTCGTGCATCCCATCCCCCGCGTTGATGACGGGGACCCCCACCGTCTGCGCCACGTAGGCGGGCGCGCCGGAGAGCGGGTGACGGATCACGATCAGGTCCATCCCCATCGCTTCCAGCGTGAGCGCCGTATCCTTCAGCGATTCCCCCTTCGACACGCTGCTGGAAGCGGCGGAGATGTTGATGGCGTCCGCCGACATCACCTTCGCCGCCAGCTCGAAGGACGTGCGGGTGCGCGTCGAGTTCTCGTAAAAGAGCGTGACGATGGACTTGCCGCGCAGCGTGGGCACCTTCTTGATGGGCCGCGCCATCACGTCCTTAAAGGCCAGGGCGTTCCGCAAGACCGCCTCGATCTCACTCCGCTCCATGTCTTGCAGGCCGAGCACGTCCTTCCGCCGCAGCATCCCCGCCGCGCCGTTCTGCGTTTCTCGTTCCAGCCCTCGTTCGGTGGTCACCATCGGCCGAGACCCCCTTCGCTCCCACGCCGTAACTCCTAAGGAACCAAGTCGGTCCGGCGGCGCCTCTCCACTCAGGCTGCTTCGCCCTCGTCGTCCGGCTTGTCGATGTACACGGCGTCCTCGCCGTCGATCTCTTCCAGGAGGACGCTCACGTGCTCCCGCAGCGACGTCGGCAGGTTGCGGCCCACGTAGTCGGGGCGGATCGGCAGCTCCCGGTGGCCGCGGTCCACCAACACCGCCAGGCGCACCGCCGCCGGTCGGCCCAGGTCCGTCACGGCGTCGAGCGCCGCGCGGACCGTCCGTCCCGTAAAGAAGACTTCGTCGACGAGCACCACTGTCCGCCCGGTAAGGTCCACCGGCATCACGGTCGCCCGGACCTCCGGGGTGCGCGAGCGGATGTCATCGCGGTAGAGGGTGATGTCCAGCGTGCCCACGGGCACGTCCACTCCCTCGAACTGGCGGATGAGCGCGCCCAGCCGGAGGGCCATCGGGGCGCCGCGCCGCTGGATGCCGACGAGCACCAGGCCTTCCGCGCCCCGGTTCCTCTCGATGATCTCGTGGGCGATGCGGGTGAGCGCGCGACGGATGTCGTCGGCGGTCATCACCTGCACGGCGCCGGGAGCGGTGGTGGACATACAAAAACAGCCTCCGAGCCGTCGGTTGATGGACGGACAAGGAAGCGTTGGATGACCGAACCGCGCGTACGGCTCGCGTATTCCGAACGGAGTCCTTGTCAGCCTCACGGGACCGACTTAAAGGCTCATTTCGACTTACTCTATCATGGTCCCCCCACGGAGTCACGTCTCCGGAGATGTCGCCAACGCCCGGATTGCCGGAGGGGAACGAGCGGCCGGCGTCCAAACTGGCGCCGGGTACGGTGTGGGTTCACTGCGCCGCCGGTTCCGCGATCAGTTCTCCGGCTGGAGAGCGGGTGAAGCGGTCGAGCGGGCGCGCGAAGAGGAGAGCAGACAGATGTCGGTGATGACTACAGAGCGCATGCGCGGGCTGGAAGTGGTGGACCGCGATCAGCAGCGGGTCGGCACGATTCGCGACCTGGTGGTCGACCCGGAATCGGAGTCGGTGCGGCACGCCCTGCTGGGCCCGGGCGGCGCCCTGACGGCGCTGGGGGTGGTGGAGCGGATCATCCCCATCCCATTCGAGGCGCTTTCCTTCCATGAGGGCGTAGTGACGCTGAAGGCGAGCGCGGAAGAGCTGCGGGACGCGCCCTCGTGCAGCCCGTACGTGCCGCTGGCGCTGGGACAGGAGTTCGAAACGAGCCTGTACGAGCACTGGGGGATTCCGCCCTACTGGGCCGCTGCGACCTACCGCATGGGCGAGCGGCGGGTGTCGGAATTCGTGATCCAGCGGGGGGTTCCGTCTATAGCGCCGGACGCCACGATGGGCGAAGCTCTGGCGCTGATTCGGGAAACCGGAGCCGCGCAACTGGCCGTGGTGGATCGAGACGGCCGCTTCCACGGCATCCTCGCCGCCGCCGCGCTGCTGGCCTTCGTGCCCGGCGCGAGCCGCGCGGCGGGCGCGAGCCGCGAAGCTGGAGCCAGCGGCGAAACGGGCGGAGCCGCCGCTACAGCAGCCCCGGCGGCCTCCGGCGAGGCCCGGCGCAGCCCGTTCCGGACGTCGCGCGCCGAGCAGAACGGTCCGGCGCCGCGCTCGCAATCGTAGATAAGTAGAAAACGCGTGGCAGGAGAGCCGCTGCCCTGCGGCTCTCCTGCCCGTCTCCTCTGGCTCGCCCTATGGCGGGCTTACCGGCGGTAGTAGCGGTCGTCGTACCGATCGTCGTACCGGTAGTCGTAGCGGCGGCCGGTGTCGTACCGGTAGTCGCGGTCATAGCGGCTGCCGCGGTAGTCGCGGCGGTTGTCGCGGACCTCATCGCGGAGATCGTCCTCGGCATCGCGCAGGTCGCGCATCCGGCGGTCGAACTCCGAGTCGGTGAGATTGCGGTCTTCGCGCAGGAAGTCGCGGACGCGGTCCAGGCGCTCGAAGATCCGGTCGGCCACGCGCGGACCGATGGCGCGGTTCCGGACGGCGACCTCGGTGCGGTCGCCCAGAAGGAACAGCCGGTCGCGGATGATCTGCCGGCGACGGATGTCGTCACGGTCTCGCCCCCCGAAATAGGGGACGTTGCGATAGCGATAGGATTGAGCCTGTGCGTCCGACGTCACGGCCACGGCGCCCACAGCGCCGAGCGCCAGGCCGAGCAGTAGTTTACGGCGGTTCATTGCCTTTGATGCTCCAGTTCAGTGAAGTAGCCAGACTGGCCGGGAAGAGCCGCGCCGGAGTCCGGAACCTTCCGGGTTTCGACGCGCCGGGTTCCCCCGGGGACAACGCCGGTAACAACCGTGGAGATTGCTTTCGGCGCTCGGAGTCTGGACCCCCGGTTTGCCGATCCGGTTCCCGCCATTTCCGAAATCCCGGCGAACGGCGGCGCTCGCATCCCGAACGGGCGCTTGGGTAGTCGCTGATGATGGAGCAACCCCTCTTATGACTCCCCCACCCCCGTCCGCCTCCGGAGGCTCGCTGTTCGACAGCCTGGACCTGGCCTTCTTCCAGCGGGTCTACCGCACTTCGCTCATCCTGGTCCTGCTGGGCTCTCTGCTCATCTGGGAGCGGTTCCGCGCGCCCAGCGCCCTCGGGTGGCTGATGGGCGCGGGCGTGAGCCTCCTGATGCTGGCCGGATTGGAGTGGAGCGTCCGCCAGTTCGTCCGCCCCGAACAGCAGTCGATGAACCACCTGCTCGGCGTCACCGCCATCAAGATGGTGGTGGTGGGCGCGCTGCTCCTGGGCGCGTTCCTGGGCGCGCTGCGCGGGTGGATCTCCCTGGTCTGGATGCTGGGCGGCTTCGCCCTGCCGCACGCCGTCATTGTCCTGAAGCTGATCGGGCAGAAGCTCAACGCCAGCTCCCCCGCGCCGCCTACTCCGCGACGGTAGCGCGTCTTGTCCGGGGCGCCCGCTGCAGGGGCGAGGCCGGGCTGCGGATTAACAAAGTGGCGCACCCTACGCAGGAAACATGCGCGCGGGGGTGAAACGGACGCTAACAGCTCATCAACCTGCGTGATGAGCTGGGCGCACGGTCACTGGAACGTCGGCACTTGTAAAGCTTACAGGCCGCAGGATGATCGAAAACTCGGTAAGCGGCGCGCCTGCTCCGAAGAAGGTCTTCCTCGCCCTGCCCCGGGCGGGCCGGTTGCGGCTGCGCCTGCTCATCCTGGGCGCCCGGCTGCTGGCGGCCGTGCTGGGCGCGGCGGACGGACGCTCCCTGGCCGCGCTCGCCTCCCGCGAGCTCACCCTCACCCTCCGCTCGCGCGAGTGGCGGCGGTTCCTGGGAACGTGGTGCCTGTTCTGTGTGGGCGTCCTCGTCGTTCCCCTGCTCTACCGCTCCGACAGCGGCCACTGGCGCCTCCCCACGAACACGCAATGGTTCGTGTTGTGCGGCTACGTGCTCCAGGCGGCCCTCGCCGCCGCGATGGCGCAGTGGTGCATCCATCGGCTGGGCCGCGACCTCCAGAGCGACCGCCTGGACGAGCTGATGCTGACGCGCTGCTCCGCCGCCGACATCGCGATGGGAGAAGCCCTGGCGGCGGCGGTGGCCTCGCTGTGGCTTACGGCGGCTGCTTTTCCGATCTGCGTGTTTCTCAGCGCGATTGCGGGGCAGGGCGTCTCGGCGGCGCTCCGCCTCGCGCTCTCCCTCGCTCCGGCCGGCGCCCTGGGCGTGTGGTTCGGGATGGGCTGGGCGCTCACGTTCACCTTTCGCCGGCCGCAGGCGATGGTGTCGCTCACCGGCTGGTGGTTCGAGCTGCCGTTCCTGCCGGTGTGGGCGGCGTGGGGCGCTATCGGCTTCATGCCGGTGGCGTGGGCGCTCCTCAGCCTGGTTCCCGGCGGCCTCAAGCTGCTCGCGTACTGCATGGCGTTGTTACGCGTGCTTGTAACCCACCTGGCGTGGCATTGGAACCCGCTGCTGGTGGTGGGCGCCGCCGGCAACCTCTGGCCGGCCACCTGGATTACCTGCTGGCTTGTGCTCTTCCTGATTACGGTGTTCATGATGCGGAAGAGCATGGATTCGATCCAGCTGGCGCTGGCGACTTTGCCCGAGCGAGATCGCATCCAGGGAGAGGTGGACTTCTGGATTCACCACGACGGGCACTTCTTCGACCAGTACGGAGCCGGCAAACGGCGTCAGCCGCAGTACCGAGACGGCGGCAACCCCATTGCGGCCTTCGATATCGCGTTGGGGCACCGGGTGTTCCTGCACCCGTTCATCTGGTGCCTCGCCATCATGGCGTACCTGTCCCTCCTGTTGTGGGCGCTGCTGGTTCCCGCCGTGGGGCGCGGCGCGGGCATCGCGGCGGTGCTCATTCCGGCCACCGGAGCGCTGCTGTTGATGTCGGGCGGCGTGGCCGTGAGCTTTGGCTGGGAACGGGACCGGCATCGATGGTCCGCGCTGGCGGGGCTGCCGATCAGTAACCTGCGGATGGCGCTCGGCAAGATCAAAGGGGTGGTCCGCCCCACTCTCTGGATTGGGCTGATGGCGAGCCTGACGGCGCTGCTGCTGGGGTGGCGCGGGACCTTGCCGATGGAGGGCGCGCTGTGGATGGCGCTGCACGTCCTCGTGTTCCCCGTGGTGCTGTCCTGCGTCTCCGCCGTGCTGGCGCTCACCACACCCACGCTGGAAGGCGCGCTCTACTGGTGGGCCGTGCTGGGAGCCATACCGACGCTGCTGACGGCCTTGCCTTACCCTCTAGGCGGGGAAGCGGGACTGGCGCTGCCGCTCACGCCGCCGCTGCTGGCGCTGCTGCTGGTGAGCGTCGGCCCGACGCCGGACCTGATCCGCGCGTCGTGGATCAGCCTGGGAATCCAGCTTGTGGGGATGACCGCCGCGCTCTTGATCCTCGGATTCTGCTTGCGCCAGTGGACGGTGGGCGAGCGAGACTGACCTGGCGAGGGGGAGGTTTTCACCACGGAGCCACGGAGCGCACGGAGAAGGGCACGGAAAACCCGTCCGGGTTTTAACCGCGGAGACCCCGAAAGTCTTCGGGGCAGGCGCAGAGGACGCAGAGAGGTTGACCCAAAGGGGCTTCGAACGCTTGGGCAGGGTGCAGAGGATGGAGCGGCGCCTCGAGCCCAAAACTTGGGTCTCGTGGCTAGCCCGGCGCTGGCTGCTGGGGTTGGATGTCGAGGACGCGGCAGTGGTGGGCCAGCGAGTCGCGAATGTGGCGGTCCCAGTAGTCCCAGTCGTGGGCGCCGGGGTGTTCGGCGTAGTGGTGCGGCATGCCGAGGGCGTCCAGATGGGCGTGGAAACTCCGGTTACTGTCGATGAGGAAGTCGTCTACGCCGCAGTCGATGAAGAGCGCCGGCAGCGTCTCGGCGCAGGCGCCTTCGGCCAGCCGGTACAGGTCGTATGCCTGTCGCACGGGTGAATCGGCCGGTCCGAACGCGGGCGGGAAGTCCAGAGTCCGGTGCGCGTCGAAAGCGCTGGAGTGCGAGCCGACGCTGCAGAACTGGTCCGGGTGCTTCAACCCGAGGAGCATCGCTCCGTACCCGCCCATGGAGAGGCCGCCGACGGCCCGGTGCGCGCGCCCCGGCCGCACCGGGAAGGCGTGCTCAACCCAGCCGATCAGGTCTTCCATCAGGTAGTCTTCGAAGGCTTCGCCGGCGTGGGTGTTGATGCAGAAGCTCCGCTCCACGTCCGGCATCACCACCACGAGCGGCAGGTCGCGGACGTAGCGCCAGATGCCCGTATTCGTTATCCAGGCTGTGGAGTCGTCGCTGGCGCCGTGGATCAGGTAGAAGCAGGGATAGGGCCCGGCGCCGGCGCGTGCCGGGTCCGGAAGGATGAACTGGAAGGTCTGATGCCGCTTCAGGGCCTTCGACAGGAAGTGGAACGCGCCGTAACTCATGGGACCCTCGCCGTGGGACGGATGCTGGTTGAGGAAGCGCTCCCGTCTATGGGGCCCATGTTCGACCCGGCCGGCTGCTCCCCCTCGCAAGAGCAGCCGGCTGGGTCTCGTCCTTACTCCGGCGTCCCCACCGGCGGCGTCACGGGCTCTCCGTTTCGGTAGTGCTCTTCCTGAACGGGCTGCCCGCCCTGGTAGTGCTCATCCGGGGCTTCCGTCACGCGCTGTACTTCAACCGGCCTCGGGCGGGCGGCGGCGGCTCGTCGCACGCGGCGGCGGACCGGTCGCTCGTCGCTCTGATCCCGATAGACGGCGCGCGATCCCGCCACACGAGCTCGAACCGACCCGCGAGCCCGCCGTCCGCTCCGCAGCGCCCGCGCCCGGGCTTCCGCCTGCGCCGCTTTCTCACGGTCGCCAAGCTGGCGATACGCCTGCGCCAGCCGTTCCTGGGGCTCCCAGCGGCCCGGCTGCTGGGAAGCGGTGCGGCGCAGCGGGTCGAGCGCCTCTCGCGCCTTACCCTGCTCCACCAGGCTCCAGCCCAGGTTGTACTGGGCGTACGGGTGGCGCGGATCGCGCTTCACCGCCTGGCGAAGCAGCGCTTCGGCTTCCCGATGCCGTCCCTGCCGCTGGAGCTGGTAGGCTCGCGAGTTCAGGGTTGCCGCGCCGCCGCTGGCCACGACTGGAGCTTCGGTTGGCTGGCGTCGGGTCACCCTCGTCGCGCGCCGGGTAGGTGTGTCCGCACGCTGGGTGGTCGCCGGTGAAACTCGGCGGGCGATACGCGGCTCCGTCGAAGTACTTCGCGGGGTGGTTCGCACGCGCCGCCGGGTGGCGGGCCGCGCCAGCGCCGCGCCTTCTTCCACAGGGCCGTCCGCCTGCCGGGCGACGCTCCGCTCTCCCGCCACGCGAGAGCGAGGCGCGGGGGCGGCGGTCCGAGGCGCGGGGGCGCTGGCTGTCGCCGGAGCCTCTTGTGTGGGCGCGCCCGTCGCGCTCTCGCCGGCCGGTCGGATCCGGACCTGGGGCAGCGATGCCGCGGGCGTCGCCGGCTGCGTGCGGGCCACCGGCTGGCTCGGCTGCTCTGGCTTGCGGGCCGGCCGGTTGACCGCCATCAATAGCCCGAAGACGGGCAACACCCCCAGCCCCCACACCCAGCGCGGCGGTCCCGTCCGCCGTGCGGCTGTCTGCTCCAGGGGCTCGTACGACCGTGCATTCCGTGCGGGCTCCGTTCCTCCGACCGGACCCGCCGTGTGGCTTGGATGCTGCTCGCCGCGTTCCAGGCGCGGACCGTTGTGCTTTACAATGCGTGCCATGGCTTCCCTCCTCTATCTCTGGGTGCGTACCCGGAACGGGCGATAGCGAAACGACATCGTGTGATGAATGGCACAAACCCCGCCGCGCGACCGGATGGGTGTGCTACAATACCGAACCTCGATGCGGACCGGCTGCCCTCCACGGGTCGCCGCGTTCCTTCCGGATGAGCCATCCATGATCGATCTTCACACGCACACCACAGCCTCCGATGGCTCCCTAACCCCCACGGAGCTGGTGCGCCATGCCCAGGCCGTGGGGCTCTCGGCGCTGGGGATCGCCGACCACGACACCGTGGATGGCCTGGAGGAAGCCACGGCGGCGGCGGCGGAGCACGGACTGGAGCTGGTTCCGGGTATCGAGATCAGCGTCGACTACACGCACGGCGAGTTTCACCTGCTGGGCTATTACGTCGACTTCCGCAATCCCGACTTCCTGGCGCGCATCCGTTATCTGCAGGAGAACCGCTTCAACCGGAACGGCCTGATGATCCGCAAAATGCAGGAGCTCGGCTTCGAGGTCCGGATGGAAGAAGTGACGGCGGAGTCTGGAGGCGGACAGGTGGGCCGGCCGCACATGGCCCGGGTGCTGGTAAACAAGGGCTACGCAACGAGCATTCAGGACGCCTTCGACCGCTTTTTGGGAGACGGCAAGCCGCTGCACATCCCCAAAGTGAAACTTTCGCCTGCCGAAGCGATCGATCTGGTGCACGAGACAGGCGGCGTGGCGGTGGTCGCCCACCCGAAGTACCTCGAATTCCCCGAAGAAGCCGAGCTGGCCGCTGAGCTCGCTCGCCTGAAGCAACTGGGTCTGGATGGGCTGGAGTGCTATTACAGCCAGCACACGGAGGCGGAGACCGCGCAGTACCTCCGGCTTGCAGAGCAGTTGGAGCTTCTTACCACCGCCGGCAGCGACTTCCATGGGTCCAGCAAGCCCACCGTCCCGCTAGGGGTAGTCCACCAGGGCCGCGGGGGCGACGCTTCCCTGCTGGAGCGCTTGAAGTCGGCCGCTGGGCGGGATTAACGACGGAAGCGGCGGCAGGCGCAGAGGCTACGGGGGAACGGCTTCCCGGCGTCGGTAACCGGAGGGGTCGCCGCGCGGCGCAGACGGGCTCTTGCCGTGCGGCGGCTTGGAGCCGAAGAAAGAAGGGGTCAGGCTCCCGCAGCACTCTGGCCGATCGGCACGCTGCCATGTTTCTCCCCCTCCCACGCACCCTGCCCCGTGCGTCCGAGTTCTCCGGCTGTGTCCAGTACGAGGACCGAATGTCCCATCTCCCCACTATTCTCCTCGTTGACGAGCCCACCCGCGCAGCCGAAATCGAACGCCTGCTGCGAGACATGCTCGGTCCTATCGCCATCCAGCGCGTCGCCGACTTCGCGGCTCTGGATGACGTGCTTCACAGCGGCCCGCTAAGCGCCGTCGTCGCCGGTTGCCGGCTGGCATGGACGGAAGGACGCTCGGTGCTCCGCGCCGTCCGGAGCGTGCAGCCCCACTGCCCGGTGGTTCTGGTGGCGGGTCCCATCGACCCCCTGGGTGCCGCGGAAGCGCTGCGAGCCGGCGCGGCCGACTACGTAGCCTGGTCGCCAGGCCACGAACACCGGCTGCCTGCCGCCTTGCGCGCGGTGTGGGCGCGCGGCAGCCAGCCGACGCCGGCGCCGCAGCCAGCGGCGAGGCTGGAGAGCTTGCTGGACCGTCTGGACAAGGGGGTCTTCTGCGCGTCCGTGGACGGGCGAGTTCTCGAGTGCAACGACGCGTTCGCGCGGCTGCTCGGATTGGGGTCGCCCGGTGAGGCGAGCGGCCTCGACCTGAAGGCCCTCTTCGTCCGGCCGGAGGAATGGTCCGAGCATCTGACGGCGCTCCGTGAAGTCACCCCTCTCGGCGCGCGCGTGGTTGAGTGGCGGAACGGGTCGGGGGAGCTGTTGTGGGTCTCTCTCACCGTCACGCTGCTCGGCGGCGATGCAGCGCCCGTCGTGGAGGGCCTGGTGGAGCGTCTCTCGGGGCGCAGGCTCCGGGTGGAAGCCCTCCGATCGATTCAGCAGAAGCTGCGGGCGGTGTTCGACAGCGCGCAAGACGCGATCCTGATCGCGGACAACCAGGGCCGCTATGTGGACGCCAACCCCGCCGCAGGCGCGCTGTACGGTCTGGAGTCGGCAGACTTGATCGGTCGATCCGTGCGCGAGTTTGCGCCGCCGACGAGCATCGGCGAGGCAGAGGCGCTGTGGAGGGAGTTCCTCCAATCGGGCGCGCAGCAGGGCGAGTTCCGGCTGCGGCGTTTCGACGGCGAGGAGCGATGGCTCGAATACCGGGCGAAGGCGCACTTCGTGCCGGGCCTCCATCTGTCGGTGCTGCGCGACGTGACCGACCGCAAAGCGGCGGAGACGGCGGCGCAGGAGTTACAGGCGCGGTTGCGGGCGGTGTGGGAGAACAGCGCCGTCGCGATGCGTCTGCTGGACGAAGAGGGTGTCTTTATCCAGGTGAACGCGGAGTTCTGCCGAATGGTGGGCAAGCCACGCGAGGAGCTGGAAGGGCGCCCGCTTTCTGCGATGTACGCGGAGTCCGCGGGCCCCGAGGTGCTGCGCCTTTACCGCGAGCGCTTCGCCGCGGGGGCGGTGGCGCCCACATTGGACGGGGAAATCGAGCTCTGGAACGGCACGCGGCGCTGGTTCGAGCTTTCGAACTCGTTCATCGAAGTAGGTGACCGGCCGGCCCTCCTGACAGTCTTCCGCGATGTTACCGAGCGGAAGCGCGCGCTCCAGGCTCTCCAGATGTCGGAAGCACGGTTCCGGCTGGTTTGGGAGAGCGCGACCGACGGAATGCGCCTCACGGACGAGCACGGGACCATCGTGATGGTCAACCCTGCCCTTTGCAAGATGTTCGAGACGTCGCGCGAGCAGGTCGAAGGCCAGCCGCTGTCGGTGTTGCATCACGCGCGTTATCAGGACCACGTGATGAAGATCTACCGGGAGCGCTTCACGGGTCGAGAAGTGGAGCCGTCTGTGGAAGCCTGCGTCACGCTCCCCACGGGGCGCGAGAACTGGTTCGAGGTCTCGAACTGCTTCCTCGAAGTGGAGAACGAGCCGCTCTTGCTGCTGTCCGTGTTCCGAGACGTGGATGAGCGGAAGCGCGCCGAAGACGCCCGCCGCGAGAGTGACGAGCGGCTTCGGTATACGCTGCGGGCGGCGGCCGTCGGAACCTGGAGCTGGGATATCGTCTCGGACGAGGTGATATGGTCCCTTCAGAGAGGTGGTGACGCCTGGGCGGGAGAGGGCGAGCACTGCGGCTCATTCGCGGACTTCCGTGCCCTGGTCCATCCCGACGACTGGGAGCAGGTACAGGCGGCCGTCGACGCGGCGCTGGCGGGAACCCAGGACTACGATCTGGAGTTCCGTATACTGGCGGCGGACGGCGCGTACCGGTGGACGAAGTCGCGCGGACAGGTGCAACTTGGCGAAGACGGTCGCCCGCTGAAGATGCTGGGCATCTCGCTGGACATTACGGACCGGAAGGAAGGGGAAGAAGCGCTGCGCCAGAGCGAGCGCCGTTTCCGCTCGCTGATCGAGCAGGCCCGAGACATTATCACAATCCTCGAGGCGGATGGGACCATCCGGTACGAAAGCCCCTCCATCCAGCGCGTGTTGGGTTATACCCCCGAGGAGCTACTGGGGCACAACGCCTTCGAGTTGATCCACCCGGATGACGCCGAAGCGGTGAAGGCGATGTTCTTGGTCGGCAGGCAAACTCCAGGGGCGGCGGGCATGGCGGAGATCCGCTATCGCCACCGGGACGGCTCCTGGCGCTGTTTCGAGGCCGTGGGGCAGAACCTCCTGGATGATCCGGCGGTGGCGGGCATCGTGGTCAACTCCCGTGACGTCACCGAGCGGAAGCGCGCCGAAGAAGCCCTGCGGATCAGCGAAGCCCGCTTCCGCACGCTCTTCGAGTCCTCCGCCATCGGGATCGTGCTGGTGGACCGCCACGGCCGTCCGATTACCGCGAACCGCGCGCGGCAGGCGATGCTGGGGTACAGCAGCGAGGAGCTGGAGACGATGGTCTTCACCGACTACACCCACCCAGATGACGCCGCAGCCGATTGGCAGCGGTTTCAGGAGCTGGTCATCGGCGCCCGCGACCAGTACCAGATGGAGAAGCGGTATGTCCGGAAGGACGGGGCGGTGGTGTGGGCCCGCCTCAGCGTTTCCGCAGTCCACGATCCCGACGGCCAGTTCGAGTTCGGCATCTCGATGGTGGAAGACATCACCGAGCAGAAGCGTGCGGAAGAGGCGCTGCGCCAGAGCGAGGAGGCGCTCCGCCAGTCCCAGAAGATGGAGGCGCTGGGGCGGCTGGCCGGAGGGGTGGCGCACGACTTCAACAACATGATCGCCGTGATTACCGGCTACAGCGACATGCTGATGCACCAGCTTTCGGCGAACGACACGGCGCATAACTCCGTCCGCGAGATCAAACGGGCGGGCGAGCGCGCCTCCGGGCTGACGCGCCAGCTGCTGGCGTTCAGCCGCAAGCAGGTGATTGCGCCCCAGCGGCTGGGGCTGAACGAGACGGTGCACGCCATGGAGGGAATGCTACGCCGCCTCATCGGCGAGGACGTAGTGCTCGTTATCGACCTGGCGCCGGACCTCGGAATTGTGGAAGCGGACCCGGGCCAGATCGAGCAGGTCATCATGAACCTGGCCATCAATGCTCGAGACGCGATGCCCGAAGGCGGTTTCCTCCGCATCTCTACGCAGAATCTAACGGTGCGGCAACACACCGTTACGAGCGGCGGTCCCCTGCCGGGAGACTACGTCCGCTTGAGCGTTCAGGACACGGGCTGTGGGATGGACGAAGACACCCGGACGCACGTTTTCGAACCGTTCTTTACCACCAAGGACCTGGGCAAGGGAACCGGGCTCGGGTTATCCACGGTGTACGGAATCGTCGAGCAGACGCAGGGCTACATTCAGGTGGAGAGCGAGCTGGGGCACGGCGCGACGTTCCATGTGTATCTGCCACAGGTGATTAGCGCCGCGCCCGCGCCCGTCCCCGACGCGCCGCCGACGCCGGAGCGCGGCTCGGAGACCATCCTGCTGGTGGAAGACGAGGTCATGGTTCGAGGGCTCGTGCGGAGCATACTCTACGCCAGCGGTTATACCGTGTTGGAGGCGGAGAATGCGGACGCCGCGCTGCGCCTGTGTCGCGACTACGATGCGCCAATTCACCTGCTGTTGACGGACGTGGTGATGCCGGGGATGAGCGGGCGGATGCTGGCGGAACAGGTGACGGCGCTGCGGCCCCAGATTCGCGTGGTGCTGATGTCCGGCTATACCAATGATGCGGTGCTGCAGCATCGTGTGGCCGAGACGGACATGGCTTTTATCCAGAAGCCGTTCACGCCGGTGGCGCTGCGGTCGAAGGTTCGGGAGGTGCTGGATCACGCCGCCATGCAGCCGTCGTCGCACCTGAAACTGGCCGCGGTGGATGACTCGGCGCTGATCCGGGGGCTGCTGCAGGCGCTGGTGCAGAACCACAATGAGGTCGAACTGGTCGGTCTGGGGGGCGGCGTGGAAGACGCTCTGGCGCTACTGCGGGACCAGCCGGTGGACGTGCTGTTGCTGGACTACCAGTTGGGCGAGTTGAACGGGGCGGAGTGCCTGCGGACCCTGGCGAAGGATGCCCGGACCCGGAACCGCCCGCTGCCCAAGATCCTCTTCTGCACCGGAGACGAAGGCTCCGAAATGCAGGCCCAGGCGCGCGCCCTGGGCGCGGCGGGCGTGCTGCACAAAACCCGTCTGGCCAAGGACCTCTTCCGTGCAGTGCGCGCGGTCGCCAACGGGGAAGAGTGGTTTTCCGAGTAGGGTGTGTGGGTGAGGGTTGTGTGGGCGTGAAGACGTGTTCACCGGAGACACACCCACACACCCACACAGCCCTCACCCACACACCAGGATCTACCCGGCGTCGCGCATGGCGGAGATGAGGATCTCGGCCACCTCGGGACGTGTGAACTCCATGGGCGGGATTTCGCCGGCCCGCAGCATCTCCCGGACCTTAGTGCCGGAAAGCGCCACGTGGTTCGCGCGGTCGTGCGGGCACGTCTTGCCGCTCGCCATGCCTTCGCACTTATTGCACCAGAAGCTGTGCTCGAACTTTAGGGGCACGATGTCGATGGCGGCCGGATCGAACTCCTCAAAGATCGTCTGCGCGTCGTAGGTGCCGTAGTAGTTGCCTACGCCGGCATGGTCGCGACCCACGATGAAGTGCGTGCAACCATAGTTCTTGCGGATGATCGCGTGGAAGATCGCCTCGCTGGGGCCGGCGTAGCGCATCGCCGCCGGGTTCACCGCCAGCATGGTCCGGTCTTTGGGGTAGTAGTTGTCTAGCAGCGCCACGTAGCACTTCATCCGCACGTCCGCCGGGATGTCGTCGCCCTTCGTGGCGCCGACGAGCGGATGGACCAGCAGCCCGTCCACCATCTCCAGCGCGCACTTCTGGAGGTACTCGTGGGCGCGGTGGATGGGGTTCCGCGTCTGGAAGGCGACGACCGTGTTCCAGCCGCGCTCGGCGAAGGCGGCGCGCGTCTGCTCCGGCGTGAGGCGATGCTCCGGGAAGTCACCGTAGGGCGGCAGCGCCACTGCCTGGATGTCGCCGGCCAGCGCCGTGGCGCCCTGGGCGTTTACGGCCGCCACGCCGGGATGCGCCTCGTCGGTCGTGCGGTAGACGTTCTGCGCTTCCTTCTCCTTCTGAAGCGGATACTTCTCGAAAACCTGGATCACGCCGGCCAGCGTGGAGCCGTCTTCGTAATACAGTGCGACTTCCTGCCCCACTTCGATGCCGGCCGAGACGCTGTCTTCCGGCGCCAGGGTGATCGGGATGGTCCACGCGAGCGTGCCGCCGGGGAGATGGCGGGTGTTGATGACCGCCTCGTAGGCTTCGGAGCCCATGAAGCCCGTGAGCGGGCTGAGGGCGCCCGTGGCGATCATCTCGAAGTCGGAGCCCTGGCGGCTGTTGAGGACGAGGCGGGGCAGCGATCCGGCCCTGGCCTGAAGGCTGGCGGCGGCTTCGCCGGTCAGCAGCCGGTTCACCAACGTCCCGCCGTGCGGCGCGATCAAAGAACTCATAAGAACGGTGTCTATCCTTCCCTAGGTCACGCGTGAGGCCGGGGCCTCGCGCTCCGTGTGCGGCTCATCTGCCGCCCTCATTCAACGGACGCCGGACTGTTAGAGATCGTGTGAGAACCTGCTTCGGCCGGCGAGAGCGACAACGCATGGCCGTCCCGCAGCCGCCCGCAGCCAGAATGAGGTTCTCACACGATCTCTTAGGCCAGCGCGTCCAGCTCCTCTACTGACAGCCGGTTCAGGAAGTCGGAAAAGGTCTCGTCTCCCTGCTTGCTGGTTTCGTAGGCGCGCGTCAACTGCTCGATGTATCCGGGGATGTGCTCCGCAACGACCTTGCGCCGGAGCCGCCGCCCGAAGGTGCGCGCCTCCCCCATCCGGCCGCCGAGGTAGATCTGGAACACCTCCTGCGTGCCCCCTTCCGGCAGCTTCTGCGTGCCGCCCATCAGGCCCACGTCCGCCACCTGATACTGGGTGCAGGAGTTCGGGCAGCCGGTCACGTTGATTACGATCTGCTCCCGGAAGCCGGGACGCGTCCGCTCCAGGTGGTCAATGATCGCCACCGCGCGGTCTTTCGTCTCCGCTACCGCCTCTTTGCAAAACTGGATGCCC
>Ga0216301_1000166_pt1 | contig 18876 bp, 12 predicted proteins | sample 4hB_Boncat_minus_FD_156203 | JGI IMG/M metagenome (GOLD analysis project Ga0216301, IMG submission 156203) | Terrestrial sediment cell enrichment communities for BONCAT metagenomics from Utah, United States - 4hB_Boncat_minus | ecosystem: Environmental > Terrestrial > Deep subsurface > Rock...
CGCCCCCCCCCCCCCCCCGCCGGCATAGCCCGTTCCCAGGGGAACGGCTTCCAGGTTAGGTTAGAGCCGCTGGAGCTCTAGTACCAGACGTTGAGCTTGTCGCGGGTGTAGACGGACTCGCCGGTAGCCGCCGCCCACTCCGCCGTCTTCCACTCCGGGTTCACCCAGGTGAGCTGCCGCGGGCTGATGCCGTATTCATAAGCGATGTCCCGAGCGTACATGCCCCGGTAGACGGCGTCCGCGAAGATCCGATACTCCAGGCCCGTCTCCCGCGAGGCGTTCGCGATCATGAACACCTCGTCGCGGCTGAAGCCCTGGGCGCGCAGCCGGTAGAAGTCGCCAGGCGTGAGGCGGATGCGGTCGCGGTAGAAGCGGTTCGGAAGCCGTCGCTCGTACGCGGGGTACGTCATTCCAGGCGCCATCATGCCGCCCGACCGTCCGGACATCGCTCCCTGCCCAGATCGATTTCCCTGCCCGCCCCGATTCCCCTGCCCGGATTGGTTACCCTGCTGGGCGAAGACGGGGGAGCACAACACTGCGGCCAGCGCCAGCGCTGAGAGTGCGCGAATCATGGTCAACAATTCCCTCCTGGTGTAGTGGTGGTGGACAGGTAGCCCGGTGAAATCAGAGGCCCAACCGTCACCTATGGCTATACCGCCGGAAGCTCGCCGTCAAACATCAACCACCAGGCGAGGGGCTGTTTTGCACGCAGATCGGCATATCGACCGCCTGCCCGCTTGCTAGCGGTTTGGGACAGGCGGGGACGCCGGGCCCACCACCACGAGCGAGGTATGGGCGGGATTCAGGTGCTTCTGCGCCGCTCGAAGCACGTCGGCGCGGGTCACCTTCTGAACATCACGCACGAACTGCTGGCGATAGTTGTAGTCCAGGCCGTAGTACTGGACGGAGTGGAGATAGGCGGCGAACTGGTCGTTTGTCTGGAAGTCGAAGACGTAACTGTTGGCGAGGTAGGCGACGGCCTCCCGCAACTCGGTGGGGGTGACGGTCGTGGAACGGATGCGCCGAATCTCATTGAGGAGCGCCGCGACGGCGGCCTTCTCGTTCTTCGGCTTGGTGCCCATGACTGCCAGGAAGAGGCCCGGGATCTTGCCCGCACTGCTGGTGATGCTGCTCCCGACGCCGTAGGCCAGGCCTTGAACGTCGCGGAGCTGGTAGGGGATGCGAGCCGTGAAGCCGCCTCCCACTCCTTCGCCGAGGATCGTGTCCATCACGCGGAGCGCGAGGTAATCCGGGTCGGCGCGGGTGACGCCCAGGTGCCCGAGCACGATCTGGGTCTGTGTCTTGTCCATCGTGATGCGGCGAACCCGGGGCTCCGCCTGGCGCTCCAACGACGATTCAGGCGCGGAGCGCAGCGGGTCGGCGGGCCGCTCCCAGATCTGAAACGCTTGAGTCAGCCGCTCCAGCATCTCGGCGGTCCGGAAATCTCCGACGGCCACGAGGGTGGTGTTATCGGGCCGGTAGTAGCGGCGGTGGAATCGCACCAGGGCGTCGCGGGTGAGGGAGCGGACGGTGGCCTCGGTTCCGGCGACAGGCCGGTGCGCCGGGTGAGAGCCGTAGACCAGCGCCTGGAACGCCTGCCGCGCCACGGTGGGCGCGTCGTCCGCCGCTTCCTTCAGCTCCACCAGCAGGCGGCCTCGCTCGTGCTCCAGCCGGCTCTCTGGAAAAGTGGGCGCGCGGAGCAGCTCTGCGAAGAGCGGCAGTAGCGAGACAGTGCGCCCACTCAGGGTCTCCAATGTCGCGTAGGTGCTGGCCCGCCCGGCCGCCGCGGTGAACGAGGCGCCCACCTGCTCCAGTGCCGCGCTAATCTCCGCATGACCGCGGGCTCCTGCTCCTTCAGCCAGCATCCGGCCGGCCAGATTCGCCAACCCAGCCTCCGCGTCGCTCTCGTGGAGGGCCCCGGCGTCTATACGGGCTGACAGGGTGACCGTAGGCAGTGCGTGATTCTCGAGCAGGATGAGCCGCAGCCCGTTCGGCAGGACCTTCTCGACGGGCTGCAGAGGCTGGAACGGGACGGCCGCGACCCGCCGCACAGTCGCCACCGGACGGGCCGAGGAGCGCGCCGCCGGCCCGCGAGCGGCCACGCGGGGCGGTCCCAGGGATGCACCCTTCTTTGGGACGGCGCCTTCTTGCGGGTACAGGTGTCCGACGGTGGACCGATCGCGGCGTAGATACTGGCGCGCAACCCGCTGCACGTCCGCTGCCGTGACCGCCTGAACCCGCGCCAGGTGGGCCTCAAGCGACTCGTAGCCGCCGAGCGCGTCCGCCTCGCCCAGGGCGCTGGCGAGGTCGTTCGCGGTATCGATGCCGTGAATCCAGCCGGCCTGATACTGGTTCGTGGCGCGCTCCAGGTCCTGGGGCGCCAGCGGCTCTCCTGCGATCCGCTCCAGCTCCTCCCAGAGGACCGTTTCCAGACGGTCCAGGGGGGCGCCCTCGCGAGCATTTGCGTAGAAGACGATCTCGCCCGCGTCGCGGTAGGCGCCCAGGTAGCCGTCCACGTCGGCGGCCAGCGACTCGCTGTCCACGAGCCGGCGGTAGAGGCGGCTGAGCTTTCCCTCCGTGAGAGCGTACTGCAGCACCTCCAGCGGCGCGGCGTCGGGGCTGCGCCTTGGGACGCCGGCGAACACCGCCTGGACGCGCGCCACCTGCGTCGGGAGGGCCAGCCGCAGCCGACGCGCCGCCGTCTGCACCGGTTCAGTGACGGTGCGGCGGTGGGGGGCGGGCAGCCGAGGCACGACTGCAAACGCCTCCCGGGCGGCGGCCAGCGCCTCCTCGGGCGTCACGTCTCCCGTAATGACCAGCGTGCAGTTCGCCGGGACGTAGTACTTCTGGTAGAAGGAGTAGACTTCGTCCCGGGAGACGCGCTTCAGGTCATCCATCCACCCGATGACCGGGTTCCGGTACGGGTGAACCAGGAAGGTCATGGCGTTGAGCTGCTCTGCGAACTGCTGCGCGGGCTCGTCTTCGCCGCCGCGCCGCTCCTCCATCACCACCAGCCGTTCCGCCTCGAACTCCTTCTTATCGAAGAGGCTGTTCCGCATGCGGTCCGCTTCGATGGCGAGCGCGGCCTTCCAGTTCGCCTTGGGCAGATTGAACTCGTAGGCGGTGTAGTCGTTGAAGGTGAAGGCGTTGTTCGAACCGCCGTTCTGATACGTGATCCGGTCGATAGCGCCTTTCGGGAGCTTGCGCGTGCCTTTGAAGAGCAGATGCTCCAGGAAGTGCGCGAGGCCCGTGGCGCCCGGCAGCTCGTCGCGGGAGCCGACCCGGTACCACATCATCGTGGTGACCACCGGCGCCGTGCGACGCGGCTGGACGAGGACCCGCAACCCGTTCGGCAGGGTCTGCTTGACGACGGCCGGCGTGGCGGGTGCGCTGGATGCGGGCGCCCCAGCCAGCGCCGCGAGGGGGAAGGAGAGCGCTAACAGCAGAAGCAACTTCGCAACAGGTGTCATCGGGTTCGAGTTTCGCGTTTCAGGTTTCGGATTTCAGGTTGCTGGGCGCGGATGGCCGTGTGGGTTTGCCCCGGCCCTCGCCGGGGATTTATGCGCCGACGACCACTGTCGATGCGACCGGAGCGACGGAGGAGCGCAGCACGGCAATCCCTTCCGCCAAGCGGCGCTTCTGCAGGGTCACGGTACATCGAAACGGAATGGCTCGACGGGTTGGGTGTACTCATCCGGCTAGAGAATGGATAGAAGCGACACGATGGGCGAGGCGGCGGTTCGGGTGGGAATCGTGGGATATGGGTTCGCCGGGCGGGGCTTCCATGCCTATCTGCTGACGCACGAGCCCCGTTTGAAGCTGGCGGCCGTGGCGTCGCGCAATGAGGAGCGGCAGCGGCGGGCCGAAGCGGACTACGGGGTGCGCACGTTCGAGACTCTGGACCAGATGCTGGAAGCGGGCGGGGTGGACCTGGTGATCCTCGCCACCCCGCACGACGTCCACGCCACGCAGGCGGTGCAGGTGATGGACGCCGGCAAGCACTGCGTGTGCGACAAGGTGATGTGCCTCACCGGCGCTGAGGCTGACGCGATGATCGCGGCGCGGGATCGGAACGGCGTCTTCTTCAGCATCTTCCACAACCGCCGCTGGGACGGGGACTACCTCACCATCCGGAAGGCGCTGGATGCGGACCTGCTGGGCGCCGCCCGCTTCTTCGAGATCGGCATCTGGCGTTATGGACCTCCGCGAAGCTGGCGCGGCCAGAAGTCGGCCGTCGGGACGATCATGCACGACTGGGGAGCGCATTTCGTGGACCAGATGTTCCAGATCGTCCCCGGAAGAGTGGTTTCCGTGACTGCTCGGGCCCAGCACCACTGGCCGCACCTGGATGTGGAGAGCTACCTGGGCGTGGACGTGACTTTCGATACCGGCGTCCTCTACCGCATCGAGCTTTCCAACCAGGCGCGGCTGGGCAAGCCGCACTGGTACATTGTGGGGGAGCGCGGCACCCTCGTCAAGGAAGGCGTGGACCCGCAGGAGGCCCAGATGTTGCGCGGCGACATCACGGCGGCCCGTGAGGACCCAGCCGAGTACGCCCGTGTCGCCACGGAAGTCGGCGGCCTGGCGGCGGAGATGCGGCTTCAGACGCTGCGCGGCGACTGGACGGCGTACTACCGAAATGTAGCGGACGCGCTGCTGGACGGCGCGGAACCGGCGGTAAAGGCGGAAGAGGCGCGGCGGGGCGTGCTGCTACTGGAGACGGTTCAAGAGTCTATCCGCACGGGCGGGAGCGTGGCGCCGCCGGGCGGGCTGTGACCGGCGCGGAGGATTCCATGAAGTTGCTGCGTGTTCTGTGCATCATGCTGGCGTGCGGCCTGAGCGTGTGGGGTCCGCAGGCGGCAAAGGCGGGGCCCTTCTCCGACGTGCCGCAGACCCACTGGGCCTACGACTCTGTCTCCCATGTGGCGCAGAGGGGGGTATTCACGGGCTACCCCGACGGGACGTTCAGCGGTCGGCGGGCGTTGACGCGGTACGAGTTCGCGGTGGCGCTCCAGCGGATGCTGCAGGAAGTCGAGCGGTCGGAGCGGCAGGCGGCGCTGCGCCTGACGCGTAATGATCTCTACCTGTTGCAGCGACTCCTTCAAGAATTCACGGCGGAGCTTGCCATGCTGGGCGCCGACACGGAGCTGTCGACGCGAAGACTCGCGTCCGCGCGCCAGCAGGCGCTTTTCCGGAATGCAGCGGAGAATGACCGGGACCGGGAGGCCGACGCGGAGCTGCGGGCCGATCCTGGTTACATCGAAGGCGCGCGCCGGGCCGCCCAGGAGTGGACCCGAGGTGAGGCGCTGCTTTACGTGGTGAGTCGCGGCGTCGGAAACACAGCGGCAACGCCAGGAGCGCCGATCCGCTTCGTCGACGACGAAGGCGAAGAGTGGCTTGCGGAGGCCCTGGCCGTCGGACACAACGATGAGGTGGAGCGGCTCATCCGCCGGCACGGCGTTCCGAAAGGCAGCCGTCTTCCGTGGCTGGAGCAGATCGCCGCGCCGGCGTCGTTCTGGCTCCAGGTAAGCCAGCCGGGCTCCAGGGCGGAGGCTGGAGCCCGTCGTATCCATACGTTGGACATCGTTCAGCCCGAAGCGGTCTCGCCGGACGGGCGGGTGCTGCTGCGGCTGGAAGAGCCGACTCCGGGCCGCGCTGCGCAGCTTCGGGTGGCGCTGCCCGAGCGGAGCTTTCGTGTGTCGTTGGCAGGACTTCCCGCCGGGGCGCCGGCCGCCAGCGTGTGCTGGGGCGCCCCGGGTTCCGATCTCCTGTTTCTGGCCTATCGGATCGGCCGGGCGGACGCAGCCGCCGGGAAGGTGCAGGTGGTGGACCTACGTACTGGCCGGGTGTTGAACAGCGAGGCTTGCGCGCTCTCGGCGAGGGTTCAAGCCCGCGGCTAAGGGGCCTGGCGCCCCGGGAAGCGCGGACGGAAACTCGGGCATGGAGGCGCGGGCGGCGGTCTCGCTCCAGGGTGCGGGTAAGCCGTCCTGGATGCTGGACATGCGGTGGCGCAAAAAAAACCGCCGCACCGGCGCTTAAGAGTGCGCCGGCCGGCGGAGTCCTCAACTAGGGCCTGGATGGCAACTGCGTAAAGGCCGAAATGTCGCCGCTAGTGAAGACGAGCTGCTTGTCGTAGTCAAAGGCTTAGACGATCTTTAGTCCTGCAGGGTTCGAACTCTTTTAGTCTTTTTTTCGAACTGCCTGAGAGGCTTCGATGGTGAGCAGATGGGAAGGCGCGGGGCTGTCTGTCCCGGAGCTTTCAGCCGCCGACCGGGCCGCCGCAGCCAGGCAGACCCAGCGCCAATCCTCCGTCCCGCGCTGGAATTCCCGAATCATGGCGCCGGCGTGCTGGAGCGCTTCCAGATCCTGGCCCGGGTGCTGGGCGACGGCGCTGACGAGCGCCCGCAACACCGGCGAGGGATCGGCGCCTTCTTCTCCGTAGATCAGGATGAGCTCGGCGGCCGCCTCTCCGTCGCCGGCCGCCAGCATGGCGCCCAGGTCGGTTTCCACCTGCGGGCCCGGAGCCCACTCCCCGCTCGGAATCCACGGTTCGGCGGGGTCCGCCCAGGCACCGCGTGTTTCCGGGCCGAGCGTCCACTGCAAGAGAGCCGCGGCCTGTTCATCGGGATGCAGATACCGCTCGGCCGCGATCCGCAGCGCACTCAAGCCCGTCATACAGCGCAGCGCCGCAGGCCCGGGCGCTTCCACAGCGAGAAAGCGATGGCAGGCGGCAGCCATCATGGCGTCCAGAGCCGTGGGGAGGGCGACGCCGGAGCGCAGTGTCTCGGCGAGGATGTCCGGCAGCGCGTGGCCGTGGGCCTCTCGCAGCTCGTCCCGGAGACGCCGCACGCCGCCCAGGTTTAGCTCCGCCGAGGAGCGCCCGGCGAGCGGCGACGCCAGGCGCTCCACGCGGGCGATCTCGTGCTCCGGTAGGGGAGAGTAAGGAGGAAACGCGTTGGCGCGGACGACCGGCCGCATCAGCGTCGCCCGATTCGCGTCGGGCAGCAGCTCCACGGCGTCGAGGCACTCGACAGCGGCGATGAGCTTCTGCTCGTCTCCAGGATATGCGCGGAGCCCGGCGCGCGCCAGCTCTCCCGCGGCGAGCTCCGGCTGCCCGGCGAGGCCCAGAAAGTAACGCTCCGCCAGCAGCGGCTGCCGCCGGAGGAAGGCGCGACGGAGCGCCCCGGCCGTTCGCTCTGGTGTGGTCTCCCGCAGGCCGCCGAGATCGGGCATCCGGTAAGGTGCGTACTCTGGAGAGTGGAGGCAGCGCTGGGCGGCGGCGGCCACCTGAAGCGCCAGCAGCCACGGTTGATCGGTCAGGGCCTGAGCAGCCAGCGGCTCCAGGTCGAGCACGGTCCGCAGGGAAGCGAGCACGGGCAACGGACCGCCGTGCGGCCCGAAGGGCGGCGCGGCGCCCTGCGCGACGGCGTAGACCGCAGTGAGGAGCACCTCGCGCGGGGAAAGGCCTGCCTGGAGCAAGTCGGCTGTATCACGGACCCAGGCGTCGAGCCGACGCTCGTCTTCAGGGGAAAGCACGATGAGCCACGGAGAATGTCAGGAGCCGCGCCTAAACCATCTGCCGATGCATGTGTAAGACGGGCAGGTCAATTCCAAAGCAGAGCAGGGGTAGGAGCCCGGCTAGGCTCCCACCCCTGCGTCATACGAGCATGCTCCGAGCGGCCTGTTACGGCTTAATGAGGATGCTCCTGTTGAATCGGACGTCGCCGTCCGGGATGTTGAAGAAGTTCTGGTAGGTCATCTGGCTGAACTTCTGCGTCTTCACGTGGCCATCCAGGTAGAGGAAGTTGTTGGTCTCCCCATGCCAGTGGGTCTGGCTCCACCTCTTGTTGTTGAAGTAAGCGATGTCGCGGTCCCAGAAGCCGCCGTTGAAGTCGGCCCAGCGGTTGTCGCTGTCCCACATCACCGCCTGCTCAGCGGGGCGGAGGCATGCAGATTCAGTGTATCCGAACCCCGGCATGTTCGCGCCGGTGGCCGTGGGGTTGCCGTTTACGCCCATGTAGTTGTAGTTGTAGCTCAGCCGGTAGACCTTGTTGGGATCCACAGGGGCGGGACAGCCGCCATTGTTAGCAATGTTGGTCCGGTTGTTGACGCTGCCCAGGGCGTCGCTGGGGCACTTGAAGATGCCCGTGTTCTTGATGTACGGCTGGAGGGCGTTCGAGATCGTGCCCTGCCAGGCCGTGCGGTTGATCATCGACGCGCACGAACCATCGTTCGTGAATTCGTTCTGGGGCATCCGCTCGTCGTTATCGGCGGTGTACATCTGGAACGACGTGCCGATCTGCTTCAGGTTGGACGTACACTGCGTCTTGCGGGCGCTCTCTCGCGCCCGGGCGAATACCGGGAACAGGATGGCGGCCAGGATGGCGATGATGGCGATAACCACGAGGAGCTCGATAAGGGTAAACGCTCGTCTCTTCACGATGAATGTCTCCGACGCGACGGTTTTCGGCCGTCTTTGGCAAATGATGGGTAACTGCGGCTGATAAAGAAGCAGGTCGGTTCCTGCAAAGCCGCTTCTGCTAAGAAGAATTCAGCACTGTCGGGCAGACTTCCTGCCCCTCTCCCAATTAACTGCCAACTTCCCGTCGTTTGAGCAACGCGCGTGGAAATACTTTTCTACAGTTTGTGGGAATGAGCATAGAGACGCTGGAGCGGCGCGGAGGTTGCAGGCGCTTCCCGTCCCCGCCGGGCAGGATGCCCTACTCGCCGCCGGTGGCGAGATGCATCACCTTTTCCTGGGTCGCTTCGGCGCGCGGCAGCTCGCCAGCCAGGCGGCCTTCGTGCATCACGAGGACGCGGTCGCTCATCCCCAGCAGCTCCGGCAGCTCGCTGGTAATCATGAGGATGCCCTTGCCCTGCGCCGCCAGCTCATTCATCAACTCATAGATCTCGACCTTAGAGCCGACGTCGATGCCGCGGGTGGGCTCGTCGAAGATGAGGAGCTGCGAGTCGGTGAACAGCCACTTCGCGAGGACGACCTTCTGCTGGTTGCCGCCGGAGAGGTTCCGCACTTCCTGCTCGATGCTGGGGGTGCGCACGCGCAGGTCCTTCGTGTACTTCTCGGCGACCTCGCGCTCTTTCTTCTGGTTCACGAACCCCAGCATCGTGAGGAGGTCCAGGTTCGCCAGCGTCGTGTTCTCGCGGACGACCATGTTCAGGATGAGGCCCAGGCTCTTGCGGTCTTCCGGCACCAGACCAATTCCGAGCCCGATCGCCTCGCGCGGCGAGCGGGGATGCACCGGCTTGCCGTTGAAGCGGATCTCCCCGGCGTCGATGGCGTCCGCCCCGAAGATCGCGCGCGCCACTTCGGTGCGGCCCGCCCCCACCAGGCCTCCCAGGCCCACCACTTCGCCCCGGCGGACGGTGAAGGTGATGTCTTCGAAGACGCCGCGCCGCGTGAGCCCGCGCACCTCCAGGAGGGGCTCGCCGAGCGGGGCGGGGCGCTTGGGGATGCTCTCCTTGAGCTCGCGGCCCACCATCATCTTGATGACTTCGTCGCGGCTGGTGTCTTCGATGCGCTTGGTCGCCACGTACTGACCGTCCCGCATCACGGTCACCCGGTCGCAGATGTCGAAGATCTCTTCCATGCGGTGGCTGATGTAGATGATGCCGACGCCCTGGGTCTTCAGCTTGCGGATGAGCGTGAACAGGTTCTGCAGCTCGTGGTCCGTCAGCGTGGCGGACGGCTCGTCCATGGCGATGATGACGCTGTTCCGCGACGTCGCCTTGGCGATCTCCACCATCTGCTGCTGGGCGACGGAAAGGCGGCTCACCTCCGTCCGCACGTCCACCGGCACGCCGAGAGAGTCCATCACGGTCTGGGCGTCGCCGTACAGCTTCTTGAAGTTGATGAAGCCGGGAACGGCGGCGGCGGGCTCGCGGCCCAGGTAGATGTTCTCGGCGGCGCTGAGGTGCGGGACCAAGTTGAACTCCTGGTAGATGATGTTGATGCCGCGCCCCATCGCATCCTGGGGCGTGTGGAGGGAGAGCGGCTCGCCGTTGAGCCGGATATCGCCTGTGTCTCGCGCGACGGCCCCGGCGAGGATCTTCATGAGCGTGGACTTGCCGGCGCCGTTTTCGCCGCAGAGGGCGTGCACCTCGCCGGGCAGCACCTCGAACGACACGTTGTCGAGCGCCACAACGCCGGGATAGCGCTTGCTGATGCCCTGCATCTGGAGGAGAGGTGTGGTGCTTGAAGAACTCATAACCCGTGAGCGTACCCCGCTTCTGCGTGACTGCGTCTTTGTAACCGGGAATAGTTCGACGAGGCGCGCGGTCTACTCCTGCCGGCGGCACGAGCGATTGCGCCGCGTCGGGGCGCCGTAAGGGGCATCTAATGATCAGCCGACACACCTTGATTCTCGCCGCCGCGCTGGCCGCTCTTCCCGCATTGGGGCATACCGCCACGTTGACGACGCTGCGGATGTTCCAGGAAGACGCGCTACATGGCGCCGCCGCGCGCGGGGATGCGGAGCAGGCGGCGAGGCTGCTGGCGGCCGGCGCGCCGGTGGATGTTCGGGGTCGGGATGGATGCACGCCGCTGATCGCGGCGGCGCTTCACGGCCATATGGGCGTCGTGGACGTGCTCCTGCAGCATGGCGCGGACCCCAACGCTCGGGATAAGGACGGCTACACGGCGCTGATCGTGGCGGCCGGCAAGGGGAACCCCGCCATGGTGGGGGCGCTGCTCGCGCGCGGCGCAGACTTCCGGTGGAAGAACGCGGACGGCGACACCGCCCTGGCCGCCGCCGCCCGGTGGCGGCGACTGGCCACCATGGCGCGGCTCAAGGCGGCGGGCGCTCGACAGTAAGCGTGCGGCGGGGTTGTGGGGCAGGCGCGCAGAAACTCTCTGCCATTTGACGCTCGTCTGGCGCGCGCCGGATGCCAATACTCTATCTTGCGACGCCGCCTTGGCTGGCGCTTCGCCCCCAGGTCGCCCGCCCCTCGGACGATCTTCCCCGCCGGTTTGTTTGGAGGTTGCTGTTGTCTCGTCGTCTTCCCACCGCCGTCGCTTCGCTGGCGCTTGTGCCATTGCTGGCGCTGGCCGCCCTGACGCCCATTCAGCCCACACGGGCGCAAGAGACCCCCGCGGCGCCCGCGTCGGCGTCCACAGCCCCGGCGCTGCCGAAGGAAACACGCGGTGTGTGGGTGGTGCGGACGGATCTTACCGGCCCGGCGGCGGTGGCGGGGGTGGTGGAGCACGCGCGGAAGAACGGCCTGAACACGCTGTTCGTGCAGTGCCGCGGCCGGGGCGACGCCTACTACGCCGGCGGACTGGAGCCGCGCGCGCAGTCGCTGGAGAAGCGGGCCGCCCCCGAGTTCGATCCGCTCGCCCTGACCGTGGAGCAGGGACATGCCGCGGGCCTCAAGGTCCACGCGTGGGTGAACGCCTGCTACGTGTGGTCAGAGAGCAAGGCGCCGGTTGCCCCGGAGCATCTGGTGAACGCGCATCCGGACTGGCTGGCCGTGGACCGCACCGGCCGGCGGCGGCGGGTAGGCGATCCGGAGGTGTTTGTGTGTCCCGGCAACCCGGAAGCCCGCGCGCACCTGGCGGACGTGTGCCGCGACCTGGCCGCCCGGTACGAGCTGGACGGAGTGCAGCTGGACTACATCCGTTACGCAGATGAGAAGCTGTGTTATTGCGGCGGCTGCCTGGAGCGTTTCCAGGAGTACCTTGCGGAGCATTCGCCCGCCCGCGTCGGGGGTGTTCCGGCGAACGCCACCCGCGCCCAGCGTGTGGCGCTGGTCCAGCGCAACGCCTGGAGCTGGAGCCAGTTCCGGCGAGAGCAGGTGACCTCCCTGGTGCGGGAGATCCGCGATGCGGTGAAAGGCGCGCGCCCGGCGGCGCTGCTGAGCGCCGCCGTCGTCGCCTGGGGCCCGTTCCCCGGCGACTTCAACCGCTCCGAAGCTTACGTGCGCACCGGCCAAGACTGGTATGGCTGGATTCGGCTCGGGCTTGTGGACGCCGTTGCCCCGATGACCTATCAGACGGGGCAGGCCGGCTTCAAGAGCTGGATCAATAGCGTCGCTCGCCACCATCGGGACTTTCCCGTCTGGTTCGGCATCGGCGCCTACCTGTTCGGGCCGGAGAGCGCCGCTGCGAAGATCCAGACCGTGCGGCAGGCGGGCGGGCAGGGTTGGGTCCTCTTCAGCTACACGTCGGTAACGCGCAGCGGCAAGGATGACGCCTACCTTCGGTCGCTGAAGGCGCGGGTGCTGTCCCGCCAGAGCGCGACGGCCCGGTAAGCGGCGCGGAGGCTCCGGATGCACTCTCTACAGGGGATGATTGAAGAAGGGCTCGCGCAGGGGTTATACCTGGGCGCCGCTTTCCGCGTGTTCCGCATGCCCGACGAGATCGTGGCGAGCGGCGCGGCCGGTCACGCGCAGGCGGAGCCTGCCGTCCCCGCCGCGGAAGACACGATTTGGGACCTTGCCTCCCTGACGAAGCCCCTCGCCACGGCCACGTCGATCCTGATCCTCGCGGAGGAGGGAGCCTTCCACCTGGACGAAGAGGCGGCGCGTTTTCTCCCCGGCGCGTCTCCCTCACTAGCGGGGATTACGATCAAGCACTGCCTCACCCATATCTCGGGGCTGAAGCCGTGGGAACGGCTCCATTCACAGGGCCTCTCGCGAGAAGCGATTGTGGAGCGGGTGCGCGCTTCCGAACGCGCCCGGCCGATCGGCGCCGGCTACGCGTACAGTGACCTTGGCTACATCCTGCTGGGAGAGGTGATCGCGGCGGTGACCGGCGCATCCGTCGCCGAGTTCGCCCGCCAGCGGATCTTCGAGCCCCTGGGGATGCGGGATACACGCTATCTGCCGCCGCCGGAGTGGCGCGGCCGGATCGCCGCCACCCGTCGCCTTCATCCGCCGCAGGGTCAGCCCCCCGGCGGCCAGGTGCTCGTGGGAACGGTGCATGACGACAACTGCGACGTTCTGGGCGGGGTGGCGGGACACGCGGGCCTCTTCGGGTCGCTGTCCGACCTCCAGACGTACGCTCAAATGCTGCTCGGGGAGGGCGCCTGGGGCGAGACGCGCATCCTGGCGCCCCTGGCCGCCCGGCAAAAGATGCGGAACCAGAATCCGCCGGGGCTCAACGGACACACGCTGGGTTGGTTCACACGTCCCAGCGGCTTCCTGCCGGCCGGCGATTTCCTCCCGGACGACACCTTCGGCCACACCGGCTTCACGGGGACGAGCCTGCTCCTCTCGCCGTCCCTCGGCCTGGCGGTGATTCTCCTCACCAACCGCGTCTACCAGGAGCGGGACGCGGGCGACTTCCTCCGCTTCCGCCGCCGGTTCCACAACGCCGTAGCGGGTCTCCTCGTCTGACCCTCCCGTCCGGCATCGCCGGCCGGTTCTGTCTTCCTCCCTGCGATTGGCGCCCGTCTTATCGCCTGCCGCGGCGAGCGTGTGACGCAATTCACACCGACGTACACCCAGGCAGGCTATACGAAGAGGACCGATCGCCTGTCCGGTAGTCCGGAGACCGCTTGTTTTAAGACAGCTCTAGGGTGACGCACGCGCGGAAAGTGTTTGAATTGGACCGGCTGCTGTTCGCCGCGTCGGCGCCCTTTATTGACACTTCCATCACTGCGTCATTGGGTTTGCGGCCAGCAATAACTTGAGAAACGACGCGTTTCTTTGGGGCGCAGGCGGTCTATATTCGAATACACGATCATCGAGTGGGGTCGGTCAAACTGAACTCGTTGCGGAGCGAGTGATTCCAGTAGGATAACGCCTCTATGTGACCGGGTGAGAGTTCTATTCTGGATGTGAGCGGTGGATGGATAGTTACCCATCGCCGGGATGATGCTTCGCGAGCGAAGCCGCCCCGGATGCGTGCCAGTGCGTCCCTGACTCTCGCTTTCAGAAGCAGGCTTTCACACGGTTTCTAAGGCCTAGATAAAGGTTCACTCCAGTGACACATAGGAAACGCGTGGTTCCGGTGAGGAGCGCAGCGACGGACGCTCGACAGTCCTGCGCCCCGCTGTTCGCGAGCGCGTTCCCCCGCTCGCCGGGCCGCCGCGGCGCGCCATTGCGGCGCCGCCCCGTTTCGGCTCGCTCCCTCGCCACCATCGCCTTCCGCTGGCGGCGCGCTCCTGCCATCCGGTGGCCGCATGTTCCGGCCTACGGAGGCGTCGCGCTGGGCGCGGGATGGACGCTCCTCGCCGCCACGGTGGGAAGTGCGCCTATTGAACGAGTCCAAAAGGTGGACGCCGTACGCGTCGCGGGGACGGCATCATACTCTTGGAGCGCCGTCGGCGCCAACTGGAGCAGGCAAGCCCTGGTTCTCAGGACGCTCCCATGCAATTACCTTGTAGGGCGGCCGCAAAGGGAGCGTGCGGATATCTCCCACCCGGCGCCGCCCTGCTTCTGGGGAGCCCTGGCCATGCTGCCGCTTGTAGGGATGATCGCCGGCCGGCGCTCCGTGGATGACGAAGAAGAGGCCGCCGTGCGAAATGAACCCGGAAGCACGACCTGGCCCGATGAACCCGCCCGCGCGGCTGCGCTGGCGACACGCGGAATGGACGCAGCCATGGCGCGGCTCAACGAGCAGGAGCGGAACCTTGAGTTCCGGGAAGCCTTCCTGGAGCATCTCAGCGCCTCCGGTCCCGTGGTCCTGTTCCGCGCGCATCCGGTGGATTTCAGCCTCGGCTACGTCAGTCCCAACGTCCAGCGGCTCCTGGGCTACGCCCCTGCCGATCTCTTGCGGGCGCCGGGTGTTTGGTTGAACTGTCTCGATCCGGAAGAGCGGCTCCAGCTTCAGGAACGACTGCGCGGTGCCGCAGAGCGCGGCGAGCGCGAGATCAGCCACGAGGGCCGGTTCCGCTGCAAGGACGGCCGCCATCGGTGGCTCTACAGCACGTTCCGGATGGACTATGACCTGTCGGGTCAGCCCGCGGCCATCTTGGGATACGCGCTGGACGTCACCGAGCGCCGGGAAGCCGAAGCGGCGCTGGAGCGGGCGCGCGAGGAAGCGGAGCGGGCCAACCGCGCGAAGAGCGAGTTCCTCTCGCGAATGAGCCACGAGCTGCGCACGCCGCTCAACGCCGTCATCGGCTTCGCGCAACTGCTGGAGATGTCGGGGCTTCCCCCGGTGCAACGGGAGGGCGTAGGCCACATACTCACCGCCGGGCGTCACCTCCTCGACGTGTTGAACGAGGTGCTGGATGTCGCCCGCGTTGAGGCCGGGCGGATGCAGCTCACCATTGGCCCCGTCTCGCTGGACGTGAGCCTGCGGGAAAGCCTGGACCTCATCGCCCCCTTGGCGGCGCAGCGGAGTATTCGCTTGTCCGCGCCGTCGTTCTTTAGCGGCAATTGCGTTCTGGCGGACCGCGTCCGGCTCAACCAGATCTTACTCAACCTCTTGTCTAACGCGGTGAAGTACAATCACGAAGGCGGCGAGGTGAACGTAACGCTAAAGGAGCTGGGCGGGGAGCGCGTTCGTCTCTGCGTCCAGGACACGGGGCCGGGCATTCCGCCGGAGGCCCTGGACCGGCTGTTCACTCCGTTCGACCGGCTGGGAGCGGAGCGTTCGGAAGTCGAGGGGTTCGGGCTGGGGCTGGCGCTGTGCAAGCGGCTGGCCGAAGCGATGAACGGTCGCATGGGAATGGATGGGGGAGAGCGCGGCTGCACGTTCTGGCTGGAGCTGCCGAAAGCCGCCGCGCCGGACGCCCGAGAAGAGGGTCCGACTTACGAGGACGAGGAGTGTTCCCTACTGCAGGAGACGCCGGCTGGAGCGAGAGACCGTTAGCTAATGCAGGAAGAGACGCTCAAAAACGCCCGGATCCTGATCGTTGACGACCAGGAGCCGAATGTGCGGCTGCTGGAGTGCATCCTGCTCCAATCCGGCTACGGCAACCTGAAAAGCACCTGCGATCCGCGCCAGGTGCTCCTCTATTACGCCGCGTTCGAACCGGACCTGATCCTCCTCGATCTCCATATGCCGCACCTGGACGGCTTCGAGCTGATCCAGAGCCTCCAGAGCCAGGTCGCCCCCGGCGCGTACCTGCCCATCCTCGTGCTGACGGCGGACGTGAGCGTGGAGTCCAAGCAGAAGGCGCTCGCAATGGGCGCGCGCGACTTCCTGAACAAGCCGTTCGACATTACGGAAGTCCTGCTGCGGATTCGAAATCTCCTTGAGACGCGGTTCCTCTACGCGCAGCTTCAGAACCAGAACCTGCTGCTGGAGGAACGAGTGCGGGCGCGCACTTCCGAGCTGGAGGAAGCCCGGATCGAGATTCTGGAGCGGCTGGCGCTGGCGGCGGAGTTTCGCGACGACGCAACCGGCCAGCACACCCATCGCGTGGGACGCATGTCGGCGATGCTGGCGGAAGGCTTGCAGCTGCCGGCCGAGCGGGTGGAGCTCATCCGGCGGGCCGCTCCACTCCACGACCTGGGCAAGATCGGCATTCCCGATCACATCCTCCTCAAGCCCGGCCGCCTGGCGGCGGACGAATACGAGCTGATGAAGAACCACACCACCATCGGCTCGCGCATCCTCTCGGGCAGCCGGTTTCCGGTGCTCCAGGTAGCGGAGGAGATCGCGCTGAGCCACCAGGAGCGCTGGGACGGCTCCGGTTACCCGCGCGGCCTCTCGGGCGAAGAGATCCCCCTGGTAGGGCGGATCGTGGCGGTGGCCGACGTGTACGACGCGCTCACGCAGGAGCGGCCGTACAAAGCGGCGTGGTCTCCCCCCGAAGCGGTGGAAGAGATCCGGCGTCAGAGCGGCCGGCAGTTCGATCCGCAGCTGGTCGAGGTGTTCATGGAGTCCTGCTGGCCGCAGCTAACGGCCAATTGACACCGCGAGCCGCGTTCTCGGCGCCGCCGCAGTCTCTTACTGCGTCTGCAGCGCCCACTAACGTCGCCCCACCGATGCGCCCCGGCCGCTGACGTCCGCCGCGTCCGGCTCGGTTCGGCTAGAGCGGGGCTCGGCGCGCCCCGAGTGCTCTCCGCGACGATCCGGCCCGGAATAGGGCTCGGGAGCCTCCAGGGGCAGGTCGATCCGGAAGGTCGCCCCCTCACCCGGCTGGCTGTGGACGGAGATCCTCCCGCCGTGCGCGTCCACGATCCGCTTGCAGAGCGCCAGTCCCAGTCCGGTGCCCGTGGACTTGGTGGTGACCAGCGGCTCGAAGACGGTCGCCTGCATCTCCGGCGGGATGCCGGGCCCGCTGTCGGAGACCAGCACCACGCAGTGAGCGCCTTCGCGGCGGGTGCAGATGCGGACGCGCCCTCCCTCCGGCATGGCCTGGATCGCGTTGCGGATTAGGTTCTCCAGCACCTGGAACATTTGGGCGCGGTCGAGCGGCGCGGGCGGCAGATCGGCCACGCGGTCGTGCTCCAGGGCGACGTTCGCCGGGGGATGGATGACGCTCAACACCTCGCTGATGAGGGCGTCCAGGTCGGCCGAGGCGCGGTTGGGCTCCCCCGTCCGGGCAAAAGCCAGCAGGGTCTGGATGATGCGGTCGGAGCGGCTGATCTCGCGCTGGATGGTGTCGAGACGGGCTCGCACTTTCTCGTCCGCATGGTCCTTGAGGCGGAGTTGAAGCCACTGGACGCAGAGACTTACGGTGTTGAGCGGGTTGCGGAGGTCGTGCGCGATCGCCGAGGAGAAGAGCCCGAGCGAGGAGAGGCGCTCGGCGCGCAGCAGCTTCTGATGCTCGTCTTCCAGCGCCTGGGTGCGCTCCTGAACCCGCTCTTCCAGACCCTGGTTCGCCCGCACCAGCTCATTCTGCGCGGCGGCGAGCTGCCCCGCCATTCCGTTGAAGGCGTCGACCAGCGCGTCGAACTCCGACACCTCCGCCGGCGGCAGCCGCAGGGCCAGGTCGCCGCTGCCCAGTTTCCGGGTGGCCGCCGACAGGGCGACCACGGGGCGGAGGCTCATCTGCACTACCACGCCCATGGCGAGGCCCAGGACGCCGACGACCAGCGCCACGAATAGCAGAGAGGTCTGCATGTCGCCCATCAGCCGCGCCGTCGCATCGGAGACGGAAGGCAGGTAGACGACGGTCCAGCGGGAGCCGGGCACGGGGAAGGCGGCGCCGTTGATCTCCTTGAGGCGGATGCCGGCCTGCGCCTGCTGGGCCTGTGCGGCGGCCTGGGCGAGTGCGGCGGAAGAGATCACGCCGCCGTACCCGCCCGGTTCCAGCACGGGCTTGCCGGCGCCGTCGAGCACGAGCCGCCGCTCCCCCGTTTCAGGGAAGGGCATCAGCTTCTGAAGGCCCGCTGGGTAGAATTCCATCGCCACCACGCCGAGCGGCGTCTGACCCAATCCTGGAGTGAGGGATAGAGAAGCGATGCGGACCTTGTCTAGCTCCTGGGGCGAAGTGGAATAGACGTCCGATACATAGAGCGGCGTGTCCGGCGACAGCGCCTGAAAGAAAGGCTCGTCGCGCGCATCGTTGTCGAAGCCAAGCGCGGGGGAGCTGCTCAGCACATTGCCCTGGGCGTCGATGACCTGGAGGGAAGCCATGCCGGGGAAGCGGTCTCGGACTTCCTGGAGGTACGAGTTGATGCGATCGCTGCCCATGCGGCCCTGAAGGGTGGCCTGGGCGATCGCTTCCTGAAGAAACAAGACCTGATCCAGGCTGGCGCGCACCGCGGCCGCCGCGTTTCGGGCCGCCCGCTGGTGCTCTTCACGGAGGACGTGCCGCTGGTTACGCAGCCGGGAGAAGTGCTCGCCCATCTGGAGGAGCAGGAGCACTGCCAGAAGCCCGAACAGCGTGTAGAGCAGGCGGCCCCGCAGGGAGCGGCGTTGGATCACGTGCAGACGGACCAGAAGCTCCGCCACGGGCGCGAAGAGCCGAGCCAGGAAGTGGCTGCTGGGGGGAGGGGGTTCCGGCGGTCCGGAGG
>Ga0216301_1000167_pt1 | contig 18873 bp, 21 predicted proteins | sample 4hB_Boncat_minus_FD_156203 | JGI IMG/M metagenome (GOLD analysis project Ga0216301, IMG submission 156203) | Terrestrial sediment cell enrichment communities for BONCAT metagenomics from Utah, United States - 4hB_Boncat_minus | ecosystem: Environmental > Terrestrial > Deep subsurface > Rock...
ACCCTCGAAGTACGAGATAGATTCGAGCGGCGCGCGAACCCCGACTTCGACGACCGAACTGTCGACGGCCGTTCCGACCTATTCTCTAGAGTGCGGGTGGGAGCTAAGTTCGACTTGGCGCTCAACTGGAAGGCCGAGCTCCAATACCAGTACTCGCACGACCTTGTCCGGGGCGCGGCCCGGAACTACAGCACCGAGGCCAGTGATGCGAACCTCGCGTACATCGAGACTCGCCAACGAGATTGGACGGTGACGGTCGGACGGCAGAAGATCGCCATCGGGAAACAGCGTCTCATAGGGCCCCTCGAGTGGGTGAACGTGCCCCGATCGTACGACGGCGTCCGACTGCGCAACCGAAATCTGGATCTCTGGGCGGCCCGCATCGGGCTTGGTCCGGTCGAGCCGGACAACCTGGTGCTGGCGGGGGCCACTTACAAAGGCTCGAAGCTGGGGGAGACCTCTCTCTTCGCGAAGCACGACAAGGTCAGCGGACGCACCATCGACATCTTCTCTCTGGACCACCTGGCCACCAAGTCCATCGGTGGATGGAATATGGAGTTCGAAGGCGTGCTGCAAGGCGGGCGGAACGCGGGGCTTCGACACGAGGCGTGGGCCCTCCACGGACGGATTGCCCGACAGGTATCGAAAGGTGTCACCGGCTACGTCGAAGCGAATGCGGCCAGTGGCGGTTCGAACCCGAGCGTAAGCCGGACCTTCGACAATCTTTATCCAACGAATCACCCCTACTACGGACTCGCGGACCTCCAGGGATGGCGCAACATGAACGAACTGGCGGTCGGTCTGGAGATCGCGCCGAGGAAGAACCTGGGACTTCGCCTGGACTGGCACACCTTCTCTCTCCGCGATCCGGCGGACGCATGGTACGGAGCAAGCGGAGCCCCCAATCGCTGGGCAGGCGGCGTGTTCCGCGATCCCACGGGGAGGAGTGGTCGCAAAGTAGGATCTGAAATCGACCTTGAGGTGAACTGGCAGGCGAACCGGATGACGGGTCTTCAGGCAGGGGTCGGCGTCTTTACTCCCGAGAGGTTCGTCCGTAGCGTCCGAGGCGCAGGCGACCGCCAAGTTTGGGCGTTCGTCCAGATGCAGTACCGCTACTGAGGCAGTTAGGCGCTCCGTGCTCTCCGCTCTTGCTACCGGGCGAGCACTTCGCTTAACCGTTTCTCGTCGAGGATCACCACGTGGTGACGGTCCGTCGCGATGATGGCTTCCTTCTGCCAACGGCTCATTACACGGATCGTGGTTTCGACGGTCGTTCCGGCCATCTCGCCAATTTCCTGTCGGGTCAACGGTACGTCAAGCTTCAGCTTTCCTTCCTCACGATGGCCGTAGGAGTCGCTCAAGATGAAGAGAATCGCCGCGATCCGCTCGTCGACCCGGCCGTTAGACATCCTCGCCATGAGATCGACCGCTCCGTGAAGGCGCAACGCCGTCTTGCGGAGCAATCGGTCCTTCAATGGAACGTTCTTCTCGTAGATCTCCAAGAACGGGCTCTTAGGTATTCGGAGATACCAAAGGCTGGTCACGGCATAGGAGCTGAGCGGACAGCCGGTTCCAGTGATGGTTCCCATCAGACCGAATATCTGCGAAGGCCCCATCAGCTCCATCGTCACTTCAGCCCCCGAAGGGCAGCTCCGAACCATTTTGACGAAGCCGTCTGCGGACATTCCAAAGTAGTCGACGTCGCTCCCACTGAACCAGATCATCTCGCCGCGCTCGGCAAAAACGGGACGGCTAACGCTTGCCAGCGATTGAATTTCAGGTTCAGAAAGCGCGTTGAACAGCGTGTTCGACTGGAGAACGTCGATCACCCTCGGTTTTTCCCGCATCTCAGCCATCGTACTTCTAAACGTCGCCGTAGACAGGGATGACGCAGCCAGCCTGTCAAGTATCTCTGTGACCGCGCTTTTCACCTCATGAGTTCACCCTTCCTGATCGACCCGTACGGACGACGAATCGATTACCTTCGGGTATCAGTGACGGACAGGTGCAACTTCCGATGCGTGTACTGCATGCCGGAGCAGGGCTTTCCGTGCACCCCCAAAGATGAGCACCTGACGGAGTCGGAGTTCGTCCGACTCCTTAGAGTGGCTGGTTCTCTCGGATTCCGGAAGGTCCGCTTCACCGGTGGAGAACCGCTCCTGCGCAAAGACTTACCGCAAATCGTTCGCGAAGCCAAGGCGGCTGGAGTGGAGGACCTGAGTCTAACGACGAACGGCCACCTGCTGGCCGGGCTGGTTACCGTACTCAAAGACGCGGGCTTGAGCCGGGTCAATGTGAGCCTCGACACACTCCGCCCGGATCGATTCGTAGAGATCGCCCGCAGGGGGGACCTGAGCGTTGTCTTGGCTGGCATCGAGTCGGCCCTCGCCGCCGGGCTCCACCCACTGAAGGTCAATTGCGTCGCCCTCCGCGGCGTTAACGACGACGAGGCGGCCGAGTTTGCCGCATGGACACTTCGTCAGCCGGTCCACGTCCGGTTCATCGAGGTGATGCCGATGCGTTGGAATCTGGACGATGGCCCGGCGATGGACCGGTCTTCCTTGCTCGGTGACCCGCGTTTGCTTCAGATCAGGCAGAGCGGAGGTGGCATGCTCTCCGATGCGGAGATGCGGCGGAAGTACATCGCGGCCGACGAGCTAAGAGCGCGTATCGAGTCGGCACAAGGTAGGTTAGAGCCGGCCGAAGTCTTCACAAACGGCCCCGCCCGTACCTATCGCCTGTCCGGCGCGCCAGGTACGATTGGCTTTATCAGTCAGGTCTCCGACGACCTCTGCTCCGGCTGTAACCGCCTGCGTCTAACCCACGATGGTTTCCTACGCCCATGCCTCATGAGCGATGGCGAACTTGACCTCCGCTCCGCGATGCGAGGTGGGGCTTCAGACGACGATCTGCGAGGTCTCGTTCGTCACGTCGTCGAACAAAAGCCGGAGCGACACTACCTTGCGGAAGGTCAACGCGTAGTCGGCCGTGGCATGAGCCAAATCGGAGGCTAGGGGTTTAGCCAACCTGGGTCTGAGGCGGTGCTGAATTGCGTGGGTTGTGCTCCGATTCGGTTGCCCACACTGGATCAACGGCAAGTCCTTTGCTGGGCCTCGGCAGCTTCGAGATCCGGGCGGAAGATCGGGATAGTGTGTGGCAAGTTCGAATTGCGTCCACTAATCTCCACCACGTTTTTCGGTTCAAATCGCCCCCTCCTGGAGCATCGCCAGATTTTGATCCACCACTTCCGGGATTTCGGAGGGCGGAACGCCCCGGGCAGCTCGCCGCGATGCGCCATGTCCTCGAGGGTGCGCAGCGCGATCGTCTCCTTGCCGTCCACGAACTGCTCAGGCCAGAGCTTCTGCAGCGTGATCACCAGCTCGGTCGGCAACTGGACGACGATCGGCTGCGCTATGGCTAAGCTTTCGCCTCCCCACCGGGTAGCGCATAGGCGTTGCTTTAAGGCGTTTTCGGAGCTGATGCCGCCCTTTCAGGGCTGGAGGGTTGGGTTGGGGCTTTCCCTTGGGCTGACGCCCATAGGGGCTAAAAGAGGCCCTCCTGAGCATGGCGACGACTCTTTTGCCGAGGGGCTTCCGACTCACCACAGAGGACACAGGGGACACAGGGGACACAGGGGACACGGAGAGCAGGCGCGGGGACCCTGTTTTGACGCCTATGGTCCGGGAGGGGAAGAGAGGGTCGCGCGGGTCCATCGGGATCGGGCGGACCGGGCTCAGTGGGCGGATCGTCCTTAGGGGGCGGGTTGGATCCGGGAGCCGTGGGGGTGTGGTCGCGTGCTGTGTTGTCTCCTCTCCGCCCGCAGTGAGCGGGCGTTGGAGACACTATACGGCGAACCTACGGATAACCGCGACTAACCCGTATGAATTCCGTAAAACGCTTTACGGCCGGAACTGGAAGTTTGGCGGATATTCTTCGCGGTTCTTGCGGCCGTCCTGCCGGACTCGGATGCGCTCGCAGATCACCCCAAGAATGTCCCAGCCCTCGGCGCTGAACGGCTCGTAGCAGTCGTTGAGGGGAGCGAGGACGGCGCCCTCGGGCGTTTCGCGGTAGATCTTGAAGCACTCGTCGCCGTCCTTGATGGCGTAGACGGCTTGGTTGTTGAAGGCCCGGCGGCCCTCGAAGATCACGATGTCTCCGTTCCTGAACTCTTCGGTCATCGAGTCGCCGACGACCCAGCGGCCCCAGCGTTCGAAGCCACCGTTCATCTCGGGCATGAACTCGACGTCGATGGCGTCGCTGAACGACTGTCCCGGAGTCCCCGCCGGAACCGAGCCGTAGATGGGGACGGGGACCATTCCCTTTGGCACGACAATGATCTTGCCACGGATGTTTACGGTCGAGAGGGGACCTTTGTCGGAACGGACCTCAAGAACGCTAGGACGGCGGGACGAGATTCCGGCGGCGGCCTTTCTCAGCGTGTCGCGCAGATCGTCGTCGCCCATCTTGAGCAGATGGGCGATCTTCTCTCGGCGGAGGGTGGTGATCCTCGTCACCCCTCGGCAGAGGTTGCTCAGGATGTCGTCGGAGACGCCGAGCAACCGCGCGAACTCTTTTCGCTCGTAGCCGCTTTGATCGATCAGATCGCCGAGCACTTTGCCCTCCGAGGCCCACTTCGGCTCGCTCATACGGAAATTATGCGGAAAAGATGCGGGATGGTCTTTACAGGTAGCCGTATGTCTACCGTATGATAACCGTATGTCTGACGCAGATCGTGCCTTCTCGCCCATGCGGAAGCGGGGCCGGCAGCCGTTCTTCGACGACGGCAAGCTGAAAGCGCTCGCGAACTATCTCCGGCGTCCGGGCTCGACCATTGCCGAGGCAGCCGAGCTTTTCGGCTGCTCGGCCTCCTGCGTGGAGAAGACGTTAGCGCGAGCTCGCAAGGTAGACGGGCAGAAGGAGGCCCCGGCCCCGCGCGAAGGTACGGGGCATGTCTCTCCCGAGGCCGGAGCCCCGTGGGCGGCGCCGCACCTTTTCACTCAGGGCGACGCCATTAAGGGCGACGCCTCCCCGACCCCAGCCGCCTAGAGGAGGCCCCCATGCAATCCCTATCCGATTCCCCGGGCCTCCGCGCCCGCGACATCCAGATCCGGCGCGACATCAGTACCGGCGAGCGGTTCGTGGTCCCCGATGGGTGGGACGACGGCCGCACGGAGGTGGAGATCCGGTACGAGCAGCCCCGGCGCCACGGCCCTCACGCGAGGCTCGAAAGCACCGTGGGGATCGTTTGGATCGACAAGTTCACGGTTCCGGTGGAGGAGGCGGGGGATGCCTGAGAAGATCGAGCTGTTCGAGCCTTGCGTGCCGCCTAGGACCACCGCCCAGATGAAGCGCGTGGACCACAAGACGGGCCGGTTCTTCAGGGACGCGAAGGCGCGGGCGGCGGTGGCCACCTTCGAGGGTTTGCTGATGCCCCACCGGCCGGCGGAGCCCGTGGGCGGCGCGGTCTCGCTGACCGTGGAGGCGACCTGGCCTTGGCGGGCGAGCGACCTGGCCACCCGCGCCAGGCGGGCGCAGTGCGAAGCCTGGGGCCGCGTCCCCTGCACCACCAAGCCGGACCTGGACAACTGGGTGAAGCAGCTGCAGGACTGCCTGGTGTCGCTGCGCTTTATCGAGGCGGACGAGCGGGTCGCGGAGCTCGTCGTGCGCAAGTACTGGGGGGCCTGCCCCGGCATCCGCGTGGTGATCGCGCCGATGGAGACGACCCATGGCTAAGAGAGGAACCCTGGAGCACCCGAAGAACGAAGCCCTGGCGGCCCGCTTGGGCACCGACGAGTGGGCCTCGCTGGGCCTGCTGGAGGCACTGTGGCACTGGACGGGCAAGTACGCCAGCCGGGGCGACGTGGGCCGGTATCCGGACGAGTCCATCGCGAAGGGAATCAAGTGGTCGCGCGATCCGAAGGCTTTGGTTGCGATTTTAGTGGTCACGGGCTGGGTGGACGTCCCGGCAAAGGACCGGAGCGCCCGGCTGGTGATCCACGACCACGCCAAGCACGCCGACGACACGACGAAGAAGGCCGTGAAGAGCAAGGGGCAGGAGATCTGGAGCGGGGAGGCGAAGGTGAAGGACGACGCGCTCCGGTCGCTGGGGCCGGAGTACCTTGCCGCTCTCGAACGGTTCGAGAGCGAGCGGCGAACCGCTCTCGAACGGCTCGCGAACCCCTCGCGAACGGGTAGCGAATGGCTCGCGATCGATTCGCGAACCGCTTGCGAGTCGTTCGCGAATCGCTCGCCCCTGCCAGAGCCAGTGCCGGAGCCAGAGCCAGAGCCAGAGCCGGAGGCTAGAGGTGATTACAAGGGCGGCGAGACGCGCCACGGGCATGGCTCCGCACTGCCTCTGGGCATCGAGTACGGGCCTCTGGGCATCGAGGACGGGCCTCGGGAGCCCGAAGAGCCGTCTCTGAGCGAGGCGGACCGGGCGGTCCGGTTCGCCCGGTTGCAGATGGAGAAGGCGGCTTCCGCCGTCGCGCCGGAGCAAGACCCGGTGATCCAGCCGAAGGAGGCCCACCATGGCTAGTCCGGTGATGGAGCCCCTGTTCGAGTTCGCCCGCAGCCGCTCGGTGAACATCACGGACTCGCAGGTCCGTTTTTGGGAAGGCAAGCTCGCTCCGTTCCGGCCGGAGGAGGTCCGGGCGGCGGTGGACCGCCTGATGCTCCGCAAGGAGCTTCGCAAGATGTTTATCTGGCCGGAGCTGCTCGAGCTCTTGCCGGCGGGCCGCATCCAGGAAGCGCCGAAGCCGCCGCTGGCCTGGTGGCACGCGGACGGGTCTTGGGGCGGCGACTGGAGCCGAGTGCGGGACCTGGAGGAGCTAACGGGCTACTGCGTCTCGATGCTCCAGATGGCGGAGTGCCCCAGCGGCCAGATCAACCGGGTGCGCCGCGAGGAGTTTTTCGCGATGGCACGGCGGCGGGGCGTCGATTGGGATGCGGTCGTGGCGAAGGCGGCGGTGGTCCCGTACTGGCTGGAGAGGCTGCCGAAGACACACCTTAACGCAGGTACAGGAGGCCGACGTGGATAAGTTTCGAGACTCGATGGAAGGGGAAGACGGTATGAGGACGACGGTGGAGAGCGTGTACGCGGCCGCGGACGCGTTGGCGGCTTGGGCGAGGTACGTCGACCGGGCACCGATGTACACGCCGGGGCCGGCGGACTACTCGCGGCCGATGGGGACGGTGGCGGACCACCAGGACCCCGACAAGGCGCTGGCGATGCTGGTGATCGACTTGCTGATCGAGAAGCGGGCGTACCGCGTGCGCGACCCCCGGGACCCCGCCTGCTTTGTGCGGAGCCCCCTGCGGGACCTTTTGCTGTGGGTCCACCGCAACGCGGGCGACCCCCGGGATTTCCGGCCGTGGTCGCGGCGTTGGGAGTACCCCCAGCACACCGAGCAGGAGCTGCTGACGTTCGACGGGACGCGCGTGTACGGCCAGTTCGTGGCGGAGCTGGAGGGGCGCGTCCGGGCTTTCCTCGAGGAGCAGCGCGCGCGGGCCCCGCGGGTGGAGATCTGCGACCAGATGGTCCACCCTGACCCGTAGGAGCCTGGATGCGACGGTGCGGGGGCCGCACGAGGACGGCTTCCAATGCCATTCCCGGCAATCGCTACCGTCGAGATCCCGGGCCGGCGGGATCAACGCGCCTTGCTTGAGGCTGTGCAGCATCCTGTGGCAGTTCGGACGGACCATCCGCCGTTTGCGGGGTCGGGTCTCTGTGCCCCCGGTGGTCCCTCCAATCGGATTCTCATGGTGGGCTTCGATGAAGTTGGCTCCGAGTTCTCCGAATTCGGCATGGAAGTCAAATTCACAGACCTCGCAGAACAGCTTTCCGCGCGTCGCAAGGAACAACTGCTTTGCGAGTTTCACCAAGGCTTGATTCCGCTCGCGCTGGAGGTGAGGGCGGAGTACCACGCGACCCTTTTTGAAGGCGACATCGTTCAGCGGCTCCTCCGTCAACGAAGACTGAGCTTCGGGCGTTCCCCATTTAAGGAGAGTGAGCAGTTCTGCAGGGGCTAGGGGACACTTGGGTTCGGAGGCGGCTTTAGGGGCCGGAGGAGATACCAGCCGAATTGTTCGACCGGGGAGAGGTCGTTGCTCTTCTTCGAGGCAGCGTGGAGGGGCCGAGGCCATCAAAGAACATTGGTTTTGGCATCAAGCTTTGGGTCGGTAGCAGTCAATTGCCGCCGGTTGCCTCTTCCTCTTCAGTCCTTCTTAGCTCCAGCGTAAGCGCATGGGGACGGGCGGGACGGGAAACGTAGCGGGAGTAGGTCTCGACCAGTTCACGGGCAAGGAGAGGGGAAAGCCTCAGACGACGTTCGACGCCGAAAGTGAGTTTGTTCTCTTCGCAACTAAACTTAATAGAAGAGCCATCGTCCAGTTCGTATGAACTGAAAGCGGGTGCAGCTTGGGTTTGTTGCGCACCGTCGGCTGCGGGCTGCTTCAGATGGCGGCCGAGCATCTTCGTGGCGAAGTCGCACAGCTCGACGTGACGCGCCTTCCATCCTTCCGACAGAACTTCAGGGGCCTCGCTCGTTACGTCGAAGGTCGAGAGCCCACCGCGGTTCGTCGCGCAGAAGTCGAGAACCCAAAGAGGGATGGGTATCCATTTCGCAACATTCACCCAGTGGGTTTCCCCCGTCTCCCCGTCGAAAAAATCGAGGCTCATCCCCGAGGATGGCTTCTGGGGGCTGATTTGACAGAGGATTCCCGTCCAGGCTTTCCGCTTGCCCTCCGTCCGGACGGCAACGTCACACGGCGGGGCAACGAGAACGAAGTCGCGGATCTGGCTCGGAGCATTTGCCTCCGCAGGTGGTGGGGAGGTCAGTCTATAGACGTCGCCCACGTCCGTCGGCATGTGGCATCCATTGACATACGTTCCCGACTCATAGAGCTCCTCTCGTTGGAGCTTCCAAGCCTCCGAGCCGGGGCGCCGGTGCTCTCGTTCGACGTCACTGAAGGCCCTTAGAGTAGCGAGATCCCGCAGCGATTCATGATCGCTCCGAAGCCGCTCCCGAAGCTGGGCCATTACAAGAGAGGCGTAGAGCCGGAGAAGGGAGTCCGCCTCGTGGGCTCCTTCAAGGCGCGAGGCCTGGAAAACCGCTTCGTCGAAGTCAAGCGCCGTGAGGTCGCGGACCTTCTGAGAAGCAGCCGCGATGGCGGATTCCATGTGGGCATCCACTCGGGAGCGAAGTCCTTCAGACTCTTTCCATAAGATGGCGGCCCGTACGCGCAAGACCAGCTCACCCGGGCCGTCTTCGCCGGCGATGGCCTCCTTCGCGATGCCCGTTACAGGAATCGCGCAGCCCTTGGCTTTCCAGTCCTTGGTGACTTCGTTCTCCTGTCCCTCTTTGATGTTGTAGGAGAGCAGGCCCAACAGGAGTCTTTCCGGAGGCTCACCTCTGATCAAGGTGTCGAGGATGTCGCTCCCGCTTGTGTGATCCTGCCCCAGGTCGTCGTCGAAGATCAGGAGAACGCGTTCCTGGGCCAGCCAGCCTAAAATCTCGGTCTGCCTCTGATCCCACTCCTCCGGGCCGATCGGTATAAATCCGCGGTAGCCCTCAAGCAGTTCACCGAAGCGCGTCGTCACCAGCCTATCGGTGGCGACATGGTCCTTCGCTCTGACCCTGTCGGTGAGGACCTGAGCGAGGAGCCGCTCGGCAGCCTCTTGGTTGCCTTCGTCCTCCAGCCAAGTTCGGAGGGTGACGGGCAACTCCTCGTCTTCTGGATCGAGGTCAACATTGAACCTGTCGAAGTAGTTCTTGATCCGGGCGCGGTGCTGAGTACCGATCCACACGATCGCAGCCTCCAGATCCGGTCCGCGATCGTAGGCGTCGTCTACGTACACCACGTGCTCTATCTCCATCCGCCGGATGAAGTCGACCAGGCTGTTTCCTATCGCGGCCACCTCAGCCTGGGACAAGGACACCCCCTAGGTCCAACGCGAACCGGTAACGTCGTCCGGCACCGTTCCGCTCGGGCAACAGTTCAACGCGGCAACCGTCGACGTCCAAGAGCTGCTGAACAATGAATAGGCCCAGTCCTCTCCCCTTGCCCCTTGGCTTTGAGGTGACAAACGCATCGAAGAGCGTTTCCTCAAAGGCCGGCTCCACTCCGGGGCCAGTGTCCTCAACGACAACGCGCGGCGAGTCTACGTGGACGAAGACTCTTCCGCCGCTCGCCGCTCTTTCATCGTTCTTTACCCAGTACTCGGCGTTGAGCAACAGATTATCGAGTACTTGGACGAACTTTCCGCGGTTCATGCGTACATCAAAATCGCGGTCGACCACCATTGCGACGGTCACGCCGACGTCGGCAAGACGGTCTTGAAAGTACGTCACGGACTCCGAGACCAGCGACGACACCTTGAATCGGTCCCGCTTCTCACGAGCGAATCGAAGCGCTGGATCGAGATGACTGATCTGCTTCTCCAACGCCGACACCGCCGTTCGTACAACCTCGAAGTACCGCAGGACCTTCTGATCGGTCAAGCTGGAACTCGTCGCATGTTTTTGGACGGCCCGCGTCTCCACCGAAAGCCTTTCCAAAACGTTGCTGATCTCGTGGGAAAGCGCTTCGGCTGTAATGCCGAGGCTGACGAGCTCGTAGACTTCACCCATCCGCTCGCGAAGATCGGTCAGCTCCGCGGCGAGGAGCGAGCTCAAGTCTTTGCGCTGATCGACTTCAAGCAAAGCGGCGTTGGCCTGGTCGAGAGCTTCGCGGGCATCTTGCGATGCTTTCGCAAGCTTTGCGTTCCCTCCGAACAGGGATGGTGATTCAGAGTCCTGATCGCTTGCCCGCGTTAAGGCGTCGGTCGCCTGTGAGACGAGCATCCGAGCGCCCTCGACTGACTCGAAGGTAGTCCGTATTCGATTCGACAGCACCTCGGGATTCCGCGAAGGAACTTCTAAGGACCGCTCTATTTCACCTTTGACAAAAGTGTTCCAGGTCGTGCGCAAATGATCGAGAACTCTGGCCGCAAAGACGACGAAGCCATCGAGCAGAGCCTTGAACCCTCGGTAGTAGGGGTCGTCCACGAATCCTTCCCGGTCCGTTTTCTCACGAAGCATCCCATTCTCGCGAGCGGAGATCAAGATGTAACCCATCGTGTTTAGCGGTCGCAGACCGTAATAAGAGCCGCCGGACGTCTGTTGGTTACTCAGGCCGAGCCAGTCGCCGTTCGTCTTGACGGTGAACCCATCGCGGTAGACGCGAATTCCACTCAGCGCTTGAATGAAGTCCTTGGCTGACCGACCCGCGCTAAAGGCTTCCCCAGTGATACTGCCTACCTCGGCAAGCGCCTCGCCCGTAAACGCGAAAGAATCGACTTCGCCTTCAAAAGGCCCGGGATTCGCAACGACCGCTCGGTGCACCACGTCCGCTAACCTCCGTTCTTGATGGAAAGTAGCGAACGCTCCCTCTTGTGGAGCGAAGTTGTAATCCTTGGACTTCTTCTGCTCCAGCAAGAACTCGTAAAACTTCTGTCCACCGTCCGGGAGAAAAAAGCGTTGGTAATTTTCTAGTGCGTCACCACGAGCCCCTCCAAGGAACGTCTCGTTCTTGACGCTTCCAGACAGGTGGAGAACTGAACCGTCAAACCGAATTTTAAAGTTTTGCCGAGCGGCACCACGAATGTTTTCCGTGATGAGGCTCGGGCTGACTTCCCGACCGTTAAGGATTGCTTGAAGCTGGAAGCTCGCGATCTTCTTATAGGGGGAGACGACGGAGGCCAGCTCATTTCGAAGGTCCTCAGGATTGATGGTGATCCACTTCTCACGGTCAGCAAGTTCGGTAATGCGGAGGGTCGTCCCGTGCTTGCGGTCTTCCCTGGGGAGGACTTGGACCCGGACCGGAACCCTTGTGAGGTCCTCACCTGCCTTAAAGTCCGACCACTCGAACGTCGCCGTGTACAACTCGTCGCCCTGCTTCGGTACCGTCGTCAGTTCAAGAACGTTCCCCAGCCGTTGGGCGCTGAGTCTGCCGACGCCCTTATCGCCAAGGGGTGTGCGATGGGCCTCCGTCAGCCTTCCTTCGCGTTTTTGCTCCGCCTTAAGCGAGTTCGAGAGGGTCAGCCATCCCCGCTCGATTGCTTCCAAAGTCATTCCGTGGCCGTTGTCCGAGATTGTAATGGAGTCCGGCGCGTCGATAACGATCCGCACTCGTGTCGCGTCCGCGTCATAGGCGTTCTTGATCAGCTCGATCAGCGCCTGCATGTCGTCCGAGATGAGCAGCGCGCCCAGATGCTGCATCAAGCTAGCGTCGACGGTGAAGAAGCGCGTCGACTCCATCAAGCCCTTTTCCGCATAACGAGCATCGTTTCGCTCAGCATCGTGCCCGCGCTCTTGTTTCGGTGGGCCATGCGCTTGGTGGGAATGGCACGGGGGTGCGCGTCGATGAACTCGCAGCCGAGGCCAAGAAGAAAATCCTTCACGATATTATCCGTTGGCACGCGCTTGCCGGCTACGCTTCGATTTCCTAGTGTGAGAACGATGGGAGCCCCAGGCCGGAGAACATCAACGCCATTCTTAAGCGACTCTCTAAGGTCGGCGAAGAACGCCACGAGGCGCACCCGCGCGTCGCGAGGAAGCGCAGGGTCGTCTAAGAGGCCGGTGAGATTGGTAGACCATTCGCGCACTTCCTCCTCGCGATCGAGTGCCCCTTTTAGGAGACCGCCGAGGCTCGCGGAGTCGATCGCATGCGTGTTCTTCACCAGTGAGTCGTCCAAGCCGTCGTGGATGTCCTGAGGGGGAATCCAGAGGAGCGGTAAGAAACTGTGCTGCCCATAGGTGATGGTCGTGTGGTTGTCTCCGTAAGGTGGCGAGCTGACGAGCAGGTCCGCCTTCCGACACCGAAGTCGGTCCCGCATGTCGTGATGCTCTATGTAGGCTTTACCCAGGAACGCGCCATTCTGGAGCAAGCCCTCTTTGCCTAACGCACGTTCGTTTCCGACGTACATGTCGCGCACCCGGGCCATAGCGTCGCGTACTTTCTGCTTGACTGCCTTGTTACGGGCTTCGATGTCGTCCTGGGTGCGGATGTGGAGCTTGTAGGTCGTTGTTCTGGAATTCGACGCGAGCCGCGCCGCCTCCGCGAACGCCACCCAAAGAAGCCGCCGGACTTCCGGCGGTTCTTGGCAAAGAATGGCACGCTGAAGCTTCGACAACTCAATTAGAGCGTCCGTTGTAAACCACTTAACGCGGTTGACGTAATCAATACCTAAATCGAGTGAGCGGTCCCGATCGGCCATATCGAAGACCTGCTCTAAGGCAGCCGTAAACTTCGCGCCAGCGAACGGAGCGGTCTTGACCCGACACAGAAGAATCGACATTGGATTAACGTCGGTTCCCATACAGTCCATCCCTCGTTTTAGCGCCTCCACCAGGACAGTCCCCGAGCCGGCGAAAGGATCGAAGCACCGCTTCAGGGAAGGATCGACGCCTCTGAGCGCGTCGATGATGTCTCCCTGCATCCGGGGAACCATCATCGCTGGGTATTGGAAGTAGGCCTGCGGGTTCCCGTTGTTGCCGACCGCCGTGTAGTCCCAGTACGCTGGATTCGAGTCCGTCAGCCGGCGGAACGCGCTTCGGATCGCTGCAAGATGATCGGCCCTTTGCGGTGATGCATCGCGCCTAGTTTCCTGCGGCGAAGATTGCCATTCAATCCGCTCAAGAAGATCCATCAAAACAACCCACCATACCAGAAGGGGTTTCCCGCAACGACGCAAACTTGTTCTTTGGGGCCCTGCAGTCTAAGGACGTTCGAAGTCGCCAAAAAGGAGTAGGCAAGCATTCCTGTCCCCGTGGGCTTCTTGAATCGAGAAGTCGGCCTGCCGCCTTCCGGCGCTCTGCTCGGAGTCGTTCTTAAACTAGGGGTCGACGCGTGGGGAAGTAGGCGGATGTTGCACGAGCGGAGCCGTGGTAGCAAGTCTGGTGGGGCGGGTACTCGCTCCTGGGCAGATCCTTCCATCTCGCCCCCGAAACCAGCACCCAGAGGATGCCCTCCAAGACGAAGCGGGAGTCTCTCCAGGGCCTTCCTCGTCCGTCTTCCCGCCTCTTGCGCCTTGGAAGCAGCGGCTCGATGCGAGCCCACTGCGCGTCCGTGAGTCTCGTGCCCCTTTCCCACGACAGCAGAGAGGGGTTCATTAGACTGCTTCCATCAGTCATTATCGCAAAACGCGCTCAACTCCCTAGCCGAAGTTTTACACAGTCCAGACCTCGCCTAGGCAAAGGTCACAACCCATTACACGGCACCGAATAACTTTTGGAAGTCGGCCCTTCGCTCGGCAAAGGGAATGTGCTTGCGCGTGCGCAGTGTATCAAGTTCAAACGATTCACTGTAAGGAAGAAGAGCGGCGCTACGCACTAAAAGAGTTAGCGTTCCCTCTTCAAGCCCTTCAAGTGAATGCACGACCCCCTGATCCATGTGATATATATCCCCAGCAGCGAGGCGGTGTCGTTCCGTCGTCTTTATAGACAACAATCTCTCCTCACATTGAGCATCGCGCTCGATCTCATACAGATAGTTGTCAAACGATCCCCTCAACACTAGAGAGCCGAACCAGTAGCGATGGTAGTGTGGAACTTCTGCATAGGCTTTTCTGCGCAACAACGCGGTCTTGTACTCATGCGCCCACACGGAGAATCTCCGGTCTGGGTCTAGATGAATAAGCCATTTAAAATGAGTAGCCGTTTCGTGGCTCCGATCTGCGTTTGCTCGAAACTGCTCTGGACTTAGCGATGCTATGCTTTGGAGTAGGTACCGCCTATCTGACGCCATCGCTCTAAGCCACGTTTCGACTCCGAGCTTGGCGTCGAGTTGATAATCCCAGGGCAAAGCTGCCAGGGCGTCGGTGAACGCAGATGTGTGCATGGGAGCATTAGACATAGGCCCTCCTTAGTTATTTGCTCCATTATTAGCTGTTTGGCCGGCTTGTTGCAAATACGCTTGATCCTGCTTGGAGAACGCCTGAAATCTCGTTCGGTACTTTGCCAAGGTTTCCCCAGGGGTGTTCTCAGCATCGTGGGCGAGACTGTGAACAATATCAGCAAGTTGATGACCAGTGAAATTTCGATCCATGACGATTGGCGTGTGAGAGGAGTTGATTTGAGCCTGGATGTCGCGTTTGAATAGGGTGTAGAAGTCTGTTCCCCGGTCATACCGCAATGTTTCCGGAAACCGAAACGGGTCGTCAGCCTTGATGTCGATCAGTGTTACGAACGCTGCGTGGTCGAATATCTCGGCTCGGATCACAGATGGCGTTAAGGCGAATGCAATTGTGACGGTTCTTCCCAAGCGATGATCAAATAGACCCACCAAAGCCATCAGAATTTCTGACCGGATTTCTCTCTCGATTTCCTCCACCTGCTTTTGGGAATGTCTCGGCTGCGCCTTCTTGTCTAGCGCTCGAATATGGACAGCCCTCTGATCCTGGGGGTTGTCCAACACGAGGTACAGGGACGAGGGGTGCCTCTTGGTCTGCATGAGCCTTACTGCGGTGTGCTTTGCACTCGTGCCTCGGAAGAAGTATTCTTCGGTCTCAACAAACCCCTTTCCAACCTCTTGATTAAATCCAGGTTGAGGCTCGTTGCTTGGATCAAAGGCCCGAGTTGGCGCGTACTTCATCAGTGGCTGGGGCGATGAGTTTGCGAGGCGTTCGGTGAATTCCCGAAGCATTGCACTCGATTCAGCCCTGACCACTCTAAGCCAGTGTTGACGGGAATAGGTGCCGACGGCCACGTTGAAAACCGCCGTAGACAAAACACTGAGTGCGATCGGAAGAAGCCAACTGAGATAGAATCCACCGAGCAGTGCAATCACAGCCGTGGCAAGGACAACGATCAGAGCTTTTTGCTCGGTCGCATTAGCCCGTTCAAGCCCTAGATCAGAAGATAAGCCATCACTGCTTTCGGCAGGTAGTTGAGACATGGCGGATATTGTACGTCCATTGCTCGCGTAAAGTAACCAAGACTTGCCCGCGGGCAGTAGGCGGAGGAGTTTTGATCCGGTACGGCAATCAAAGCGTACCTCCTGAGATTCGAGAAGCCGTTGTCCCAGGTTTCGTTTGCAGCACTGAGCACAATCCGCTCAGGTATGAGGAGCTTCCTAGCTATAGGGGACGATGAAACTTCGGAGATCTGCAGCCAAACGAACAGCTGCTCGATTTTCGGGGTCCACCCGCCGTCTCAGATCTTGCCTTCGTTTCTGATCTTTAGCCCACTCATCCTACTTGTCGCTGTGGTCAGCCTGTGTTGCACGAAAGTTTGTGGACAGTGGACCCCTAGATTGGCCGCTAACCTTTGTCCGGTGGGACAAGGCGTCCCTAAACCGGCCCCGTGAGGGCGAGGCCTAAAGGAGTGCCTTTGAATCCCGTCGAGAGCAACTCCCTCGCAACACCATCTCCACCTCTAGCGACTGGTAAAGGATTCCGCCGCAGGTAGCGTGCACCCGTTCGACGGCAGTGCTCCCGAAAGCTCCCTAGGGCGGTTCGAAAACGGGAATGAGAACGAAGTTCATCAGAACGACTGCCTCCTGTCATCTTCCATGTTGCACTTGGGCTGGGCCTCCTGTTCCGCAGGTCCAGGAGGCAGTACGAACCCGAGAGACCGGTGTGGTGGATTCGCTCCGCTTCGAAGGCGATTTCGAAGGGAGGTTCGTTGACACGGTTGCTGCTTCTGGCACGGGCGGCACTTCGCATTAGGACGGAAAGGTGGCGGCGGTACGGTTAAAATGCGGGCATGAGGGTAGGCGATCTCAAACAGCGGATTGCTGTCGATCAGTTTCTCGAACTTGCCGTTGCAAGCCCAGGTGGTTCCAAGATCGCCGAGTTTTTAGGTGGCGTTCGCCTAGATCCGGCTCAGTCATGGCCTCTGAGAGATGCGGCTCGCATGGTTGGAGCCTCTGATCCCTTCCAGTTCTCGAAGGACTGCAAAAGCGTCATCGGCATTGGTTTCCACGAGTACGTAGATCGCTGCAGGACAGAACTGGCCGTCACGATGCTTGCAGAGACAGATCACGCGATAGACTTCATTGCATCAACTTGCGGCTTCGGAACAACACAAGGTCTTCGTGAGGCTCTTAAAGAATATGTTGGAGTCACGCCTCAAACCTTGCGGGAATCGTTACAACAGAACACCGGCTGAATCGAGACAAGTCCCCGCATGAAAATTTCCGAGGCAGACGCCGCACGCATGGTTCTTCAAAATAGTGCGGCCTTGTCTGCACTGCGGCGCTCGCAGGGTAAGGGCAGGACCTCCCCCGTCCCAGGAAATCAAGCCACTTCGAAGGAGTTGTAGCGATCCTTCTTGAATGAAAACACCTGAAGGTGGAAAACCCACCTTCATCACTTGACAGATTCCGTGGCCAACGCAAAGTGGGAACAATAGGGTGGTGAGACCCCCTGACCAAAATGAGGGCTCGCCTTTCTGTATCGACGGCGAGTGGTGGCTGCCCGCAGAGCCTTCTTCGAAAGCAAATGGTCGGCTAGAGATTGCCGAGAGTGGAAATCCCGACCTCCTGCTCTTGGGAAACTTGCCGGGAGGTCCACCGGCTCGTTACCCCATTCGTCACCAAGTGCCACTCGTCTACGGCGTTGATCAGGAAGGCCAGGCCTTAATCATCTTGGAGGCTGAAAGCATCCTGGCTTTTTCCTCCAATGCATGCGAGCGGGTGGAGGCGAACGCGGAGGTGCCAGGAGTGAGAATCCGACTGGGCGCAACCTTCGCACCCTCCTTCGAGCGCGGCGGAGGTTCCAAAGCGCCAACTGCGAGCGGATCTACCTTGCCCCACTTCACACTTAGCAGTACCAGCGTGTCCGGTCCGTTTTTCCCCGTCGGCGCGAAATCGCCAACGGCGTCTTTGAGGTCGTCGTAAGCTCCTTTGAACCCGTTCCTGGAACTTGAACGCAGCGCCTCGGAGTCGGATTTGAGTTCCCACAGCAACGTTGTGCTCATGTGAGCGGACCGCAAAGTATCAAAGATTGACGCACAGCACCATACAAAATCGGGTGCCGTGCCGTCATAACAATAGGGTGGACGCTGGGCTAAAGCCCAGCGCCCGGCAGGATCGAGAGACTCCCTTAGGGATGCATTCTCGCGACGACGACAAGGACCACTAACGCAAGCACCAACGTGACGAGCGCGTGGATGAAGCCTAGCTTGATCTTCATTTCCATCTTTGTTGTTCTCCTGTCAGAGCGGTGAGGGGAGTGCCAGCTCCCCCGCCGATCGACCTTCGACTTTGGCCACATTCGAGATTTGAGGCCTGCTCCTTACTGATAAGACTGTCGGTAACACTCTCAATCTTCCTTTCTCAAGACGACTTACTATTCGCGTCCGCTGATTCCATTCTTAAGACGATATTCTATTCTCGTCGGTTAACAGTGACTTCTCCAAGAGTCTATAACGGACTCCATATGATCGAATTTCCGGTCCTATGTGTTTCATCGTCGACAGTTTTCAACTTCAACAGAGCCTGCAATCCTTTATTGACTATGATCGAGCGACCCTAACTCCCATGGCGCCGGATTTCATGCTGAATCTCTAATGTCAATTTCTGTGCACTTCAGGTTCAAATCGATGCAGTTCTGTTCCCTTTCTACTCTCTTTGATTCATTTACAGCTTGATGAGACTTTAGGCAGTGACGCACAAGGTTAATATTGGGAATATTCGCGTTCTAATCAACAGTGAGTACACTCAGACGTCTGCATCACATAATAGTGCAGCTAAGATCTAGGCCAACATCAGACATTTTTTCTCCCCCAGTCGAAAGCAACTACTCTTTGACGTCTATATCACATAAAAATGCAGCGAACCCGAGGCACAGTATTCCGTTTATCGAAATACATGAACACTCGGGTTATCTACAGT
>Ga0216301_1000168_pt1 | contig 18785 bp, 20 predicted proteins | sample 4hB_Boncat_minus_FD_156203 | JGI IMG/M metagenome (GOLD analysis project Ga0216301, IMG submission 156203) | Terrestrial sediment cell enrichment communities for BONCAT metagenomics from Utah, United States - 4hB_Boncat_minus | ecosystem: Environmental > Terrestrial > Deep subsurface > Rock...
GCGCAAGGTCATCTACGAGCAGCGCGCGGACATCATGGACGCCGAGACGGTCGGCGACGTCGTCGAGGACATGCGGGTCGAGACGATTAACACCATCGTTGGTGAGGCCTGCCCGCCCAACTCATATCCCGAGCAGTGGGACATCCCGCTTCTGAAGGAGCGCGTGAGCCAGGTGTTCGGCCTCGAGCCGCCGGTCGACGACTGGCTTCAGGAGGAGGCGGTCGATCCGGAGATGCTGGTCGAGCGGCTTCAGGCCGAAGCGGACGCCCAGATCGCCACCAAGGTCGCCGAGATCGATGCCGCCAGCTATATCCAGATCGAGAAGAGCGTGCTCCTCCAGACGCTCGACCATCACTGGAAGGATCATCTGGCGATGCTCGACGCGCTGCGCCAGGTGGTGCACCTGCGCGCCTATGCGCAGAAGAAGCCGATCGACGAATATAAGCACGAGGCCTTCGCGATGTTCGAGCGAATGCTCGGCCAGATCCGCGAAGACGTGACTCGGACGCTCGCCTGGGCGCAATTCTCCTATGCGGAGCCGGAGCCGGACTTCCCGGAGATCCCCGACTTCATCACCCACCATATTGACCCGCTCACCGGCGACGACGATACGGCGGACATCGATGCGGATACGGGCAACATCATCTCGCGGCTGCCGCCGCTCTCGTCGCCGCAGCCGGAAATGCCTCAGCAGGCGATGGACGGGGATGTGGCGCTGGACGACCTTCAGCCGGTCAGCCGCAACGCGCCCTGCCCGTGCGGGTCGGGTCGGAAGTTCAAGCACTGCCACGGTCAGCTCGCCTGAGCTGACCGGGCGGCGGGTTCAGTTCAGGCGAACTTGAAGCCTTCCTTATTCATCATCGAGGTGATGCGCGCATTTTGCTCCGGAGAGAGCAATTCGCGGAACTTCGGGAAAATTTCCTGTTCTTCCTCGATCATGTGGCGCTCGATCATGGTGCGGAAGTCGCGCACGCGCGCGAGCCATTCAGGGCTGTCGTTGGGGAGTGTCTCGAGTTCGTAGAGATAGGTCTTCACATAGCCATGCTCGTCTCCGAGATGATCGGCGTCGTGCACGAAATTGGCTTGGCGGAGTGCCGGGTAGATCACCAGCTCTTCCTCCAGCCCGTGCTTGGTCAGCGCATATTTGAGCTTGGCAAGGAGCGCCGAGCGCTGCGTCGTCTGCGTGTCGTCGGTCGCTTCGATCTTGTCGAAGATGCCGCGCGTCAATGCATGTTCCGCTTTCAAAGCGTCGCACCAGTCGCCGGTGGCGCCGCCGCTCGCGAACTGCATGAAGAGCTTGCGGCCCATATTCGCTGCGATGCCGACCGCGGCTCCGGCCACAGCGGCGCCCACGATCACGCCGGTGCTGCCGTTGTTCCAGTTGAAGATGCCTTCGCTGCTGCCTTCGCTCGCGCTCTGGCTGGAGCTGGTCGTTCCGTTGCGGCGGCGGGACCGGGTGCTGTTGTTCTTGGTCGGGCTTTTAGTAGCCATCTGGGCCTCCTGTTCGGTTCGGGCTGGAAACTGACGGCGGCGCCAGTCTGTTCCGGGAGCCGAAGCGTCCGACGTGGGAATGAGGCGGGCGCCAAAGAAAAAGCCCCGGCAGGGCGCCGAGGCTTTTCTCTCGCTTGTGAAGTGGCTCCCCGGGACGGATTCGAACCATCGGCCATCCGATTAACAGTCGGATGCTCTACCGCTGAGCTACCGGGGAATGGCCGCTTCAGGCAGGCGCGCCTATAGCAGCATGTTTTTCGGCCATGCAAGCGTCAGACCGCGAATTGCTCCATCGCGATCCGCTCGTCGAGCGCATGTTCCGGATCGAACAGGAGGGTCAGCGCCTGGCTTCGGTCGACCTCCACCTGGACCGTTTCGACATCGCGCACCTCGAGCTGATCGGCGACGGCGGACACCGGCCTCTTCACAGGATCGAGAACCCGGAACAGGATCTTGAGATCGTCCGGCACCAGCGCTCCCCGCCACCGCCGCGGGCGGAACGGGCTGATCGGGGTCAGCGCGACGAGGTTGGATCCCAAAGGCAGGATTGGGCCTTGCGCGGACAAATTGTAGGCCGTCGAGCCGGCCGGAGTCGCCACCAGGACGCCGTCGCAGACCAGCTCCGGAAGCACCGTCCGACCGTTGACGGAGACCTGGATCCAGGCGGTCTGCCGCGTTTCGCGGAGCAGCGAGACTTCGTTGATGGCGGGATTGGTCAGCCGCTCGCCACGCACCGTCACCGCTTCCATCTTGAGGGGCGCTACGGAGAATGAGCGGGCGTTGTTCAGCCGCTCCCGAAGCCCGTCGAGCCGCCACTCGTTCAACAGGAAGCCGATCGTGCCTCGGTTCATGCCGAACACCGGGCAGAGCTTGCCGCGGTGGAGCATTTCGTGGAGCGTCTGAAGGAGAAAGCCATCGCCCCCCAGCGCGACGACCTGCTCCGCCTCTTCGAGCGCAACGAAATCGTAGTGTTCGCGGAGCAAGGCTTCGGCAGCCTGCGCCGCTTCGGCGGGGGAGGCGAGGAGCGCCGTGGCTTTGTCCGCATTCGCCGTCATGGCCGCCTTGCTAAGGCCGATGGCGGCGGGCGGCAAGCAGCCGCTTTGTCCCAGCCCGGGCCAGCGCCGGAAAGGCCGATGGCGCGGTGGTGCGGCGTAGAGTAGAGCGCGAGGCAGAGGGAAGCGATGGCAGACGAAGGAACGAGCAGAGTGAATGGCGGTGCCTCGGCGCCATTGTTCATCCTGTCCTTCCGCCATCGCGACGAGCTGACGCGGATCGCGGAAGCCGCCGGGTGGCAGCCGATAGCAGCTCGACGCGCGCTGAATGCCGAGAGCCGCTTCATTGCGTCCGGCGCGGCGGTCGCCGTCGTCGATGCGCGCGGCGCGCCGCAGGAAGGGCATGAGGCGGTGCTCGCGCTCGCTGATTCCACTGAAGCCAATGCCGCCGCGTTACTGGTGCTCGTCTCGCGCAACGAAGCCGAAGCAATCGACCGCTTCCTTGAGGAAGGCGCCACCCATTTCCTCGAAAGCCCTTTCAGCGAGCGCCAGTTCGTCCAGGCGGTCGAGTTCGCCGAGCGTCATGCCGAGCGGGTTGGCGGCGGCCACCGCGAGCGGCGCGCTCAGCCGGGCGGCAGGGAAAGGAGCCCGTCCTGGCGCTGGCAGCCGGGGTCATCGGAAGTCGAGCTCAGCCCGGTCCTTGCGCGGAAGATGGGGCTGGTGAGCGACGGAACTGGCCGGATCCCGCTGATGGAGCTGTTCCGGAAGATGGACCCCGAAGGCCAGCGTGCTGCCCGCGGCGCACTCGATCGTCTGGTCGCCACCGGGGAGCCGACCGCCTTCGCCCATGCCGACGCCTCCGGTGCCCGCATCGCCCATCACCTTAGGATCGACGAAGAAGCCGGCGGCGTCCTCGGCCTTGCCGAGACAATCCCGTCGGCTGCCTCGCTGAGCCTGCCGGCGCGTGACCCGATGACAGGGCTGCGCGACGTTCGGGCCGCGCGCGAGTGGCTCGACGCGAAGCTCGGTCGGGGGCAGGACGCCGTGGTCCTGCTGCTCGTAGCGGTCAGCCGCTTCGACGCCATCAACGCTGCATTCGGCCGCGCGACCGGCGACGCGGTCCTCCAGGCTGCGGCGCGCCGGATCGAGCGGGTCGTCGATGCCGACAGCCACACCCGCTTCGTCGCCCGCGTCGCCGGCACCCAGTTCGCGATCGCCCTCGCGCCCCCCGCCACTCTCAAAGAAGCCCGCTTCATTGCCGGGGAAGTGGTGGAGGGATTGGGGAGGGCGTTCATGTCGGGTGACCATGTCATCACCTTGGGCAGCAGGGTCGGCGTGGTCGCGTCGGAGCCGGGGGACGATGCGGCTGCGCTCTTGAGGCGGGCGAGCGCGGCGCTCGCCGAAGCCAAGGCGGCGGACGCCGGGCCGATCCGAGTGCTCGACGCCGGCGCGCAGAGCGAGAACGCGCTCGGGAACCGCCTCGAGGTCGACCTCCGCCGGGCGCTAGACCAGGACGAGATCGAGATCCTGTTCCAGCCGCAAGTCTCGATCACCACCGGCCGCATCGTCGGCGCCGAGGCGCTCGCGCGCTGGCGGCACCCGGACTTCGGCGAGCTAGGCGCGGTCACCCTGTTCAGCGTCGCCGAACGCTCTGACTACGTGACGCAGCTCTCCGACCACGTGCAGCGCAAGGCGATCAGCGCCGCCGCCGCCTGGCCTGAAGCGCTCAAAGACCTTCGCCTCGCGGTCAATATCACCGCCGCCGACATTGTCCGCCCGGGCTTCGCCGCGCAATTCCTCGAGCTCGTCGACGAAAGCGCCTTCGACCGCGCCCGCCTCACCGTCGAAGTCACCGAAAGCGGCCTGATCGAAGACCTCAGCGCTGCCGGGAACCTGCTCGCCAGCCTTCGCGAAGGGGGCCTTCGCGTCGCGATCGACGATTTCGGCACCGGCTATTCAAGCCTCGCGTACCTGAAAGCGCTGCCGCTCGACTACCTCAAGATCGACAAGCGCCTCTGCGAAGACATCGCCGGCTCCCCCCGCGACCGGGTCGTCGTCCGAAGCGTCATCGATATGGCGCGCTCGCTCGGCCTCGGAGTGATCGCGGAGGGAGTCGAGACCCAGGAGCAGCTCGACCTTCTCGCCGAGGAAGGCTGCACCCTCTACCAGGGCTTCCTCTGCTCGCGCCCCGTGGACGCGGCCACTTTGGCGGGCCTTGCCGCCGCCTGACGTGCTAGGCGAAGCGGATGAGCATCAACCTCAGCGGCCTCTGGCTCGGCAGCTTCTCCTATCCGGCGGGGCACGGGCCGCTGACGCCCTTCCTCGCCTCGATCGAGGACGATGAGGGGAGCCTTAGCGGAAGCATCGTCGAGCCCAACACGATCGGCAGCGGAAGCGAGCAGCTCCAGGCGTTCATTTCCGGGAGCCGCTCCGGCACCGCTGTCGACTTCACCAAGATGTATGACGGCGAGAGCGACGCCGCCCACGCCGTCGATTATGTCGGCCGTCTGTCGGGCGACGGCAATTCGATCACGGGCGTCTGGAGCCTCGCGGAGATGGACGGCACCTTCCAGATGCACCGAGAGGCCGTGTGGGAGGAGAAGATGGGCTCGGAGGCCGAGGTGGTGAAGCTTGGGTCGCAATAGGCGCTATGTTCGAATGAAAGCGGGGCGCCTGAGCTAGTAGCGCAGCACCGATGCCGGGTGTACGCTTGCGGCCTTGATGGCTGGATAGAGCGTCACGAGGACGGTGCCGCAGATCGCCATGGCGAGTATCGCGAAGAGCTCGGAGGCGCCGATCTGGGCCGGCAGGTCGACGAACACCCGCAGCTCGGCGCTGTACGCGTCTCCCACTAGATGCTCCAGAAACCCGGCGATGGCATCTTTGCCGGCGACGATCGAGAGGCCGAGGAGGCATCCCACGGTTGCGCCCAAGGAACCGATGGTGGTTCCCACGGCCACGAACACCTTCGCGATCGAGGTTCGGCTAGCACCCATGGTTCGAAGGATCGCGATGTCGCGGACCTTCGAGCTCACCAGCATGAGCAGGGAGGACAGGATGTTGAACAGCGCCACCAGAACGACCATCCCGATGGCCAGGGACATCCCTATCTGCTCGACGGCGAGAGCGTCGAAGATGGTCTTGTTGAGCTCACGCCAGGTCTGGATGGCCGCCTTGCCCTGCAGCTGAGCGGCGAGCGGCCGAAGAAGCTCCCCGGCTCTCGCGGCATCCGAGGTCAGCAAGTTGATCCTGCTGACGGCGTCGCCCGCGTCCAGCATGTGCTGGGCCGCAGCGAGGTTCATGATGACGAGGCGGCCGTCGTAATCGGGAAGGCCGGTCTCTACCACCCCGGTAACGACGTGGTTCAGGCTTTTCAACGAGAGGTCGGTTTCCTCCGAAACAGTGGGACGCATGAGCGTCACCTCACCGCCGACCGTGACTCCCAACCGCTCCGCCAGGTGGGCGCCTATGGTTATTTCTCCGGCATGTGCAGGTAGCATGCCGACAAACGTTCGGTCATCCGACAGCATCGGAAACGCCCGCATGTCCTCGCTTCGAAGGCCGCGAAGCTGCGCTGGGAAGACCCGGCCCTCCGATGCCGCCATGACAGCGCCTTCGAGCGCGGGCGTCGTGGACAACACCGCCTGCTGCCGCCGGGCTGCGAGCTCCAGCGCGCGCCAGTTGGGGATCCTCTGCCCCCGCGCCGAAATGCTGGCGTGCCCGTCGATGCCGGCAAACTGAACCCCCAGCTTCGTCCGCGCGCCGTTCATGACGCTCATCACGACGATCAGCGCCGCCACGCCAAGCGCCACGGCCGTGATGCCGATCGAGGCTATGAGGACGATGACTCGGCCTTCTCCGCCAGGCCACAAGTAGCGCTTGATCAGCGCCCGTTCGAAGGTCGAGAACACCCCCGGTTTGGACCACATCTCGCCGCTGCTGCCAAGCATGGCTTGCTTCAGGCCTTGCGCAGGCCGTTCGCTGTTAGTCCGTGTCGAGAAGCGTCAGGCAGCAGACGGCATAGACACCGACGGCAAGGAGACCGGCAATCATGACAATTTCGACGGGGCCCATTGCTCGACCGTTCAAGCCAAGGCTCTTTTCGGCCTCGGCTTTCGACCGGCCTGCGATGAAGAGAGTGCCGTTCTCCCTCCCGTTCATCCCCACTTCGAGCACCGGCACATGGTGCGTGCTGAATGCGCCGGATTGGCTGTCGGCGGCGATCGACCGCAAGCCCACCTGAAGGCGCGTGGACGGCGGCCTCGACCGCGCACCGAATTCGATCCGGTATGCGGCTCCGGCGAAGGCGGCTCTCCTGCTCTCCCCGTCCTCGATCCCCCGGTGATCCGCCATCGCTAAGGCCGTTTGTGCCCCGGCCGGCTGCGCGCTTAGGCACATTGCGACGAGGGAGAGCACGGCGCCGGCACGGCGCATCGCATTTGCCTTGAGCATCTCTGGCCTCCAGTGACAGCGCTCCACTTCGCACGCACACGAGGTACGGCACCAGTCCTGAGTTTGGTTCGGCGGGCGTCCGGCCGGGCGCCCTGTCGCCGCGCGCCGCTCGGCGCGCGGCTCCCTGACGGGACGCGATTTGGCGCTTGCCGACTGTCACCTTGCGCCGACGATGGATTATTTCGTCCGAGCGGTGGAGGGGAAGGCGGTGCTTTCTCATCACGTCGCCCTGCAGAGATGGTGTGATCGAGTGTCGGACCTGGACGCGCTAAGCTCTACCGGCCCGTTTTTGGCCGCGGGCGCCCCTAGCGAAGGGCAGCTCCCGCAAGCCTCGCCCGGAAGCTTCGGCCGCACTCGCTGATTGCTTGGGCAGGAGTGATTTTCCCATTATGTGGCGCGTACGTTCGTCAGGCGCCGTACGGCTGACGACGGGGACAATGCTCAGGGAGATCATCATCATCATCAACCCGTCCGTCGATCTTGAGCTTGAAGGCATGTCGGCCAGTTTCTCGGATGAGCGCTGCTCCGAGGGCGTAGCGCATGCCAGCGTCCCCCTGTACGGCCCACATCACCGATGAGCGCGATAGCGGGTATCTGGAACTTCGACGGGCGGCCCGGCGTGCGGGATTCGTGCCGGCGGATGCTTGCGGCCCAAGAGATATACGGGCCGCATCACGGCGCCGTCTGGAGCGAAGGCGACCTCGCCATGGGGCGGCGGATGTTCCGGACGCTTCCCGAGGACGTCCATGATCGCGGACCTGTGCTCAGCCGGGACGGGCGGATGGCGCTGGCCGCCGACGTGCGGCTCGACAACCGGGATGAGCTGGTTTCGGCGCTCGGCCTGGGTGCGGGCGACGCGGCCGTTCTTGCCGATGCCGCGCTGCTCCTCGAATGCCTCGTTCGCTGGGGGGAGGGCACGCTCGACCGGATCGTCGGCGATTTCGCCTTCGCATGGTGGGACGCGCAGGAGCGGCGGCTGATGCTGGCGCGGGATTATTGCGGCCAGCGGCCGCTCCACTATCACCACGGCAACGGGTTCTTCGCCTTCGCGAGCATGGCAAAGGGCCTCCATAGCTTGCCGGAGGTGCCTTACGGGCCGGACGAGCAGGCCATGGCCGAGTTCCTTGCTTTGCTGCCTCCGGATGAGAATCGCAGCTTCTTCAAAGGAATCGTGCTCGTCAGGCCGGGGCATGTCGTCACCATTACGGCAGGAGGCGCGAGGTCGCGCCGGTACTGGAACCCGGCGCCTTCTGAGACGCGCTCAGGGCGCCTCGCCGATTTTGCCGAAGGTCTGCGGCATCATCTCGATCAAGCGGTGCGCGCCCGGCTCCGTGGCACCCGGGGGCGGGTGGGGACTCAGCTCAGCGCGGGATACGACAGCTCGGCGGTGACAGCGACTGCGGCGCGCCTCTTTGCGGCCGAGGGCGGCCAGGTCGTCGCCTTTACCGCGGTTCCTCGGGAGGGCTACGACGGGCCGTGCCCCAAGGGGCGGATCGGCGACGAGGGGCCGCTCGCCGCTGCTACGGCCGCGATGCACCCGAATGTTGAGCATTTGCTTGTGCGCAGCGGCGACGGATCGCCGCTGGATGAGATCGACAGCACCTTCTTCCTCTTCGAGCGGCCCACGCTCAATCCTTCGAACTTCGTCTGGATACGCGGGATCGCCGCCGCGGCACGGGAGCGGGGCCTTTCGGTGATGCTCACCGGCCAGCTCGGCAATGTCGGCCTGAGCTATTCGGGCATGGAGTTCCTGCCGGAGCTGGTCCGAGGAGGCCGTCTTCTGCGCCTTGCGCGCGAAGGCGCGAAGCTCATTGCCAAAGGTGAAATCACCTGGCGCTACGTCGTCTCGCAGAGCTTCGGTCCATATGTCCCGGCGGCGCTATGGCGCGGGATCAACCGCATGTACGGCCGTGAACTCGACGTGGACCAATATACGGCCATTCGTGCCGAACGAGTGGCGGAGATGGGGTTGCCCGAACTGGCCGCGGCAAGGGGCCTCGATCCGAGCTATCGCCCTCGCAGGAGCGCCTTGGAGGCGCGGCTGTGGTTCCTCTCGCGGATCGACCTCGGCACTCACAACAAGGGCTTGCTCGGGGGCTGGGGCATCGACCAGCGCGATCCGACTGCGGACAGGCGGCTGATCGAATATTGTCTCGCCTTGCCGATGGAAGCCTATGTTTCGAACGGCTCGATCCGTGCCTTGGCCCGCGCCGCGCTTGCCGATCGGGTGCCCGCGGTGGTGCTCGATGAGCGCCGCAAAGGATATCAGGCGGTGGACTGGCACGAAGGGTTCGCGGCCGCCCGCGGCGAACTTGCGGACGAGGTGCGGAGGCTCGAGAGCTGCGGGGCTGCAGCGGCCACGATCGATCTGCAACGGCTCCGCACTCTCCTCGATGCGTGGCCTGAGAAATCCCGGGCCGACGGAGACGTCACCGCAACCTACCGGAATGCGCTTCTCCGCGGTATTTCCGCGGGGCATTTCTTACGCAAATCGTCCGGCGCCAATACTTGATCGGGGCGATGCATTTCGCGCTAGGAATTCAGCGGCAACCGCGCTACTTCAGTGGCTTGTACGAAGGACTAATATTATGTTTGACCACAATGAGATCGAAATCGCAGTCGACCAGCAGGCTCTCGGGGATTGGGAGCGGCCCGAGGTGAAGAGACTGGAAGCAGGCGCCGCGGAGGGACAGGGTCCCGGCCCCGGCAACGACAATACAGTCTTCTCCTAAGGGAAGGCCGAGGGCCGCAGTCGGTCCGGGGGTCACCTTCTCTTTGCGCGCTGGCGGTCATGCGCTGGCGGAATAGCCGAGCCGTAGCATCATTGCGCCATGGCGGCGTTCTATTCGGCTTGCTTGCGCAGCGGTAAGCGCGCCGCGCCAGCCGCCCGCAATACCTCGGCGAAAGAAGTTCTTGCCCACACGCGCTTCGTCGAAACCGCGCGCCTCCTCCTGGCCGCGGAGCGATTCGAAGCTCGACAGCCGGACTGCGCGTTCGATCGCCTCGGCGTCGGTGTCGACGCCGGCAAATCGCAGCGCAGCCGCGAAGGTCGCCGCCGGATCTTCCTGCATGGCTTCATAACGGACCAGGTGCACGGGGATGTCCTTTTGGTCCAGCCAGCTCGATGCGTGGCCGCTCCAGTCTAGCAATCGCTGCCGGAGTTGGTGGCGCTGGCCACGGATGGATCGGCCTTGAACCGCCTCCGGATCGTCCATCAGCGCTATCGCCTCGTCGACCGAACAGCCGCGATGGTCGGCGAAGGAGGGCGCGATGTCGCGCGGATCACGTACGATCAGGATCGCCCAGGAGGCCGCTTCCCCGCCTCCCAGGAGCGGCGTTCCATCGGATAGGCGCGTATAGGCGTCGTGGCATTTCACAAATCGCCTGAGCGCAAGCGGCCGATCGCTCGGCGGCAGCATGGCGCCGTCGGCCGCCAGGCTACCGCCCCAGGCGCGATGGACCGCGGGCCGCAGCAGATCGATCTCGGTCTCGGTCAACAACCCTGAATCGAGGAGGGTGAGATGGTCGAACATTCGGCGGCTAGTGGCGATCCCGTCTCGGGACAGGCGATTGATGTCGGCACCGGCTTCCGCCTTCAAGAAAAGATTGGCCAGGAGCGCCCGCATCCAGGTGTTGCCGGACTTCGGATAGGAAGCGAGCCAGACTATGCCGCTCATTGATCGCGCTCTGACAGCCCGAGGGCGCGCCAATGGCCTCTAAGCGTATCCAGCGCCCCTGCCGCAGCGACCAGGTCTCGGCGGCGCGAAAGAATTGCAACCGACGCGGCTCGCGAGGTCCGCACTGCGGCTTCGAAGGCGGTCGCACCAAGCCCGAGTGGCGCGGTCAGCTGCGGCCGTAACACGCTTTCAGTCAGCGCCTGCACGGCGGCGCCGCCGCGCAGCGGCTGCACTGCGCACGGGCGAGCCGAGTCGGCCAGCCGATAGACCGCGGCAACCGTTAGGCGCCGGGCCGGAGCGTCGGCAGCGGTGCCGACCAGGTGCTTGCGCAGACCTGGTCGGACCGCGGCGCCGACAGCAACACGGAGCGCACGGGCCGCTTCTTCCCAAAGGCGAGGTGCGCAGCCGTCCGGCCGGAGGAGCGGAGCCTCGCCGGATGCGTCGATCGCGCACAGATCGTCGGCCAGGACTGGATAGCCGGCCTTTCCGAGCAGCGCCGCGATAGTGGACTTTCCTGCGCCGGACGGGCCGCAGAACAGGACGGCCCGGCCATTCACGGCGACGGCGCTGGCGCTCAGCGCGAACTCCCCGCGCTGCTGCATCAGGATGGCGAGAACGGTCTCGGCGATAAGGGCGGAGAGGTCGTCGGCCGTCAGGCCGGGGGCGGGCTCGGCCGTCACCTCCCTGCCGCGGGTGAGCAGGAAGCGGCCGACTCCCGGCACCGTCAGAAGGACGGTATCGCCTGCAATCTGCCAGCTCGGTCCGGCGCTCGTCGGCCCCGGCAGCTCCGCCGGCACCTCGCCGACTTGGACGAGGATCTCGGGAGCGGCCGCGCGCGGGGCATCCAAAAGGCCGGGGAGCCGGATTTCGCTGGCAATGCCGAGGTCGATGAAACGGTATGTGTGCACGTGTCCTCGACCTTGCGGCGCCCGTGGGGGCCGCCGCTACTTAGGCGAGATCGGTGTTCCTGTAAAAGAGCCGTCGTTAGGCGAGCCAAGCGCAGGGTTTCCGTCCAGACGGTTGTCGCCGTAAGAAAGGATCTGCGAGCCGCCTGCCGGATTCACGCCCCTACTGTTGGCCGTGATCGTGGTGTTCCCGACCCGAAGCAGCACGGAGCCGTTGGAAAGTACGCCGGTGCCGGTGTTGTGGGAAACGGTGGAGTCGACGATCATGCCTACGATCGGGTTGGTGCCGACGGCCACCGCAGCGATTCCGGCGGCGCTGTTCCCGGAAATCTGCGTCTCGTCGATGGTAACAGCAATCCCCGCGGTGCTCGTATTATTGGTCGAGTCGATGCGGATTCCGCTCGAGCCGTTGTCCTGCAGCGTAACGTTGCTGATGCTCACCTTAGCAGCGCCCGTCGCGCCCGTCGGTTGAATGAGGATGCCGTTCCCTCCACCGCCCGAGCCATTGTCCGCTATTGAGGTGTTGACGACGTAGAGCTCGGTTGCGACGCCCGGCTGAAAGGAGATGCCCGACGACGCTGTGCCCCGGAAGTTGCGGATCTTGGAATTGTAGATGTGCACCGAGGCCGCTGACAGCACCCGCACGCCGTTGGCCGAGCTTCCGCCGCCGTTGATGTCGAGCCCGCTGAGGTAGACGGCGTCGGTTGCGGCGGCATTGACGACGACCCCGTTGATGCCGCCACCTGCGAGAACGCCAGCGATGACGCCGTCGCAGATGATCGCGATCGACTTGTTGATGGTCACTCCGCCGAAGCCGCCCGAATCGAGGCAGTTGATCTCGCCGGCGGCTGCGGTTTTCGAAATGGCGCCTGCGAACGTCTTGCATGGCGCGGTGCGGCTGCAGGGATTGGCGTCGTCGCCGACGCCGGAGACCCAGGTGCGGGTCGCCTGAGCGAGCGCCGGAGAAGGAAGTGCGAGCGTCGATGCAGTCGCCAGTGCCGCCAATGCAGTGAATTTACGAAAATGTGTCATGTTGCCCCCTAAAAGCACGAATCGACAGCAGCCATACGCATCTACTCGGCGACGATCTAGTTCTAGTCTCAAGGATAGGATGGCTAGGCAGACGATTTTTTCTTCTTCTCCATTGAAGATTGAGAGAAGCGGCCTGCAGCCGGAACAATATTCGGAGCACCTCAGCGCCGGCTGATCCGGTTCGGAAGGCTGGTTGCGCTTCGCTATCGATCTACTTCAGTTTGACGGGATGCAGGGCTCGGGCTAGCCGGTGCGGGACGGGATCGAGGAAAAGGCTCATGAATCCGGATGCGGTAGTCGTGCGCTCCCAGGCGCTGATGGAAGCTGAGGTCGACGGCGAGTTGGTCGGCCTCCACGTCGCGAAGGGCGTCTGCTACGGCTTCAACAAGACGGCTACGCGGCTCTGGCTTTTGATCGAGCAACCCCGCGTTCTTAGCGAGTTGATCGATCAGTTGATGCGCGAATTCCATGGCGAAAGGGCCGTTTGCGAGCGCGAGGTCGTGGAGTTGCTCGAGGATCTGAGGTCCGACGGTCTCGTACGTATCGAAGAGTGAAACGCGAACGGCATGTCGGGCCGTCACCTGCGCCCGGCCACCCGAATTAGCGCCATCGGAACGCGGAGGATCGGGTAAAGGAAGGCGAGCGCTTCCGGCAGCGGTAGGCTGACTCGATCGCCGGCATGATACCACCAGTTCCTCGCCACATCGGCGCGGTGGCGCCAGCCGGGCAGCAGCAGGAACTCCGACAGGAGGCTTCCCATCTTCACCACGGACGCCTCGTGGGGCTCGCCGCCGGACCAGTCGCTCGCAATAGCCCCTAGCGACAGTTTCTCCAGCCGCGCCAGCACAGGGTCCGCCCGCAGATCCTCCAGCAAATCCGCCGCTATCGAAAGTTCGAACAGCCTCTTGCAGAGCAGCAAGGCGAGGGCGGAGGAGCGGCCGGCCCCGAGCGCTTCCGCGGATGCGTGCAGCGAGCGAACATCGGCAGCGGTCCTGGCCGAAAGCAGAGCCGCAAGATCCGCCAGCCACTTGAGGCGCGACCAGGCGTGGGTCGCGCCGTGATAGCAAAGATAGCTGTAGAGCTCCGCATCGGCGAGCGTCTGGAGGGCCTCCTCCCCGTCGATCACGACCTCCTGGCGTGGCGACTGGACGGATAGCGTCGGAAGAATGTGGGCGCTGCCCGAAAGCGCGTGATGGAGATCCACCGCGACACGCTTGTCGGCATTCAGCCAACCCGTCTCTTTCCTTCGGCGCTGATAGTGTTCGAAGTTCGCTCCTCCGAGTGCCGGGTCAGGCGTGACTCGTCGGTAGCCGGAGCGGGCAAGCAGGCTCATCGCGGTTTCCAGATCCTCGCGTGCGACCAGCAGGTCGATGTCGCCTGCTGACTTGATCGCGAGCGAGCCGTAGGCGAGCTTTGCGAGGGTTGTACCTTTGATGAAGAGCACTTCCACCCCGGCATCGTCGAAGTCGTCGCGCAACCTCACCGCTTCGGCGGCGAGGAACAGGTTCTTTCGCATGATCCTTGCCGCTGTGGTCCTGAGGTGGGACCGGACCTCGGCCGGGACCTCCACGCGGGTGCGGGAGAACGCGTCGTACGCCAACCCCTGAATCCGGTGCATCCGGACGACGCGGAGGAACTTCTCCCAGTCCACGTCTGCGGCGGCCTCGGCTACCGCCCGCTCCCGAGCCGGCGAGTGGGGCCATCGGCAACAGGCAGTTGCGAGTAACACCTCCGGGTTGAGGCGGAATTGAGGCCTGGTCATTCGCTGGCCCCGCCGTGCGGCCGACCTCCGGACGATCCCGACAGGTGGCGCCGTCTCGGGAGGCTCAGAAATCGACAGTGAATCCAAACCGCGCCCATGCCCACGGTCTACCCGGCCGCCGGAGACACGCAAGGCGTTTGGCACCCGCGCTCTCGGGTCTGGCATCGACGCGTCGCTCATGCCACATTCGCCGAAAAGGGGAGCGGCGGATGTGGATGAAAGTTCTCGCGGCGATCGCCGCTGTGTCCGCGGCCTCGGCAACAAAGGCGGCGGCTCCGAAGGGCGAGGGTCCTTCGCCCTATCTGTTCGTCTTCGCGTCCGATCAGGACAATAAGAGCGAGGACTTCTTCCTCGTCGTCGACCTGAGGCGCGGCGCAAAGGCGAAGCCGGTGGTCGCGACGGTCCCGGTCGGCGTCAAGGAATCGATGCCGCATCACCTCGAATACGACACTCCGCCGAAGGGGTCGCTTCTGTTCGCCAATTCGCACCACAGCGAAGACACGTACCTGCTCGACCTCGCCAACCCGCGCGCGCCGAGGATCGCGAAGCGCCTGAAGCCGCCGGCCCCCTACCGCTTTACGCACGACTTCAAGCGGCTCGCCAACGGCAACATGCTTGTCGGCTTCCTCCGAAGCGAGGGCCCGAGCCCCGAAGAGGGCGACGACACCCTGCCCGGCGGGCATGGCGGCATTGCCGAATATACCGGCGACGGCCGGCTGCTGCGCACTGCGAGTGCAGCGGCGGGCGGCCTGCCGCATCCCGTCCGCCCTTACGCCTTTGCAGTGCTTCCGGGGCAGGACCGTTTCGTCACTACGAGCGCCGGTATGATGGAGAAAAGCAGCGCCGACGTGGTTCAGATCTGGCGCTATTCAGATTTCAGGCTGCTTCACACGCTCCCGCTGCCGCCCGGGAGAAAAGCCGACGGCAGCGAATGGCCGAAGGCCGCCGCCGCGCCTTTCGCGCCCCGCGTGATGCCGGACGGTTCGGTGCTGGTGAACGCCTATGGCTGCGGCTTCTATCGGCTGACGGACGTCGCAAGCGACCGCCCGAAGGTCGCCAACGTCTATTCGATCCAGACACCGAGCGCGAAGGAGCGCAACGGCGCCTGCAGCATTCCGTTCGTGCTGGGGCCGCACTGGCTGATGCCCGTGGGACGCGAGAACGCGGTCGTCACGCTGGACGTGTCGGACCCGTCGAACCCGCGTGAGACCTCCCGCCTGGCCTTCCCCAAGGATTTCGCTCCGCACTGGCTCTCCAAGGATCCGCGTTCGAACCGGCTCGTGCTCGGGGCGGAGCTGGGCGGCGAGCAGGGCATGTACGTGCTTCTGGTCGATCCGAAGACGGGCCGCGTGCGCATGGATCCTTCTATCGGCTCGCCGGAACGTCCCGGTTATCTCGACTTCGCCAGGGAAAGCTGGCCGCACGGAAAGACCGGTCCCGCCTGGGCACATGCCGCATTGTTTCTGCCGCTGACGGAATAAGGAGCGGCTCTGCAAAAGCCGCTATTCGGCGCTCCGCAGGCGGTCGGCGAGCTGCTCGATCTCGTCCGGGTTGAGCAGCCAGGTGCGGGTTTTTTGGCCTTCCCTGTGCCGCGGTCGAGTCAGCAGAATGCGGGCCTGCGCCTTGGCGGATGCTTTGAAGATGGCGAAATGCATGGCGCAGTCGCGGATCGTTCCGATCATCGGCGCCTTGCCGTCGAGATCGATCAGGGTTGCGGGTTCGTCCCAGGGAATATCGGACACGTGCGAGCCTTCCGTTGCGCTTGGCCCAAGACCATTGAAGCGGGCGAAGATCAAGGCGAGGAAGAGCATGTGCGTACGAAGCTCAGCATTTGTCTCAGGAAGGTCCGCTACGGGCGCGCGGAGGACGCGGATGCGGTCGCGCGCCACTCAGGCCTTCCGCTCAGGCCCTATCGCTGCGACCGCTGCCGGCATTTTCATCTCACCAGCCGGACGAAAGGCAAGCGAGTGCCGCGGCCGGATTAGGCGCCGCTTTGAGGATTGAGCGCCTGCGCAACCCGATTGCCTCTACGCACTGAGCGGGAAGAAGAAGGGGGGTTGGCTGAACCAACGGCGGTGAAAACCGTTAGCCTGCCCATGCCGCGATACTTTTTCCACATCTACAACGACATGGTCGCGATGGACCAGGAAGGGACCGAGCTGCCGGACATGGCGGCGGCGCGGGAGCATGCCATCGAGGGCGCGCGGAGCCTGATGGCGGAGAACCTCTTGCAGGGCCGGCTGCGCCTCCACCACCGCATCGAGGTGGCGGACGAGACGGGCCGGGTGCTGATGACGATCCCGTTCCGGGAAATGGTCGACATCGAAGGCTGAGGCCGCGTACGCAACGAAAAGGGGCGGCCGAAGCCGCCCCTTGCCCGTACCTACGAATACGAACCCTTATTTCGGGCCGAAATTCTTGTCGGCGGGACCCTTATAGCTTTCGCCCGGGGCGTGCGCCGGGTTGCGGCGGCTCGGGTGCTGGCCCGGCGGGAAGGGATGGCTGGCGGGCATGTTGCCGCCGCCGCTGACGGAGGTCAGTTCGATCGTGTCGAGATTGCGCATGATGTTCTCCTCTGGAGCGCGCCGACGAAAGCGCGCTGTGCAATGTAATGCGGCGAGGAGCGATTGGTTCAAGTCGGTGTTTTGACGAGTCCCAAAATGGGGCGGATGTTGCGGACAGGTGAAGGGCGCGGGATTGCGCGCTTGCGCCAGCGAAGCCGGACTCAAAAAAAAGGGGCGGACTTAGGCCGCCCCTACTTGAATGCGTAGGTTCGGCTTAGCGGGGGCCGACGCCGCCGCCGCCGAGGCCGGCACTGTTCTTGTCGCCGGGGCCGCTGTTGCCGGGGCCGCCGCCGGCGTTCTTCGCGAGCGGGCCGTTATTGTTGTTGTTGTTGTTGTTGTTGTTGTTGCTGGCGCTGCTGGACGTGCCTTGGCCGCGGTCGCCGCCGGCTCCACCGCCGCCACGGCCGCCGCTCACGTGATCCAGTTCAACGTTGCTGAGATTGCGCATGTGATTTCCTCTTTGGTTGCGCACCGCGGACGCGTGCGCAGGGCATCAATGCGCAGCTTCGGCCAGAGTTCAGCGGCGATTGTCGCGTGGAGTCCCGAAGTGGGACGGCTTAGCGCAGTTGGCCCCTCAATTCACGCGCTGCGCCAGTCCACTCCTGACGGCCTCGTCGAGCAGGGCGCGCATCTTTGCCTGGGCTTCGCGGGCCAGCCGGTGCTGCTGCTGGCCGAGGGCATGCTGCTGCCGCCCCAGCGCGTGCTGCTGCTCGCCGAGCGCGTGCTGCTGCCGCCCGAGCGCGCTCATCCTGCCGCCGAGATCGACGGCGCGGCGGGGAGGGGCATTGGCCTGCTGGGCGCCGAGCTGGGCCTGCTGAGCGCCCAGCGCGGCTTGGCGGCTGCCGAGCGCAGCCTGGCGGGAGCCCAGCTCGGCCTGCCGTGCCCCGAGCGCCTCCTGCGGCTCGAACAGCGCTCTCGCGCGGCGGAGCGTGGCGGCGTCGCGTATGACATAGGCGCCGCGCGCGTCGCGGACGTAGAGCAGCGCCTCGTTTCCAGCCCGCAAGGCCCTGGCGCGGCGCAAGTCTTCGGTGGACCCGCTCATCGACGTGCTCCGACTGCCTGGGGCGAAGAGGACGTAAGAGAAGCGCTCTGCGGTCTCGACGCTGATCTCGGCCCCCGCGGGGGGAGACGCCAGCATCAGTCCGGCGAGCGCGGCCGACAGCGCGACAGCGATGCGGGGGCGATGGGGCAGAAGTGACTGGATCATTCCTCGTCCTTTCCGGATGCGGTGCTTTCAAGGCAGTGCTCCTGCAAATTTCGGGCCAGCTTTCCCCAGAGAGAGGCGAGGCTTCGGGGCGAATGTCGCTGTTCGCCTGCGGACACCTAGCGTCCGTATCCGAACAGCGCGCAGAATTCAGGCAAGGATGCGGGCAATGCCCTTGGACAGTTGCAGCGCGCCGTTGACCCGCGACTCCGAGTCCAGCCACGGGCGCGAGATCACGAGCTTGGAATCCGGACGAAGCTTGGCGGTGCCTTTCAAACGCTGGACGTAGCCGATGAGGCCCGGAAGGTCGGGGAAGCTGTCGTCGCGGAAGTGGACGAGCGCACCCTTGGCGCCGACGTCGAGCCTGACGATGTGCGCGGCGCGGCAGTTCAGCTTGATCTGGATGATCTTGAGAAGGTTCTCTGTCGCGGGCGGGAGCTTGCCGAAGCGGTCGATCAGCTCGGCGGCGAAAGCGTCGATGTCGGCCCGGGTCTTGAGCTCGCTCATCCGGCGGTAGAGGCCCATTCGGAGGTCGAGGTCAGGGACATATTCGTCCGGGATCATGATCGGCGCGTCGACGGTGATCTGCGGCGAATAATCGTCGCGGCGGGGCTCGACGCCGGAGCCGCCTGCCTTGGCGTCCATGATCGCCTCCTCGAGCATCGACTGGTAGAGCTCGAAGCCGACTTCCTTGATGTGGCCGGAC
>Ga0216301_1000169_pt1 | contig 18615 bp, 15 predicted proteins | sample 4hB_Boncat_minus_FD_156203 | JGI IMG/M metagenome (GOLD analysis project Ga0216301, IMG submission 156203) | Terrestrial sediment cell enrichment communities for BONCAT metagenomics from Utah, United States - 4hB_Boncat_minus | ecosystem: Environmental > Terrestrial > Deep subsurface > Rock...
GCCGACGATCACCACTTCCTCGAGCGTTGGCTTCGCTTTTCGGCTGAGCTTCGTGCGGTAGATGTCGTAGCGCCACCCGCGGGCCGCTGCTCCGAACGCCAACCGGGCCGCCGCTTCCCCGCCGATGCCTAGGCCGGTGAGGTCCACGACGAGGCGAGTCTCGCCCGAGGTGAGGAGCTTGGCCGTCAGCGCCCCGCCCGCTCGCTCGTAAACCGCATCGTCGTCGCGCCGCCCGCCCAAACCGACGAGGAGGAGCCGCCGCACCCGCTCGCCGTCGCTGACGAAAGTCTCGGCGAGTGCCGCCGCTTCCCGCTCGAAGCGCTGCGCCTCCGCGGACCGCACCGCGAGCGCCCGCGCCGCTTCGTCGAGGCCGCCGACGCGGTCCATCAGGCTGTCCTCGCTCCAGACCGGAATGGCGAGCGCGTAATGGCCTTCGGGGCGCTGGGCGGCGAAACTGATCTTCATGGAGACTCCTCGTGGCGGCGGGCCCTGATAGGGAAAGAAAAGCCGGCGGCAAAGGCCGGGTTCCGCCGGCAGCTTCCGCCATTGCAGCGAACGGCTTCAGGTGCGATAGGCTCCACGCGCGTGTGCCCGGGGCAAAAGCTTAAACTTGTGAAGACAGTTCAGTTCATTTGCCGGACGGCCATGCCCCTTCTGCTGTGCGCGCCGGGACTGGCGCTCGCACAGGAAACTGAGCAGGAGGCGCCGCCCGCGATTGTGCAGCCGGACGAGGAGCAGATCACCTTCAGCTCCGACCAGCTCATCTACGACAGCCGCGAGGAGATCGTCACGGTCAGCGGCGGCGTCCGGATGACCCGCGAGGGCAACAATCTGCGCGCGGACCGGGTGATCTGGAACCGCAAGACCGGCGAAGTGAAGGCCGAGGGCAACGTCCAGGTCACGAACCCCCAGGGCGACACGGCTTTCGGCGACAGCGTCGTCCTCACCGACACTCTGCGCGATGGGATGGTCGACAATCTGCTCCTCGTGCTGGAGGACGGCGGCCGGCTCGCCGCCAACCGGGCGGAGCGGCAGAACGGCTATACCACCCTCTATCGCGCCGCTTATTCCCCCTGCGCGGTGGTGAACGAGGATGGCTGCCCGAAGGACCCGACCTGGCAGATCAGGGCGGTGAAGGTCGTTCACGATCCAGTCCGCAACCGGATCCGCTACGAGGGGGCGGCGCTCAGCGTGTTCGGACTGCCGCTGGTCGCGCTTCCTGGGCTCTCGCATCCGGACGGCAGCGAGGGCGGCGGCTCTGGGCTGCTTGTGCCCGAGGTGCGGATCAGCCGCAGCAATGGCCTCGAAGTCGCGGTTCCTTATTATCTGAAGCTCGCTCCGAACCGAGACGCGACGATCACGCCCCACCTCTATACTGGCGTCTTGCCGATGCTGGAGGGGCGCTACCGGCACCTCACCGAGCTCGGCGCCTATCAGGTGGGCGGCTACCTCACCTACGGCTCGAGGCTTCCGCTCAGCGTGATCCGGAGCGGCGTCGGCGGGCGCGACGACGGGATCAGGGCCTATTTCGACGCCAACGGCCGGTTCCAGCTCAACCCGCTGTGGAGCGTCACCGGCTCCGCCCGCTGGGTGACAGACCGGACCTTCCTCCGGCGATACGACATCTCCCGCGACGACCGGCTCCGCTCGGTCGTGAATGCCGAGCGGATCAGCGCCGACAGCTACATCTCGATCGCCGGCTGGGCCTTTCAGGGCCTCCGGATCACCGACGTCCAGGGGCAGCAGCCGATCGTGCTTCCGGCGATCGACGCGCGCTGGCGGCGCGACGATTTCTTCTGGAACGGCCGGCTCGAGCTGCAGGCGAACAGCCTCGCCATCCTCCGTAGCGAGGGTCAAGACACGCAGCGCGCCTTTGTAGCCGCGCGCTGGGACCGGCGCAGCATCACGGCTTTCGGGCAGGAGCTGGTCCTTACCGGTTTTGCCCGCGCCGACGTCTATCACACCAACGATAGCGAGCTTACGCGCGTCCGCTTCTATCGCGGCGAGGAAGGCTGGAGCGCGCGCGGCGTGGGCGCGCTTGCCGCCGAGCTGCGCTGGCCGTTCGTCGGCGAATTCATGGGCGGATTGCAGCGGCTGACCCCCCGGCTCCAGGTGGTCGCATCGCCGCCGACGAAGAATTTGCGCATCCCGAACGAGGACGCGCGCTCGATCGAGCTTGAGGATTCCAACCTCTTCGCTTTGAACCGCTTCCCCGGCCACGACCGCTGGGAGGACGGCACGCGGGTCACCTACGGCGTCGATTGGGCGTTCGATCTCCCCCAGATCGCGTTTCGCACCACCATCGGCCAGAGCTATCGCCTCAGCCAGCTGCAGAGCATCTTCCCGGAAGGAACCGGGCTCAGCGAGCGCTTCTCCGACATCGTCGGACGGACGACCGTGAAGTTCGGAAGGAAGCTCAACCTCGTCCACCGCTTCCGGCTCGACAAGGACAATGCCGCCATCCGCCGCAACGAGCTCGATGCAGTGTTCGGGGGGCGGCAGACCTATGCGACGATCGGCTACCTCCGCCTCGACCGGGACATCAACCTGGCGCTCGAGGACCTCCGCGACCGCGAGGAGCTGCGTGCCGGCGGCCGCATCCGCTTCGCCAATCACTGGTCCGCCTTCGGCTCGGCCGTGATCGACCTCACCAATTCCCAGGAGGATCCCGCCTCCGGCGCCGACGGCTACGAGCCGGTCAGGCACCGCTTGGGCATCGCCTATGACGACGATTGCATCGAGATCGGAGTCACCTGGCGGCGGGATTATGATACGACCGGGGACTTCAGGCGGGGCAACACCTTCCTGTTCAGGGTGGCGCTGAAGAATTTGGGCCGCTAAGCGTGGGTTCAGCAAATTCGAGGCAGGGATAGCGCTCTGCTTTCACTGGAGGAATGATGAAGCTCGGCACCATAAGGAGGGCGGCTTTCGCGCTTGGAGTTTCGATCGTTGCGGTCGCCGCGGTCGGCCAGACGGCGGGCGCGCCTTCGGCGAACCTCAACATCCCGGCCAATCCGCAATTCTTCGGCGGGGATCCAACGCTCCGCAAGGCGACGGCGATCGTGAACGGCGACATCATCACCGGCACCGACGTCGATCAGCGGCTTGCGCTCGTCCTGGCTTCGAACCCCGGCGCGCAAGTGGCGCCCGAGGAGCTGCAGCGCCTTCGCGAGCAGGTGCTGAGGAACCTTGTCGACGAAACCCTGCAGATCCAGGCGGCAAAGGCCGAGGACATCAAGGTCGAGCAGCGCGACATCGACAACTACTACACGCGCTACGTCAAGAACTTCAACCAGACGCCCCAGCAGTTCGAAGCCTCTCTCCGCCAGATCGGCTCTTCGTCCGCATCGCTGAAGCGGCAGATCCACGGCGAGATCGCCTGGCAGCGCCTGCAGAACCGCAACATCGCGCAGTTCGTCAACGTCAGCGAAGACGAGGTGAAGGCGGTCATCGAGCGCCTCAACGCGTCCAAGGGCGCGCAGGAATATCGGGTGGCCGAGATCTTCCTTTCCTCGACGCCGGAAACGGCGGCCGAGACTCGCACGAATGCGATGCGGATCGTCCAGCAGCTCCGCCAGGGTGCATCCTTCCTCGCTTATGCCCGCCAGTTCTCCGAAGCCTCGACGGCAGCGGTCGGCGGCGATCTCGGCTGGGTGCGCGCCGAGCAGCTCCCCGATCCGCTCGCCCAGGTGGCGCAGACGCTTCCGGTCGGACAGGTCAGCGATCCCGTCGCCATCCCCGGCGGCTTCTCGATCCTTTCCGTGCAGGACACGCGGCAGGTGCTGACCGCCGATCCGCGCGACGCGGTGCTCAGCCTAAAGCAGCTTTCGATCAGCTTCCCGAAGGGCATCACCCGCGCGCAGGCGGAGCCGCTCGTGCAGCGCTTCGCGCGGAGCGCCGCCACGATGGGCGGCTGCGGCCGAGCCGAGGAAACGGCCGCGACGCTCGGCGCCGAAGTTGTCTCCAGCGATCAGGTCAAGGTTCGCGATCTCCCCCCCGCCCTCCAGAACATGATGCTCGCCCTCAGCATCGGCCAGGCGACCTCGCCGTTCGGCACCTTCGAGGAGGGCGTGCGAGTGCTTGTTCTGTGCGGGCGCGAAGACCCGCAGGTCGAGGGCGGTCCCTCGTTCGAGCAGGTGTCGGAACAGCTCGCCGACGCCCGCATCAGCAGCCGTGCCCGGCGCTATCTGCGCGATCTTCGCCGCGACGCGGTCATCGACTACCGCTAAGTCAGATTGATGCCCGCACCCCTAGCCGTGGCTTTGGGAGATCCGGCGGGTATCGGGCCTGAAATCGTGGCCAAAGCATGGGAAAGGCGGGAGGCGGCGGGTCTCCCGCCTTTCTTCGCGGTCGGCGACTGCGCTGCGTTGCGCGCGGTCTGGAACGGACCGATCGAAGCGATCTCCGACCCGGCGGAGGCGAATATATGCTTCGCCAGGGCGCTTCCGATCCTCCAGGTCGGCGGCGGCGCGAGCGTCACCCCCGGATCCCCCGACCTCGACGGGGCGCGAAACGCCCTCGATTCACTGGAAATCGCCGTCGGCCTCACCCGCTCCGGCGCTGCGGGAGCGATCGTCACCGGCCCTGTCTCCAAGTCGCAGCTTTACGCGATCGGCTTCGTCCACCCGGGCCAGACCGAGTTCGTCGCGGAGCGCTGCGGCGTCGCCTGCGACATCGCTGCGATGATGCTGGTGGGGCCCAACCTCAAGACCGTGCCCGTCACGGTCCACGTGCCGATCAGCGAGGTGCCGCAGATCCTCACCATCGAGCGGATCGTCATCAAGACCCGCGCCACCGTCCGCGGCTTACAGCGCCAGTTCGGCATAGCCGAGCCTCGCATCGCCGTCGCCGGCCTGAACCCCCACGCCGGCGAGGAAGGCGCGATCGGGCGCGAGGAGATCGACATCATCATTCCAGCGATCGACCGGCTCCGCCAGGAAGGGATGGACGTGAGCGGCCCCTTCCCCGCCGACACCATGTTCCATGCCAGCGCCCGCGCCCGCTACGACGCGGCGATCTGCATGTATCACGATCAGGCGCTGGTCCCCTTGAAGACCCTCTATTTCGAGGAAGGGGTCAACATGACGCTCGGCCTCCCGATCGTCCGCACCTCCCCGGACCATGGCACGGCGTTCTCGATCGCGGGCAAGAACGCGGCCCACCCCGGGGCCATGATCGCCGCCATCGCCACTGCCGCGGCGGCAGCGTGGCGCATCGCCGAGGCGTGAGCGACCTTCCACCGCTGCGCGAGGTCATCAATCGACACGGCCTCAACGCCTCGAAAGCGCTCGGCCAGAACTTCCTCCTCGACGAGCAGCTTCTCGACCGGATCGCGCGCGTCCCCGGCGACCTCGCGGGCGCCCGCGCCTATGAGGTTGGCCCCGGACCGGGCGGGCTCACCCGTGCGCTGCTAAGGGCCGGAGCGAACGTCACCGCGGTCGAGCGGGACCGCCGCTGCCTTCCGGCTCTGGCCGAGCTGGACGTCGCTTTCCCCGGAAAGCTCCGAGTGATCGAGGGCGATGCGCTCCAGATCGACGAGGCGGCGGAGGCCGGCCGTGGCGGCCACATCGTGGCAAACCTTCCCTACAATGTCGGCACCGCGCTGCTGGTGCGCTGGCTGGGCGGCGAGGAGTGGCCGCCCTGGTGGGCCTCGCTCACTCTGATGTTCCAGCAGGAAGTCGCCGAGCGCATCGTGGCGAAGCCAGGATCCTCAGCCTACGGGCGCCTCGCCATTCTCGCTCAGTGGCGAAGCGACGCGCGTTTGGCGATGAAGGTCCACCGCTCCGCCTTCGTGCCGCCGCCCAAGGTGATGTCGGCCGTAGTCCACATCGTGCCCGCAAAAGCCCCCGAGGGCGTATCAGCCGCGACGCTGGAAAAAGTAACGGCAGCCGCCTTCGGACAGCGCCGCAAGATGCTTCGGAAAAGCCTGCAGGCCTTACCGGGTGCCCTCGATGCGCTGGAAACGCTCGGAATCGACTCTGAACGGCGCGCCGAGACGCTGAGCGTCGCCGAGTTCGCCGGGATCGCTCGAACGATCGGCGGCTAGTTCTTCTCGGTCGCCGGCACTGCGGCGTCCGGCGCGCGTGCGCTCAGCACTTCGGGCGGCGGGCCTTTGGCGATGGCGGCGGCAAGCGTCGTCGCCTGCGGGCATTGCGACTTGCAGGCGGCCTTCACCTTCTCCAGGTTCCGTTTCGCCCGCTCGAGCGCGCCGCGCTGGACGAGCGCCTCGCCTTGGCCGGCGAGCGCGTTGACGTCGTTGGGCTCGAGCTTTAGCGCCTCGTTGTAGAGGCGGATCGCCTTGCCCGGCAGCTTCTGCCCCTGGGCGACCCGGGCTAGCGCGATATAGGCGCCGCGGTTCCTCGGGTCGACTGCAAGCGCAGTCTCCAGAAGATCCACCGCCTGCTCATATTGCGCCGCCGCCGTCAGCGCCTCGGCCTGCTGCGCCAGAGCGACGCTGCGGGGGTCGATCTGGTCGTCCGGACGCTGCCCGTGCCCTGCGCTGGCCATGGTGCCGAGCGCGAGAGCGAGGGAAAGCGCTATGGGCGTGAGGCGCATCAAATTCTCCATATCCTGTCGAGCGCTAGCCTAGCATGTAGCCTGCCAACGCGCGACGAAAAAGCCGTCCGTTCCGTCATTCGCGGGCGTCAACAGCCGGCCCGCGCCTGCCGGCCTGCCGAACTCGATAGGAAAATGCGCAGAAACGAAAGCTGAACGGCTCGCGCCGAAAGCCTCGGCCTGTGCCCTTCCCTCCTCCTCGAGAAGCGAGCAGACGGCATAGACCAGAAATCCGCCGGGACGGACAAGTTCCGCTGCAACATCAAGAAGATGCGCCTGGAGCTTCACGAGCCGGGCGAGCCGCTCGGGAGTCAGCCGCCAGCGCGTCTCCGGGTTGCGCCGCCAGGTGCCGGTGCCCGAACAGGGCGCATCGACGAGCACGATGTCGGCCCCTCCCCTAACGTCGGACAAAGCCTCCAGCTCCCGGTTGGGATCCAGCAGCCGCGTCTCGATGACCGAGACTCCGGCTCGCTCGAGCCGCGGCCGCATCCGCGACAGCCGCCCGCGGTCGGTGTCCGCGGCGAGGAGGCGGCCCTCGTTGCCCATTTCGGCAGCTAGAGCGAGCGTCTTGCCCCCGGCTCCGGCGCAAAGATCGACGACGAACATGGCTGCGCGGGCGCCGCAGCCGAGCGCAAGGAGCTGACTCCCCTCGTCCTGCACTTCCACGAGGCCAACTCGCCACGGCTCTGCCTGCTCGACCTGGGTGCCTTCCGGGAGCCTCAGGCCCAAGGGCGAGAGCGGCGCGGGGATGGCCTGCGGCAGCGCAGCCCGCGCCTCGTCCAGCGTGCCCTTGAGCCGATTGACCCTGAGGTCGAGCGGCGCCCGCTCGAGCAGCGCCGGCAGCTCCGCGTCGGCCACGAGAGGGTCGAAGCGGCCGACCAGCCAGGCCGGCAAGATCCCCGCCGGAGCGGCCTCTTCCCCATCTCCCACGGGAGCCGGGCCATGCGGAGAGCCATCGAACGCGGCGAGCAGGTCGGGATCGTCGGCGGCCAGCCCGAGCATCGCCGCCCGGCCTGACGCAGGGATCTCCGCGCAGCGCCGGATCGCCCGGTAGACGAGCTCGCGCACCGCCCGCCGGTCCTTGGAGCCCGCATAGCGGCGGGTCTTGAAATAAGCAGCGATAATCGTGTCCGCGGCCGCGCCGCCCCCTTTTGCTGCGGCTGCGACCTGGTCGAGAAGCTCGATCGCGGCTTGGACTCGCGCGGAAGGCGTCATGAGGGGCGCCGCGCTCCGGTTGTCCACACCGCCATCTTCTGCCACTCCTCGATCAGCCTTCTGCAGGAGCCCCTTATGCGCCTTTCCCGCCTCGCGACAGCCGTCCTCGGAGCGCCCGCTCTGCTTGCTGCCGCGCCGCCGGACACTGCGCCCCTCTCGGCCGAGCGGATCAAGGAGCATGTCCGGATCCTCGCCTCGGACGAATTTGAAGGCCGCGGCCCCGCCCAGGAGGGAGAGGCCAAGGCGGTCCGCTACCTGATCCGGCAGATGGCCGAGGCGGGCCTCCAGCCGGGCGGGGAGCGCGGCGGATGGGTGCAGGCGGTGCCGATGATCCTCTACAGCCGAGGCGCCGTAACGATGTCGGCTCGCGTCGGCGGCACGACGATTCCGCTGCGCGCTGGCCGCGAGGTCACCGTCTCTTCCTCGATCGTCGGCCGCACGCGCGTCGAGAACGCGCCGATCGTCTTCGGCGGCTACGGAGTCAGCTCGGAAGCGCTCGGCTGGGACCCGTACCAGGGCATCGACCTCAAGGGCAAAGTCGTCATGCTCCTGTGGGGCGACCCCGACGTCGAGGCCGACCGCGACCTCGGCTTCGGCGGCCGCGCTACCGTCCTTGCCGGACGGCTGGGCGTGAAGATCGCGGCTGCGCGGGAGCGCGGAGCGCTCGGTGTGATCGTGATCCACGAGGACTTCCCGGCGAGCTATCCCTGGTCGCAGGTATCGAGCGCCGAGGCGGCGCCGCGCTTCGTGCTCGACCAGGGCCAGTCGCTGGACGGCGGCTTCGGCCCCTCGGGCTCCATGCGACGCGACGTCGCAGTCGATCTTCTCCGCCGCGCCGGCCACGACTTCAACGCTTTGAAGAAGCGCGCCCAGACCAGGGAGTTCCGGGCGCTTCCGCTGCGCGGCACCACCCTCTCCGCCGACTTCGAGACGACCGTCTCGCGCGCCGTCACCCGAAACGTCATCGGCCTCCTCCCCGGCGGCGCAAGGGCCGGCGAGACGATCCTCTACGGGGCGCATTACGACGCTTATGGCAGGAACGATTTCGACCCGCCCTCCGACAGGATCCGCAACGGCGCCGTCGACAATGCGGTCGGCACCGCTACCCTGCTCGAAGTTGCCCGAGCCTTCGCCCGGGGCCCGAGGCCGCAGCGCTCGATGCTGTTCGCCGCATGGGCGGCCGAGGAGAAGGGCCTGCTCGGAGCCACCTGGTATGCAGCCCACCCGCTTCGACCGCTGGAGACCACGGCGGCCGTGTTCAACCTCGATCCGCACGTCGTGCTCGGCCCCACCCGCAACCTCGATTTGGTCGGCGTCGACCGAACCCCCCTCGAGTTTGACCTCGCCCGGACAGCCGCCCAGAGAGGCCTCAGGGTCGATCCGGAGGTCAACACCGAGGCCGGCTGGTACTATCGCTCCGACCACCTCCCCTTCGCCCAGAAAGGCGTACCATCCGTCTATTTCCGCGCCGGCAAGGATCTGGTGAGGGGGGGCCTCAGAGCCGGCGAAAGAGAGGCGGAGCGCTACAACAGAAGCTGCTACCACCAGCCCTGCGACGAGTTCGACCCGCGCTGGGACATGACCGGGGCCGCCCAGGAAGGAAGCGTCGCATACGACATGGGGCTGGAGCTCGCCAACGGCGGCCGTTGGCCCGGCTGGAATCCGGGCTCCGAATACGCGCCGCTCCGCGAGGCGACCGCGGCGACCCGGAAGTAGCTAGCGCGTCGGGTAGTTGGGGGCTTCGCGGGTGATCGCCACGTCGTGGACGTGGCTTTCGCGAAGGCCGGCATTCGTGATTCGGACGAACTGCGCCCGCTGCTGTAGGTCGCGGATCGTCGCCGAGCCGGTATAGCCCATCGCCGCTTTCACGCCGCCGACGAGCTGGTGGATCACGTCGCGCGCCTGGCCCTTGTACGGCACCTGCCCCTCGATCCCCTCGGGAACGAGCTTCAGCTGATCCTTGATGTCCTGCTGGAAATAACGGTCGGCCGAGCCGCGCGCCATCGCTCCGACCGAGCCCATGCCGCGATAGCTTTTGTAGGAGCGGCCCTGGTAGAGGAACATCTCACCCGGCGCTTCCTCCGTGCCCGCCAGAAGCGATCCCACCATCACCGTCGACGCGCCCGCCGCGAGCGCCTTGGCGACGTCGCCGCTCGTCCGAAGGCCGCCGTCGGCGATGATCGGAGTGTTGCTTTTGGACGCCTCACCGGCCGAATCCATGATCGCGGTGAGCTGCGGAACGCCGACGCCGGCCACCACCCGCGTCGTGCAGATCGAGCCGGGGCCGATTCCCACCTTCACCGCGTCCGCGCCCGCATCGATCAGCGCCTTGGTCGCCTCGGCGGTCGCGACATTGCCGGCGACGATCTGGACTGCGTTCGAAAGCTTCTTGATCCGCTGGACGGCGGCCGCGACGTCGCGGTTGTGGCCATGGGCGGTGTCGATGACGATGAGGTCGCATTCGGCGTCGATCAGCGCCTCGCTCCGCTCATAGCCCTTGTCGCCGACCGTCGTGGCCGCGGCAACGCGCAGTCGCCCGGACGCGTCCTTGGTCGCGTCCGGATAGGTCACCGCCTTTTCCATGTCCTTGACGGTGATGAGGCCGATGCAGCGCCTATTCTCGTCCACGACCAGCAGCTTCTCGATCCGCCGCTGGTGAAGCTGACGCTTGGCCTCGTCCTGAGTGACTCCGGGGCCGACCGTGACGAGGTTCTCCTTCGTCATCAGCTCGGACACCGGCTGCCGCGGATTTTCGGCGAAGCGGACGTCGCGGTTGGTGATGATGCCGACGAGGCGGCCGCTATCGTCGGTGACCGGGATTCCGGAGATGCGGTGCCGCGACATCAGCTCGAGCGCCTCGGACAGCGTCTGGTGCGCCCGCATCGTGATCGGATTGACGACCATCCCGCTCTCGAAGCGCTTCACCGCCCGAACCGCCGCCGCCTGCTCCTCGACCGACAGGTTCCTGTGAAGGACTCCAAGGCCGCCGAGCTGGGCCATGACGATCGCCATGTCCGCCTCGGTCACAGTGTCCATCGCGGAGGAGAGGATCGGAATGTTGAGCGCGATGTCGCGCGTGACATACGTCCTGGTATCGGCCTGGCTCGGCAGCACGCTCGATTCGGCGGGCTTCAGGAGCACGTCGTCGAAGGTGAGCCCCAGGCTGATTTCCATCTTGTCCTCGCTGGATTCGGTGAGGCTACATAGGAGCGTCTTGGGGGCTGCGCTAGCGCCGCGGGGGCTGGTACAGCCGGGGGTCGGCGAGCCTCCGACCGAGCGCGACGAGAAAGTTCGCATCCTCTGCCGCTCCGTCCAGGATCAGCGGCCGGCCAAGGTCGTCCTCGGGCTTGTGATAGGGCCCTTCCAGGAAAGCGCTGAGCGGCGCCATGTTCGAGAACGATCCGCCGACCATGACCGCGGGCACGCCCACCCGGGCGAGCGCCCACCCGTCCTGCCGGGTCACGAAGGCATCCGCCTCCTTGTCCCCGTCGACGTGTCGACCCAGCTCCGCGGCCGTCTCGGAGATCGCCCGGTCCAGCGGCGCCACGCCCCGTCCGATCACCGCCACCGGCTCGCCCGCGCGGTGGATCGCTACCGTGTCGACGTTCAGCGCGGCGACGATCGAGCGCAGCGGCACGGTAGGCCGCTCGGCAAAGTAGTGGGCGCCGAGCAGGCCCATCTCCTCGGCCGTCGTCGCCATCACCAGGATGTCGCGCTCCGGGCGCCTGCCGCGCGCGAGGCGGCCGGCAGCTTCGAGTAGGACCGCGATGCCGCTCGCATTGTCGACCGCGCCGTTGCAGATCCGGTCCGGCGCGCTGGCGGGCCGGCAGATGCCGAGATGGTCCCAGTGGCCGAGGAAGAGCACGCTCTCGCCGGTCCTCCCGCTTCCGCGCAGGCGCCCCACCACATTGTTCGTTACGTAGCTGCGCACTTCGCTCGTCACCGCGAGCGAGACGCGCGCGTTGAGGGTCACGGGGCGGAAGCCCGGCTCCGCCGCGGCTTGGACCAGGTCGTGCATGCTATGGCCGGAGTCCGCAATCAGCCGGTCAGCGGCGGCCGGGCGGATCGTCCCTTGAACGTCGGCGACCTGGTGGATCTGGAGGCGGGGGCGCGAATTGGCATAAGCGGCCTCGACCGCACGCCACGGCGTGTCGTCGCTGCCGATCAGGATGACGGCCCCGGTGCCTGCCGCCACGAGCTGGCGGGTCCGGTCGGCGAGATCCGGGTAGCCTTTCGGCGCGTCCTGGAGCATCAGCACGACCGCGCCGCGATGCTGCGCCGGAGCGAACTGCGCCGGGCGCCCGCCATGGCCGGCGAAGACGACCGGCCGGTCGCGGAGCGCCGCCGCGGGTTCGCGCCCAACCAGGATCAGGTCCTCCCGGGGAATATCGATCCGGCCCCGCCCGGTGCTCCACGAGGCCTGTTGCCTTACCGGCCTCCGCTCGACGAGCCCGACCGGCTGAAACCATCCCGCGCCCGCGGCGGGCTCGAAGCCCATCCGCTGCAGCTCGCCCGCGATGTAGTGGACGGTCTTGATCTCGCCCTCGGTGCCGGGCTTCCTCCCCTCATAGGCGTCGCTCGCAAGCACCTCGATGTGCCGCCGGAGCTGGTCGGGGGTGATGGCGTCGCCCTGGGCGGAAGCGAACGTGGGGATTGCGGCGACGAACAATGCCGCCAGAAGCATGCGAAAAGCCATGGCACACCCTAGCGCGCAGGCAAGGCCGCGCAAGCGCCTGCTAGCACCGAGCCTTGGCAAGCACCGCCTGCGCCTGCTCGACATGCAGCGTCTCGATCATCTTCCCTTCGTGCCGCTCGGCGCCGCCCGTCGCCGCCGCGATCAGTCGCTCGGCGGACGCGACCTCCTCCGCGCTCGGGCTGAACATGCGGTTCGCCGTCGCGATCTGGTTCGGGTGGATGAGCGACTTGCCGTCGAAGCCGAAGGCACGCCCCTCCGCGCACTGCCGCGTCAGTCCCTCTTCGTCCTCGAGGCCGTTATAGACCCCGTCGAAGGCGGCGATCCGGGCGGCGCGGGCGGCGAGGATCACCGCCTGCAGGCTGTGCGCGAGGCCGGAGCGGTCGATTCCGAGCGGAATGCCGAGATCCGCCGACAGATCGTTCGTGCCGGCGACCAGCGCCGCGCTGTGCCGAGCGATCCTGGCCGCATCGAGCACGCCAGCCGCAGTCTCGATCATGGCGAGCACCGGCTTGTCCAGAAGGCCCGCCGCTTCCTCCGCCTCGCTCGCCTTGTCGATCTTCGGGACGACGATCGCCGGCGCCTCGCTCTTCCGAAACGCAAGTATGTCCTCTTCGTACCAGGGCGTGCCGATGCCGTTCATTCGGATGACGGCGGGGCGGCCGCCGAAGCCTTGCCGCACGGCCTCCACCGCCGCTTCGCGCGCCGCCGCCTTGTCCTCCGGCTTCACCGCGTCCTCGCAGTCCAGAACGACGAGATCGGCATCGAGCCCGCGCGCCTTCTCGATCGCGCGGGGGTTCGAGGCCGGCAAGAAGAGGAGGGAGCGGCAGAGGCGGAGGGTTGCGATATCCATGCTGCCGATTGTGCTTGGAAGCGCGCCCTCTTGTCTACATTATAGCGGTCTGCCGCTTTGGAGGGGATAAGCGAAATGGCCGCCACCGCATTGTTCTTCATGCTCGCGCTCGTCATCATCTACCTGATGGCCAGCATCAAGATCGTCCGCCAAGGCTATCATTATACGATAGAATATTTCGGCCGCTTCACCACGGTCGCGCGACCGGGGTTCAATTTCTATCCCGCCTTCTTCTACCGGGTCGGCCGCAAGGTGAACATGATGGAGCAGGTACTCGACATTCCTGGCCAGGAGATCATCACCAAGGACAACGCCATGGTGGCGGTGGACGGCGTCGTCTTCTTCCAGGTTCTGGACGCCGCCAAGGGCGCCTACGAGGTTTCCGACCTCTACCTCGCGATCATGCAGCTCACGACGACGAACCTTCGCACCGTGATGGGTTCGATGGACCTGGACGAGACGCTTTCCAAGCGCGACGAGATCAACGCGCGGCTGTTGACCGTCGTCGATCAGGCCACCGAATCCTGGGGCGTCAAGATCACGCGCGTCGAGGTGAAGGACATCCGCCCGCCGGCCGACATCGTCAACGCCATGGGCCGGCAGATGAAGGCCGAGCGCGAGAAGCGCGCGCTCATCCTCGAATCGGAGGGCCTGCGCGCCTCCGAGATCCTCAAGGCCGAGGGCCAGAAGCAGGGCCAGATCCTCCAGGCCGAGGGACGGCGCGAAGCCGCCTTCCGGGACGCCGAGGCCCGCGAGCGCGAGGCCGAGGCCGAAGCCAAGGCGACCCAGATGGTCTCCGACGCCATCGCCGGAGGCAATGCGCAGGCGATCAACTATTTCGTCGCCCAGAAATATGTCGAAGCGGTGGGCCGCTTCGCGACCTCGCCCAACGCCAAGACGATCCTGTTCCCGGTCGAGGCGACCCAGCTCATCGGCACTTTGGGCGGTATCGGCGAGCTCGCCCGCGAGGCGCTCGGCGGCGGCGGCAGCGCCCAGCCCCCGGCGCCCCGGACTCCGGCAAAGCGCCAGGGCCCGTTCGAAGGCACCGGCCAGTGAACCTCGACGGGCTCGAGCCGCACTGGATGTGGCTGATCGCTGCGGCGGTGCTCGGCATTGCCGAGCTGCTGCTTCCGGGCGTGTTCCTGATCTGGCTCGCAGCCGCCGCCGCGGTGACGGGCTTTGCCGCGCTCATCCTCGGCATCCCGCTGGCCTTCCAGTTCGGCCTGTTCGCGCTGCTTGCGATCGCCGCGACCTATCTCGGGCGCCGCTGGTACACGAACAATCCGGTCGAAAGCAGCGATCCGCTCCTCAACGACCGCGCCGCGCGGCTCGTCGGCGAGACGGTGGTGGTGGTCGGGGCGATCGAGAACGGCGTTGGCCGGGTCCGAGTCGGCGACAGCGTCTGGAAGGCCCGCGGCCCCGATGCCGAGACCGGCGCCCGGGTCCGTGTCGTCGGCGCAGACGGCACCTGCCTAAAGGTCGAGCCCGCCGCGCCTCGCCTGACTTCCGAATGACGGAGAGCCCTTTGCAGTCGTTCGACTTCAGCCGCCGCCAGGCAATCGCAGCGATCGGGGCCGGCGCCGCCTTGCCGCTGGTCGGCGGCTGCGCCCACGGCCTTGGAAGGCGCGCTACGGAGGCCGAGGCGGTCGCTCTGCTCGACTCCATGGCCGAGAACCTGCTCCGCCTGTCGCCCGAGCAGGCGACCACGCTCGGCATCGACAAGGGCAGCCGCGCGCCGCTCCGCTCGCAGCTCGCCGACCGCTCCCCGACCGGGCAGCAAAGGCTCGCTGCCCAGCTCCGCGCCGACCTCGCCCGCGCCAACGCGATCGACGCTTCCGGCCTCTCCCACGCCACCCGCACCAGCGTCGAAGTGGTCCGGAGCTCCTATTCGACCGCGCTCGAAGGCTTCGCTCTCCCTTATGGCGACGTCGCCGTCGGCGGCTGGCGCAACACGCCCTACGTCGTCATCCAGAATGTCGGCGCCTACCTCGACGTGCCCCGTTTCCTCGATAGCGAGCACAAGATCGAGAACGCCGCCGACGCCGAGGCCTATCTCGCCCGGCTCCACTCCTATGCACGGCAGCTCGACGGCGAGCTCGTCCGAATCCGCGCCGCGCGCGCCATGTCGCTCGTCCCACCCGCCTTCCTGATCGACAAGGCGCTCGGCCAGATCCGCCTTTCCGCGAAAGCCGCGCGCGAGGGCGGCACTTTGGTCGAGTCGATCGAACGGCGAACGAAAAACATTCCCGGCAACTGGGTCGCCCGCGCCCGAGCCATCGCGGCGCGCGAGATCGCGCCCGCACTCGACCGCCAGATCGCCGAGCTGCAGGCGCAGCGCGCGGTCGCGACCAACGAGCCCGGAATGTGGGCGCGCCCGCGCGGCGACGAATATTATCGCTGGGCGCTAAAAGCCTCCACAACCACCTCGATGTCCCCGGACGAAGTCCACGCGCTCGGCTTCGAGGAGCTTCGGAAGCTCCAGGTCGAGATGGACGTGATCCTCCGCGGCCTCGGCTTCACCCAGGGCACAGTGGGCGCCCGGATGACTGCGCTCGGCAAGGACAAGCGCTTCGTCTATCCCGAAGGCGATCCCGGCCGCCGCGAGATCATGGCCGACATCCAGAAGCGCCTCGCCTTCATCCGCTCGAAGATGCCGCAGGCGTTCAACACGCTCGTCCCCGGCAACGTCGAGGTTCGGCGCCTCCCGCCGGAGGAGGAGCCCGGCGCTCCGGGCGCTTATGGCGGCCCCGGCTCGATCGACGGAACTATCCCCGGCAAGTTCTGGATCAACCTGCGGACGACCGAGCTCCACAATCGCTACAGCCTGCCGACGCTCACCCATCACGAGGCAATCCCCGGCCACGTCTGGCAGGGCGAATACACGCACAAACTGCCGCTGATCCGGACGCTGCTCGCCTTCAACGCCTATTCCGAAGGATGGGCGCTTTACGCGGAGCAGATGGCGGGCGAGCTCGGCGCTTTTGAAGGCGATCCGGTGGGAAGGCTCGGCTACCTCCAGTCGATCGCCTTCCGCGCCTGCCGCCTGGTCGTAGACAGCGGGCTTCACGCCAAGCGCTGGAGCCGCGATCAGGCGATCAAGTGGTTTGCCGAGGCCAACGGCTCAGGGATCGAGGAGGTGACCAGCGAGGTCGACCGCTATTGCTCCTGGCCCGGCCAGGCGCTCGGCTACAAGGTCGGCCATTCCGAGATCAACCGCCAGCGCGAACGCGCCCGGGCGGCGCTCGGCTCCCGCTTCGACGTCAAGGCGTATAACGACGCCGTCGTCCTCGGCGGCAACGTGCCGCTCGACGTTCTGGCCAAGAATGTCGACGACTATATCGCGACGGCGAAGGGCTGACGGGCGGCCCAAGCCTGGCCGCGACGCCCCGAAGAAGCCCCCCCTCCCCGGTCATCCCGGACTTGATCCGGGATCCACCTTACTTTCGGCCGCAGGCTTAAGTGAAGGTGGATGCCGGGTCAGACCCGGCATGACGGGAGGGAAGCGTGTTCTTCGGGTCTAGCCGTTGCCGCCTCTGTCGCCTTCGGACGCACGGGCGCCCTGATTGCCCTCGTTGCGATCCGAGCCTTCTTCGTCGCTCCGCCGCTTCATCATCACCGCGCCGGCTGCCGCCGCTACGCCAGCGACCGCGGCCGCGCCGATGCCGACCTTCTTCCAGTTGACGGCGCTGTCGAAGATCGCCTCGCCGCCTTTTTCCTCCTCGAGGAGGGTCGCCGCATCGCCATTCGCGGACAGGCGCACCCGGTCCCCCTCGATCGTCGCGACGAGGCCGCCGGCGATATAATGGTGGTGGCCCGCATGCGAGCCGCTGTCGGCCTTGATGAGCTTGATCCGGTCGCCTTCCACGTGGTCAACGGTGCCGATGCGAACGCCGTCCGCGCCGATCACTTCCATATGTTCCTTGATCTGGCTGAGGTCTGCCATGCTTTTATCTCCTGCTGTGGTTTGATCTCGTCCCCAACGTATCGGCGGCGAAATCGATGCAGGAGCGAGACGCCCAATCGGCCCCAATCAGCCCGTAAAGAAACGCACGAAGCTTGATCCACATCAATATCAGCTTGCTTGCGGGGTGTAGGAAGGGCTGACGTGATCGTCCCTCCCCCGATTGAATGTACGGTCACCTGCCTGACGGCTGCTTCTCCTGACATCCCTGTGTCAGCCGAAGCAGCCGTTTTTTTGCGAGTTAACCCTTGCTGGGGTGACGGCTAGGCCGCCGCGGCTCGCCCTTCAGGCGGCCTGTCGCAACCGGCGATGAAGGTAGTTCTCGTCGAAGCCTGCAATCTGCGCCAGCTTCAACGGATCGGTGATCGTCAGGCTGCCGCGCTGCAGCGTCATCGCCTCTGCAAGCCGAAGCTTCTTCAGCACCCGATTGAGATGCACGGCAGTCATTCCAAGTGAGTCCGCCAACAATGTTTGCGACAGCGGCAATTCCAAATGGGTTTCGTCGGTCAGGCCGATGTTCCTCGCCCGAAGATAGAGCTCGGACATGAGGTGGGCGACACGCTCCACGCTCGTTCGCCTCCCCATGCTGGTGATCCAGGCGCGCATTGTGCCCTCGTCGACCATCTGGCCGATATACATGGCCTTTGCGACGCCACGGCTTCGATCGAAGATTCCGTCCATGGTCGCCCGGTCGATGGTGGCGACCCGTGCCTTCGTAACCGTTTGGATGCTGTGGTCCATCTCCGCCAGCAAGCCGATGTGGAGGTCGCAGGAATCGCCCGGCATCAGATAGGCTAGAACCTGGCGCGTCCCGCTCGGCAGGATCTTGTAACGGAACGCCCAGCCTTCGAGGATCACGAACACCGGACCGGGCCGATCGCCCTCCCGGATCAGGTCCTGCCGGGCCCCGACCGTGCGAGGCTTCGCGGTCGCTCGGGTGAGCTCGGCAATGTCCTCCTCATCAAGGGAGGCGAAGCGGCGCAGCTTTTCGATATATCGATTGGTCACTTGGCCGGTGTCTCACAAGTCCTATGCGTCTGATATTGCTTTAAGTTAATGTTGTAAGTTGATCTCGATGAGGAATGCCAGCGCTCTTTGTGCTATGACTGACGGCATCGTCGGCACTCCAAGGGCTCCGGCGGCTGAGAGACACGTGCGCTCTCGCCCGAAGCGGAGCGAGCGATGACCGACAATTCGAACGACAATCATCCCTATCCGCCGGCGGCCCGGGCGCGGGAGCCCGATGCCCACGGACAAGCGGCGATGCTGCTGGTCGAGAGCCTCATTTTCGGCCTGATCGAGCGCAAGGTGATCAGCGTCTCCGACGCGGTGGAGATC
>Ga0216301_1000170_pt1 | contig 18587 bp, 15 predicted proteins | sample 4hB_Boncat_minus_FD_156203 | JGI IMG/M metagenome (GOLD analysis project Ga0216301, IMG submission 156203) | Terrestrial sediment cell enrichment communities for BONCAT metagenomics from Utah, United States - 4hB_Boncat_minus | ecosystem: Environmental > Terrestrial > Deep subsurface > Rock...
CCGTCTACAGTGGGACCAAAGCCCGCTACACCGACCTCCGGGGAAGGCTGCGCACTCTCCATCCCAGCGAAAAAGGGGCGGCACCCTTGACACTCTAAGACAGCGTCTACAGCCGCTTCGCGGCTAAGGGGCTTGGGACTTGAACGCAGTCTTATGCGCTGAGGTTCAGGTAGATGCAGTTGCTCTCTTCCACCTGCGGCGGGACCGCGCTCATGGCAATCTGGAAGAGTTGCATCGCGTGCAAGCGGATGAAGTCGTAGTCGGGAGTCGAGCCCGAATCGACGTGATCGAGGATCAGCTCCGCCTGTTCCCTTATGTGCCGTGCGACGGACGAGCCGTCAACCGATCGCATAGTAGAAGTACTGTACATGATCCTATTTCCCCTGTCTGCCTAGCTGCCAACAAATGCGTTTATCTGCGCGGTTCTGACCAAGTTTTTATGTCGGCTGGAACAATCCGCTTTCTCAGTCGTAGGCGCTTTGCACGCGCACCTTCCGGTATGTTCAGCGTAATGCGATCCTCAGGCCTGCTTGCGCTTCTTTTTGTCTGCCCAGCCGCCCTTGCCCAGAAGAAACCCCTCGACCACAGCGTTTACGACGGGTGGAAGAGCATCCGGGGTACTTCCCTTTCGCGCGATGGGAAGTGGGTTCTTTATGCAGTCACCCCTCAGGAGGGGGACAGCACCGTCGAGATCAAGAGCACGGTGAACAACGACACGATCACCTTCCCCCGGGGCTCGAAAGTGCAGTTCACCCACGACAGCCGGTTCGCCGTCGCCACCCAGATTCCACTCTTTGCGGAGACCCGTAAGGCAAAGCGGGACAAGGTGAAGCCGGAGGACCAGCCCAAAAACAACCTGGTGATCGTCGATCTCAGCACGAAAGAGACGAAGACGATCGAGCGAGTGACGAGCTTCGAGTTGGCGGACGAGGACAGCGGCTACGTGCTCTACAGGCCCGAGCCGCCCAAGCCGGACTCGGCCGCTAAGAAGGAAGAGCCGAAGCCCGCGGCGGGCAGCGACAAGGATAAGCCGAAGAAGAAGGCCGACCACAAGCCGGGCGACGTGTGGGTGCTTCGCAACCTGGCGACGGGCCAGGAGCAGAGGCTCGAGAACGTCGCCGCGACGAAGTTCAGCAAGAACGGCAAGGTCTTGGCCTACGCCCTCAGCACGAAGGACGGGGCTGGTGACGGCGTGGTCTGGCACGACGTGGTTCAGAACCGGAAGAAGACGGTCGTCACCGCGCTGGGTCGGTATCCGAAGCTTGCCCTCACGAACGATGGCAGCCACCTTGCGTTCACGACGGACAAGGACGACTACGCCAGCAAGAAGCCGGTCACCACGCTCTACCACTTCCACGCGGGCGGCGACCGGCTGAACAAGATCGAAGCGCCAAAGACGATCTCTGGGTTTGTGGTGAGCGAGTTCGGCCCTATTAGCTTTAGCGAGTCGGGCCGACGCCTATTCTTTGGGACCGGCCCCAAGTCGGCTGAAGACAAGGAAGTGCCGGACGACGAAAAAGTCGCCGTGGATGTGTGGACGTACAAGGACGAGACGCTGCCCACCCAACAGCTAGTGGAGCTGAAGCGGGAGCAGGAGCGCAGTTACGAAGCGGTCCACTTTCTCGACAGTAGAGAAACCGTTCAGCTCGAGACGCCAACCCTCAGGAGCGTCGTATTATCAGACAAAGGGGACGCGGACAAGGCGCTCGGAATCGAGTCCCTTCCCTACCGGCAGCTCATGTCCTGGGACGGCAGCTACCGGGACGTGTACGTGGTGGACGTGCGGACGGGACGAGCGGAAAAGGTTCTTACCAAACTCCGGGGTACGGTGACGATCGGCAACCAGGGCCGGTATCTCGCTGCCCTCGACCACGCCACCGGCGAGCTGATTAGCATCGACACCAAGACACTCAAGCCCGTTAGTCACGCGAAGCAGATCCCGGTTTCGCTGGTGGACGAGCTGAACGACGTCCCAGACTTCGCCGACGCCTATGGGTTCGGCGGGTGGACCGCCAACGACTCGAGCCTCCTGGTCTACGACCGGTACGACATTTGGAGCGTCGACCCGACAGGCAAAACAGCGCCCCGCAACCTCACCAACGGGCGGAGCGCGAAGTTCGAGTTCCGCCTGATCGACCTCGACGCGGACAAGCCGGAAGTCGACCCTTCGGACCTCCTCCTGAACGTCCTGGACGAGCGGACAAAGCGCGGAGGCATCTTCCGGCTGCGGAAAGGCAAGCTCGAACAGATCCTGTTCGAGAACAAGAAGTTCGCGGGGGTGCAGAAGGCTGAGGACGCGGAAACCCTGATCTACACGCGCCAAGACATCACCGAGTACCCGGACCTCTGGCTAACGAACATGAGCTTCGCCAGTCCGCGCAAGATCACCGACGCCAATCCCCAGCAGAAGGACTACACCTGGGCGACCGCCGAGCTGGTGGAATGGACGAGCCTGGACGGGCAGCCGCTCCAGGGCATCCTGGTCAAGCCGGAGAACTTCGACCCGACGAAGAAGTACCCGATGATCACGTACTTCTACGAGCGGAACAGCGACACCCTCCACAACTACCGGACGCCCGCCCCGAGTGCGAGCACGATCAACGTGCCCTTGTTCGCCAGCAACGGCTACCTCGTGTTTATCCCGGACATTCCTTACAAGGTCGGCTACCCCGGTGAGAGCGCGATGAGCGCCATCGTTCCCGGCGTGACCAGCATCGTCAGCCGCGGCTACGCGGATCCGAAGCGGCTCGGCATCCAGGGCCAGAGTTGGGGCGGCTACCAGGTCGCCTACTTGATCACGGAAACGAACATGTTCGCCGCTGCCGAGGCCGGAGCCCCGGTGAGCAACATGTTCAGCGCGTACGGCGGCATCCGGTACGGTAGCGGCCTTGTGCGGCAGTTCCAATACGAGAAGCAGCAGTCGCGCATCGACGGAACGCCCTGGAACGCGACCCTCCGCTACATCGAGAACTCACCCCTCTTCTTCGCAGACAAGGTGAAGACGCCGCTGATGATCATGCACAACGACAAGGACGGCGCGGTTCCCTACACCCAGGGCATCGAGCTGTTCACCGCCCTCCGGCGCCTCAACAAGCCCGTCTGGATGGTCGTCTACAACGGGGAGGACCACAACCTGGTCGAGCGCAAGAACCGGAAGGACCTCAGCGTGCGGCTGGGCCAGTTCTTCGATCACTTCCTGAAGGGCGCGCCGATGCCGGAGTGGATGGCGAAGGGGATCCCGGCGACGCAGAAGGGGAAGAACATGGGGCTTGAGATTCCGAAGCCGTAGGGCGAAGGCCGCTGACGCGGCGGGGGAGGGCCGCCAGAGCGGCTGGCGAATGCCGCTGACGCGGCGGGCGAAAGGGCCTTCGGCCCGGCGAAGGAGAGAGGATATTCCCCTTCGCCGCGCCCGAAGGGCGCTCTCGCCGCTGCGCAGCAGCCCTCCCCGCCGCGCCAGCGGCATTCGCCGGCTGCGGCCAGCAGCCCTACAAGAGGAACGGCCTTAGCGTGCCCGACGGGGTCGGGTTGATGTCGGCCCACTTCCTGATAAGCTGCTTGTACTCCTCGCCCACGGGGCGGATCTTTCGGTCGAGGTCGTAGAGGCCCACGGGGTGGACGCGGTTGTTCTCCTCGCGGAGCGCGACGTCCCAGTCGATCTGGTCCGTCAGCGAGTACCACGTGAAGCCGAGGATCGGGACGCCGTCGAGCTGGAGGCGCTGCATGTTCGCCCATTCTTTGCGAAGCCACTGGACGGCGGCGGGACCTTCCCAGTCGGCGAAGTTGGTCTCGGTGTGCATAACCGGCAACCGGTACCGCTGGTAGTACTGCTCCGTGATCACGTAGTAGCCGAAGATCTCGCCCGAACCTTGGACGCCCTCGTCGGAGCACACGAGGTGCTCGTTCGTGTAGTAGTAGTCGTTCCCCATCACGCAGCTCGCCTTCACCTGGTTTTCTCGGAACCAGTGGTAGTCGGCCCGAGTCATCCCGTTGTCGAGCAGGTACTCGTACATCATCGCGTTGATCTCGCGGCCGTAGGTGAGGTCGAGGGGGAGGAACCGCTTGTGGTTCAGGAAGTAAGCGTAGTGGGCGCAGCCGGGCTCCTGCGTATGGTAGTACTCCGACGACTCGCTCTGGATGAACGTGGCGTCGGGGGCGATCCGCAGGATCGAGTGCATCCCCATCACGTTCGCCTTGCAGAGATTGTTCAGCGCGGTAACGAACCCACGATCAGAGCACAGTTGCTCGTTCCACCAACCGTACTGAGCCGAGAAGAGGGCGGCGATGAAAATCTCGTTGACCGGGGTGTACAGCTTGATCCAGGGAAACCGCTCGGCGAAGGCGCGACAGTACTCGGCGAAGTAGTGGGGCCATTCGTTGTTCTGGTAGGTCCCGACCCAGTCGGGGACGCCGAAGTGGTTGAGGTCCACGATCGGGGTGATCCCCATTTCCTGGAGCTTGTTGAAGGTGGCGTCGGCGAAGTCCCAGTCGTAGACGCCAGGGGAGACGTGGCACTTGTAGTAGGGGGGGCCATAGCGAAGAAACTCGATCCCCATCTCCTTTACGAGGTGGAAGTCCTCTTCCCACCGCTCGTAGTGGCCGCACTTCTCCATCTGGTCGATGCGCTTCCGATGGCCGTTTTGCTCGATCGTCGGGTAGCTGTTCTCGATCCCGGTGGCGAACATGAACTTCGTAGGCATAAGTGTCTCGGTTCCTCCCATTGCTCCCCAGCCCGCAGGCCGGGTTTGAGGTCGCGCCGTGTGCCGCGTAGACGGCTTTTATAAAGCCTTTGGACGACATAGCCCGTGCGACGTTCAATTCGATGCGGCACCGGTCCCAAAGCCCTCCCCGTACGTGCTCTTGAGGGGCTTCGCCCGTTGACGAATCGGGAACATTGCAAGGGTGTTTCACGCTCGTAGTTCTATAGCGCGCACTTGCGCGCGAGCCTATTGTTGGGAACGAAGGAGAGCACTATGAACACCAAATCCATCGCCGCGCTCGTCGCGGGCACGACCCTAGTCGCCATGTCGGGCCTCGCCAGCGCCCAATCGAACGTCCGGATCTCGGCCGACGGCCGCCCCGAGCGGCTTTTCCGCACGGTATCCGGTCTGAACATGCACGACAAGATGGCGCTGCACGACGCGGCGGTCTCGAACATGATGGAGATCAAGACCAGCGAGCTGGCGCTTCGGTACGGCCAGTCGGCTTGGACGAAGCAGTTCGCCAAGGAGATGGTCATGGAGCACCAGGCGGCGATGAACGAGCTGAAGCTCCTGGCCAACGAGAAGGGCCAATCGCTTCCGCAGGAGCTGCCGATGAAGCACCGGCTTCAGCTCGATCGACTGGCGGCGATGCGTGGCGGGAACTTCGACCGCGCGTACCGTGAGATTCAGCTCGCGGGCCACTCCGAGACTTCAACGAAGTTCCAGTCGCACATGAAGGCGGGCCGGGACCAGGACGTGCGGTCCTACATCGTCAAGATGCTCCCGGCGGTCAAGATGCACTATCGCATGGCGCTCATGAAGAAGACCATGATGGGCGCGACGAAGATGAAGCACAACATGTAAGGGAGCGTTGAGCTTTTAGCATTGAGCAACGGGAGCCCCGGGTGCGTTTGCACCCGGGGCTCCCGCTTTTCCGTTGGCGGAAGTGTCTCATCCAGGGCAATTGAAAGCTACTGGGCAAAGGGATCTTTCCGCACCCTCTGTTGTAAGAGGTCCTTTCGTGAACTCAGCAAAATAAGACCCTTCACCTGTCGAAAGGACGTCCCTTGTCGACGGCCTAGTCCACCTCCTAGGCTATGTCATCCTGAGGAGCTTGCGACGAAGGACCTCTTACAGCACACCCTGCTGGGAGAGGTCCTTCGCTGCGCTCAGGATAACATGGCTCGGAAGGTAGACCTTCCTCGTCAGATGGAGCTTGACGCCCTCGAAAGGTTGAAAAACGAAAGGGCGGACGAGGTCTAACTCGTCCGCCCTTTCCTGCTCGTTTGGTTTGCTTAGCGGAGCTTTCGGACGGCCTGGAGGACGTCGTTCTCGTCTGGGATGCACTCGAGCTCCAAGACGCGGGCGTAGGGCATCGGGACGTTGAGGCCGCCGACGCGACCGACGGGGGCGTCGAGGTCATCGAAGCAGTCTTCACCAATTCGGGCCGCGATTTCGGCTCCGAAGCCGCCACTCTTCCAGTCTTCGTAGACGACCACCGCGCGGTGGGTCTTTCGGACGGAGGCGTAGATGGTCTCAGTGTCGAGCGGAAGCAGCGAGCGGACGTCCACGACTTCCGCGTCGATGCCGTCCTTCGCCAGCAGCTCGGCCGCCGCCAGGTTGACGTGGGTCATGCGGCTGTAGCCGATCAGCGACAGGTCCTTCCCTTCCTTGAGGATTTGGGCCTTGCCGAACGGGATGCTGTAGTTGGGATCGTCGGGAACGGTGCCCTTGATGCCGTATAGTCCGGGGTTCTCGTAGAAGACGACCGGATTGTCGTCGGCGATCGCCGTCTTCAGCATTCCGTATACGTCGTTCGGCGTTGCGGGGCAGACGACTTTCAGACCGGGCACGTGGGCGTACCAGCCCTCCATCGAGTGGGAGTGCTGGGCCGAAAGCTGCTTGGCCGCGCCGCCGGGGCCGCGGAGAACGATCGGGCACTTGACCTCGCCGTTGGTCATGTAGTGGACCTTGGCGGTGTGGTTGATGATCTGGTCCAGCGCCAAGATCGAGAAGCTCATGGTCATGAACTCGACGATCGGCCGCAGGCCGGCCATCGCCGCACCGGTTGCAATACCGGTGAAGCCCGCCTCGGTGATCGGGGTGTCGATGACGCGGCGGTGCCCGTACTTCGGAAAGAGCCCCTTGGTGACCTTGAAGGTGCCCTCGTAGCGGCCGATGTCCTCTCCCATCAGGAAGACGTCGGCGTTCTTGTCCATCTCCTCGATCATGCTCTTCTGGAGAGCTTCTCGGAAGGTCATTTCTGCAGTCGCTGCCATTGTTTTAAGGGTTGAGCTTTGAGGGTTGAGCATTGCGTTCTCAACCCCTGGGCTTAACGCTTCCTCCTTAGTGCCCCTTCTCCGGCGTCATGTCGGTGTAGATGTTGTCGTAGACCTCGCTGGCCTCGGGGAACGGGCTTGCGTCCGCCTTGGCGTAGATCTCCTCGACCTGCTCCTGGATCTCGGCGTCGATCGCCTCGAGAACCTCTTCAGTCAGGATGTTGCGCTGGAGGATGACCTTCTTGAGGCGGTCCACCGGGTCTCGCTTGAGGTGCTCGGCTTCCTCTTCCTTGGTCCGGTAGAGCTGGCGGTCGTTGTCCGCCGCGCCGTGACCGGCAAACCGGTAGCTCATGACCTCGACCACGTACGGCTTCTGGTTCTCGCGGACCCAGTCCACGATTCGCTGGGCGTCCTTCTTCATCTGAAGGGCGTCCATGCCGTCGACGCGCTCGCTCTTGATTCCGAACGGCTCACCGCGCTTCCACAGCTCGGGGTCGGCCGCGTGGTACTCCAGACGGGTACCCATCGCGAACTCGTTGTTCTCGATGATGAAGATACACGGCAAGTCGTACAGCGCCGCCATGTTCAGCGTCTCGAACACGACGCCCTGGTTGGCCGCGCCGTCGCCGAGGAAGTTCAGGGTGACCCGATCCTCTTCGCGGTACTTGGACGCGAAGGCCAGACCCGCGCCGAGGGGGATGTGTCCACCGACGATGCCCCAGCCGCCGAAGAAGCCGTTGGCCGGATCGTAGATGTGCATCGAACCGCCCTTACCGCCGGCGGTGCCGGCCTTGCGACCCATGATCTCGGCCATGACGGCGACGGGATCGGTGCCCAGCAATAGGGCGTGCGCGTGGTCGCGGTAGGCGGTGATGACGTAGTCGTAGCCTTTGCGGATGGAGTTCAGCCACCCCGTGGCCAGCGCCTCCATGCCGATGTAGACGTGCATGTAGCCGCCGGCTTTGCCCTGACGGTACGCGACATTGCACTTCTCTTCGAAGTGACGAATAAAGAGCATCTCGCGGTAGTACTGCTCGAGCTCTGCGGGCGACTCGGTGACTTTCTTTTCGGCTTGCTTGGCCACTCGGAAAACCTCTCTTGTATTAGGAAACGGAGGAGACCCAGGCGTATTCCGACTTCGGAGTCGATTCGGGGTCTACGCGTTGTTATACCCCCGGCGGCACCGGGGGCAGAGGTCGGGAGGATCGGTCTGGTAGTCGCAACTCGTTAGTTCTTCAGGGTCTCGTACGCCATGTAGTAGGCGCGGGCGGCGCTTGCCTGGTCGATCAGGGCGTACTTGGGCTGTGTCGGAGCCTTGTCCCACCGGGAGCCGTAGTGCCCATCGGCGCTCCTCAGCTTGTCGTGGAGGTTGGCCAAGGGGCGCTGGAAGATCGGGAAGGCCTTCGAGAGGTCGGCGGGCTTGTTGTGGCTCAGGTGGTAGGCCCAGTTCTCGAAAAGGAGGTGGGAGAACTTCGCCTCATCCTTGATCCCCCAGTTGCCCTCGAAGTCGAGCCATTGCTCGATGCTCGAGCGCATCAGCTCCCCAGCGTCGTTTTCGAGATCCTTGTCCTGCTTGATCTTGTCCAAGTCGATGGCCGTGCGCAGCATGAGGCCGCTGTTGTAGGTCCACTTGGTCTTCTCGATCTTGCCTGCGAGGTCCATGTTGTCCCAGTACAGGCCATCTTCGGGATCACGGAGGTTCTTGCGGGTCCAGTCGTAGATGCTGCGGGCCTTGGCGAGGTACTTGGGGTCCTTGCGGTGCCGGTAGACGGCGATGCAGGCGGCGGCGGAAGGAGCGTTGGAGCAGGTGTTCTTGCTCGCCCGGTCGCTTTCGCGCCAGTAAATTCCGCCGCCGAGCTTCTCGTCTTCTCCACTCAGCACGTACTTCAGCGCGGCCTCGGCGCGGTCGAGGTACTTGGCGTCTTTCAGCACTTCGTAGGTCTCAACGAGGGCCATCACCATCCACGCGTTGTCGTCGTAGTAGCGGTCGATCGGCTTCGGCACGGGAAGGACGTCGAACCCGGCGACCGGAGGAGCGGGGTTCCAGTAGCGATCCATCGAGTCGGCGTACTCGCGCAGCCAGGGCTTGACCTTGTCGTCGTGGCGAGCCCCGGCGGCGAGGGCGGAGAGGAGGACGCCGGAGCTCCAGTTGAAGCAGACCTGCTTGGGACGCTCACCCGGCACGAACTCCTCGCCGTACATCTTCTCTTCTGGCATGTAGTAGTCCCGCCGGATCATCTCCAACGTCTCGAGGCCCCACGTCCGCAGTTGGTCAACACTGGGCGAGGGGAGAATGGCGGCGGCGCAAACTAACGCGAGCATCAGAAGAGTCTAGACGTCCCGCGGACGCAATTGCGTCCGCGAGTTCAGGGTTGGCGCTCCAATGCCTCCACGGCCGCCTGCACGGCGAGGTCGGAGCCTAGGGCCGTGGAATCGAGAGCAACGTCGGGGCGGATGGGCTGACCCTCGAGTCGCTTTCCGCCAGCCGAGACGAAGTCGCTGACCGGGTACTGGATTCGGAATCCGTAGGGCAACGGGTTGAAGGTGGACATGAGGACCGCCCCGGCCGTGGGAGCGCCGATAAGGGGGCTTTGCCGATTTTCGCGGAGGGCGTTCGCGACGATTTCGGCCGCACTGGCCGACTTGCCGTCGATGAGCACCGCGATCTTGCCACGGAACGGTTCGAGGTTGGGCTGGATTCCGCCGAACCTGCGGTTGGCCCATGCCGCCACCGCCACCGGGTCCTTGCCTTCGCCCCGACCGGATCGAACGAACTCGCGGGCCATGCGCTTCGTCACGAACGTGCCAACGGCGGCGCGGGGTGGCATGACCAGACCCAGGAAGTGGCGCATGTTCTGCACTTCCCCACCGGGGTTGCCGCGGAAGTCGATCACGAGCTTACGCGCGTCCTTGGCCTGGGCGAAGATCTCGTCGATCTGGTCGCGGTTGTAGCCGTAGTTGAAGCTGCCCAGCCGCAGGACCGCCGTATCGCTCTTGGCCCACCGCAATTGCGCGCCCGACCGGTAGCTGCTGCCCTGAAGGGAGAACTCCTGCCGCCACGAGGAGCGTCGGCGCATTCTCGGCGGGCTGATCTGGATGTGGCTGATCCCAAACTTCCCGAGGGCTTGGTTGACCACGCGGGTGAACTCGTAGGGCGTCTCCGCGTCGTCCAGGCGGGACTGCTGGGAGCCGATGAAGGTCCGCCAGCCGCCGAGCTCGATGCCAGGAACGAAAGCGTCCTCGATCAGAACCCGGTCGATCTCCTCGAGAACCTCCTCTTTTGCTTCGGAAGTGAGTTGGGCAGCGGCCGGTGCGACAAGGGCGAAGGCGGCCGTGACGACGGAGAGGAAACGGCGGGTCATATACCGCATTACGCCAAGTGGTGGCCGGTGTTCAGTGACATATTTAGTCCGCGATCATCTACTTATCCTGGCGAGGTCGGTGACGCCGGTGCGAAGGTCTGGCCTGACGATGAAGGCAGTCGAAACCAGAGCGACGACCGCCCAAAGGGCCGCGATGAGCAGGGGGTATCGGAGGAAGCAGCGGGTGTCCCGCTTGCCGTTGCGGGCGGCGAGGACGAAGAACACGGCACAGAGGCCCGCCGCGATGGGAAGCGCGTAGCGGCCCGCGATTAGGGTAACGGTGGCGATTTTGCAGAATTGGAAGGCGATGCCTTCGTAGATCTCGCCTTTCGGTCGCGTTGGCTCCGGGGTCATTTTTGTTCTTTGAAGGATCGCCGCAAGAGGTAGAAGAAGAGCCCGGAGAGGGAGATTGCGAGAAGCGCGGCTGCGAATATTTCTGCGCCTCCTCCCATGCCGACCCCGATCACCAGACATCCTCCCAGACAGAAGGACGGAATTCCGAGCAGGACGAAAGCGGTCACGGCGGCCACCTGCCCAAGACTCATTCCGTTGACAATCCGTTGCGGTGGTGCGGGTGGCTTCTCCCATTCCGGAGAAGCGTTGATGAGGGGTCGAAGGCATTTTGGGCAGTACGGCTCGTTGGGCTGGACCTCCGCGCCACAGTGGGGGCAAACACTCACTTTTCTAACTCCGGTCGCCGCCGAGCAAAGGCCGCGACAAGGGCGAGGGTAACCAGGATCTCGACGCAAAACCACTGAACTGGGGAGAGACCGAAGACGAGGGATTCTCGGTGTCGGAGGAACTCCAGGCCGAGTCGGCTGGCGGCGAATCCCGCGAGGTAGAGCTTGAACAACGCTCCTTCCTTCTGGACGTGGGGCCGGAGGGCGAGCAGGGCGACGAAGAGGGCGGCAGCGGAAGCCGCCGAGTAAAGCTGGGAAGGGTGCCGCCAGGCTTCGTGCTGCCAAACGGCCCCGATGCCTCGATACGAAGCTCCGTAACAACAGCCGTTGAAGTAGCAGCCCAAGCGTCCAACGGCTTCACCAGCGGGCAGGGCAAGGGCGAACAGGTCCCCCGTTGAGCGGCGGATTCCCAGTTGGCGCTTCGCAATCTCCACGCCCAGCCCTCCGAAGATGAGGCCGCCGACGAGGGCGCGTCCACCGATTCGTGGGTCGAGCGCTGCCGTCGCGGGCAAGCTGACCGGCCAACCCTGGGCAATGAGCTGGGTGAGCTTCGCGCCGAGCATTCCGCTGAGGAAGCCTACGGCGGCCACGATTCCGATTCCCTGCGTCGCCATCTTTCGCTGGCGCGCCGCCCACAGGAAGACGAGGGCGCCCACGAAGTAGCTGGCTCCGGTGAGCAGTTCGCCCAGCCTCATTCGTCGCCCTTACGGTTCCACAACTCGCGGACCTTCATCAGCAAACCGAGCATCGCGACCCCTAAGACGCCAAGCCACAACTGAGCCAAAGGCGTCATGTGGTTTTCCCGCTCGGTTGCCAGCACGGTGACCGTACAGGCTCCCATGAGCGCGGACGGAATACCGAAGACCAAGAGGACGACCAGAGCCGTCCGCTGGCAAGGTGTTCGGCTCATCGGGTCGCCATCCGAAGGTTCGACTGCCGACCGTGGCTGGGAAAGTCGGTGGCGTCGGCGAAAAGCCAGCGCCAGCAAAATGAGTGACGCCGGGGGTCTTCCTCGAAGGTGCCTACGTGGACGCAGCACTGGCGGATCCGGTGCTCGTGGAAGGTGTGGGCGTCCATAAACATCTTGGTCGTCACGCGGAAGGTCCGCTGGGCCAGGTCGTCCAGCGTCTCCCCGCGGTCGCGCGACCGGATCAGGTCGGCCAAGCCAGGGACGCAGTCGCACATGCGGAAAATGTCGGCGGCCAGCTGGATCGCCCCCACCTTCTGCTGTTCGCTAAAGACCCGCTGAAGGACCCCGCCGGCTACCAGACTCTTGACCGCCTCGCCCGCCGATTCGAACGAGATCGTGTTAGCGACCACGTGGATCCAGTCCTTCAGCCGGACTCGACCGACGAGCTTGGGGAGCGACTTCCAGCCCTCTTTTCGGGTTCTTAGCAGGTACGTGATATCGCAGCAGTCCTTGTGCGAGCAAGGGAGCGGGATAAAGTCGGTCCAGTCGACGAGGCCGGCCGTTTGGTCGCCCAGTCGGCGGAGCACTCCCGTAGGAGTCGCCCGGTCTTGCGGATCGAAGCCGGGGTGGCGGCCAGAGCCGAACATGGGCTGGATCGCCATCCCGGCGCACCGCGGCGTGTCGAGGCCGAGGCGAAGAACGCCGCCGATCTCGTCTTCGTTCAACCCCTTTTTGACCGTGGTGACCAAAGTCGTGAAGACGCCTGCCTGATTGAGGCGGCAGAGGGCGTCGACTTTCTCCTGTGCCACGTCCTCCCCCCGCAGAGCTTGGTGAGTCGTGGGGCGGAAGCCGTCGAACTGGAGATAGACCTCAAGCCGACCACGGTGGTCGCTCAGGAAGGCCAAGAACCGGTCGTCGCGGGCGATGCGCCGTCCGTTGGTGTTCAACATGACCCGCGTCACCGGCCGCTCCATGAGGCGCAGCAAGACCTCCTCGATGTCCTTGCGAACCGTCGGCTCTCCTCCACTGACCATCACCACCCCCAGCTTTCCCTGCTCTCGGCGGATGATCGTGTCAACCGTGTGGAGGAGCTCGTCTAAGGAAGGGGTTTCCGGCTTTGGGGCAGCGCTTCCCGGGTCCATCGCCCCTGCGTAGCAGGTCGGGCACGCGTAGTTGCAGCGCTCGGTAACGTTCAGCAGCAGGATGCAAGTGTGCTGCCCATGTCCGGCAGGCAGACCATCCCGATAGCCGTGCGGAAATCCGGCGAAGTTGTCTACCCGATCGGGCGTCACCTGCAGCGTTGGCGTCGACCAGCCAAACCGTGCCCGCCATATCTCAGCGTCCTCTTCGTAAAGGCTCTCCGTTTCTCCGTGGACGGCGCAGAACCGGCGCATCCAGATCCTTCCATCGTGGGAAACCAGCATCCCGTCCACGAAGACGCCATCCTCATCGCTCCGCCGTGCCCCGCTGGCAAAGCAGTGCGGACATACGGTGCGCGTGTACTCTTCGATCGTGTACGGCCTGGCGGCAAGTCCTGCCATAGGGCCAGTTTAGGGGATCCTGGGGACCCCGAGGTCTGAAAAACTCCCGCCCCGCCCGCTTTACCTACCGAGCCCGCGAGCGTGGAAGGAATGTGGGCTGTGATTTGTTGATTGTGGGCTGTAAAGGCAGGTCCGGGACATTCCCAACCTTCCAGACATCCTCGACATTCCAAACGCACCCAAACCACACGCTCGCAGGCTCGCTGACTAAAGCGGTCGCGGGCGACCGCACTCCATAGGGGTAGTTCCGGTAACGTTCGGGGAGCCGTATGGACACGCTTCCCGACGACCACCCGTTCCGTCAGGCCGAATGGATCTGGCCCGACTACTACATGTACCTACACAACCACTTCGCCCAGTTCCGGTGGGACGTCGAGCTGGCGGAGGTGGGGGAGTCGGTGCCTTTGGCGATCACAGCGGACGAGTCGTACCGGTTGTACGTGAACGGTGCATTCGTCTGCCGGGGTCCGGCGCGGGGCTACCAAGGGCACTGGCCGTACGACGAGGTGGACTTGGCTCCGTACTTGCACGCGGGGGCCAACTGGATCAGCGTGGAGGCGTACCAGCCGGGTTGCTCGACCTTCCACTACCTCCACCAGAACTACGCGGGGCTGCTTGTCGCCTCGACCGACGGGGCCCTTCAAGCCGCCATGGAAAAGGGAACGCAGGTGATGCGCCGGTCGCCGGGCCACCGGCGGAATACGGCCCGATACTCTCTCCAGATCGAGTATCAGGAGCACCTCGACCTTCGGCTCGATGACCGCGCCTGGATCACTTCGCCCGAGCCGCCTTCGGGCTGGCGGGCGGAGATCTTTCCGGACGTTGCCCAGAAGCTCTTCAGCTTTCCCTTCGGCCGGGCACCGTACTACACGGTGGAGCCGCGTCAAATACCCCTGCTGAGCGAAGCTCTAGCCGCCCCCGGCCTTCCCACGGTACACGCCACCGGCCGGTCGAACCAAGGTTACGCGGAGGCAGAGAACGTCTCGTGGCATTGGGTGCCTGAGGGACGGGCGGCGGAGTGGCGGGACGCCGGGGAACTGGGGGCGCAGGTCGCGGGCGGAGCGTTGGAGATCACCATCCCGGCTACCGGCACCGGCGGCTTTCACGCGGTGGTCGTGCCGGCGGGCGAGTACTCGCTGGGCAGCTTCTCCGTCGAGGTCAACGAGGCAGCGGGAGGCGAGATCCTCGACTTCCAGCACGACCAGTTCTTCCGCGACGGGCGGCCCCACTTCGTGGATCCGGGCGACGGCTCGATGGTCGCTCTGGGGAACCGCCTCATCCTTCGGCCAGGAGCGAACGGGCACGAGTTCTACCACCCCTTGGGGTTTGGCCACCTGACCCTCATAGCTCGGGATCTGGTGCGGCCGCTGACGCTCCGCCTGCGGTTGCGAAAGACGGGGTATCCGTTCACCATGCGCGGGACGTTCGAGTGCTCGGACCCGCTGCTGAACGAGACCCACGCGGCCTGCCGACGCAGCCAACAGCTTTGCGCAATGGACGCGTACATGGACACGCCGTGGCGCGAGCAGGCCCAGTGGTGGGGCGATGCGCGGGTGCAGGCGAAGAATACGTTCTTCCTCGATGGGGATGCGCGCCTGCTGGCCCGTGGTATCCGGTCGCTCGCGGGCCAGTCGGTGAACGGGCTCACTCCGGGGCACGCTCCGACCTCCAGCTACTGGTGCGTCCTGCCCGACTTCGCCCTCACTTGGATTCTGACCCTCTGGGACCACTACTGGCAGACCGGTGAGTTGGACCTGTTCCGCGAGATGATGCCGCGAGTGCGGGAGGTCCTGGCCTACTTCGACACGCCCGAGGCGCGCCACTCGACGGGTCTGCTGCGGTACGACCCGCGGTTCTGGCTTTTCGAGGACTGGTCTTCCTTGCCTAAGCAGGACGTGCCGACGTTCCTCAACCTGTGGTACGTCCTCACCCTCCAGCATCTCGCGAAGATGAGCGAGGCAGCCGGGCGAGCCGACGAGGCGGAGGAGTGGCAGCGCCGCGAGACAGCGCACGCGGAGTTGGTCGTCCGGCACTGCTTCGACGCGGAGGCCGGTGCCTTTCATCCCGCTCTCCGGGAAGACGGCTCTCCACATGGGGCACCATCGGTTCACGACCAGACAATCGCGCTCATGGCGGGGCTCGTACCGGAAGCCCACGAGGGACTCGTGGGCTCCTTCTTGCTTCCCTACCTGCGCGAGGAACCACTCGAAGGGGCGCTACCTTCCGCCTTCTGGTCCGCCTATGTGCTGGAAGAGGCGGTTCGTCGTGGGCACGTGACGGAGGCCGTCGGCTTTATTCGCCGCCGTTGGGAGCCGATGTTGGCGACCGGTACTACTTGGGAAGACTTCAAGTGGGAGGAGGAGTCCGGCCTGTCCGCCTGCCATGCGTGGAGCGCCCACCCGTGCTACCACTTCGTCAACGGCTTGGCGGGGGTGATCCAAGACGCACCCGCTTGGACCCGTATCCGGTTCCAGCCAACGTTCTTGGACGGGATCGACCGTGCCGGGGCGCTCGTTCCGACTCCGGCGGGAGACGTTCGGGCGGAGTGGAAGCGGGATGGGAAGACCGTCACTGGCACCCTGTGGGCGCCAGAAGGGGTCGAGGTGGTCAGCAGCCTCGACCTGATCCGTACTCGCCCGGGCCAGTACGGGTTCGAATCGGCTTAGCTTTCCGGTTGCCGGTGAGCCGCAGTTCTCCGGATGGCTCACCGGCAGGATGCCGGCGCTACGACGATGCTTCGATGGCGTCGCGGACGCCTTCCCGCTGGTCGCCTTCCATAGCGGTGACGCAAGCGGCGATGGTGATGTCGCCGGAGACGTTGAGGACGGTCCGGCTCATGTCCAGGATTCGGTCCACGCCGAGGACGAGGCCGACAGCCTCGGGCGGGATGCCGATGCGGACGAGGATGACCATGATCATCGGCCATGATCCGCCGGGGACACCGGCGGTGCCGATTCCAGCGACGATGGACAGGAGCATGACCACCGCCTGCTGGCTCAGGCTCAGGTCGTAGCCGAAGAAATTGGCGAGGAAGAGGATGGTGATGCCCTCGAAGAGGGCGGTGCCGTTTTGGTTGGCGGTCGCGCCGACGGTGAGGACGAACGAGCTGATGTCGCGGGGGAGGCCGACATCCTCCTGAGCCGCCTTCAGGGCGGTGGGGAGGGTGGCGTTGCTGGAACTGGTGGCGAAGGCGGTGAGCATCACCGTGCGGATCTGCCGGAAGAACTCGATCGGGTTGCGCTTGGCGATGAACCGGATGGCGAGGCTGTAGACGACGAACTGGTGGATCGCCAGGGCAAAGAGGACCAGGAAGAAGAACTTCCCGACCTCCAACAGCGCATTGACACCGAGGAGCGCTACCGTGCCGAAAATGAGGGCCGCAACGGCGATGGGCGCGAGCTTCATCGCGAACTCGATGATTCGGATCGCGACGGCGAAGATCGCCTCGAGGAGCGCCCGCAATGGCTGGCGCTTCTCTTCTTCAATCGTGGAAAGGGCGATGCCGAAGATGAGCGCGAAGACCATGAACGGCAGCAGTCCGCCCGTCAGCGCCTCAGTGGCATCGCGAAGGGGATTGTCGCTGATCAGCCCCACGATGGCGTCGAAGCCGGTTTGGGCTTTCTCCGCGTTCTCCTTCGCCTTGGCGACGTCGGCGTTGCTGCCGTAAGAAGCGAGCAGTCGCTCGCGACCGGCCGGATCGACGCCAACGCCGGGCTTGAAGGCGTTGACCAGGCCGAGGCCGAGGAGGACGGCGATGCCGGACAGCAAGAACGTCATGAGCAGCGACTTGCCACCGATGCGACCGATCTTGCGGATATCGCCCAGATCGCTTACTCCCAGGACCAGCGCGGAGAACAGGAGCGGCACCACGACCATGAAGATCATGTTTAGGAAGAGCCGCCCGATCGGTTTGGTGACGTTCTTGACGAAGTCCTTGAGCGCCGGATTGTCCACCCCGAGCACTTGCTGGGCGATCGCACCCGCGATGATGCCGACAATCAGGCCGATCAGGATCTTCGTGTGCAGGGGGAGACCTTTACCGCGCGGTTCCATGGGTGATGGATTATAGGCCCGGTTCGACCGTTGAGCGGCACGATGCGTTATTCTCCCGGCATGACTCGCCCCCAGACCCTGTTGGAGTTGGCCGGCGTGTTCCTCAAATTGGGGCTGCTGGGGTTCGGTGGCCCCCCGGCGCACCTGGCGATGATGGAGCGGGAGTGCGTCGAGCGTCGGGGGTGGCTGACCAAGCAGGAGATGCTCGACGCCATCGGCGCGGCGAACCTGGTGCCGGGTCCGAACTCGACAGAGGTGGCGATCCACCTGGGCCTTCGGCGCGGGGGGATCCTGGGGCTGTTGGTGGCTGGGATCTGCTTCATCTTTCCGGCCGCCTTGTTCAGCGGGATTCTCGCGGCCCTCTACGTCCGATACGGCCAGATGCCAGTGGTGGAGCCGTTTTTGGCGGGGACGCGCCCCGCCATCGTGGCGGTGACCCTGGCCACCGGGGCAGCCCTGGCGCGGTCGGCGGTGAAGGGCAAGGGGCTCGCGGCCCTGGGGCTCGCGGTGCTGGGCCTGTCGATGGTCGGGGTGCCGGAGCTAGTTTGCCTGCTCAGCGCGGGATTGGTCGCGGCTTACGCGGCGCGGCCGAAGCCGACGACCGTCGGCGCTTCGATTGCGTTGGGCGCGGTCGCCCTGTTCTTCTTGCAGACGGGGCTGAGCATCTACGGGGGTGGGTACGTACTGGCCGCCTATCTGGAGGGCGGGCTGGTGCGAGACCTCGGGTGGTTGACCCGAGCGCAGGTGCTGGACGCTGTCGCGATCGGGCAGGTCACGCCGGGGCCGGTGTTCAGCACGGCGACCTTTGCGGGCTACTTGCTGGGCGGCCCGGCGGGGGCGGTGGTGGCAACGGTTGGGATCTTTGCGCCTGCATTCCTGTTCGTGGCCGTGCTCGGGAGGATCGTCCGGTGGGCGCGGAGCAACGCCCGTTCCGGCGCGTTTCTGGACGGGGTGAACGTTGCGGCGGTGGCGCTTATCTTAGCAGTGGGGCTTAGGCTCACGCCGGGAGTGGTCGGTGATTGGCGAGCGGGGTTGCTTTTCCTGACGGCCGCTTTAGTGACC
>Ga0216301_1000171_pt1 | contig 18584 bp, 25 predicted proteins | sample 4hB_Boncat_minus_FD_156203 | JGI IMG/M metagenome (GOLD analysis project Ga0216301, IMG submission 156203) | Terrestrial sediment cell enrichment communities for BONCAT metagenomics from Utah, United States - 4hB_Boncat_minus | ecosystem: Environmental > Terrestrial > Deep subsurface > Rock...
CTTCAAACCCCTCTGCCCCCACTGCGACTTCATCCCCCTCTGCCGAAAGCACCCCGAGTTCACCGAGCTCTAATCTGAACCCCCTCTCCTGTTTCGCCGATGGTTCGTGCGGCGGAGTGGGAGAGGGGGCAGGGGGTGAGGGAGGTCCGGATGACGCGTGAAGTGGTGATGGGGTGAAGACGCCGGTACGCTGCTCATCACCCGCCGCTACTGCGACTTCGAAGCCGCTAGCATCTCGAACGCGATCTCCTTGAGGTCCTTCAACGTCGTCGCCCGCATCCCCGCCAGAAGCCGCTCCGGATCGAAGGGCTCCCCGGTTTTCGCCTGCCAGTAGGCGGCGGTGAAGGTCCGCCCCGTGAGATCGTCGGAGGGGGGACCGGCCGGGGTCAAGTAGAGAGGGCTGGTGTCCACGCTGCGGAGCAGGATCGATTCCGCCATCCCCAAGGCTCGCGCTCGATGGACCTCCGTCCACTCCTTCACGTCCTCCAGCAGGGCGGTGCGGAGTTCCTCGGCGGCTGCCGCGGGCTTGTCAGTCGTGGTCGCTGCCACCACCATCGGCAGGAATCCCTGAGGCACCGGCCACAGGACAGATTCCTGGCGGTAGCTGAGCCCCAACTGCTCCCGGGCGACCCGGAACATGCTCGCCCCCTTTCCCGACCCCAGCGCGATCGCTGCCAGGAACCGACTGGAGAACGCCGGATCACGGGCGGGGATAACAGGAGCGGCCAACTTCAGCACGACCAGCGGACCCTCGCTCCGAACCGGTGAGGGTCGGGCGGGCGGCTCGTACCATGGACTCAGCTTCGGAGAAACCCAATCCGCGGTACGCGCCAGCCACTCGCGCGTCCCATCGCCGACAGCGAACCGACCGCCGACGCCGACGGTTAAATTGCCGGGGGTAAATGTCCGTCGGTAGAGGTCCGCCACTTCGGCTCGCGTTACCGGTCTCAGGTCCTCCGATGCCGCCCAAAGCGCCGCCGACCACGGGTCCCGCCGCCGCGCGCGGAGAGTCCCCTCTGCCGCTTGAACCGATTCCTCAGAAAGCAGAGACCGCCTTCCGATCGCGTCCAGCAGCCCGAGGCCTGCCCGCAGATTTCCCGGTGGCACCAGGATGGAGACCCGGATATGGTCAGGCATCAGCGACGTGCGGACGGGCTGGCCGTTCGTGATGACGAGCATGTCGCGGCGGATGTACTCTTCCGTCTGCTTGGCCACTGTCATCGCCAGCACCTGCGCCACTTTCTGGGCGTGCGGACCGAGCACGGGCAGCTTGGCCACCGCTTGGATCGTGATCTCGTTCGCACTCGGCGCATGGATCTCCACCACTGATGCGGGAGCGGTAGCGAGAGTCGCGGCCGCGAGAGCGAGCAGGCTCAACGCGCCCCCTCGACGACCACTGCCTCACCGTCGGCGTACGCGGCCAAACCTTTGCGGAACTGGCCGAGGGTCATCGAGTCGAGGTTTTCCAGCAAGGTCTCAGGCCGGAGGGCCACGCTCTGCACCAGGAGCAGTCCCCGCGCCGAAGCCACGGAAGAAGGATTCTCGAACTGCCGCTCCACCCAACGCCGAGCCAGCGCCCGTCCTCGCGAGAAGAGCGCCTCCGCCTTGGCCGCGCTGAACGCGGCGCCAACGGTGCCGTTCCGTTCCGTCCTGCCGACTACGATGAGGGAAGAGTCGTTGGAAGGCGTGTAGGTTACAAAGGCGTCCTCCAGCTCGGAAGCAACCGCCAGCCCTGCGGCCAGAGCCGCCGCCGTGACCGGGTCACGGTAAGGCCCTACGAGGGCCGCCCTTGCCTCGCCGCGCCCCGGCGACTCGACCACTCCCGGCTTCCCTTTTCCGCGGTACGTGTCCGCCGCCGTCCCTTTGGGAATGGCTCCCAAGATTTCAACAGCCTGCCGCGTCGCATCGTCGAGGCCGACATCGCCCGCAATGGCTACCACCAAGTTCTTCCCCACCATTTGCTGCCGATGGGTCTTCGCTAGGTCCTCGAAGGTGGCCGCTGCCAACGTGTCTGGATTCCCTTGCGTATCGAGACCTTTATCGCCAAAAGCCTGCTCCCATGCGCTGGCCGCAAGTAGCGCCGAGTCGGGCCGGATTGCCCGCTCGTGATCGATGATCCGCGCCTCCTTGGTGATCTCCTCCCGGGAAACGCGGGGCATTCGCATGACTTCACTCAGGGCTTCAAGGCCGGTTTTCAGCCCCGTCGTCGGCACGGTCACCTCGAACGCCATCGCATCTCGGTACGTGCGCGCCTGAAGGAACCCGCCCGCCGTTTCGAGGCGGGTGTCCAGCGTTCGGTCCTTGCCGCGGGCCACGATGTGCTCCAGCAGGTGCCGCAGGCCGTTCGTCTGAAGCGTTTCTTGGGTGCCTCGCGCCGAGATGAAAAGCTGGACGGAAAGCGACTTCGCGTTCGGCATTCGCTCCACAATCACCGCCGCCCCGTTCGGCAGCACCGTTCGGAGTCGAGGCGGCTGGAGGATGGGCGCTTGAAGGCCCAAGACGATGGCCGGGATCAGGGTGAGGCTCAATGGAAATAGCTCGCGCCGTTGATGTCGATAACCACCCCGCTCAGGTAGCGGGCCTCTTCCTTCAAGAGGAACGATGCCGCCGCCGCACAATCGGCGGGCGAGGCCATGCGGCCCAGCGGGATGGTGTCGAGGATGGTGGGCAGCCGGTCCTGCATTCCGTCGCGGGCCATCGCCGTTTCCACCCAGCCAGGGGCAATTCCGAACAGCGAGATGTTCTTTGGAGCCAGTTCGACGGCAAGGCTTCGCGTCAAGTTGATGAGTGCGGCCTTGGAAGCCGCGTACAGCGCCGCTCCCCCTTCGCCCCGGAATCCAACTCGGCTCGCCACGTTTAGGATCGAACCGCCGCCCGTCGTGAGAAAGTGGCTGCACGCGGCCCGGATGAGGCGCACGGGCGAGTCGAAATTCACCGAGAAAGTGCGGTGCCAGTTAGCCTCGAAAGCCGCATCGCCCGAACCCGCGAAGTCGAGGGGCATGTAGACCCCAGCATTGTTCACAAGGGCATGGACAGGACCGTCGGCGAGGACCGTTCGGAACAGTGACGTGGTCTGGTCGGAGTGCGACAAGTCCGCGCGGTACACGCCCGAACAAGCCGCCCCGATGGCCTTCTCGACCTCGCGCGCTTCCTCTTCGGCGGCAGTGTAGTGAAGAGCAACGGACCAACCGTCCTGAGCCAATCTCTCGGCGATGGTGCGGCCGATGCCGCGAGAGCTACCCGTTACGAGCACGCGCTTCGGAGTCATTCCCAAAGTCTACTTGCCGCACCCTCCGCGCAAAGTCCCATCCGGCTGGCGGGCGGCGTAGGAATGCCGTACACTCGACAAATCCCATGAAGTCTTTGCCCCTCGTCCTGGGTCTTGGATCAGCTGCGATGCTGACCATGGCCGCCACCTCCGCGGGCCGCAATACCGAAACCCCGAAGGTTAAGGTGCCGGCCAAGGTCACTTATGCGGAACACGTCGCCCCGATTTTAAACCGGAGTTGTGTCCCCTGCCACCGTCCAAACGAGGTAGCGCCGTTCTCCCTGATCGGCTACGACAACGCCAAGAAGTGGGCGAACATGACCGCCGCCGTGACCCACAGCCGGCAGATGCCGCCTTGGAAGGCAGTAGCCGGTTTCGGTGAGTTCCTCGACGAGAACCGCCTCAGCAATGAGGAGATCGCGATCCTGGGCAAGTGGAAAGATTCCGGGATGCCTCGCGGAGACAAGAAGAAGGCACCGGCACCCCCCGCCGTTCCGACCACCGAGTGGACTTTTGGCCAGCCCGACCTCGTCGTCTCCCCTTCTAAGCCCTTCAAGCTTGAGGCCGAAGGCGAGGACGTGTACCGCAACTTCGTCATCCCCACGAACTTCAAGGAGACGGTCTGGGTGACGGCAATGGACGTGAAGCCCCAGAACAAGAAGGTGGTCCACCACGTGATCATGTTCTTGGACGGTATGAAAGCTTCGCACAAGCTCCAGGAGAGGTCTAAGGATGGCCAGGAGGGCTACACGTCGTCCGGCGGCGGCACGGGCTTCTTGCCCACGGGATCGTTCGGTGGCTGGGCACCCGGCGTCCGCGCTCGCCGGACGCCTGAGGGAACGGCCTTCCGGCTTTCCCCAGGCACGACGCTGGTGATGCAGGTCCACTACCACAAGAGCGGCAAGTCCGAAGAGGATCAGACCAAGGTCGGCCTCTACTTCGCGAAGGAGCCCATCGAGAAGGAGATGAACCTCAACTGGCTCTTCAACTTCGCGGTCGACATTCCGCCGGGCGAGAAGGAGTACAAGCTCCGCAAGGAATTCACCCTGAGGGCCGATGTGACGGTCTACGGCGCGATGCCCCACATGCACATGCTGGGCCGCAAGATGAAGTCGTGGTTCGAGCTTCCGGACGGGACGATCAAGCCGCTCGTGCAGGTGGACGACTGGGACTTCAATTGGCAGCTCGTCTACGCGCTCAAAGAGCCCCTAAAGCTGCCGAAGGGGACCAAGCAGATCGTGGAGGCCGTCTACGACAACTCGGCCGGCAATCCCCGTAACCCCAGCAACCCGCCGAAGCGCGTGACGTGGGGCGAGGGCACCACCGACGAGATGTTCTTGCTCATCACCCCCTACACGATCGATAAGCCGAAAGAGTAATCCCCTTGGAGAAGCGCGAGCACTCTCGCGCTTCTCCAAACGAGGCTACATCCCGACGCCGGTGTAGTGACGAAGCCCCTTTCGCCACAGCGCTTGAGCGGCAAAGTAGCTCACCACGACCCAAAGCGCCTGCGCCCCCAGGGTCACGTACAGAGCCTGCCCGGTGACTCTCCCGATCAGGATCTCGGTGGGGGCGCCGGTCGTGTAGTAGAACGGGAACAGCTTGGCCAGCCCCCGCGCCCACTCCGGAAGGAGGGCCACTGGGAAAAGCTGCCCCGACAGGAAGATCATCGGGATGTAGTACAGCTCGAATATCGACATCACCTCCTGTGTGTAGAGCGCCAGCATCGACATCATCATCACGAACGTGAAGCTGACGAGATGGCCCAGGAGGAGCGCCGCCCAGAACTCCCAGCCGAGGTAGAGCGTGGCTTCACCCATGTACGACCGGTACAGGAACAGCAGGACCGCGAAAAACGGGGCGAATAGGAACAGCCGGATGATTCGCCAGGAGAGGTTCCGGAAGAAACTGACCTGGTAGAAGCTGATCGGTCTCAGGAGCGCCGTCGAGAACTGCCCCTCTTTGATCTCCATCGCCAGCTCCCACATGATGTGGCTGGTCACGAAGCTGCTGAGCAGCAGCATGCAGAGGTAGTACAGGACGAAGTCGCTCGTGCCGAAGCCCCGAATGTCGCCCCCTTTGCTCGCCGCGACCCATACGAGCGGCATGGTGACCGCCGTCGTCACGTCGGTCATGATCCAGATCAGCCCGCTCGCCCGATAGGCGAGGCCGTCCTGGAAGTAGATCGAAAAAATTGCCCGCCACTTCCGAAGGGTCGCCAGCACGGGTGAATCTTACTCAGTTGAGCGTCGAGGTCCATGTGCCGTGGGCGATCCTCAGGGGCAGCACGAGCCTTACCGCGCGAGGAGGGCGAGGCGCGACTCGCCCCTACCCATTCTGCCCGCATTCTTACTAGTTGTTGTCGGGATGCTGTATCAGCGGATGCCTTGCCGTTCTCCTCTTTACATCCGCAATATCGACTCGCGGGAGGTCTTTCCTATGGCGCTGCGTCTCCTCATCAATTCCTGTCTTCTCGTCGCCACTTGCCTTGCGTCATCTGCTTCAACTTCTAGTGCTCCAGAAGGACGATTCCGGCTCGCTCTGACTCCTGAGTCTAGGACGGCGATCAAGCTTCTGAACATGCTGGAACCCGAGGCAACGCTTGACCTAGGCAAGGGAACGGCAAAGCTCATCAGTTTTACCAACGGGACAAAGTCCGAAAGGTCGGGAACGGCCACCGTTGACGGTAGCCGCCTGATTTTGAAGTTCGGCGAGCGTGAGGAAGACAGTCTGGTCGGTGAGGTTCGGGACGATCAGATTGTCATCGGCGGGTTCTGCTACAAGAAGGTCCCACTCGAGGTCACCGGCACTTGGCTTGTCACCCGGAACGGCCAGTTCGACAAGACGATCAAGTTCACGTTCCGGCCTGATGGGACCTGGCGCTTCGCCGGTATGGGCTTCAGCTCCGCCGGGCAGTACACCTTGAAGGACGGCAGCATCGAGTTGGTTTGGACCGAGGTCGATGGCGAAGCCGTAGAGCCCGGGGCGATGAGGAAACGGTTGCCGATGACGCCAGACGGCCATACCTTCCACGTCGATACCTACACCTACCAGCGCGCGTAAGGCTTGCGGAGCCAGTGACGTCGGCGCTCGCCAGGAAGGGTGAGTGCGGACGTCACTGGCCCTTCCCTTCGCCAGGTCAGCCGGGAATCCCCGTACATCTACTGAACCCACTTCTTGCGCTGTTGGAGGCAACTGCAACTTACGCACGTACTGGTGGTTCCGGTCGCGCGTCGGGATGCCGAGGAGAACCCCATGAGCAATTTCTTGACTCGCTTTATTTCTGTTTTCGTCCTTTCTAGCGTCACCGTCCTGTCCTTCGCCAAGCCACCCACTCCGGGCACCTACATGGTCGAGCGCAACGGCCGGTTGGACGCCTCGATGAAGCTCGTGCTTGGCAGCAAGAACACTTTCCGGTTCGTCGGCTCCAACTACTCGTCCGCAGGCAGGTACACGATCGACGGCGACACCCTCCACCTGGAGTGGACCCACGTCGACGGACAACGGGTCGAGGGGCGCATGGAGAAAAACGTGTACCTGGAGGAAGACGGCACGTTCACCATCGACCGCTTTACTTACGTCAAGGTCCGCCGCCGCTCTTAAGACAAACAAAAGAGGCCCAGAGCAATCGCTCCGGGCCTCTTCTGTTTCTGCCGCCTCTGCCTTAGCGGTCGCGGAGCGGAAGTCCCATCGCCTTCAGGAAGGTGTGGGCCTCTTCGTCCGTCTTCGCGGTGGTGCAGATGATGATGTCCATACCGCGGATCCGGTCGAAGGTGTCGTACGGGATCTCGGGGAACACCAGCTGCTCCTTCAGACCCAGCGCGTAGTTGCCGCGGCCGTCGAAGCTCTTCGCGGACAGGCCCTGGAAGTCTCGGATGCGGGGCAGCACGACCGTCGCGAGCTTGTCGAAGAAGTGGTACATGCGGTCGCCGCGGAGAGTGACCTTACATCCGATCTTCATGCCCTCGCGGACTTTGAAGTTCGAGATGGCCTTTTTAGCCGTGGTGACGACCGGCTTCTGGCCCGCGATCAGGGTCATGTCGCGGAGCGAGTTCTCTAGGTGCTTGGGGTCCTTGTCGCCCGCGCCAGTGCCCATGTTGATCACGATCTTGTCAAGCTTGGGAGCCTGCATGATCGACTTGTACTTGTACTGCTCCTGGAGCTTCGGAACGACCTGCTCCTGGTATCGCTGGCGGAGTCGCGGCTTCGGCAGGGTCACCGGGCCGGTCTGAACGTTGTCTTGTGCTTTCTCTTTGCGTGCCATTTATCTTCCTGAGCCTGAGTTCTGACCAGGTCTCACTTAGTTGAACGTAGAAAGATGAAAGTTGAAGATGGGCTCACCCAAATCAACTTTCATCTTTCAACCTTCAGCTTTAACTCTGGGCGTTCGGTTCCGCGTTGGGAAGCAGCTCACCACTCTTCTTGGAGTAGCGGACGAGCTTGCCATCTTCCAGGCGGCGGCCGACGCGAGTCGGGGTGTTAGTGGTCGGGTCGAGGACCATGACCTTGCTGATGTGGAGCGGAACCGGGATCTTGATCCGGGCCGATCGCTCGCCCTGCATCTTCGCCTTGCGGTGCTTGATCGCGGCGTTCAGCGGCAGCGGCTGCTCGGGGTTCTCGTCGTTCTGCTTGAGGACGATGACCTTCTGCTCCTTCGGGGACACGGCGGCCACGAAGCCAATCTCGCCCTTGTCCTTACCGGAGATGATCATGACCTTGTCGCCCCGGCGAATCTTCAACTTGATGGGCTTCGCCAGTTGCTTAAGTTCGGCCTTGGTAGGCATTACAGCACCTCCGGTGCCAGGGATACGATCTTCATGAAGTTCTTGTCCCGAAGCTCGCGAGCCACCGGGCCGAAGATGCGCGTGCCGCGCGGCTCCTGGTTGGCCGGGTTGATGACTACGCAAGCGTTGTCGTCGAACCGAAGGGTGCTACCGTCGGCACGGCGGACCGGGCGCTTGCTGCGCACGATGACGGCCTTGATAACGTCGCCCTTCTTGACCGGCATGTTCGGCGTCGCCGCCTTGACCGAGGCCACGATCACGTCGCCCACGCGGCCGTACCGGGGCTGCGAACCCTTCAGAACGCGGATGCACATGACATCGCGCGCCCCACTGTTGTCGGCCACCTTGAGCCGTGTGAACTGCTGAATCATTTTCTGTTTCCTTCCTAAGCTTTCCAGAGGCCAGCCCGCTTATGCGGGGGAGGCATGGGACATTGCTCGATTGCTTGATTGCTCGATTGCTCGATTTAAGGGCTGTCCCTCAATCAAGCAATCTAGCAATCAAGCAATCCAGCAATCACTTGACCTTCTCGAGGATCTGGGTGACGCGCCAGCGCTTGTCTTTGCTGATCGGGCGGGTCTCCATGATCTCGACGCGATCTCCGACGTCACAACCGAGGAGGTCGTGCGCCTTGAACTTCTTCGAGCGGAGAACGACCTTCCCGTAGATCGGGTGCTGGACGCGGCGCTCGATGTTCACGACCACCGTCTTCTCCATCTTGTTGGAGACGACGTAGCCCTGGCGGACCTTACGGCGGGTGCGCTCTTCGCTCGTCGGCTGAACGTTGTTCTGCTCGTCGGCCATTACGCGTTCCCTCCCTTCTTCTCGGTGATGATGCCAAGCATGCGGGCGATGTTGTGGCGGCGGACCTTCAGGCTCGCCGTGTCCGTGATCTTGCGGAACACGAGGTCGCGGCGGGCCTTGTACAGGGCCGCTCGCTCCTGGCGAACCATCTCCTCAAGCTCGGGCACCGACTTCTCCCGGAGTTCTGCTACTTTCTGGTCTTTCATCTGTTTAACTGGCGACCGCCTCCGCCACGACAGGGGTCTCGGCGACCTGCTGGGTGGCGACGTTCAGCGCTTCGAAGTCGCGCTTGGTCATGAACTTGCACTTGATCGGCAGCTTGAAGATGGCGAGCCGCATGGCTTCCTTTGCCACTTCCTCGGCCGGTCCAGACATCTCGAACATCACGCGACCCGGCTTCACGACGGCGACCCATCCCTCGACCGGTGCCTTACCCTTACCCATACGGGTTTCGAGCGGCTTCTTGGTGTAGGACTTGTCCGGGAAAACCCGGATCCAGACCTTACCACCGCGCTTGATGTGGCGGGTCATGGCGATACGGGCAGCCTCGATCTGGCGGCTCGTGATCCAGGCCGGCTCGAGCGCGACGATCGCGTAGTCGCCGAACGAGATGCGATTGCCCTGAGTGGCCTCGCCCTTCATTCGGCCGCGATGCATCTTGCGGCGGCCTTCCTTAACGCGCTTGGGCATCAACATTAGCTTGCACTTCCTTCGTTTGCGGGAGCAGCGGGGGCTGCAGGAGCCGCCGGGGCCGCAGTGGCTCCGAAGGCTTGCGGCGCTCCGCCGTCGTCGCGTCGATCGCGGCGATCACGTCGATCGCGGCGCGGCTCGTTGTTGGCGGCGGCATCCATCTCGCGCAGTCGGCGCTCCGGAAGCACCTCGCCCTTGTAGATCCAAACCTTGACACCGACCGAACCGTAGACCGTGTGCGCGGTCGCCTGCCCGTAGTCGATGTCGGCGCGGATCGTGTGGAGCGGGATCTTTCCGACCTTGTCGCCCTCTCGGCGCGCGATTTCCGAACCGCCGAGGCGACCGGAGACCTGGACCTTGATTCCGCGGCCGTTCATGCGGGTCACGCGGGTCATGGCCTGGCGCATGGCGCGGCGGTGGCTGATTCGCTTCTCGAGCTGAATGGCGATGTTCTCCGCCACGAGCTGGGCGTCGAGCTCCGGCTGCCGGACCTCGGTGACGTTGACCTGGACGACCATCGTCTTGTCCTGGGCCCGCACCATGCGGTTCAGCGTGTCGGTGAGCTCGTCGATGCCCTTACCGCCGCGGCCGATGATAGCACCGGGGCGGGCGGTGAAGATGGTGACCTTGATGCGGTTAGCCGCGCGCTCGATCTCGACGCGGCTGACGTTGCCGAGGCCCGTGCGGTGCTTGATGAACCGGCGGATCTGGTCGTCTTGCAGCAGGGCCGGGCCGTAGCCCTTCTTGCCGTAGTACCACTGGCTGTCGAAGCCGCGGATCACACCGACGCGCAGCCCGACAGGATGAATCTTCTGTCCCATTACTGGTTCTCCTTACTGTCGTTGGCCGCGTCCGTGTTCGCTTCCTCAGGCGCATCCGACTCCGTTACGGGAGTTGCTTCCTCAGGCTGCGGGGTGGTCGCGGGCTGGTTCTCGTCGGTAGCCGCGTCGACGGTATTGGCCGCCGTCACTTCTTCAACACCGGTATCCGTCAGCTCGTCCACTGGCTCAGCAGCGGCCGCGGTTGCGACCGGAGCGGCGGCAGCGGCGGGCTGAGCGCCTCGGCGGCGTCCACCACCGAAGGAGGGGCGGGTCTTCGCCTTCGTACCGTGCGGGCGGACAGCCGGGGTCGCCTCGAAGTCCTCCACCACGACGGTGATGTGGCTGGTCTTCTTGATGATGCGGTTGCCGCGACCCATGGCGCGAGCCTGCATGCGCTTCAAGCGGGGACCCTCGTCGACCGTGATCGCCGCGATGCGCAGCTGATCCGGCGACAGGTTGTGGTTTTCCTGCGCGTTGGCCATCGCCGACACCAACACCTTGCGCAGCTCGTGCGCACCCTTGCTGGTGTGGTAGCGCAGCACCGAAGCGGTGTGCAGCGCATTCTTGCCGCGGACCTCGTCCGCGATGATGCGCACCTTGCGGGGCTGCACCCTTACGTATTTAGAAATCGCTCGAACTTCCATTTTTTAGTGCCTTAAGCCGGCCGCGCAAGCTGCGCAAAGCCGCTCATTATACCCCTTAGCGGAGCTTGGTCCCCCTCTCCGGGAGGCCGCCGCCGTGGCCCTTGTACGTTCGAGTCGGAGCGAACTCGCCCAGCTTGTGGCCGATCATGTTCTCAGTCACGAACACCGGGACGTGCTTCCGGCCGTCGTGGACCGCGAACGTGTGCCCGATCATGTCGGGGATGATGGTCGAGCGTCGGCTCCAGGTCTTGATAAGCCGCTTCTCGTCCCGTGCGTTCAGGTCGTTCACCTTCTTGATGAGGTGATCGTCGATAAAAAATCCTTTCTTTAAGCTGCGTGCCATGTTTCTCCTGTGTTGCCCCTGAACCCCGGCGGGTTGGGCAGTGCACCGGGAGAGGGCGTTCGGTGTTAGGTGTTAGGTGTTAGGAAAAATCCGAACACCGAACACCGAACACCGAACACCTGTCTCCCCTTACTTCGTGCCCCTCCGGCGGACGATGTACTTGTTCGTCCGCTTGTTGTGGCGGGTCTTTTCGCCGAGAGCCTTGTTGCCCCAGCGGTCGACGGGGCCCTTCTTGCGGCCGACCGGCGACTTCGCCTCACCACCACCGTGTGGGTGGTCGCGAGGGGACTTGACGACGCCGCGAACGTGCGGCTTGCGACCAAGGCCACGGTTCTTACCGGCCTTACCGATCGCTTCGTTCTCGTGCTCGGCGTTGCCGACCTCACCCACGGTCGCGCGGCAGGTGTTGTGCACCATACGCATTTCGCCGCTGGGGAGACGGAGGGTGACGTAGTTGCCTTCCTTCGCCATGACCTGGGCCGATGCGCCCGCGGAGCGGACCATCTGGCCGCCCTTGTTCGGCTGTAGCTCGACGTTGTGAACGAGCGTACCGAGCGGGATGTTCTTCAGCGGAAGCGCGTTGCCCGGCAGGATATCGGCGCCTTCCCCGCTCTCGACGCGGGCTCCCACGACGAGGTTCTTCGGGGCGAGGATGTACCGCTTCTCGCCGTCCATGTAGTGGAGCAGCGCGATGCGGCAAGTGCGGTTCGGATCGTATTCGATCGCCGCGACCTTAGCCTGGATGCCGTCCTTGTTGCGCTTGAAGTCGACCATGCGGTAGCGCTGCTTGTTGCCGCCGCCTCGGTTGAACGAGGTAATGCGGCCGTAGCTGTTACGGCCACCGGTCTTCGGTTTGGCGCTGGTGAGGCTCTTTTCCGGCTTGCTCTTCGTGACCTCGGAGTAGGTCGCGCCGATCATGTGGCGTCGGCCCGGAGAGGTCGGCTTGTACTGTCTGGTTGGCATCTTAGACTCCGTAATCCTCGAGCATCTGGCCCTTACCGAGAGTGATCACGGCCTTCTTGCGGGTCGGCTCGTAACCGGTCCGCTGACCACGGCGGCGCTTCTTGCCCAGCACCTTGATGGTGCGGACCGAAGAGACGGTGATGGCATCGTCTTTCTTCTTGCCGTCGTTGTAGATGGACTCGATCGCCTGCTTGATCTCGATCTTGTTCGCGTCGTGGGCGACGATGAAGGTGTACTTCCGAACGAGTTCTTCCTCGTTGCGGATCTTCGGGTCGCCGTAGCTCAGCGCCACCGACTTCTCGGTGATGTGCGGCTGGACGATGATGTCGTAAGGGTTCTTCACTTCGCCCAGACCTCCTCGATCTTGGTAAGCGCGTCCTGGGCGAGCACGATCTTGTGCGCCACGAGGACGTCGCGGGCCGAGAACGACTGCGTCTTGGCAGCGTCCGCACCATCTGCGGAACTAGCCGGCGCGGTTCGCACGGTGACATTCGGCAGGTTGCGGAAGCACTTGTAGGTGACAGCGTCGTAGGCCGGCAGAATGACGAGCACGCGGCGCTGACCCTTCAGGCCCAGAGCCTCCAACATCGTCGTTGCGTCCTTGGTCTTCGGCTCAGCGAACGCGATGGTGTCCACCACGCTGACGTTGCCCGCGTCGACCTGGGCGCCCAGAGCGGCCACGATCGCGCCACGGCGCTCCTTCTTGTTGACCTTCTTTTCGTAGTCCCGGGGCTTGACCGCGAAGGTCATGCCGCCGTGCGCGTAGTGCGGCGCACGGATGGAGCCCTGGCGGGCGTTACCGGTCTTCTTCTGCTTGTAAGGCTTGCGGCCGCCGCCCCGAACCTCGCTGCGCGTCCGCGCGGACTGCGTTCCCTGGCGCTTGTTGGCCTCTTCGGCCACCACGGCGCGGTGGATCGACGTCATGCTGACGCCTACGCTCGCGAATGCGTCGCTGAGCGTACGCGTGCCGACGGCGTTGCCGCCCTTGTCCTTGACTTGAATGTCTGCCATGGTTACTTCGCCACCTTGTTGATGACCACGAAGCCGCCGTTCGGTCCGGCGACGCTACCGCTGACCAGAACCAGGTTCCGCTCGGCGTCGACCTTCACGACCTTCAGGCCCTTCTGCGTCACGCGATCGGTGCCCATCCGGCCCGGGCCGCGCTTGCCCTTGAAAACCCTCTGCGGACCAGTCGCACCGTTGGAGAGCGGCCGTCGGTGAGTCATGTAGCCGTGCGTCATGTGCTGACCCTTGAAGTGGTAGCGCTTGACGCCACCGGCAAAGCCGCGGCCCTTGCTGGTCGCGGTCACGGTGATGACCTCGCCCTCGGCAAAGATGTCCGCTTTGACTTCCTGGCCCAGCTCGAGACCACCGGTGGAATCCGTGCGGAACTCGCGGAGCGTCCGGAGGTTCTTACTGAGACCGGCCTTCTTCAGGTGGCCGTACTTCGGAAAGGTGAGCTTGCTCTCCTTTGCGTCGCCATAGCCGACCTGAACGGCGGTGTAGCCGTCGGTCTCTTGCGTTCTGATCTGCGTCACGTAGACGGGACCGGCCTGGATAACGGTGACCGGGACCATCTTGCCCTCCTCGGTGAAGAGGTGGGTCATGCCAATTTTTGTGCCCAGGATTCCTGGAAGCATACGTTTTCCTTCCTTCGCTTCCCCTGCCAAGTCGGTCCTGTCGCGGGACCGAAGCCCCAACCAGCGTTGCCCATTTCCGGGTCGCTCAGCCCGCCTGGCTATGAAGCGTCATGCGTAGTGCCCCGAGCAGAGCAAAGCCACCCGGGGCACAAGCGGTAATGATACCTGATACGGGCGCTGGCCGTAAAGGGAGGCTGTGCAAGACGTGCTCATGGCCGACGCACCACCTCGACGCAGAAGCGGCTACAGCAAGAGTTGACAGCCAATCTGTAGCTGGAGCCACTCCCCACGCCGCAAGGTTTTCGATCCCGTTTCGGTGAAGTGGGTGCAGAGGCCAGTTTCCGGATCCACGACGACAACGTCGAGGACGCCGTTCGCCAGATAGGCGGGTGGTCCTAATTGAAGGTCCTTCGCTTCCCCTTCCGGGGAGAGGACCTCGATGACGGCACCTGGGATGTCCGTCAGGGCCTCCCGGCCGATGTGAGACGGGGCATTGCAGTAGACCGCGATGTCGGGACGGCGAAGTGATCCATCACCGAACCGGATGTACGTGTCGGCAAGTGAGAAACAGGCGCAAGCACCCGAACCAACCGGACTTGGCTTAAGGTTGGAACGCAGTTGATCGACTGTGATCTGGTGCAAGGGAGAGGGCAGGAACTCCCAGACCGGGGTCCGGCCAATCAGCTCAAGGCGAACTTCAGAGTCGCCCAGGCTCATTAGCTTTTGTTCTAGAGTTCGCCCGTCGTCGATCCCGACCATGAACGTAGTATAGGTTCAACTCCGCGGCGGCGAATCGCCGCCGACTGTTGTGAGGCGGCTTAGTACGACCACCCAGAAACAGTCGCGGGTCGCCTCACCCTTAGTGAGGCGACCCGCAAGATTAAAGCTTAAAGACCAAACGACCCAAAGACCGCTGGCCCTTCCCTACGCGCTCTTGATTTCGATGTCGACGCCGCTGGGCAGGTCGAGGCGCATGAGGGCGTCGATCGTTTTGTTGGTCGGCTCGAGGATGTCGATGAGCCGGTTGTGGGTCCGGAGCTCGAAGTGCTCCATCGACTCCTTGTCGATGTGCGGGCCGCGGATGACCGTAAATCGTCGGATGTGGGTGGGAAGCGGGATCGGACCGGCGACGCGGGCTCCGGTGCGCTTGGCGGTGTCGGTGATCTTTTCGGCCGACTGGTCGATGATACGGTGGTCGAAGGCGCGTAGCCTGATGCGAACTTTAATTCCTGCCATGTTTGATGCTTTCTCCGTTAGCCGCGAATTCCAAGCGCCGGCAAAGCGCCCCAACCTCTCGGCTTATCGTAAGGTGGTTGAGTGGCTACGTGGTTAAGTGATTACGTGGTGGAGGACTTCTTCACCCAACCACGAAACCACAGAACCACCTACCCACAGAAAAAGGCGCCGTCCCCTTTCGGGGACGGCGCCTTTTTGATTTTAGTCCGTGATCTCGGTGATCGTTCCGGCGCCGACTGTTCGGCCGCCTTCGCGGATCGCGAACTTGGAGCCCTGCTCCATAGCGACCGGCTTGCCCTCGATGAGCTCGATGGTCATGGTGATGTTGTCACCCGGCATAACCATCTCGACGCCCTCGGGCAGGTTCAGCGTACCGGTAACGTCCGTCGTGCGGAAGAAGAACTGCGGGCGGTAACCCGTGACGAACGGCGTGTGCCGGCCGCCCTCTTCCTTCGACAGAACGTAAACCTCAGCCTTGAACTTCCGGTGCGGCTTGATCGAACCGGGCTTGGCGATAACCATGCCGCGCTCGATCGACGTCCGCTCAACACCGCGGAGCAGAAGGCCGACGTTGTCGCCCGCTTCGCAGTAGTCGAGGGTCTTGCGGAACATCTCGACGCCGGTGCAGACGGTCTTGCGCGGGGCTTCGGAAAGACCCACGATCTCGACCTCTTCCATCGACTTGAGCTGACCGCGCTCCACACGACCCGTCGCGACCGTACCGCGGCCCGTGATGGTGAACACGTCTTCGACGGCCATCAGGAACGGCTTGTCCTTGTCGCGCTCGGGGGTCGGGATGTAGCTGTCGACCGCCGCCATGAGCTCCATGATCGACTTGACGTACTTGTCGTCGAAGTCGACCTTGCCGGCCTCGACCTGGTCGAGAGCCTTGCGGGCGGAACCCTTGATGATCGGCGCGTTGTCGCCGTCGAAGCCGTACTTGCTCAGCAGCTCGCGGATCTCCATCTCGACGAGCTCGATGAGCTCCTCGTCGTCGACCGCGTCGACCTTGTTGATGAAGACGACGATGTGAGGCACGCCGACCTGGCGGGCGAGCAGGATGTGCTCGCGCGTCTGCTGCATCGGACCGTCCGTACCCGCCACGACCAGGATCGCACCGTCCATCTGGGCGGCGCCGGTGATCATGTTCTTGATGAAGTCGGCGTGGCCAGGGCAGTCGACGTGGGCGTAGTGGCGGGTCTCCGTCTCGTACTCCTGGTGCGAGATGTTGATCGTGATGCCGCGCGCCTTCTCCTCGGGTGCCGAGTCGATCTCGCTGTACTTCTTGGCCTGCGCCAGACCCTTCTCCTGCAGAATGCCGGTGATGGCGGCGGTCAGCGTCGTCTTGCCGTGGTCAACGTGGCCGATCGTGCCGATGTTAACGTGCGGCTTCTTTCTCTCGAATTTAGCTCTTGCCATTGCTCTTTGTGAGTTCCTCTCGTTTCTGCGCGGAAGGGCGACCCGTCGCCCTATTTCGGTCTCACCCCATCCGCACGGAGGGGATAGCGACAAGAGCGTAGTTTACCGCTACGGACCCAGTCTCCGCAAGGTACAAGTGTCGTACAGTGAAGGCTTGCCTTCCCAGCCCATCAAGGAATCCGGGCAACTGAGGCCGGACCGAGCGGCCGAAGGTCCTGCCACTGAAGCAGAGTTGGCGGGACCTCGACCGTCTCCAGAGAGAACAGCGTTACCACGCTCGGAAAGGGCGGCATCCGATACGCTGCCGCCGAGTCTCTGTCCGCTACACAGACCCAGCGGCTGGATAAGGAAGGTCCGAGTCCCGCAGGTATTGCGCCGGGACCTTCCAGAACCTCAAGGACGCCTAGGCTGATCCCTCGGTCGGAACCTGCCGTCCCCCGGAACACGGCTGGAAAGGCGACATCCACGTATCCAAAGCGAATAAAGTAGGTCTCACCAACTTCGAGATGGGTCACTGCCATGGTCGTCTTGGTTGTTCAAAAGAAGGCACCGGTGATTCAGTCAAGAATGCCTGCCGGAGTTCCATCACCGGAGAGTCAGCGACCTTACGGACAGAAGGAAAGACTTTGCCTCCTGGTGCTACTCGGTGGCAGTAGATCAAGAAAGTTTCCTCGCGCAGGGACCGTCCTTGGCTGCAAGCTTGCACCAGCCAGGTCTCGATCCGGGAGTGAGCTCCGCATGGAGATCACCGCGAAGGAAGATTCGAGCCACGAGCCCGTCTGGCTGATCAATCCACTCAACGTGAAAATCCTCAACTGATGCTGGCGGATGGAACGCTGAAGCACTTACGAAATTGCTCGGGTTCAGGCATGGCATCTCCCAAGGCCCGTCGGTGGCCCAAGGCTCAAACTGGGGAGAAGGGGCCCGGTTGTACAGCCATACGTCCGCGACGATCTCCTTCCCGGCCAATAGATACGTGTAAGCCACCCGTCCGTCATCTTCGATGACGGCTTGATATTCACCCGGCCCTTCAATCGCTCCAAAGAGTCCCTTGCTCATTCGCTGCTCATCCAGGTGTTTTAGAACGCTCTGTTCAAACCAGGCGCGACGGTTCAGCTCCGACTCAACTAGCCACACCGCAGGCCCCTCGGTTGGACAGTGAATTGGCACCGTAAGCCTCCCGCTAAAGTTGCACCCCCTCCCAGCGAGACAACCACGGATGCGGAGCCTCGCCCTTTTCCTACGGTTCAAAAGGAGACGTGCCTTCATCAGGTGCGTCGAGTTCCGCAAGGACCTTCTCTGCTTCGGCGGCCTCCTCAAACCGGTTGTGGTCCCGAAGCAAACTCGCAAGGTATGTCCAGACTTCGACAAACTCAGGATTGCACCGGACGGCTGCTCTGTATGCTTCGATGGCCTCGTCGTCTCTGCCCAACTGCCAAAGGACACCGCCCAGATTTCGGTAGGTGTCATCGCATTGCGGGTGTAGCGCGATTCCGGTTCGCAAGACCTGTTCCGCCTCTTCGCACCGATCAAGATTAAACAGAGTAAGCCCAAGGTTGCAGATCGAACCTCCGTGGGTCGGGTCGAAGTAGAGGGACGCATGGTACTGGCAGAGGGCCGCGTGAAGGTCACCGAGATCCCGCTGTACGTTCCCGAGCGCGTAGTGCACTTCCGCGTCCGGGCTGAGCCGAACGCATTCGTCAAGCGCCTGCTCCGCCTCCAGCGGTCGGCACGCACGCCGCAGGGCGATGCCGAGGCTGAACCAGAGGTCCGCATCAGACGGAAACCGTCGAAGACACTCACGGTAAAGTGGGATCGCCCCCTCGTGGTCGCCCGCGTCCATCCGAGCGTCCGCGGCCCTTCGCCCTAAAGGGTCGCCGCCTTCCGAGCCTTCATCCGATAAATCGTCTCGTCCTTCCGTTGTCATTCCTCAAACCGCTTCACGTTGTGCAAGAGCTTGCGGCGACGGTGG
>Ga0216301_1000172_pt1 | contig 18488 bp, 20 predicted proteins | sample 4hB_Boncat_minus_FD_156203 | JGI IMG/M metagenome (GOLD analysis project Ga0216301, IMG submission 156203) | Terrestrial sediment cell enrichment communities for BONCAT metagenomics from Utah, United States - 4hB_Boncat_minus | ecosystem: Environmental > Terrestrial > Deep subsurface > Rock...
GCCCGGTGAGCCCGGTGGAGGCCACGTCGTCGAAGCGCAGCGTGTCCACCCTCCCGTTGGTCCCGTCCTGCGTGTAGATGGTGTCCACGCCGGAGCCCAGGCGCACGACGTAGGTGTCGTTGCCGGTGCCGCCACATGGACGAGGGGGATATTGTAGTGGTTGCGGAAGAGGCTGACGACCTGCTCGGCTTCACCCGACCGCATCAGGCCGTGATCGACGAAGACGCAGGTCAGCTGCTCGCCGATCGCCTCGTGGATGAGGACGGCGGCAACGGCGCTGTCGACGCCGCCGGAGAGGCCGCAGATGACTCGGCCCTTGCCCACCTGAGCCCTGATCTCCTCGATCTTGGTCGCCCGGAACTCGGCCATCGTCCAGTCGCCGGAAAGGCCGCAGACGTGACGCACGAAATTGGCGATGAGCTTGCCGCCGTCGGGCGTGTGGACGACTTCGGGATGGAATTGGACACCGTAGAAGCGCCGCTCGTCGTCGGCGGTGGCGGCGAAGGGGGCGCCGTCCGACTGGGCGACGATCCGGAAACCGGGCGGCAGCGCGTTTACCTTGTCGCCGTGGCTCATCCACACCTGGTGGCGCTCGCCCGTCTGCCAGAGCCCGTCGAACAGCCGGCACTCGTCCGTCACTTCGAGAAAGGCGCGGCCGAATTCGCTGTGATCGCCGGTGACGACCTTGCCGCCCAGTTGCTCGGCCATGAGCTGCTGGCCGTAGCAGATGCCGAGCATCGGGACCTTAGCCTCGAACAGGCAGTGGTCGGCGCGCGGGCTGTCTTCGAAGGTGACCGACGACGGGCCGCCGGAGAGGATCACGCCTTTGGGCTTCATCCGCTCCAGGGCATCGGCCGCCCGGCTGAACGGTACGATCTCGCTATAGACCCCGGCCTCGCGCACGCGGCGGGCGATGAGCTGGGTCACCTGGCTTCCGAAATCGACGATCAGGATGGAATCGGAAGGCTGGACGGTCATCGCGCGGCGATAGGAAGCGGCTCGTCTCCTGTAAATAAAAAGCGCGCGGGCCGCCCCGACCCGCGCGCCATTTCACCGGTCGTTGCCGGGGCGAAGTCTACCAGCGCGAGCCGTAACCGTCGTTGACGCGGAACTGCGCGACCCGGCCGTTGCCATAGGCAGTGCAGGTAAAGGCGATCCGCTCGTTGCCGTAAGTGCCATAGCCGGAGCGGCCATAGCGGTCGTAACGGTCGTAACGGTCGTAACGGTCGTAGCGGTCGTACCGGTCGTAGCTGCCGTAACCGCCGCCGTAGCTTCCGTAGCTGCCGTAGCTGCCGTAGCCGGCATCGATCACGCCGCGGACCCGATAGCCGTCATAGCCGCGCCGGTCGACGTCGGTGATGCTCACTCGGCCGCGGCCGTAGCGCTCGGCTTCGTAGGCGCAGCTATTCACTGCGTCGCGGTAGCCGTCGCGATAGCGGTAGCGGTTGCCGTAGCCGTATTGATAGCCGTCACGGCTGATCGCCGAAGTGACGGCGGCGATGCCTCCGGCGACTGCGATCCCCGTGATGATGTCGCCGATGACGTTACTGCTGCGATAGCCGCGGTCGTAGCGGTGATCGTAGCGGCTGTACTGCGCCTGCGCGGGCGCGGCGAGAGTGAGGGAAACCAGGGCGGCCGCGGCGGCTCCGGTCATGAATTTGGCAAGCTTGTTCATGGCAAACCTTTCCTAAACCACCCGAAAAACTGGGATTGTGAGCCGATTATGGCTGAGTCGCTCTGACGCGCGGCTGAACCCTGTGTTGGCCAGCGTTAATCTTGCGCCTCGGGGCGGGTCGCGATCCAGCTTCCTCCGATCAAGCCGGCGGCGAGCGGTGCCAGCGACCACGGAAAAGCGAGGAGCAGCAGCCCCAGCGCAGCGCTAAGCGCGAAGCAAAGGAGCGCAGCGGCCTTGCCTTTCCTGCTGATCGCGCCGCGGCTCCGCCACGCGCTGATGTGTGGCCCGAACCGGCGATGCTCGACCAGCCAGCGCTCGAGCGCTGGGCTGCCGCGCGCGAAGAAATAAGCCGCGAGGATCACGAACGGGACGGTCGGAAGCAGCGGCAGAAGCGCGCCCGCCGCGCCCAGCAGGAGCGATGTCCAGCCGAGCAGCATATAGAGGAGCCTCACCATCGCCGCCTCATCCAGCGCGTGCGCGGCGCTGGCAAGGGAGCGATATGCGGCCGACGTGCGTTTCGATCCGCACCCGACCCCAACATCCGGAAAGCGCCTCATGCCCGTCGTCAGGACTGCCGAAGAGATCGCCAATCCCGAGATCGTCGACGCCGAGCTCCATGCCGGTGCGCGCTTGCGCTACATCCAGCGCCGAATGCAGGAGGAGGAAGGCCTGCGGCTCACCATCGACAACATCGCCTACGTGCTGAAGCTGAACCAGGATTACGACGCGGAACGCGACGGCCAGGGGAAGGAGACGATCGGCAGCTGAGCGGGCGGCGGCTTCGTTCCGGCGCGGCAGCGCGCCTCTACGGGTGGCGGCGGCGGCGCAAGCGCTATAAGGCTTCGGCCGGTCAGCTGTGGGGACATTGTTATGCGTAACATCGTGCCTGGCGCCGCGTCCGCAGCTCTTGCCGCCGCCGGCCTGTTGCTCGCGGCCTGCCAGACCCCGCGCGCTGCCCCCGGAGCCACAGTTAGCCTCGACATCGAGCAAGCGCCCGCCTGGCAGAAGGTCGCTTCTCCCGAAGATGTGGCGAAGCTCGATGCGGCCGCCGCCGCATGGTCGCAAGCGCTCGACGACGCGCGACGCGGGGGCTTCTCGCGCCAGATCCGCGCCGAGGGCGACCTCCTCAGCCCAGCCGCCGCTTTGCCGCGCGCGGCGCCGCCGCCAGGCTCCTACAGCTGCCGGGTCATCCGCCTCGGCAAGACGAGCCCGCGCGGCCGGGCCTTCGTCGCGCACAAGCCCTTCTTCTGCCATGTCGGAGTCAACGGAGAGCAGCTCTCGATCACCAAGCAGACGGGCTCGCAGCGGCCGGGCGGCTATTTGTGGGATACGGAGGACACGCGCCGGCTCATTTTCCTCGGCACCCTCGCGCTCGGCACAGAGGATGCGCCGCTCGCCTACGGCGAGGACCCAGCGCGCAACATGGCCGGCATCTTCGAGCGCTACGGCGACTTCCGCTACCGGCTCGTAGTCCCTTGGCCGCGGCAGGATTCGAAGCTCGACGTGTTCGAGCTCATCCCGCTCCCGCCGCAGCCCTGAGCCGCCTCAGCGGGAAGCGGTCCGCTCCGGCCTTGCCTCAAGCCCGGTGTGCTGGGCGATGAACGCCCACATGTCGGCATATTCCTCGATGATCTTCTCGGTCGGCTTGCCCGAACCGTGGCCCGCGCGCGTTTCAATCCGGATGAGCTTCGGCTGCGGCCCGGTATCCATCGCCTGCAGGGCCGCTGCATATTTGAAGCTGTGGCCCGGGACGACCCGGTCGTCGGTATCGGCGGTGGTGACGAGGATCGCGGGGTAGTCCTTGCCAGGCCGGATGTTGTGATAGGGCGAATAGGACATCAGCGTCCGGAAATCGGGCTCCCGATCGGGATAGCCGTAATCGTCGACCCAGTAGCGGCCCGCCGTCCAGCGGTTGAAGCGAAGCATGTCCATGACGCCCACCGCGGGCAAAGCCGCAGCGAACAGGTCCGGCCGCTGGTTGACGACAGCGCCCACGAGGAGGCCGCCGTTCGAGCCACCCTGGACCGCGAGCTTCTTGGGAGAGGTGATCCCTTCCCGGACCAGATATTCGCCCGCCGCGATGAAGTCGTCGAACACGTTCTGCTTGTTCTGGAGCCGCCCGGCGTCGTGCCAGGCCTTGCCATATTCGCCGCCGCCGCGGATGTTCGCGACCGCGAGGACGCCGCCTTGCTCGACCCAGGCCAGCCTGGTGGCCGAGAAGCCTGGAGTGACCGACACGTTGAACCCGCCATAGCCGTAGAGCAAAGTCGGCTGCCGCTTTGACATGTCGAGGTCCTTGCGGTGGACCAGGAACATCGGGACGCGAGTGCCGTCCTTGGAGCGGTAGAAACGCTGCGATACGGTGAAGTCCTCGGGCTGGAACGCCACCTTCGGCTGCGCCCAGACCGTCGCCTGACCGGTGCTGCTGTCATAACGGTAGATCGTGGTCGGCATGTTGAAGCTTGAAAACGCGAAGAAGGTCTCGCTGTCGTTCGCATCGCCTGAAAAGCCGCCGGCGCTGCCGATGCCCGGCAGGCTGATCTTGCCGGTCGGCTTGCCGTCGAGCGTGAACGTCCTCACTTCCGTCTTCGCATCGGCGAGATAGGAGGCGATCAGCTGATTGCCGACGATCGAGGCGCCTTCGAGCGTCGCGTCCGCCTCTCCCACAAGCTGGCGGGGTTCCGGGGTCGGCCGGCTGATGTCGGTGGAGACGATTCGAAGCTTGGGCGCCTGGGTGTTCGTCGCCCAGTAGAAGGTGTTGCCGACGTTACCGACATAGTCCCACTGGTTCTGGAGGCCGGTAATGTAGCGGCGCGGCGGGGCGTTCGGCCTGGTGAGGTCGATCAGAGTCACATCGTAGCGCTCGTCGGTGCCCTCCGACGAGGTGACGATCAGCCAGCGGCCGTCGTCAGACACCTGCCCACTGTTGCTGAGCTTGGGCCGGTCGGGCTGCGCGAAGACCAGCCGGTCCGCGCTCTGCGGCGTGCCGAGCTTGTGAAAGTAGACGGCGTGGTTCTCGTTCAGCGACTGGAACTGCTGGCCCTTCTTCGGCTCCGGAAAGCGCGAATAATAGAAGCCCGAGCCGTCCTTGGCCCAGCTCAAGGGCGAGAATTTCACCCACTTCACTTCGTCCGCCATCACCTTGCCGGTGTCGACGTCGAGCACTCGGACGACGCGCCAGTCGGTGCCGCCCTCCTGGATCGAATAGACCAGGCGCCGGCCGTCTTCCGAGGGCTCCCAGCCGCCAAGCGCTGTGGCACCGTCCTGCGACCAGGTGTTCGGATCGATCAGCATCCGGGGCGTGCCGTTCAGGCCTTCGCGGACATAAAGCACGTTCTGGTTCTGAAGCCCGGTATTGCGGCTGTAGAAATAGCGGTTCCCCTCCTTCTGGGGCACTCCGAACCGCTCGAAATTATAGAGCTCGCGGATCCGCTGCTGGAACAGCGCGCGAGTCGGCAGCGTGGCGAGATAGCTGTTGGTGAGCGCGTTCTGCTGCGCGACCCAGGCCGCCACCTTCGGGTCTTCCCGCACGTCGTTTTCGAGCCATCGATATGGATCGGCGACTGGGACTCCAAACTGGTTCTCGACCAGGTTCTGCCGCTCGGTGACCGGATAGACGACCGAGGCTTTCGGAGCCTCGGGGGCGGCCGCGGCCATGGTCGCAGCGCGATCGTTCATTGCGCAGGCGGACGTGGCGAGGAGGCAGAGGGCAAGAGCATGGCGCATGGGTCCAAATCTTTCCGAAAAGGAGGGATTTCGGCCTCCTAGCAGCCGCGACCCGCATTTTCAAAGCGGCGTTGCCGGCTCGCGCGGGATCGCGGTCGATCGGCCGCAGGCAGACTCGCAAACGAAATGCACGCGCAGACGGGACTTCCGCTGCGCGTGCATCGATCTGGTGCCGCGGAGGCCGCGGCCTAAGCGCCGAGGCTCAGGTGAGGTGGCGCGAAAGGTGCTTGTTCATCTCGAACATCGTCACCTTCTTCGTTCCGAACACCTTTTCGAGCTTGTCGTCGGCGAGGATTTCGCGCTTGTTCTCCGGGTTCTGGAGATTGTTCTTCTTGATATATTCCCACATCTTGCTGACGACCTCGCTGCGCGGCAGCGAGTCCGAACCGGTGATCGCAGCCAGCTCGTTCGACGGCTTCACCGGCCGAGCGAGCCCGCCCTGAGCCTTGCCACCAGTCCCTGTTGCCTTTGCCATATGTTAGCCCTCCTCTGAATTGCATCCGATAGAGCGCAATCGCGCGTGAGATGCAATGGCTTCTAAGCGCGAACCTCACTCAGAGCGACGAGCCGAACGGCACGACCTTGTTTTCGGCGTCGTGGCCGATGTCCGCGCGGCCGAGATAAGGGATGCCTGAGCGGGCGCACCAGTGGCGGAACACCCCCTCCTCGGTTTCGCCGAAATCCGGATCGTTTTCCGGGACTTCGGTGCATCTACCGAGCCTGATTCCGCTGACTTTGCGGACGCCCGGATTGCTCGTGATGTGGAACATAGAGCGGTCCGTCCGGTACATATATTCGGATACGTCTTCGAGCATCAGCACATGGCCCGAAAGGTCCGGCTGAAGCGGCGTTCCGAGGAGCTGGCTGAAAACGGTGACGTTGAAGGCGGCCGCCCTGCAGCCGCGCGCCGACGCTTCGACCGCTTTTTCGTCCTGAGTCGCGAGCCAGGCGAGCGCCCGGGCGATCGCCGCCTCCCCGCCCGCGCGGCGGACGTCCTGCGGCATTGGGCCGTGGGCGATGCGCGCGAAACCGGCGGCATAGAGGCCGGCAAGGAGGAATCCGGCGTCGCTATAGCCGAGATAGCTCTTGGTGCGGGCGGCGGGGCCGAGCCTTGCCAGCACCTCCTCCGCAATCCGGCACGAGCCGTAGCCGCCGCGGGCGAACCAAATGGCGTCGAGCGAAGGATCATCGGCATATTCGAGGAAGGCGGAGGCACGGACGGCGTCCGGCCCTGCAAAATGATTGTGGCTCGCGAAGCATTGCTCGTGGAAGCGAAGCTCCACGCCCGGCTGGAGCTCGGCCGCGAGCGCCGTCACCCGCTCCGCCACTTCCCGGCGGATCGGCGTGCTCGGCGCCACCACTCCGATCCGCATTCCCGCTCCTCAACCCGTTTGAAATGAACGCCGCACCCCAATAGGGCGGTGCGATGAACCAGGCCAAATCCTATTTCTTCTGCGGGATCGGGGGGAGCGGAATGCTTCCGCTTGCCTGCATCCTGCGCGGCAGGGGCTTCGACGTGGCAGGCTCCGACCGGTCGCTCGACCAGGGCCGGATTGCGGAGAAGTTCGAATTCCTGAAGGCGCGTGGCATCGGCCTTTTCCCACAGGACGGGAGCGGCCTCGCTAGCGCGGACCAGATTCTCATTACGTCCGCTGCCGTCGAGGAGATGGTTCCGGACGTTCAGGCGGCGCGGCGGCTGGGGGCCGAGCACCTCACCCGGCCGCAGCTCCTCGCTCGGCTGTTCAACGCGGCCGCGACCGGGATCGCAGTCGGGGGGACGAGCGGCAAATCGACCGTCACCGGCATGATCGGCTGGATTCTGAAGGAAGCGGGGCTCGATCCGACGGTGATGAACGGCGCGGTGATGAAGAATTTCGTCACTCCGGATGCGCCGTTCGCGAGCGCGCTGGTTGGGGGAAGCGAGGTCTTCGTAAGCGAAGTCGACGAAAGCGACGGCTCGATCGCCCTCTATCAGCCTAGGATCGCCGTCCTCAACAACGTCACCCTCGATCACAAGTCGCTCGACGAGCTTCGCGCCCTTTTCCTGGGCTTCGTCGGCAAGGCCGAGACCGCCATCCTCAACCTGGACGACGAGGAGACGCGGCGACTCGCCAGCCAGGTGCCGGCGGAAACAAGGGTCACCTTCAGCCTGGCCGACGAAAGCGCGGACTATTTCGGAACCGCGCTTCAAGAGGAGCCGCTGGCGATCTCGTTCGACGTCCGGGTGGCAAAGAGCGGCGAGACGGCGGCCGTTCGGCTCCAGGTGCCGGGCCGCCACAATGCCGCCAACGCGCTTGCCGCGATCGCCGCCGCCCGCGCTGCCGGCGTATCGCTCGGGACCGCTGCGAACGCGCTCGGGGGGTTCGAAGGCCTCCGCCGCCGCTTCGAAGTGGTGGGGACGGCGAACGGCGTCAGCGTGATCGACGATTTCGGACACAACCCGGACAAGATCGCCGCCACGCTCGATACGCTTCATGCTTTTCCAGGCCGTCTCCTCCTCATGTTCCAGCCGCATGGATACGGGCCGTTGAAGGTGATGCGCGAGGAGCTGATCGACTGCTTCGCCTCGCGGATGGGCGAGCAGGACGTGCTGATCATGCCCGACCCGGTGTATTTCGGCGGCACGGTGGAGCGGATGGTGGGAAGCGAAGACATCATCGCCGGCGTGCGCGGGCGCGGCCGCAATGCAGAGCATATCGCCGACCGCTCGGCCTGCGGGGAGCGGCTCGTCGCCCTCGCGCAGCCGGGCGACCGGATCGTGATCATGGGCGCACGTGACGACACTTTGTCCCTGTTCGCGGCGGATGTTCTCAGGCGATTACCGGCCTAGCTCGACGAAGCGGCCGGCCGCCCCTACATTGACACCGAACTTTCGGAGCCGGCCATGCACCGCCTATGCCTGTTGCTTAGCATGTCGATCATCGCCGCCCCCGCCGCGGCAGCGCCGGACTGGCGCCAGGCGCGGGAGGTCGAAGTGCTTCTTTCCAACCTCGACATCCAGCCGGAGACGATCCGCCTCAAGGCGGGGCAGCCGGTGCGGCTGCGCTTCGTCAATAACAGCCACATTCCGCACAGCTTCGGCGCCGGCGGCTTCTTCCGGAAAGCGGAGTACCGGAACCGCGACAAGGGAGGGGTCGGCAGCGGCTCGGTCCAAGTCGGCCCCGGCGACACCCTGGAAGTGGTGCTGGTCCCGGTTGCCGGCCGCTATTCGGCGAGCTGCTCCAACCTCTATCACCGGATCATGGGCATGCGCGCCAGGATCATCGTCGAATAAGGAGCCCGGCCGTGGCCAAGGACAAGAAGAAAATCCCGAAGAAGATCGCGGGCGTCAAAGTGCCGAAGGACCTCAGGAAGACGGCGAGCAAGCTCACCAAGCTTGCCAAGGACCCGCTGGTCCAGGAGATTGCTTTGGCCGCAGTCGCCGCCGGCCTCGCAGTGCGCGAGGACACGCGCAAGAAGGCGAAGGCGAAAGCCGGCGAAGCCGGCAATGAAGTCGTGGAGGACGCCGGCTGGGTCGCCGCCGCGCTCGGAGCGGCCGCGCTTGAGGCGGGGCGGCGGATTGGGAAGGCGCTCGAGGAGAATGGCGGCAACAGCAAGCTCGCGAAGGCGGTGAGGGTTGCCGAAAGCGTCGCCGGCGGCGGCCCCAAGCACTGACGAGGGGCGGCGGCATCCGCCTCCCCTTCGGGCTTCAGCCGTGGCTGGAGGAGACTGCGCGCACCTTCCTGGAGCCGGCGGGGCGGCCGGCGGTGGACTTCTCGGCGCCTGCGGGAGAGGCGGCGCTGGTGCCGGCCCATTCGATCGCATGGCAGGTGTTTCGGAATCCGATCGCCCTGTTCGTCGGCGGAGTCGCTGCCGTGATCCTGGAACTCGCCGAGCCGCGAGTCCGTGCGGGCGTCTGGGACAATAGCAGCTTCAAAACCGATCCGGTCGACCGCCTCCGCCGCACGGGCCTTGCGGCGATGGTGACGGTCTATGCCGCCCGAAGCGTTGCCGAGGAGATGATCGCCGGGATTCGGCGAATCCACGACAGGATCGAGGGCGTCTCGGAATCGGGGGAGCGGTACCGCGCGAACGATCCCGAGCTGCTCGATTGGGTGCAGGCAACGGCCTGCTTCGGCTTCCTCGAAGCCTACTGCGCCTTCGTGCGGCCGCTCAGCTTGGCCGAGCGTGACAGCTTCTACCAGCAAAGCCTTCCCGCTGCGCGGCTGTACGGAGCGGCCGGCGCTCCGGGATCAGAGGCTGAGATGAAGGCGCAACTCGAGGCGATGCGGCCGCGACTGGGGCCGAGCGCCGAGCTTTCGGAGTTCCTCCGAATTATGCGCGCCGCTCCGATCCTCCCGAAGCCGGCGCGGCCGGCGCAGCGATTGTTCGTGCGGGCCGCGATCGACATCCTGCCGCGCCGGGTGCGCGGGCAGCTCGGCCTCGCGGGCCTCGGCGCCGCCGAACGGCGCCTGGTCGCGGCACTGGCAGGCCTTTCGGGCAAGATTCACTTGGACGACAGCCCGCCGGCGCAAGCGTGTGTGCGTCTCGGCCTACCACCGGATTACCTTTGGAACACCGAGATGGAGCAGCGGGCGCATCTCAGGCGCTCCAGCTCGGGCTGAGCTTGTCGAGCAGCTTCCAGCCGCCAGTTCGCGGCTCAGCCCACATCTTCCCCAGCCGCACCAGTTCCACCGGGCGCGGCGGCGGCGGCGCGTCGAGTTGGACACCGGCTTCGCCAAATCCACGGAGGACCGCGAGGCACATGTCGGCTCCCGCCTCGTCGGCGAGGGCGCAGACGGGACGCTCAGCACCTGGCGGTAGCGCGGGCGGACCCCGGTGAAAGGAAGCGGCAATGGACACGAGCTCGGCGCCAGCGAGCGCCTCCTCGAAGGCGCGCTGGCGGATGCCCGCGCGGACCGACGACGATTTCCTTCGGGCGGCTGGCGAGCGGTGCAGTCGGATCAAGGGCACTCCTGCGATGGCAGGAGTGATCGGATCGGATGCAGGATCGGGGCCGATCTCGATCACCAGGTCCGGAGCGATGGCCTTGGCGGTGATCGCCTGCAGCCGCGCGCCGAGACCGGCGATGAAGCCGGCCGTGTTGACCACGAACGGCCCGCCCGCGTCGGCCGCAAGCGCCGCCGCAGCCCGCGCGATGCCGCCGAGGTTGCTGGCGCTGGTGCTGCCGAGGAAGATGAAGCGGCCGAGCTCGCTCAAATTGCCGAGGCTGGCGGTGCCGGGCGGGCCGATCATCTTCTGCCCCGGATCTAGGTCGATCAGCCGGAGTTCGGCGCGGTCGCCCATGAGCTGGCGGATGAAGCGCGTCTTGCCCACGTCCGTCGCCCCCAAGACGAGGATGCGGCGACTGTCGGCGGCGCGCGCCAGAGCCTCGCTCCAGTCGGGTGGGAGATGGGTTTCGTCAGCCTCGCCGAGCATGTGCCGCCGCCGGTAGCCCGCTTCAGCTGCCCCTGCCCTTCAGCGCCTGCGCCGCCGCAAGCACTTCCTCGGCGTGCCCCGGGACCTTCACGTTGCGCCAGATCCGCTCGATTTGCCCATCCGTGCCGACCAGGAAGGTCGCCCGCTCGATGCCCATATATTTGCGGCCGTACATGCTCTTCTGCACCCAGGTGCCGAAGGCTTCGCAGACCGAGCCGTCAGGGTCGGTCGCGAGCGGGATTGCGAGGCCATATTTGTCGGTGAACTTGCGGTGCTTCTTCGCATCGTCCTTGGAGACGCCTAGAATCCAGGCGCCGGCCTCCTCGAACTTGGGCGCGAGGGTGCTGAAATCCTGCGCTTCGCGCGTGCAGCCGGACGTATCGTCCTTCGGATAGAAGTAGATGACGAGCTTCTGGCCCTTGAAGTCGGCCGGGCTGAGCGGCTCGCCGTTCATGCCTTCGAGTTTCACGTCGGGTACCGGATCGCCTTCGCTGAGCATCGTTCAGTCTCCATGATGCGCGGCGACTTCGCGCCACAATTCGAAAATCCTGTGCCTTGCCGCGTCGTGCGCGGCAAGGAGGCTGTCCCAATCGTCCATCCCGCAGGCGCGCGCGACCAGCGGCCGCGAGGGCGCCGGCGGCTCGGCGGAGGTGGGGGAGACCAGCCGCAGAGTCACCAGCATTCGCGTCAGCAGCCGATGCGCGGGGACGATGTCCGGAGGGATCAGCGCCTCCTGGACGAGCCCGTCCACGGCCTGGTCGAGGCGCGGATAAAGGGCGACGCCATGGCGCAGCTGGAGCGTGTGGACCGCGAATTCGAGATCCACGAGCCCGCCGTCGCCGAGCTTGATGTCGAACGGGCCGTTTGCCGGCTTATGGATCGACATCTCCGTGCGCATCTTCACCGCGTCGGACAGGAGCTTGGCAGGGTTCCGCGGCATCAGCAGCGTCGCTTCGACAATCGCGCAGATCGCCTTTCGCGCTTCTTCCGAGCCATAAACGGGCCGTGCGCGGGTGAGCGCCATATGCTCCCACGTCCACGCCCGCTCCTGCTGATACTCGGCGAAGCTCGGCAGCGAGATCGCCAGCATCCCGTCCGTGCCGGAAGGCCTTAGGCGCGTGTCGACGTCGTAGAGCGGTCCTGCCGCGGTGGGCACGCTGAGCCCTGCCGTGATGCGCGGCGCGAGGCGGTTGAAATAGTCGGTGGCGCGGAGCGGCTTCGGTCCGTCCGACTGCGCCTCGTGGGTGCCGGTAAAGAGGTAGACGAGATCGAGGTCGGACGCGTGCGTCAGCGCCTCTCCACCGAGCCGGCCCAGCCCGAGGATCACAAGCTCCGAGCCGGGCACTCGGCCATGGGCTTTCTCGAACTCGGCCATGGTGGCGCCGGCAAGCACGTTCACCGCCGCTTCGGCGACGCGCGCATAAGCCGACGCGACCTCAAGCGGATCGGTGTGGCCGACGACGAGCTGGATACCGAGCGAGAAACGCCGTTCGTTGACCCGGCGGCGCACCCGGTCGAGCACCAGCTGATAATCCTCTGCCGCCCGATCCGAACGTGCGAATTGCTCGGTCAGCTCCTCGACCGACGGCGCGGGCTCGAAGGCGCTGGCGTCGATCAGGGCGTCGAGCAGTTCCGGCCGCCGCCCGAGCTGCTCCGACAAAGCGGGCGCGTGGCTGAGGACGGTGGCGAGCAACTGCGTCAGCGCCGGCTGCGCCTGGAGCAGGCGGTAGAGGTTGAGCCCGCTCGGCAGCTTGGTCACGACGTCGTCGAACCGGTTCATCGCGCGCATGCTGTCGGGCGAGGCGCCGAACGCGTCGATGAGGACCGGCAGCATCGCCTCGAAAGCGTCACGCGCGGCGGCGGTCCGAAGCGTCCTCGCCTTTCCGGAGCGCCAGCTTACGATTCTGAGGCGGGCCGCCACCGGATCTTCGAAGCCGGCCGCCGCGAGCCGAGCTTCAAGCGCCGCCGGATCGGCCGGCAGCCGTTCGTCCTGCCCGCCGGCGAGGCCGTCATAAATGGACGCCACTTTCGTCACATGCGGATCGAGGAGCGCGAGCAGGTCTTGGCCTTCGGCGAGGCCGTGGAGCCGAGCGACATTGTCGAGGGCGGCGGCGTCGGCGGGCAGGCTATGGGTCTGCCGGTCGTCGACCATCTGGAGCCGATGCTCGATCGTCCTCAGAACGCGGTAGGCCGACCCCATCACCTCGGCATCCTCGGTGCCGATCAGCCTGGCTTCCTTCAGGGCAGCGTAGGCGTCGAGCGTCGCGGCTGTCCTCAGGGCCGGGTCCCTGCCGCCGTGGATGAGCTGGTGGATCTGCGCAAAGAACTCGACCTCGCGGATGCCGCCGCGGCCGCGCTTCAGATCGTATCCCGGGCCGAACCTCTGCCCTTGCGCATAATGGTCGCGGATGCGGCGCGTGATGGACTGGATTTCGCCGATCGCTCCGAAATCGAGCGAGCGACGCCACACGAATGGATGGATGGCATCCAGGAAATAGCGGCCGAGCGCTTGGTCGCCGGCAACCACGCGGGCACGGATGAAGGCGGCGCGCTCCCAGGGCAGAGCGTGGGATTCGTAGTAAGAGATGGCGGCGTCGACGCCGAGAGCGATGGGCGTAACCTCGGGCGACGGCCGCAGCCGGAGGTCGACCCTGAAAACATAGCCCTCGGCCTCCCGCTTCTGGAGCAGCTCGACGATCCGCTGCCCGATTCGGACTGCGCCCTGTCCCGCCTCCTCGCGCGGCTTCAGCGGAAGCGTCGCGGGGTCGAACAGGAAGATGACGTCGATGTCGGACGAGTAATTGAGCTCGCGGCTGCCGTGCTTGCCGAGCGCGATGACGGCGAAGCCGCGCGGCTCCTCGCCGGGCGTGCGGCCCTCAATGGCGGCGGCCACGGCGCGGTCGAGCGAGCGATCGGCCAGATCCGACAGCGCGCGGGTCACCGCCTCCAGCGAGAGTCCGCCGGCGAGGTCGCCGATCGCAAGCGCAAGCGCCAGCGCAGTGCGCTCCCGCCGCAGCCCGGTGCCCACTTCCGGGACATCCGCGCCCGCCTGAAGCGCCACTTCGATCGCCTTTTCGATGCCCCCGCGCTCGAGAGCAGCGACCACGCCCGGATGCGCCTCGAGCTGAAGCCTCAGAAAAGGCGAGTGTTTTTCGGCGCGTGCAACGGCGTCGTTAACGTTTGAGTCACTATGTGTCTCTGGCATGCAACAGCCTGGGTCACTTCCGTTGGGGAGCCGCAACAGTTGCAACCCATGCGGGCCCGGCTCGTTTTACAGGCCGTGAATACGCTCAATCCAAGAAGAGAAGCCATGGTAAATGCTTCCTCCAGGCGGTACGTGAAGGTGGCTCCCCCCACTGTTCACGCCGGCGTTGGGAACGCATTGCGCGAAGCCTTCGCCATGGACGGCGAAGTCAGATCACTGAAGATATTCGAGGATCTGCTCGCAAAGCTCGATTGAGTAGCGTGCCGCCGAAGGTCAGACCTCGCCGCGCGGATCCCTGTCCCGGCTGAGATCGTCCACTTCCCGCATGATCGTCTGAAGCGCGGAGCGGTTGGCGTCCGTCTCGTGGTCGCGGCGGGACGGCAGCTTGCCTTCGGTGAGTAGCATTTCCAGAGCGACCCGACCGCGAGCGACGCGGCTCTTGATCGTCCCGACCGCGCAGCCGCAAATCTCGGCCGCCTCCTCATAAGCAAAGCCTCCGGCGCCGACGAGGATCAGCGCCTCGCGCTGCGGCTGCGGCAGGTGCATCAGCGCGCGCTGCATGTCGCCGAGCTCGACGTGGCGATCCTGGCTTGCGGGAGCGGCGAGGAGCTTGGATGCGGTGAGCTCGTCCCACTCGCCCTTGAAGCGCGCGCGGCGCATCTGGCTGAGGAAGAGGTTGCGCAAGATGATGAAGGTCCAGGCGCGCATGTTGGTGCCAGCCTGGAAGCGCTTCCGAGCCGCCCATGCCTTGAGCAGGGTTTCCTGGACGAGATCGTCGGCAAGGTCGCGGCTGCCGGAAAGCGAGCGGCCAAAGGCGCGCAGATGCGGGATCACCTGCCCGAGCTGTTCCTTGAATTCGTTGTCGGAGAGCGGAACCGGAACAGGCCGGCCTTCATCATCCGCTTCAACCGCTGGCTGTTCGCCCGCCATAATCCCCCGGAAATCACGCTGAAAGGCCGCTTGCGCGGCTACCGGCCGCCCCAGCGGCAAATTTGTTTCGGTTATGTAAGCGGTTAGCGCCAGAGAAGCAAGAGAAGCCCAAAGATCACGACCACCAGCCCGAGCGAAATCGGGAGGATGTAGCGCGTCATGTGGGGCGTGGTTCCGCCCCGCGCTTCAGTCTTGGTAACATGGGTCCGATCGTCCATGGGCGATGCTGTTCCTGTCATATAGAGAGTCGAACGAGCAACGCCCGCCAGGCAAGACCGGTTCCTTGCCGTCAGGCCGGGACGGTGGCGGTGTCGAAGAACAAGGCCTGAGCGATCGATGCCCGAACCGTCGCACGCTGGAAAGGCTTGCTGATCAGGAAAGTGGGCTCCGGCCGCTCGCCGGTGAGGAGCCGCTCAGGGAAGGCGGTGATGAAGATCACCGGCACCTCGAACTGAGCGAGGATGTCCTTCACCGCATCGATGCCGGAGCTGTCGTCGGCGAGCTGGATGTCGGCGAGGACCAGGCCCGGACGGCGCGCCATCGCCTGAGCAACGGCTTCGTCGCGCGTGACGGCGACTCCGGTGACGGTGTGGCCGAGGTCGCGAACGATCGTCTCGATGTCCATCGCGATGATCGGCTCGTCCTCGATGATGAGGACCTCGGCGCGGGTCTGGCGCTCGATTTCCGCGTGCGCCTCCTCGACGAGCTTCTCGACCTCCTCCGGCGCGACGCCGATCAAATAGCCTGCGTCTTCAAGCGTGAAGCCCTCCATCGCCGTGAGCAGAAGCGCCTGCCGCGACAGCGGCGTTATGCGCGCGAGCCGCTTCTGAGCGATCGCTTCCATGTCGTCGCCGTCGCCGGAAGCGCCGGGATCCTCCTCGATATTGGCCGAGGACCAGATGGCATGGAAAGTCCGGTAAAGGCCGAGCCGTGGATCAATGTCGCGCGGGAAGTCCCCCGGTGCTGCCACGATCGCCTCCAGCGTCGCCCGGACGAACGCATCCCCATGGCTCTGGCTGCCCGTCAGGGCGCGCGCGTAGCGGCGCAGAAGGGGAAGGTGCGGGGCGAGTTCCTGACCGAGCGACATGATCGTTACGACTCCTGTTCGAATGCGCGTCTTCTGATTGGCGGACCTCGGCTTTGCAACCCCGCGCGTTGCCGCGTGGGACGCACTCGAATGAGGGAAAACCTCCGGCCCGCTCCTCCTGGAGGCTGGGAACCAATCAAGCAGTTTTTTGTTTCCACGCCGACACGGTCTGCCTATCGCAGCGCCGTGCAATGGTCTTTTCATCCACCGTCCGGCCAGGTCGGGCTGAGGGGCCGGTCGGGAAAAAGCGGGCGCGGCGTGGCCGTGAGGGGTACCTATTTTGAGCTTTGAACGCGAAAAGGATGCCGATAGCCGGCGCAAATCCGATCAGTCCGTCGAAGCCAGAGCGAAGCCGCAGTCGAAGAAGAAGGGCGCGGGCAGCGGCGATGTCGGAAATGCTCTGCGCTCGGTGTACCAGCACACGGTAGACGAGCGAATTCCGCCCGATTTGCTCGATCTTCTGGGAAAGCTCGGATAAAAGCCGCTCCGCCGACGTTCGGTCAGCGTGAATGACAAAATAGAAGAAAGAGGCTGGGTCACCTCCCGCTTCGCGCGTCTTTCGACCGCGCTGAAGATGCTACTCATATTGACCGCCTTCCTGTTCCCGCTGGGGCTGGTCGCCATTCTCGCCTCGGTTCACAGCGCTCGGCAAAATTATGCGGAGCAAGTGGAAGAGATTTCCGCGCTCACGCAGATGAAGGCGCAGCGGGTCAATTCCGCCCTCTCCCGAAGCATGATCACGATCCGAGCGGCCAATGCCGCGCTCGCACTCTCCGGTGGCGGAAGCGAGGTTTGCCGGGAGACGCTTCAGCGCCTGGGACAGGGCGAAGCAAGGCTCGGCCGGTTCGCCCTCTTCGGGCCGCGAGGAGCGGTGGCCTGCGCGAGCCCCGGCTTCTCGCCGCCTCCGATCCCCGCGCAAGGCGCCGCCGGCAAATCCCTAATCGATCTAGGCCCGGATGGCAGATCGCTGCGGCTCACCGTCTTCGATCCGGCGGGGGCTCCCGCAGGCTATTGGGAATATTCGCTGGCGGAGCTTCGCCGGGTGGTGGACCTCCCCGGAAGCCGCCCGTCTGCGGACATGACCCTCACTCAGGGCAACCGGCAAATGGTGCTGAGCGACGGCTATCGCGGCGGGCCCCTCGTCCGCCCGCTCGAATCGACCGCTCCAGTGGACAGCGGCCGCATAGTCTTCAGCCTGCGCACGGGCGCCGCGCCGATCCGCCCGGCCGAGCTCCTCACGATCCTCCTGCCGATCCTGATGTGGCTCGCCGCCGGCATCATCGGCTGGGTCGTCGCCGACCGGCTGCTGCTTCGGCCGCTGGCCCGGATGCAGCGCGCAATCACTGCTTACCGGCCCGGCGACCGGAGCATCGCCCTGCCCCCGCTTTCGACGCCGGCGCACGAGATACGCGAGCTTGGCCTCGCTTTCGACCAGGTGACGAGAACCGTCGCCCGGCACGAAGCGGAGCTCGAGGCCGCGGTCGAACGGCAGACGAGGCTGGTTCGCGAAGTCCATCACCGAGTGAAGAACAACCTCCAGGTCGTCGCCTCCTTGCTTAACCTCCACGCCCGCGGAGCAACCAGCGACGATGTCGCGGCCGCCTATGCCTCGATCCAGCGGCGCGTCGACGCGCTCGCCGTCGTCCACCGCAACCATTATGCGGAGCTGGAGGAAAATCGCGGCGTCGCCTTACGGTCGCTGATCTCAGAACTCGGAGCCAATCTGCGCGCCACCGCTCCCGCATCGGCGGTGCAAATGCAGATCCGGCTGGACATCGAGCCTTATTACGTCAACCAGGACGTTGCCGTCTCAGTCGCCTTCCTCATCACCGAGCTGGTGGAGTTCGCGATGTTCTGCGGTGCCTCCTCGGTCGCGATCGCGCTGGAGGGCCGGACGCCGACCACGGCGCGCCTCAGCGTGGAGGCGGAGAACCTCAAGGGTGGCACCACCTGCGACGAGCGACTTTTCGAGCGGTTCGACCGGGTCGTCACCGGCCTGTCGCGGCAACTCCGCTCGACCCTGCACCGCGACACCGAAGCCGGCCGATACGAACTCGACGTCGCGGTCGTCGACCGGGCGGAGCGCTAGGCCGCCGTTGCACGTGAAGCCCGCGCTCGGCGTCACTTCGAGCGGTCTTCGAGCTTTCCCCGATCGTCCGAATGTTCCGGACGCGCCACCGCTCCATCCTGGGCACGCGCCAGCTCCTCCGCGCTGTCGCCGAGCTCAGCGGCACTATCGACGTTCGGCACCTCGTCTTGGTGAACGCCGTCAATGTCGGAGTGGGGCGTCGCTTTGGGGGGTTTCGGCATTGCTTGCTCCTTGTCCGGCTAACAACCTGTCAGGCCGGGCTGGGTTGCCTGCCCGAGTTGCGCTAAGTTTTTTGCGTTCCGCACTTTTTTTCAAATCTGGGGGAACCGCTGAACGCTTCCCTCGTTCAGCACTTCGG
>Ga0216301_1000173_pt1 | contig 18466 bp, 15 predicted proteins | sample 4hB_Boncat_minus_FD_156203 | JGI IMG/M metagenome (GOLD analysis project Ga0216301, IMG submission 156203) | Terrestrial sediment cell enrichment communities for BONCAT metagenomics from Utah, United States - 4hB_Boncat_minus | ecosystem: Environmental > Terrestrial > Deep subsurface > Rock...
GCCTTACCATGCTCCTCGGAACCGCTTGGTCCTTCTGGCACCAACGGACCCTCGCCAATCTTTAGCAGGGGAGCGGAGGGGTAGGGGAGCAGGGGAGACAAGGAGCGGAGGAGTGGGAAAGACAAGAGATGACGTCTTATTGTGTCCGGGACGTCTCACCTCCGGACTCCGGTCTCCCCTGCTCCTCCACTCCTCTGCTCCTCCGCTCTAGAAACTGTAATCTAAGTCCGTGAGCATCCCCTTCCCCAGCCCCGTAACCACCGACCGCCTGCTCATCCGGACGCCCCGCCCGGAGGACGCTCAAGCCCTGAACGGAGCGGCCTTGGAGACCTGGGACCAGCTCAAGCAGTGGATGCCATGGGCCACCTCGCTACCGTCTCTGGAGGATTCGCGAGACACCTGCTGTCGCATGGCCACCAACACTCAAGAGGGCCGCGACTACGCCTTGTTCTGCTTCGATCGCGCTACCGGCGAGTTTGTACTGGCCACCGGCACTCACCCTCGAAACCCCAACGTCCCCTCCTATGAGATCGGCTATTGGTGCCGCGCTTCCTACCAAGGCAAGGGCTACGTCACCGAAGCCGTCCAAGCGCTCACCCAGACCTGCTTCGAAGTCATGGGTGCCCGCCGAATCGAAATCCGGTGCGACGCCCGGAACGAGCCCAGCCGAGCCGTTGCCGAACGGTGCGGTTATCGGCTGGAGGGAACGTTCACTAACGACTGCCGCGACACGGCTGGCCTCCTCCGCTCCACCCTCATCTTCGCCCAAACCCGAAACGACCCGTAGTGCGCTCCCCACCTCCTCCACTCCCCTGCTCCCCTGCTACTTGCCTCCTCCGCTCCCCGTACATCCACCCGAACCCTACTTCCTGCCACCCGGTCTCAAGTAAGATCCACCGAATGGCCCGTCGCGAGATCGAAGAATGGTTCTGGCAAGCCGGGAACGACCTTCAGCAGCTCAGTGAAGAGCTCGCCCAAGGAAGGCCGAAGATCGCCAACGCCCGGTTCTGGGAGCCGCGGGTCGATCTGCTCGAAGAGGAGCATCGCTTCATCATCAAAGCCGAGATCGCGGGGGTGAAGGGCGAGGACATCCATCTCCACTACCATCCCGACCGGCATTCGATCATCCTCAAAGGCTTTCGGCCCGAGGAGGACTTCACCGACACCGGCCGCGTGGGACTCCACCAGCTCGAGATCTTTTACGGGGAGTTCCAGCGCGAGATCCGCCTCCCCGAGATCACCATCGACGCCTCGGGCATTAAGGCCCAGTACCGGAATGGCTTCCTCATCGTGATGGTCCCTAAGATGGACCGGGTTGTCGTAAGTAGGACTGTAACGATCAAGAGAATCTAATGGCAGAGGTTAAGCTACCCATCCAAGACGAGAACATCGAGGAGTCTGAACTCGGCGAGCCGCAGATCCAGGACCCGTCCGAGGTCGAGCCGCGCCCGGACATCCCCTCGGAGCTCAACATTCTGCCCCTCCGCGACAGCGTCATCTACCCGATGCTGATCGCGCCGCTCAGCGTCGCCCGCGAGTCGAGCGTCCAGCTCATCGACGAAAGCATCGTCGGCAACAACCGAGTGATTGGCGTGGTCGCTCAGCGCCAGCCCCAGGAAGAAAACCCCGGGTTCGACGACGTGTACGAGTACGGCTGCGCCGTCATCATCCGCACCCTGGTGAAGATGCCCGACGCGGTGCGCCTCATCGTCCAGGGCGTCTCCCGATTCCGGATCGTCGAGCAGATCCAGCAGGAGCCGTACCTGCGCGCCCGGATCGAGGTGATCGAGGAGAAGGACGTACCCGAGGACCGTGCCGAGGAAGTCGAGGCTCTCCGCCGCTCCGTCGCCGCCCTCTTCGAGCAGGCGATCCGCCTCTCCCCCCAGCTTCCCGACGAGCTTCGAACCCTCACCCAGGCGGTCCAAGAGACCAACGTCATGACCGACCTCGTGGCCGCGCACATGACACTGAGCGTGGACGACAAGCAGACGATCCTCGAAACCCCGGTCATCGAGGACCGCCTCCGCAGTCTGCTGGAGATGCTCAGCAAGGAAGTTCGCGTGCTGGAGCTCACCAGCAAAGTCCAGAGCGAAGTCAACACCGAGCTCAGCAAGACCCAGCGCGACTACTACCTCCGCGAGCAGCTCAAGGCGATCCAGCGAGAGCTCGGTGAGGCCGACGACCGGGGTGAAGAGCTGGAAGAGCTCCGGGGCAAGATCGACGAAGCGGGCCTTCCTGAGGCCGCGCTTAAAGAGGTCAACCGCGAGTACGACCGACTGCGCCGCATGAACCCCGGCGCCCCCGAGTACACCGTCGCCCGAACCTACGTTGACGCCATGGTCGCCATGCCTTGGAACGCCTCCAGCCAGGACAACCTGGACCTCGGGCACGTTAAAGAGGTCTTGGACTCCGACCACTTCGGCCTCGAAAAGATCAAGGACCGAATCATCGAGTTCCTCGCCGTCCGTAAGGTCAAGACCGAGGGCGCGATCCGCCAGCCGATCCTCTGCTTCGCCGGCCCTCCCGGCGTCGGCAAGACCTCCCTCGGCCGCTCCATCGCCACCGCAATGGGCCGCAAGTACGGTCGAATCTCCCTCGGCGGCATGCGCGACGAGGCCGAAATTCGCGGCCACCGCCGCACCTACATCGGTGCCATGCCCGGCCAGATCGTGCAAGCCCTCCGCCGCGCGGAGACCAACAACCCCGTGCTCGTGCTGGACGAAATCGACAAGCTCGGCAGCGACTTCCGCGGCGACCCCTCGTCCGCCCTGCTCGAAGTGCTTGACCCCGAGCAGAACGCGACCTTCCGGGACCACTACCTGGACGTGCCGTTCGACCTAAGCCGGGTCTTCTTCATCACCACCGCCAACCGCCTCGACACAATCCCCGCGCCGCTCCGCGACCGTATGGAGATCATCGAGCTCGGCGGCTACACCGAGGAAGAAAAGATCGAGATCGCCGAGCGGCACCTCATCCCCAAGCAGGTCGAAGAGCACGGACTCCGGTCGAACCAGATCGCCTTCCGCCGCGAAGCCGCCCAAAAGATCGTGCGGCACTACACCCGCGAAGCCGGCGTGCGAAACCTCGAGCGAGAGATCGGCAGTGTCATCCGCAAGGTCACGCGCATGTTCGCCGAGGGCCATACGGCGAAAGTCACCGTCAACGCTAAGTTCGTCGAAACCGCCCTCGGCGCCCCCCGCTTCATGCACGATGAAGTCGTCGAGCGGGAAATGACGCCCGGCACCGCTGTCGGCCTCGCCTGGACCCCCGTCGGCGGCGACGTCCTGTTCATCGAGACCACAAAGATGCCGGGCCACAAGGGCCTCATCGTCACCGGCCAACTCGGCGACGTGATGAAGGAGTCGGTCACCGCCGCCCTCAGCTACGTCCGCAGCCACGCCGACGCCCTCAAGATCAACCCGGATTTCTACGACAAGACCGAGATCCACGTCCACGTCCCCGCCGGAGCCGTCCCCAAGGACGGTCCCAGCGCCGGCGTCACCATGCTGACGGCCCTGACTTCCCTTCTCACTAACCGGAAGGTCAAGCCCAGGCTCGCCATGACCGGCGAGATCACCCTAAGTGGCCAGGTCCTCCCGGTCGGAGGAATCAAAGAGAAGGTTCTCGCCGCCCAACGCGCCGGAGTCGAAACCCTCATCCTCCCCGACCAAAACGAGAAGGACTATCTCGAAGATGTGCCGGTAGAGATCCGCGGTAAGCTCAAAGCCCACTTCGTCAAGAACGCCGAGCAAGTCCTTAAGCTAGCCCTCGAAAAGCCAACGACAAGGTCGTAGCCAAAAGGCCCCTCTCCTGTTTCAGGGATGAGTCGTGCCCTGGAATGGGAGAGGGGGTTGGGGGTGAGGGAGGAAACAAGGGTCGAGCATTGAGGGTTAAGCATTAAGGACTTGCCCGTTTCCCATCACCGCAACATTCCCCCGCGCAAGAAGCCGAAAAAGGTGGACAATGGAAGCGGGTGGAAAAGATGAACCGACACGTCATTTGCGCGCTGGATACGGCCGACCTTGAGGAAGCTAAGGGCATCACCAAGCGGCTCGCGCCCTACGTCGGGGCGTTCAAGATCGGTCACGCGCTCACCCTCAATCACGGCCTCGACGTTGTCGAGCGCCTTCGCGACGCCGGTGCGTCGCGTATTTTCTTGGACCTCAAGTTCCACGACATTCCGAACTCCGTCGCGCTCGCCGTCTGTGAGGCGGCGAAGCGCGGGGTCTGGATGATGACCCTCCACATCAGCGGCGGCCCCGCGATGCTGACCGCCGCCGTCGAGGAAGCGAACAACTGCAACCTCGACACCCGCCCCCTTCTCGTGGGCGTCTCGGTTCTGACCTCTCTCGACCAGCACACCCTCACCGACCACCTCGGAGTGGACCGTACGGTTGAGGACCACATGGTCCACCTCAGCCGCCTCGCCACCGATTTCGACCTCGACGGCGTCGTATGCAGCGCCCAAGAGATCAAGCCGATCCGCAAAGCCCTTGGCCCCCACTGCGTGATCGTCACCCCTGGCATTCGCCTCCCGAACTCGGAGGTCCACGATCAGAAGCGCGTGGGCGACGCCAACCAAGCACTTGAAGACGGTGCCGATTACCTGGTCATCGGACGCGCCCTCATCAACACCCCCGACATCGTCCAAACCCTAAGCCACTTCGGCCTAGCGCAGGTTTAGGCATTTTTTCTCCGGGATCATTCCGATCCTTGAGATCATTCTTATCCTCCCGATCCACTCCAAAGGACGCGGTACGCTCAGTCCGATGTCCGAAGCCACCCTTCTCCGCACGCCCCTGTACGCCAAGCACGTCGAGGCTGGCGGACGCATGGTGCCCTTCGCCGGGTACGACATGCCCGTCCAGTACGCCAGCGTCATTGCGGAAGCCAAGGCGGTGCGCGAGGGAGTCGGCATGTTCGACGTCAGCCACATGGCCCGCCTCACCTTCAAGGGCGATGGCGTCCTCGAGTTCCTAGAGCACGTCACCACCAACGACGTCGCCAAGCTGCAGGACGGAGCCGGCCAATACTCCCTCCTCCCGAACGACGAGGGCGGCCTCGTCGACGACATCATCGTCTACCGCATCTCCACTACGGAGTTACGGATGGTCGTCAACGCCAGCAACCACCAAAAGGACGTGGCCTGGCTACAAACTCAGAACCGTTTCGGAGTCGAGATCACCGACCAGACGGCGGAGACCGCGATGATCGCCGTCCAAGGCCCCACCGCCACCGAGCTTCTGGCCACCAGCAGCGACGCCGCCGAAGCCATCCGCAACGCCCCCGCCTTCGGAATCGTCAACGGCACCATCGCCGGAGTCCCCTGCTTTGCCGCCCGCAGCGGCTACACCGGCGAAGACGGCTACGAGCTGATCTGCGCCGCCGCCGACGCCGAACGCCTGTGGCAAGCCCTCCTCGATCTGGGCGTGAAGGCGTGTGGACTCGCTTCCCGCGACACTCTCCGCGTCGAGGCGGGCCTGCCCCTGTACGGCCACGAATTGGGCGACGACCTCAGCCCCATCGCCGCCGGCCTCGGCTGGGTGATCAGCAAGACGAAGACCTTTATCGGCAGCGAAAGGATCAACCAGGCCCGATCCGAAGGCACTCCCCGAAAGCTTCAGGGCGTCCGCCTCGACAGCAAGCGGCTGCTAACCCCGGAGATGAAGGTCTACGTCGAAGGCCGGGAGGTCGGCGAGATCACCAGCGGCGTCTACTCGCCCCTGCTCGACCGAGGCATCGCCTTCGCATTCGTAGATGGCGACATCGCCCTCTCAACCCCCTGCACCGTCGAAGTCCGCGGCAAGCAAGAGCCCGCCACCATCGTCGGTAAGCGATTCTTCAAGCGAAAGTAGAAGAGTTGCTCGCTTACTGCGCCGCCTTCACCGGCGACCAAGCAACCCCGTCGGGAAGGCTGCCGGTATCAACCTTCGCCACGATCTCCATCGTCTTCGTGTCCAGTACCGCCACCGTGTCCGCGTTGACCATCACCACGAACATGTGCCTCCCGTCCGCGTGCGCCGCAAAGTTCATCGGGATCGGGAACGGGGGCCCGCCCCGCACCGTGAACTTCACCTTCTGCTCGCCCAGCTTCACCCGCGCCGTCTCCGCGAAGGTCTTGCCGTCGTAGACCACCACCAACCCGTCGATTGAAGAGACCAGCAGGTGCCGCCCGTCGTTGGTAAAGCTGGTCCGTATCGGTCCATTCACGTCCGCCAGCGTCTTCGTCACTTCCATCGACGCCGCGTCGATGATGCTCACGTTGTTGTCCTGCATGTTGCCGACCGCCACCGTCTTGCCGTCAGGCGAGATCGAGATCCCCTCCGCCCGCTTGCCGCAGGGAATGTTCTTCAGCAGCTTCCCCGCCTCCAAATCCACCACGCTCACCGTCGCGGAGAGCACGTTTGACGTGTAGGCCCGCTTCTTGTCCGGCGAAAGCACCACCAGGTGCGTCCCCTTCTGGCCCGTGGGAACAACGGTCTCCATCTTCCCCGACGGGACGTTGACCACCACCAACGAATCAGACTCGTGCGAGGTCATCAGGACCCGCGCTTCGTCAAGCCAAATCAGCCCGTGCGGCGCCCCCTGCCCCGGAAGATCAATCTGCTTCGCCACCTTCCCCGCCGGAAGCTCGATGACCGTCAGGGTCTTGCCCGGCCTTTGCGGCCCATGTCCCATGTCCGCCACCACCGCGGTCCTCCCGCTGGGAGAGAACGCAACCTCATTCGGGTTGGGACCCGTCGGCACCTTCTTCAGCGTCTTGCCCGTTGCCAGGTCGATGATCGAGGCCGTGTCCTCCTTCTTGTTCAGCGCGATCAGCGTGCCCGTAGTAGCAGCGTAGGCTGGCTCTTGAATGACCGCAGGAGTTGCCGCCGCCGTGACGGGGGGAAGACTCGGCTGGGAGCATGCGAACAGCGGGACGAAAGCCAGGAGGGCGAGAGACTTCATCTTAACTTTCCTTCAGGAGCGGAGGGCCGCTCCTCGACCGGGAACGCTCCAAGTACGTGCCATCTAGGTCGGTTGTTCCTGAAGAGGATGATGAGGCCCTTAGCCCCCCGTAAACCGTGTATCCTTACCTGACAGAACTACTGTACGGGTTCGGAACCCACCGCATGGCTGGCAATCCCGGGGAGCATTCGGCTGGATCAGACACTTCATAACGAGAACGGCCCCCAGAACCGGCGGCACCGTTGGGCCGACTACTTCGACGAGTACGCGGTCATCACCATCGATCAGGACGGCAAGATCACCGACTGGAACCTCGGAGCGACGCGCCTCCTTGGGTACTCGGAAGACGAGGCGATCGGAATGCCGGTGGCCCTGATCTTTACCGCCGAGGATTGCGACGCCCGCGTGCCGGAACAGGAAATGACCACGGCGCTGGAGACTGGCCGGTCTCTAGACGAGCGGTGGCACGTCCGCAAAGACGGATCCCGGTTCTGGGCCAGCGGAACGGTCACACCGCTCAAGGAAGAAGAAACCGGCTTCGTCAAGATCCTCCGCGATCTGACCGTCAAGAAGCGCATCCAAGACGCCCTAGAGCAAAGCGAGCGGCGCAACCGCCTTGCCACCGAAGCGGCCCAACTCGGCACTTGGGAACTGGACCTAGCTACAGGCGAACAAACCTGCTCCGCGATCTGCAAAGCGAATTTCGGGTTGTCCGCCGACGTCGACCTGACCCACGAGGCGGTCATGGAGGCCCTGGACCCCGAAGACCGGGCACGACTTCAAGCCGCCGGTGCTCAAGCCCTCGCCAGCCGCGAGCGCTTTGAGATCGAGTACCGGATCACCTGGCCCGACGGGAGCCGCCATTGGATCTACGGCAGCGGGATCGGTGTCTACGACGACTCGGGCCAACCGGTCCGGATGGTCGGCATAACGAGAAACATCACCCAGACCAAGCGCACCGAGATAGAGCTTCGCCAGCAGCTCGAGTTGATCCGAGGGTTCAGCGAGAGTGCTATCGAAGCCATGTTCGTGCTGGACTTTGAAGGTCGCACGACCTTCATGAACCCCGCGGCAGAAAAGATGTTCGGCTACCGCCAAGAAGAGCTCTTGGGTCGGGTCTTGCACGACACGCTCCACTACAAGCACCCCGACGGAACCCCGTACCCGCTGCAGGATTGCCCGCTGGGAAGAGTCTTCCGGTATGGAGATGCGCTGAAAGCCCACGAGGACGTTTTCTTCCGCAAAGATGGCTCCGCCATTCCCGTCGAGTGCTCCAATGGCCCAATCTTCCGTGACGGGCGAGTCGCGGGTGCCGCTCTCATCGTCCACGACATCACCAAGCGCAAAGAAACGGAAGCTCAGCGGGTCGCCCTTCTGGAACAAGTTCAAGCCCTGAACGCGGACTTAGAAGAGCGGGTGGAGCTCCGGACGACGGAGCTACGTGCGGCCGTCGAAGAACTAGAAGGCTTCACCTACAGTGTCTCCCACGACCTTCGTGCCCCCCTCCGCGCGATCGTGTCCACCAGCCGCATCCTGCTCCAGGACTTCGCCGACGTCCTGCCTCCCGAGGCCCGACAGCAACTCGACCGCCAAGCCGCCGCCGCCAGCAAGCTCGGCGTCCTGATCGACGAGCTGCTCAAGCTCTCGCGCATCTCGAAGGTCCAACTATCGCGAGAAACCGTGGACCTGTCCCAGGTGGCTAAGGAAGTCGTGGTCGACATCCCTGCCAGATCCCCTTCGGTGACCTTCGAGATCCAAGGGGGACTCGCGGCCAAAGGCGACGCCCGCCTCCTCCGGCTGGTCCTCGTCAACCTCCTGGAAAACGCGGCCAAGTTCTCCCCCGCCGGAGGCATGGTGCGGGTAGGCCAGCGGGCCGATGGCACGTTCTTCGTCCAGGACGAGGGCATCGGCTTCGACATGCAGTACGCCCCCAAGCTGTTCCTTCCGTTCGAGCGGCTAGTGCTCGATTCGGAGTTCCCCGGCACCGGCATCGGCCTCGCCAACGTCCAGCGGATCATCACCCGCCACGGCGGTCGCATCTGGGCCGAATCCTCTCCCGGCAAAGGGGCCACGTTCTACTTCACTCTCCCCTAAAGGCAAATCGATCCGAACAACAGTAGACGCTCGTCTGTCTAACTGGACATGGCACAAAAAGAGCACGACCAGCAGCCCGCCCACCTCGAGCACAACCAAGTCGTGGGCTCCAACGTGGAGAAAGACCCGGATCAGTGGGTCACCGGCGACGAACCCATGACCGGTGCCCAGATGAGCTACCTGAAGACCCTCAGCGAAGAAGCCGGCGAACCGTTCGACGAAAAGCTGTCCAAAGCCGACGCCTCCAAGCGGATCGACGAACTCCAAGCCAAAACCGGTCGCGGCAAGTAAGAAGAGGGTTGAGGGTTGAGCTCTGGCGAAGACTAGAGCCTCCTCAAAGCTCAATGCTCAACCCTTAAGGCTCAGTACTTACCGCTTCCCCAATCAAGCAATCCAGCAATCGAGCAATCCAGCAATGCCAGGTATCCTCAGCCGTGGCTTCAGGCCTTCTGGGACGCACGAATCTGGCCTTTCCGCCCGTTTGGCTGAGTCTGTCCCTCCCCGACCGCGGCGAAGAGATCTCGCCGCTCGTAGAGGCGGCACTGGCCGCCGACGTCCCTATCGACATCACCAGCCAGCCCGGCCTATGGGGCGGCCATATGCGGGGCACCGAAGCATTCCTCACCACCATCGGCACCGCCGCCTATGAGAATGCCTCCGACGAGAAGCACGCCAGCGACCTCCTGCAAGCTCACTTCATCGAGACCCTGAGCAGCATCGGCCGCGAGCACATCGATATCTACTTTCTCCGGATTCGACGAGCCGTCGAGGAGTACCAAATCAGCGGAGCCCTTGAAGCACTCGAGCTGGCCCGCCAAGAAGGTCACATCCGCTTCATCGGCATCTGCTGCGACGGCCCCTCCCTAGCCACTCTCGGCATGTGGCAGTTCCACGACGCCTTCGACGTCCTGCTCGTCCCCCGCAACCACTACGATCCCGAGCCCTACCAGACCCTTTCCCCCCTCGCCCGCGAGCGGCGCGTCGGCATCGTCACCAGCCGCCCGCTGAACTGGGGCTACGGCTTACCGTTCGTCGCCCTCCCCGCCCAATTGCGGCTGCGGAACCTCACTCAGGGCTTCTATGGACTGACCCTCGCCCAGGCCGCCGTCGCTGACTTGGCGCTCGACCACCCCGTGATGGTGGGAGTCCGGTCCGCTGAAGAAGTGCGGCTCGCCGTTGAAGCACCGGGCAAGCACCACGCCACCGGCCTCAACGAGTTCCTCAAGCCGTTCATCGACTCGTTCGACGATGACGCCCAGTGGGCCGAGTTGGCCGCAAGCGACCGGCCCGCCGAGCGGCAGGCCGCCGAAAGGAGAGGGCGTGACCTGGCGTAACTCCGGGGGCGACCGGTGAGTCCAGAGTCCTTCGACCAGTTCCTCACTGGGGCGATGGGTCTGTGCGCGGTAATGGCCGTCCTTAACCTTCTCCTGATCAAGCGGCGCGGCACGAGCGCCTACCTGATGAGCACTGCCTTTCTGTCGCTCGGCTTGGCGATGTTTCTGCTGCGCAACGGGGCTTCCCAACTCGCCATTGGTGCCGCGGGCTTCGCCACCTTCTGCTTACTCGTTGGCGACTTCGTGCTCCGGGCCGGAAAGCGGCCCGAGAGGAAGGGCCAATGACCGTCGGCATCGTCGGCTTAGGCTTCGCCGGGCTCCGCACCGCCATGCTTCTGGAAAAAGCGGGCTTAAAGGTCCAGCTTTTCGAAGCAAAGGGCCGCCCTGGGGGCCGCTGCCATACGGCCGACGAAGGGGGAGGCGTCCTTTACGAGGCCGGTGGCGAATGGATCGACGCCGACCACTACCGGTGCGTCGGCTTGCTCAAAGAGTTCGGTCTTGATCCCGATATCCGCGGGTCGTGGCCGAACAAGCTAATCTTTCGCGGCAAGGAAACCACGGAGGCCACCATCTGGAACGACGCTCTAGAGGACGACCTTCGTGTCGAGGCCGCCGCCCGTGAGCTCTGCCGAAACCTGCGCATGCCCCCGTGGGCCAACACCCACGTGCGGGAACTGGACGAGCGCAAGGTCAGCGACTTCATGCGCGAGCACACCCAAAGTGAGCGCGGGCTCTGGTGGGTCAACAACAAGTACCGGAGCGACGAAGGGGACGACCTGGACGAAGTCGGTCTCCTCGGCTGGCTCAGCGGATTCGTTCACTACCTTGATCGCGAAGGCGATGAGCTAAGCGCCTACCGGTTCCCGGGCGGTGCCCGTGCCCTCTGCGAGCGCATGCTCGGGTCACTAAAAGCGGCCCCCGACTTCTCCGCCGTGCTCCGACGAGTTCGGCAGGACAGTGGCGGCGTGACCCTCGTGTTCGAGAACGGTGAGGCACGGGTCGATCGTCTGGTCCTCACCCTCCCGCCCCCGGCACTGGAGCACGTGGTTTTCGAGCCTGCCCTAAGCGTTACGAAGCGTTGCGCGGTCGAGGCCTGCCGCATGAGCCGGGCGATCAAGATCTGCTGGGAGTTCGACCGCCCCTGGTGGCTCGAAAGCGGCTGGGGCGGCAGCATGCACTGCGACGGCCCCCTCCAGCAAACCTGGGACGGCTCGCTGGGCGAAGCCCCCATCCTCACCGCCTACATCTGCGGCCGCGAGGCCAACGAGTGGCTCAGTCTCGGCGACCCCGTCCGCGCTGGCCTCTACGAGCTCTCCGTTCTCTTCCCCGAAGCCGGCAAGCACTTCCGCCGCGGCTGGGTCCACGACTGGATCCGCGACCCTCACGCCCAAGGCGCCTTCTCCCACCTCGCCCCCGGCTACGTGACCGAGCACATGGAGCACATCGCCCCTCCGGAGGGCCGAATCCACTTCGCCGGCGAGCACACCGGCCTCTGGACCGGCTTCATCGAAGGCGCCCTCGAAAGCGCCGAACGAGTCGCTGTCGAAGTGCTCAGGTAGCTAAATCGATCGTTAAGAATCCTAACCTATCGCCATGTCATCCTGACCCTGAGGCACGAAGGGGAAGGACCTCTCCCCGCAGGACGGTGTGGAGATTCGGGATCTCCGCCTCGTACGCTCAGAACACCCGGCCGCCGCATTCAAGCCTCCGATTGGGGCCTCCGTGTCCTCTGTGCTTCCTGTGGCGATTCAAGATCCGTAGAGCGACGCGCCGTGTGATCCTGAAGACAAACGACGAAGGACCTCTCCTCGGACCCAACGAACCGGCCTATGAGAACGCTGTACACCAACTTCACCGACGCGCTAGCCCACGAGCCACGCCAGATGCTAGTCGAAAATGGCCGAATTCTTGAGTACGCCCCCCCCGTCCCTTCGCCCGACATCCCCACCATCGACCTCGGCGGCCGCTACATCCTCCCGAGCTTTATCGACGCCCACTGTCACATCCTCCCCACCGGCCTCGACCTCCTAAACCTCCACCTCGGCACCACCCGAAGCCACGAAGAAGTCCTAGACCTCGTGCGCCATCGCCACGAGGAGCAACCAGACGGTTGGCTGTTCGCCGTCCACTACGACCAAAACCGCTATGGCGGCGTCCACCTCGCCCGCCACGACCTCGACCGCATCAGCTCCACGCGCCCCATCATCCTCCGCCATGTAAACGGCCACGCCAGCGTCGCCAACTCCGCCGCCCTCACGGCGGCCGGGGTGACCGACTCCACCCCCGATCCGGCGGGCGGCAGCTTCCGCCGTGACGCCGACGGTCGCCCGGATGGCGTACTGTTCGAAGACGCCCACGACTTAGTTAGCAATGCCGCGCCAATGCCGACCCTTGAGGAGATGGTCCACGCCATCATGCGGGCCGGGGAAGCAATGCGCAGCCTCGGCATCATGTGCGCCACCGACATGATGACCGGCCGCTTCGACCTCCTGATGGAGCTCGAGGCCTACCGACTCGCCGCCGAGCGCGGTTGCCCCATCCACACCCGTCTTTACCTCCAATGGAAGCCCGTCTTCGGCCCCCGCGCCGTCGAGCGGGCGCAGCTAGACGATGCCATCGCCAGACTCGATCAGACGTCCGCCGGGAAGATGACCTCCCGCGTCTCCGGCATCAAAATCTTCGCCGACGGAGCCATCGCCTCCGCCACCGCCGCGATCTACGGCCGGTACACGGGCCAAACGTCGACTGGTCCCCTGATCAGCCGGAACGCAAAGGCGGCCGAGCACCCCGACCGCGAAGTCAGCGGCCAGCTCATCTACAGCCCCGACCGCCTTCACCAGATGGTGCTGACCGCCCACGAGGCAGGCTATAGCGTCGCCACCCACTCCATCGGCGACTACAGCACAGATCTCGTCATGGACGCCTACGAGGCCACCGGAGAGCCCCAGCGCCACCGCATCGAGCACGCGATGCTCCTGAGCGACGCCCAGATCGACCGCCTCGTCCGGTTGGGCTGTTCGGTTGCCTTCCAGCCGGAGTTCATCATGGCCCTTGGGCACGCGTACCTCGCCCAGCTCGGCCCCGAACGCGCCGCCAAGATCAAGCGGTCCCGAAGCGTCATCGACGCGGGCATCCCCCTCAGCTTCAACTCCGACCGCCCCGTCGTGGCCGGCGACCCCTGGGACGGCATCCTGACCGCCAGCAAGCGCCCTGAGCCGTTCGACCCATCCGAAAACTGCACCCGCGAAGAAGCGATCCTCGCCTACACCGTCGAAGGAGCCCGCGTCAACGGCGACTTTGGCACCATGGGTGAACTCAAGGCAGGCCAACTAGCGGACTTCCAGCTATACGAGGAAGACCCCCTCACCGCCTCTCGCCCTAAGCCGTCGGGAACGGGTGATGTATCGCTGACGTCTTAAGAAGTGACGCATATCCTCGTTCCCTCGGGAAGGCTGCGGTGAAAGCCAAAAGCCAACTCGAAGAACCGCTCCCGTTCAGACGGCGGGGGCGGTTTCCCATTTAAGGGTCGGGATCTCGCAGTAAAGAGACCTCAACTTCCCACCATGTCATCCTGAGGAGCCTGCGACGAAGGACCTCTCCCAGCAGGCAAACGAGCAAAGGGCCATCCATTGCCCATCGGTTCCACGATGAAAGGGTTCTCCACCCCAAAGGTAAGGAGCAAAAGGACGACCGCCTGGACGAGGGAAGGTCTGCAACCATGAATGGTGCCCCTTGGAGCGAAGCGGAAGGGGGAACCGAGGGGGACATAAGCGTTGCTTTAAGCTCGTCGATCTCCCCTAAAGCCCTCCCTCTTCCAGCCCCGAAGGGGCGGCATCCCATAGCCCAGGGCGTCAGCCCTGAGGAAGGGCCCCCACCCGAGCCTCCAGCCCTGTAAGGGCGGCATCAGCTCCGGGAGCGCCCTAAAGCAACGCCTATGACCGAAGGGGTGGGGTGCGAGCGGAGCGAGCCTCTAGCCATCCCTGAAGAAGTCAACTCATGAGGTTCAGCGGACTGTTGCGCTAATGGGTCTCCAGCCGCCTTCGGCTGCACACCTACATGACCTCCCTCGCCTGAAGCCCAAACCATCTGCGTCAGAAAGGAGGAAGCCGCCCTCGACACGAGGCTCATTGGTAAGGATCGAAAACTCGCCCGGCACCAGAGACCTGGTGGCCGATCGGCCACCCTCGACTCAGTCTGTCGGCTCGTCCCAACTTTTGGCCGAGAGTTCGTCAAGGAGGTGTCGAAGATCGCCTGAATCTCCGATAGTGTCGAACATCGCAATCCACGGATCGAAGGAATACCCTGGAGCCAAGCACACAGCACCGCGAGGTGCGTCGAATGTCTTCCGGTCGATTTGCCAGGCGCCCCCGATTTTCCGACGAGCGAACTCTCCGACGTAGAGACCTATGCTCAAGTACTCGTCTTGCTCAGACTTCCCCCGCAGCACCCGAGACTCGACCAAGCGGAGCCCAGAGTCATTGAACTCAAGCGAACCTTCCAACTCCCATAGAGTTGCCAGATTCTGAGGGGCAACCTCCACGTCTGCCAAAAGTTGGTCCAACGACTCGTAGGATCCGGCAATTTCTTGGGACTCTGAGGCGGAAGAGGCAACTACTGGTCGATTGAGCGAGCGGCGAAGCTCCTCGTAGCTGGGCCACATCGCGAAGCCCACGTCGATGGAAAGCTTCTGCTCAAGAACCGCCCTTCCATCGCTAAGGATGTAAATCTTTGCTCGGAGCATGCCCGGAACCGTCTGGACTTCGTGGCGGAATGCCTGAAGCAATGCCCTTAGCTCTTTGTCCGATATCTGACGGACATGACCATCAGGTTCCGAAAAGTCTTCGAATCTCATGCGACTCCCAATCCCCAGCGGGCTTGCCGAAGCACATCGCCTTCCTGAACGGCTTTAAGCGCCAAGCCTCCGAGTTGCCAAGGCCCCCCTTTGTGCTACCTTTGCGACCTTTGTGTCCTTGGTGGTTAAAGAACAGGCTGGTAGCCCTACCCAGGCTTCTTCGGAACGGAGCCCACCCGCTCTGCTGCAAAAGCCTCCCGCGCCGCCGAAACCTGCTTCAAGGCTTCGCCCAAATTGATCCGTGCATCGGTGATCGCATCCTCGCCCCCGGCGTCGATGTACCCCTGCAGGTCCAGCAACGTCTGCGCCAGCAACTTCTGCGCCAGCACGCTCCGGTTGTGCGAACCCTTGTGGTTCGCTGGCACTTGCACCGCCGTCAGGAACGCCACCTTGGCCTGGACCCCCTGCTGCAAGAGTTCGAGTTGGTCCCGCACTTCCTTGTCCTTGGGCCGCACCGCCGCCCGTTGGATCAGGCTTCGCACGGAGTTCGCCGCCTGCGTCGTCGCCTGGTCGAGCACCGTTGCTGCCAGCGCGTATTGCTGGACCGAATCTCGAGAAGCCGTAGCGGGCGCCTTTTCGGTCTGCGCCAAGTCGGCTTTCGCGCCTTCGCCTCCGCCAAGTAGACCCCGGCAGAGGGCGCGAAGGAAATAGGCGTCACGGCTCGGCTCCTCCTTAATGGCCGCGCTCAGGTGCTCCAGCGCCTTCTCCGGTTGAAGCCGGATCAGGCTCATCTCCCCTAGCAAAAGCCGCGTCTCCGCGCCATTGGGGTCCCGAGCGATCGCCTCGTTCAGCTCGGCCTGAGCCTCGTCGAGGTTGCCGATGGACATCCACGCCCGCGCCGCCAGGACTCGCAGCCCCACCTTGTCCGGCATGAGCTCCGCCGCCCGACGGGCTTCGCCCGCCGCCAACTCGTCCTTCCCCGTGCTCTGGAGTAAGCGGACCAAAAGCATCCGCCGGTCGAGGTCGAGCGGACTCTCATCGACCGCGTCGCGCGCGATCAGCAACGCCTCTTCGGGCTGCCCCGCCGTCACCTGCGCCTCAATCTGCGCTTTAAGGGTGGCCGCGTCGACAGTGGGCGCTTTAATGACGGGCAGATCCGGAGTGCGAGGGGCCTGCCCCGGAGCCGCCTCGGGAGTCGCCGCCGCCGGCTGCTCGACCTTGTCCTTCAACGGTCCCGCGTTAATCTTGATGTTCCAGGTGCGCGCGATGCTTCGCGCGGTGTTCTCCTCGTCGTTCTGGCCGCCCTTGGCTACGTTCGCCAGTTGCTGGTCCTTCCAGACTGACCGTCCGTTCCGGAAGAGCTGCCCGATCGCCCGAACCTTCGAGCCCTCTCGTGCCGCTTGGCAGCTCATCACGTACTCGACCTGCAGTTGGCGAGCCGCCGCCATCACTTGATCGAGGTTTGGCTCGTCGGGGACGTCTTTGAGCTTTCCTTCAAGAACTGCGGTCCGGAACACCGGATCGGTCATCGATAGGACGATCGGACTCAGGCGCGCGGAAGCGCTAAGCTCTGAGGCGAGGTAGTCCGCGAGCGGCACGTTTGGATCGCCTGTCTTGACCACAACCTTCGTCTGGTGGATCAAGACCTGCGGAACGGCAAGCGCAATGGCCGCGCCCAAGGACGCGGCCACCACAAGAAGAGTCCGAAGTAGACGCACGAGGTTAACCGCCTTGGAGGACCTTCAGCGCCTGTCGGCAAGATTCGAGCACGCTCTGGATGCGGTCCTTGTTGCCCCGCCCTGAGTTGAGGGCCGATTCCGCCGCTTCGATCGCCCGTCCGTAGGCTGAGGCGGCCTCACCAGTACGGCCAAGCTTCTCGTAGGAAAGCGCCAGCCGCTGGTTCAAGCTGATCGCGTCGCCCCCACTGCGGAGGGCGCGCTCGAACGACGCGGCCGCTCCACTGTAATTCCCTACCTGGTACTGCTGGGTTCCCGTTCGGACCAGAGCCTCCAGACCATTGCCCTCAACTCGCGCCGAGCCTCCCGTCGTCGTTCGCGGTGAACCACTGCGTACTCTAATGTCGTACTGCCCCTCATCCTTCGGCTCGGCTGGCTTGGTCTCGGCCACCGGGTCAGGATCGCGCCGAACAGGCGGCGGGGTCGTCGCGGGCGGAAGCGTCTTGGGCGCCTGGTTGAGAATCCCGATCCGGCCATTCATGGGATTAAGCGGCGCAACCTCAATCTGCGGTGTGCTGTCGACCCCTTCGCTCGCGTTGGGCAAGCTACCCGTCAAGGGAGCGCGAGGCAGCCGGGGCTGGGAAGCCGGAGGCGTCTGCTGAGCCCTTACCGGAGGAACGTCGTCCGGCTGGAGGTTCGCCCCCGATTGAGGCGCTTGCGTCGACGTCTGGTTAGGCGCCGGCTGTCCCTGCGCTTCTGGCTGAGCGGCCGCTGGCTCCTGAGGGCTAGGGTTCGCTGGCTGAGTCTGGGGCGTGTCTAGAATGTTCGCCCGCGGCTCGAGCTGGGCGACCTGCTGAACCGGTGCCTCCGGCTTGGTGGTCATCCGCGCCCCGATGGCGCCAATGGAGACCACTAAGACCGCCGCCGCCACCGCCGCGGTAACGGCAAGACGCCGATCGGGCGCTTCCGGCACTCGGAGGTTCGTAGCCAGCTGGTTGCGCAGCTGGTTCCGCTTGATCTTGTCCAGTTCGGAATCGGGGTTAAGCTCGACGATCCTCTCGGCGCAGTCGAGGGCCTGGGCGATCTCTCCCCGGCGGGCGTGGCAGTCCGCCATCAACGAAAGGGCCATCACCGAAGACGGGTTCGACAGCACGGCCGACTCGGCCACTGCCATCGCCTCTTCCGTGCGACCTTCGTTGAACGCGGACATCCCCTCCATCACGAGGGCGTCCAGCTTCTCCTGGGCCAGCTTGATGTCGGCTTCCGGAAGCGTCGTTCCGCAGCGCTTGCAGAACGTACTGTCGAGACTGTTGGGTGTAGCGCAGTGCTTACACGAAACCATTAGGGCGAATTCTCCTTCAAACCTTCCCTTCCGCGACGCATTGTACCAAGGGCGGAAGTGGTGAGCCCTCGACGTACGCCGAGGGCGGCCGCTTGGGCTGCTCTAGGGTAGACGTGCCCAAGGCCCAAAACCTCAGGAACCTCGTAAAAATTGCGGTGATCCGCCCCAATCTGGCCTACTCCAAAGGATCACAGGGCTCGGGTCACGCCTCATTGCTCACCCGTCACATCTCACGACTCACGCGTGATCACCGAGGCGGTACCCTCCGCCCATGCCCCGC